>Ga0070698_100000020_pt1 | contig 106237 bp, 98 predicted proteins | sample KBSK1502metaG_FD_65477 | JGI IMG/M metagenome (GOLD analysis project Ga0070698, IMG submission 65477) | Corn, switchgrass and miscanthus rhizosphere microbial communities from Kellogg Biological Station, Michigan, USA - KBS K1-50-2 metaG | ecosystem: Host-associated > Plants > Roots >... | reverse complement strand
GCCGCCAGGCCCTTCGCGATCTGCACCGCATAGTCGATCGCCTTGCGCACCGAGATCGCTCCCGCCCCCAGCCGGCTGCGCAGCGTTTCGCCTTCGAGAAGCTCCGTCACGATGTAAGGAGAGCCGTTCACGGTACCGATGTCGTAGACCGCGGTAATGCCGGGGTGGTTGAGCATCCCAGCCGCGCGCGCCTCCTGCTCGAAGCGATGCAAACGATCGGCGTCCTGCGAGAAGGAGGCCGGCAGGACTTTGATCGCCACGTCGCGGCCCAGCCGCGGATCCTTAGCCCGGTAGACCTCTCCCATCCCGCCCGCGCCAAGCGGCGACAGGATCTCGTAGGGGCCGAGACGGGTCCCGGCTGAAAGTGTCATCGGATGACCGCGGCGAGGATTCTATGCCGCGATTCTGTGCCGCTCGCCCGCCGGCGGGAGACGCGATCACTCGTTGGAGCGGGAAACGGGGGTCGAACCCGCGACATCCACCTTGGCAAGAAGGTGTCCAGCTTCGAGACACTAGCGGACGCTTGCGGATGAAGGGCTTATGTCCCGTCCTCAAGCGTCCCCAAGCGTCCGAGAGCATCCTTTGAACTCCCTTTGAACTCCTCTTGAACTCTCCCTCGTATACCACACCCCTCTATATATAGAGGAGGTCCTCTCCGACCCCACTCCATTTCGATTCTCTCGGCGGCTGATCGGCGGGGGCGCCCGGAAACTCTTCCCGGCTCGGGAGGGTCCAGCCAGGGCAAAGGATGACCTAAGCAGTCATTGAAGCGTCAGCCCGGTTACCACGGGATACCCGTTGGTCCCGCCGTCTGAGCACCGATTGGACCCAAGCTCATTCCAGAACACTCTGACCTGCCGCCCGGCGAGCTTGGCGGCGGTAGCAATCGTCATGATGTTCTTGATGTTTTCCGCGACCCCGCCAACGGCCCACTGGCCCGAGCTGCTATTTGTGCACGGCGCGAGAAAGGGCGCACCGCTGAAATGCAGGTAGACCCTTGCGGGCCCTTTCCCGCTGGTCGACGTGTCGGAGACTTCGATGTCCACGATGGTCACCGGTACGCTCCAATTGGCCATGGCCGTCCTGGAAAGAACGGTGGCCCCAAGCGCTAAAGCCAGAATCAATCTCTTCATCGGAGTCTCTCCTTTGCAAGCGCTAGAAAACAGGACTACTTGAAAAGAACGGGAATCATCGAGATAACAGCTACGTCCTCAACGTACACGTCAACTTTGGCCAGGAAGACTGTAGGGGCAAAAAAGAATTCGTCAGGCTCGACTCGGAACTCGAGGGCACCAACCTGCGGGAAAGACGGGACGGTACCGAGGCTCGAAAGCGTGACTCCAAGGGAGACTTTGCTGAGAAGGTTCCCCCGGCCGCCAATATCAGCGGAAGCACCGACCTCGTAGAAAACAACATTTCCGAACTCAAAATCCTGCGGGAAAGACGGAGGATTAAGATTGTAGTCATATATTCCCGCGCCAACGCCTGGAATGTTGATGTAGGCATTTACCATGCAATTCCCGCCGCCCGGAACTGACTTATAGGGGAAATCTATCCCGTTCACGACCGCCGCCTCGCCGCTCAGGAAAATAACCTCGGTGACCGTTAGTTCCCCGTCAAGAATCAACCGACCTTTTCCGCACATGGCACTCACAGTCCCAGGGATCACGGCAGAGACGGTTAGCGCAAACACGAGACGGAGGGATTGCACAAGACGGCGGTTCAGCATTGATCCAACACGATTCCCCCCCTCACCAGTAGCGCCATCCCATTTCGATCCTCTCGGTAGCTAATCGATATCCCGTCTCCACACTCCACGTCGCGGCTCGATCACCGAGCCCGCATGACGAAAGGAGTTGCCCTTGCACACGGTCACGGTATCGATCCAGGGAGACATCAGAGTCGCTGAAAGCTTCGAGGTCGACGACGCCGAGGTAACTGCCGCGCTTCATTCAGCTGAAGGCTTCTGCAATCTGAAGAGACCTCCAACCCGCCGCTCAGGCCCGCACCAACTGGCGCGGTCGTCCTGGTGGCCGCCGCGGTAGGAACTATACACCTCGATCACGTCTGCTAGGCGGGAGTCCACAAGCCGTAGCCTAGCCCTCTCTATGCGAACCAACCATACCGACTAACCGCCGTCGGCTTTCCTCAACGTCGATCCCATCGAACCTTCAAGACACCAAAAATCGGAAACGGCTGGGAATCATCTACCGTGTACGCTTCGCCAGTCCAGCTCGCATTGCTCCCACCGCCGATCCGCTGATCGACAAACTGAAACAATCCGTTTGCGGTGCTCTTGGGCGGGTCGACGTCGTAAACCTTCATTCTCACACCGTTGTAAATAAGCCAGGACAATTGGTCGTAGAGGTTTTGACCAGGAATCCGAATCAGACCCCCAATCGTAGCGCCTCCTAGCACGCGGTTCAGCGCCTCTTGAAGAGCGCCACCGACTTGCATCCGGGCGTCGGTCGGGAAATCCTCGAGCTTAACAATGCGGACTCGCGACGATGGAGCCGGAGCAGCGTGGTAGTCCACGCCAATCGTAACGGTCACCGTGACTCCATCGTCGCCAGAGTCCTTAATCGAAACCGACACACCGCTTCGCACCGTGAACGTCCACGACACTAAGAGCGAATCCCCAGACGAACGGCGCCCTGCTTGTGGCCTCACCGTGTATGTCGCGCTGAACGCTTGCCCAGTCCGCCACCCTGGAAGAATGGGCGCGCTGGCCTCGATCTGCGCGTTTTTGTCGATATTACCCAGCGCCACATCTGTAGTGCTTAGCTTGTCTGTGAAGCCGCCTTCGATCGCGCCCCGAAGGCCCTGCGGGATCCCCGCTGCGTCGTAGCGGAAGGTCTGGCCAACCAACCAGGGTCGACCCAAGACATAGGATACCGTGGCATCTGGATTGAGAGTGGGCCCCCTGTACACAGGGCGATCGATGGCTTCGGCGTAGGCTCGCACAGCTAACAGTGGCGGATGGATCTCCGTCAGAAATTCGTCATGCCCGGCGTCGACAATCCATCGCCCGAAGACCGCAACACGATCGCCGTCAGCAGGTCGGTAGGGAGCCGGAAACAGAGCCGAGTCAGCCTCGACCTCCATCGCCCCGACGGCCGAGGCGTCCGTACCAGATCCCAGTCCTAGCTTCTGAGCCTGGTCCAAGGCGGCTGAGTAATCGCCGGGATGCCTGAACCACGGAGCGGCGTGTCGCAGGTCGGCGTTCGTAATGCCCATCAGGTCCTGGTAGGGCCGATCCGGAACTACGAAGAAGTTCCAATCCAACTGATCACCGAAGGGATGTGTAAAGGGTACATCGGCCTCAGAATGATGCGAATAAAAGGCGGTGCCAGTCACGCCAGTTACGCCCCCCTGATATCCCTCAAGGTCGTTGTCAGTAGTAATTGCCGCCTCGATCGAACTCTCAGTCTCTTTTTGGTAGGGCGGCCAAATGAGGATAGGAAGCCATTCGAACGGCATCGTGCCACCGAGAAACAGCGCCCCTCCGGTCAGCATGTAAGTCCAATAGTGATTCTCGGTGGGTATGCGCTCGCCGTTTCGGAACCTGAGTCGGTTGACGTACTTGATTGTCAGGATCGGCGGAATCTGTTGCCGAAAGGCATACCAGCCTGTGCCCGATCGTGAGCTGCCGTCAGACTCCTCGACCACTCCAGCGAGGGCCGAAATAGCCCAACCACCGCCAGGTATTGAATATCCTGTGTACGACGCACCGCTGCGCTCATCGAAGATGACTCGTAGCGTTATCTTGCCCAAGGTCGCGTCCCAGGAACCGGTGACGGCGTCCGGATAAAGGGTCGATGGTGGAATCACGGTGCCGTCTGTAGCTAGAGCAACCGTTAGACGTTTCCATTGAGTTCCTACGTGAACAACCCAGTCACCCGTAGGCGCGGAGGGGTCGGTACCGCCTGCGGCATGGGCTTGCGTAGCCCACGGAACATCGCCCGGCTCCGGAAGTGCGTACCATCCATGAACCTCGCTGGGTTGTGGACCGCCTTCATACTGGTATAGCAGACCAGCGAGGGACACAGACCCATGTTGTTTATCGATAAGGAGAAAACCTTTAAACACGTCCGCCGTTCGCTGATCATAGGTGAGCTGAAAGTCAATGGCCTCCGTAGCCTCATCCCATGTGCCATTAAGCGACGAGGAAGCGTCAGCTATGCCCGCCCCGTAGGGATACAGAAAGGAGTGGGCGGGGTCGATATGACCATCAGTATCGATACTGAGGATTAGCCGTGCCGTCTTGCCGTAGTAGATAGTCCACGGGCCGTAAAGCCGTTGAGTATCGATAGGAGGCGGTGCCGCGAAGTTGTGGTGAAGGAGTGCAAGGCGGTCGTCGGCAGAGCTAACCAAGGTGTCGGGATCATCGCTGACGCACGACGTCGATGCGTCCGTATCGATCGGGATGGTCGAGCCTGCCTGCACAGAGGATCTGCCTAAATATATCGATTCAAGAGCGAAAACCAAGATGGCAGTTATAGCGCCGGGGCCACGCCGCTTGCATCTGGGCTGATACACGACGGGATGCCGGCACAGGGATGCTCTCCGCATGGATCTCTCCGATCTCGCAAGTGAACCGGCTGCTTTCTCGGATCGTGTCAGGACGAGTCTATAACAGACACTCGTTGCGACCGGTCGCTTCTGGTCGTTGGCTACCCCTGGCGACCTGATCCCATTTCGATCGTTTCGGCTGCTCCTCCACATCCCGACTCCACACTCGCCCTGCCGTTCGATTACCGAACGCGCGTGACAAAAGGAGTCGGCCTTGCACACGGTCACGGTATCGATCCAGGGAAGCGTGAATGTCGCCGAGAGCGTGGAGGTGGATGACGCCGAGGCGCTTCCGCTCTTCATCCGGCTGAAGGCGGTTCTCGAATCGGCCGAGGCGCCCAAGCCCCTCCGCCGCAGAGGCAGATCGCGGAGAGAGACAGGTTCCGCCGATGATGCCTCCACCGTCGCGTTGCCTGGAGACAACGGCGCCACCGATTCATCAGGAGAGGTCTAATGACGCCTGTACTTGCCATCGCGTCGGGTCTTCAAGTCGTCGTCGGAGCCGTAGGCAGTCCCACCGTCAGACCATCCAGCGCACTCGGTTGCCTGGGACTGCTGCTCACCATGACGCTTCTTCCGATCATCTCTTTTCTTGCTCTCAGGGTTCGAAGCTTTCTGAAGCATTCGGGCGGTGCGAAGCCGGACTTCACAAGCTTGCGCTCGACGGGCAAGACGATCGTGAACACCGCGCAGCACGATGACGACGACCCGGACCAGTTTGGCAACGTGAAGTGAACTTTCCGAAGATCGATCTCAGCCGCATTGTCTTCAAGCTCCTGCAGCGCGACCACGCCCACCTCGCGGTGGACGAGGAGACGAGGGCCGCGGCGATTCCCGGGAAAGCAGCCGAAGTTGCGATTGCCGCGGCGCTTCAGAATCTTGCGGGTGCTTCCCCGATCCCGATCGGAACTACCGATTCGGGTAAGACGCTCGCGGTCGATAGTTCAACACTCGTCTCAAGCGGTCTCGTCGTAGGTGCGACCGGAGCCGGGAAGAGCAGGTTCTTGATCGGCCTCGTCCTACAGCTCCTCGAGCAGCTGTCAGACCTCTCGCATCCGGGCGGATCGGGCGTGGAGATCGAACTCGTCGATCCGAAGTACGAGACGTACGATCTCCTGCGCCTTGCGCTCGCCGCCCTCTGGCTTCAGACGAGCGCGTGGAAGCGGGACGAGCTCGCCTCTCGAATACGAGTCATTGATTGGGCACGCGACTGGATCACTCCGTCTGCACCCTTCGAGAGGATCGGTAACGACGTCTCGGACGCCTACCTCGCGCGCCTCCGGGCCGACGTCGTCGTCCAAGCCAGTCCTCAGTCGTACACCGACGCGATGCGGCACGGGTACTTCATGCTTGGGCGGCTTCTGATCGAGAAAGAGTTCCCGATGAACGTCCGCTTCACGACCAAACTCTTTCGAGACGAGCCGTTCCGCAAGCGCATCGCCTCGGGCATCGCCGACCCGGATGTCCGCGAATATTTCCTCGACCTCGACCGCAATCTCCCCAAGCAGACGAGCGAAGGATTGCTCCGCCGCCTGCAGGAAGACTTCTCATTTCCGGAAATTCGGTACTCGGAAGGCATCCCGCCGAAGGCTCTGCGCAAACTCCTTCCGAAAGATGTGCCTTCGATCGTCATCGGCAACTACAGCTCTCGAATGAGCCTTCCTCAGTCCAAGGCGATCGAGCGCGCGAACCACCGGATCGTCGACGTGCTCCTGAAAGCCCCGCGCCGGAATCAGCGCCGGCCGGGGCTGCTCCTCCTTGAAGAGTCTCCGGTGCTTCTCTCCCGCTCTTCGGAATTGGTCGAGCCCTTAACGACCGCAACGAGGACTCTTCGCTCGGTCGGCATGGGCATCGTCCATCTCGCGCAGGACTTCTCGAACGCGCTCCCTGCGGATCTCGTCCGCACCCTCGTCTTGAACGCTCGCTGGATCGCGATGTTCCGCGTCCGCGAGGACGCGGAGTTGATCTACCCGCACGTCTTGTCGGCCGAATCACGCCGCACGGCCCATGAAAGTGGTCGGCAGAATCCTTCTCGCGTTAGTACTGGCAGGCACGGGGTGCACAGCGGGTGAATCCAAAGTACCCGCCTTCCTCGATGAGTGCCTCGGGCGCACGCCGCTGCTGACCTCAGCGGTATCCTGCGTTTCCCAGAAGTACCTCGAAGACCTCCGGCTTGTCCTCGCGCAGGGCAGATGGGTTAGCGCCTACGGCAAAGAGGCTGGCATGCTTCCCGGCCTTCTCTTCAGGCGCCTGCACGTTCGACGCATCCAGCATCTTCCACCTCGTCTTACCGATGTTGGCTATGTTGATGAATCGGTCCGGTTCCTTGCTAAGGGGATGTTCCACAGCGCGGTCATCACGATTCCGTGTGGCCAGACCGATCTTGGCTTCGTGGCGGTGGGAATTTCGGTGGGAGATGCCGACGATCGCGACCTCGGCGAATACCCTGCACGCTGCACCGTCATCACGGCAGACGACGCGACCACTGTGGCAAGGTAATAGGAACTGGTGCCAGGGTCTCGAGCGTCAGAGAAGCTCAGCAGCAAAAAGGACGATTAGATGTATTCCTATCGCGTCTCAATGAGGGCTAGTTCTTGTCACTCTCGGCTCGCGCTTGGGCCATGGCTCCTACTGGCAGCTGTCGGCCGGCTCTTCGCTCAGGATGACTTCCACGGCTGCGGAATGGCTGGGTCGGCAAAACCCGCCGGGATTCAGGCAGTCAACAGGCTCAAGAATCGATACACGCCACCTGATGGCCCCCCTGCAGACGTCACGCTGCAAGCGATGTTGATGCCGGGCGACGACACGAACCGATTCGATGAGACGAAGGGTGCCGAGGTCATCGGCTGGGTATACGACGTGAAGCCAGGCGGCAACGAAACCTGCAACTGCCGCGCAGCGGATCTAGAGTACCGGGATACCCACATCGAGCTCGTCCCGAGCCCCACGCTTAATGATCCCACCCATCGAGTGATCGTCGAAGTCACTCCCCGCTGGCGTGCAATCATGGCCTCGCAGGGTATTGATTGGTCGACAGCCACATTGAGAAAGCAGCTTTGGCACAAAAAAGTTCGGATTCGAGGTTGGCTTCTCTTCGATGTCGAGCACGCGAACAGTGCCAATCAGACGAACCCGGGCGGCACCAACGTCTGGCGAGCGACCGCCTGGGAAATCCACCCGATTACTCGGATTGATGTGGCACCATCTCAGTAGGGATCTTAAGGGTGAACAGTTTCAGGAAGACTCTCGGGCTTCTCCTCCTCGTCGCGGGTCTGCTCGGCCCGGCCGTGGCAACCTGTCTGGGCCAGTCGGCCGAAGTCACTCATAACGCGAATCTTCGGTCCGACCCGTCCACTGACAACCCGCCGATCCGTCTCCTGACGCCTCCAGAACAGGTGGAGCTGCTGGAGGCGAACAAGACGGGCGGGTACTACCACGTCCAGACCTCGCTCGGCGAACAGGGCTGGCTCTGGAGTCACAACGTCAAGATTCTCGCGCCGACGCCGACCCCTACCCGCACTCCAACGCCGACTCCCGCGCCGGGAGTCACCGCCACGCCGACGCCTAGCCCTGGGATCACCACCGCCACGGTGACGCCGACTCCAACCGTGGTGGGCGTTGCGACCGCGATCGACCCGACGTGGGACAAGCCTGCTCCCGTGGAGATCACATTCCATACCGCGAGCGGCACATGCAGCCCAGACGGCGACCCGACCGGAGACACCGAGACCTACCACCTGAAGAACCGCATCGACATTCCCCCGAATGGCTACCACGAGGTGACATTCACGGCGGTCACCGCGCTTCAGGTTCCCCACGTCCATACGACGCGAAAAGCGTGGACCCCTTCGGACCGTGCGCTGGCTGCGACGCTGATCGTTCCGTTCGAAGGTGTTCCGCTTAGCGTGGCAGGATTTTTGGTAAACGACAGCTTGAACCAGGTGAAAGTTGAGACGGCCGAAAAGACGAACTGCGGCTTTACGCAGGCAGCAGAAGTGGACTGGCACGTTCCGCTCGTTGGAGCTATCGGTCAACACGAGAAGAACTCGGTCGTCGTCGAGGTGACGCCGAGGATCCGGAAGGATCATCCGAAATGGACGACCGCACGCCTCAACCCGCTCGTCAACACGTCCGCGCAAGTGCGGATCAGCGGCTGGCTGATGTTCGATCCGGATCATCCGAGCCACATCGGGGTGTTCCGCACCACGCTTTGGGAGATCCACCCGATCACGAAGATCGAGGTGCTTCAGAGCGGCGCCTGGGTCGATCTGGAGAGCCTTCCGTGAGGATTGCCAGCGGCCTATCCCAGGGCTTCGGCGGCCCTTGGGAGCTATCCGGGCACGGTCCGACTGACGATGTGGCTCGGGAAGTATCTGGTGCAGACGATCTGAAGCCGAAGATTCGCGGTGGAAGAAACCCTTGCCGGAGCTGATCCTCGCCCGTTCTCTTGGTTCGCCGAAACTCCTACGGGCACTCGGGTAGAGCGAGAAGGTTGTCTGGCCGCTCGCCGTCCGCTTCGGTCTTCAGGTATTCGTGTCCGTACCGGCTCTTGGCGATGATGACGTCGGCGGTGAGGCCGTTTTCCGATACGTAAAATTGCCAGCGATCGTCCTTGATCCCTTGGATGGCTTCCTCTTCTGCCAGTTTCCAGCGGGTGCGGTCGGCGTTTAGCCCGCCGACGTGGGTGATGTGCCGATAGGGATCGCTGCGCAGAGGCTTGTTGATGCACTGAATCCGAACACGTTGTGCCATTTTCGATCTCCATGAGAATTGGGCTGGCCCGGTCAGTTGCCGGGCCAGCGGTGATGTTTCGCACAGGCTTAGGTGGTGCGCCGTACGAGGGTCCAGATAACGGGACGGTGACAACCCGAGCACGGCGGGAATCGCTCGCCCCGACTAATCGCAATCTCCCGTTTGTGGTTGGGTTGCGCGCAGTCGTTGCGGTAGATGCCGGACTCCGGTACGGTGTGGCCCGTTTGGGGCATGGTCTTCACCTCCTTCCTTCCGTTCCCAGCGAGTTCGGATCCCCCGAGTCTCGCTTCGGAATATGTGTCCTTCCTGTTAATGCCGGCCCGAAGGCGGTTTCGGACACGGAGCATAAAAAAAGGGTTTGTCCGGAGCCGCCCCTGCATCCGGCACTACTACGCGTAGGGACGTGAAGGAGGCCGCGACGGATCCCGAGAACACCCCTGGGGAGGGCGCCTCACTTTCTGAAGTCGGATCCGCCGTCGAGGCACTCGATGAAGCGACGCTTGCACGTTTTGGCGCCTTCGCGCGGCGGCGGTTGCGCGGGTGCGGCCCTGCGGTACTCAAAGGACGAGAATGGAAAGACCTAGTATGCGAGGCGATCACTCGAACCCTCGATGGTAGGAGAACGTGGAAAAAGTCGATACCCTTCGACACGCATCTCTACGGCGCAATGCGGAGCATCGCAAGCAGTTGGGAGCAGCAGGTCATCGCTGATCCGGCGGTTTCGGCCTCGTCGCTCTCCTTCGAGGGCGAGGACGGTGAGCTTGTTGAACCTTACGCTCAGGCGCCCGATCCCGCACCGAGTCCGGAGCGCCAGGCCGCGGGGCGAGAAGAGCTCGCCGTGTTGATCGAACACTTCAAGGATGATCCCGTTGCGAGTCTGGTCATCACCTGCCTCACGGACGGAACCCCATTGTCTGAGCTTGCGCAGCTCGGCATTTCGGATAATCAATGTGCAGCGGCAAAAAAGAAGGTGCGCCGGCATGCGGCGCGCCTTCTGAGTCGAGGGGGAAACCCATGACCGAACGGAAGGTTCCGTCCGACGACGAGGCTCGGCGCTTTTGGACGGCCCTCGCCGAGGACGTAGCGACCACTCCGAAAGACGAGATCATGGCGGAGCTCAGAGAAGAGGGTGAAGACCCGAGTGAGCTCGCATCGGCGGTCCGTCAGCTCCTCCGCGACGCTGTGAAGGAGGTCAGACAGCAACCCTTGAGAGAAGCAAGGCAGCGGCACGCAGCCGCCCTAAAGAAGCTTTTCGATCAGGCCGTCAAGCTCCCGGCTGACATGCTAAAGAAGCGCGCCATCCTCACAGAATTGTTTGCCCGCCGTCCCGATCTCGTAACGGCGCAATTTCGAGACCTCGAAAGCGTGTCGGACTCAGACATAGACGGAATGCTCCGTCAGATGGCGGCGCTCGGCATTCTCGACGAGCTCGATAAAGAGTGATGTCAGGAATCTATCGGAGCCCAGTCCGCCTTCTCGAGGAACTAGGCATCGAGGAGCCGGAAGAGATCGACATCGAGGCAATCGCGGAGCACTGCGGAGCGACCGTCACCTACGAGGCGCTGAGCGGATGCGCAGCCCGGTTGCTCGGGAACGGCGACCGCGCGATCATCACGGTACACGCTGGGGGACCACTCGGCCGTCGGAGATTTTCAGCCGGTCATGAACTGGGGCATTGGATGCGAGATCGCCATCAGGTCGCGCACGCATGTGCTGTTCGGACGTTCAGAGAGGAATGGGGTCCCCAAAATCCAGAGCAGCGTGCTAACCGCTACGCGGCCGAGCTCCTGCTCCCGGGAGCGATGTTTAAACCGCGGGTGCGGGGCAGGCCCATCACGTTCACGACCGTCGACGAACTGGCAGAAGTCTTCCGGGCGAGTCGGACTGCGGCAGCATTCCGCCTTGTCGAAATTGGGCCGATGCCGGCAATGCTGGTTTGCTCTTCTCCAGCGGCCCGGCGTTGGTTCATTCGGAGTGAAGATGTAAAGTTGTGGCCGCGGGAACGCTTCGGTGCGGCGACTGTCGTGGCGGATCTTTTTGAAAACCCCAGGACTGACGCGCCAGGGCCGACCGAGGTGTGTGCCGACGGTTGGATCGATCAACCGGAGGCGAGCCAATACGTAATCATCGAGGACAGCCGACGGGTGCAGCCGGATTTGGTTCTCAGCTTGCTTTGGTGGAAGGACGAGCGTCAGCTTCTGGACCTCGAGGAGTCCGCCGAATGAAGACGATCGTCGCAAAGCTGAAAGACATCTATTTTCACGAGTTGGGATTCCAGTGCACGGCGGTTCGAGACAGTTGCGAGAAGGTGTTCGAGTATCCTCCTCCGCCGCCCGGCGAGCGCAACTTCGTAATCGAGCCAGCGAAGCTGCACGTCGCAATCGGTAATTCGCTGACAGCAGCCGCCAACGTCAAGAAGCTGTTGGATGACAAGCGGCCCAGGAATAAACGAACCGAATCCGCCGGCGCCTACGAGCTCCGGACAGCAAGGGCGCAAATGTTGCGCGCCGAACTCGGCGGCGTTTCTCTGGAAGAGATCCTAAACGTCAGCGTCCGGAACAGTCTCGAGCACTTCGACGAGCATCTCGACAAGGAGAACATCAGGTTGAACGGCCAGCTCGTCCCGTGCGTGGTCCTCTACAACGTTGGGGTCTCACACATCGATAACGTCGTGTTCGATCAGGGGCCGACCCTCCACATTCGGACCTACGAGACGACTACTCGGACATTCTCGAACCTTGGTCGGTCGATCCACCTCGGAAAGGTACACGATGAAGCAGTCGCAATCCTCTCGCGCCTGATCGATACGAAACTCATTCCGGCAGACGGGACGACCGGGGTCATGTCCTTCTTGGATTTTCGCCAATGACTTACCGGCGGCGCCTATGCGCCCGACATGACGGGAGGCAGAGGCATCGGACGAAGTGACATCAGCAGCTCTCACCCGCGCGCTCTCAGGAGGGCAGTCCCAATCCACCGTTCGGGCTTCGGGTCGTGGAGGACGAGCCGGTCGTAAGGGCCGGGGTCTCGTACTTCTGCTTCGGCCACGTCGTGATCGGCGATCTGAAAAGCGCCCATCCGATAGGTGGTTCTCGCTACGCAAGGAGCGCTCCCGAATCGAGCACGAGTAGTTCGGCCAACGAAGCCGGCCGGAGCTGTTCGAATTGCTTTTGTGGAACCTTCAGGTAACGCCAGGGAATACCCGCGAGTGTCGTTGCATCCTCGCACCACCGCCGAGCGGCTTCGTCTTTGTGTTTGACCTCCGGGGTTTCCTGCCCTTTGGTCTCTAGGAGCCACCGGCCGCCGCTGTCGTCGATCGCCACGAAGTCGGGGTAGTAGGAACGGAGGTTCATGCTCGGGTCCGTGTACTCGATCGCGAACCCGAAGGAGTCCGGGAGCTTGCTGAAGGCCGCAACGTCGCTCGCCTCGTCGAGAAACTTCGCGAAGGTGCGCTCGAAGGCGTTGCCGCAAGGAACGAGGTTGAAGATGCACTTGCGCCCCTCCCAGACGGGCCGTGACCAGGGAAATGGTGGTGTGGAGGAAAGCATTCGGGCCGGTTCCAGCAGTTGGGCTTGCTGCTCCTCGATCGCCAGACCAAGCAGAGCCTTCTTAAAAGTTTGGACGCACACGTAGTGTGCGACGTTCGTGCTCATGGCACGCACGACGTTCATGTCGTCGAGGTTTAAAGTCTTGCCGAACGCCTTCTGCTCGAAGAATTCTCGGATCTTTGGCGCCAGAGCCGCGAATTGCGAGGGCAATTTGACCTCTTGTGCGACTCGGCGCGCATAGTATCCGATGACTTCTTGAGGAGTCTGCGGTTCAGGGACCGGGTAGTCACGCTCGATCTCCTTCTGCAGGGTGAGGATGTCAAAGCCCTCGTAGCGAAAGGTCTTCTCAGCGACATCTCCCGGTTTCAAGGGCAGGACGGGACACGTCATGCCGCGGATATCGAGCGCGGCGATCTCCTCGCTGAGGCTCTTTTTGCGCATGAGTGTTGGCGTTAGGACTGGTAGCCCGATGTCGTAGGCGGCTCGGTGGTCTTCGGGGCCGATCGTGACGATCTGAAGCTTGTCCTTGCCGACCTCGAAGGTTTCAAGGTGGAGATCCTCGAGCTTCTCGAGGTCCTCGACGAAGCTCAGGAACGCCTGATTGCCGATCACGTCGAGACGCTCTCGATATGATCCGGGAAGGTCTCTGAACATGAGCCGAAGCCCACGGCCGATGGTCTGCTCGGGAAGAATGTTTGCTTTCGAGGTATAGGGCCTCAGACCTACCACGACCGTGACACTCTGGACGTCCCACCCTTCGCGGAGCATGAGCACGCTTACGAGCGCGTTCACGGGATTGCTTCGCAGGTCGACCTCTCGTGCCAGGCGTCGCGCTGGTTCGAGGTCCTTAACCGCGACCTCGCCTGTTCGATCGGTGTGGATCACGAGAGTCTTGGGTCCGCCGAAGTCCTCGGGATACCTCGCTTGCAGCCAGTCACCGACGTCGTCTGCCTCCTCGGTGGAGTTGAGCATCACAAAAAGGATCGGCTTCCGGCCGATCGGCGAAAGCTGCTCCCGGTACTCACGCCAGCGTTCCACACCGGCCACTAAGTAGCCGCGGTATCTCACGCTTGCGTGGTCTGACTTGGCCTCATGGATCTGGGCGACTCCTTTCATGGGTCGTTTCACGATGCCGTCCATGATCGCTTGCTTGAGCGGGTAGTCACATACGGTCCACGGGAAGAGCGCACCTTTCTGAAACCGGGGCGTTGCAGTGAAGTCGAGTTGTGCAGCGATCGGGGCCGTGCCGTGAAGCCCGCGGATGACCTTGTTCCACTCGCTGTCCTCATCATGGGTATGGTGTGCTTCGTCGTTGATGACGACGAGATTCCCGGCACGCAGGCCGACTCGTTCGGTGAAATCAGTCATCTCGAGCTTCTGCGCCGGAGGCTTAGGGCCGAGAACACCGGTCATGGCGTCCGGCTCGGGGTCGTCTTTGCGGTTAGGACGCTCGTAGAGCTGCTGGATATTTGTGAGGAAGAGAGTGCCTTCGGCGTGCGCCTTCTCGCCCTCGCCGCGGATGACACAATCGAAGTCCCAAAAGATCGTGAGTTCTCTGGGAATGAGTGGGTCGGCCTTGAAGATATGGCCGCCTGCAAAATCAGTTTTGAGCCGCTCGAAGACGATCACGTTCGGTGCGATGAGCAGGAAGGTCTTCGCGTACTCCCGGCCGATACTCTCGGCTTCACGCATCGCGTTCAGAAACTGCCAGACGATCGCAAGCGACATGACCTTAGTCTTGCCGGATCCGGTTGCCATCTTGATGCAGTACCGTGCGAACTCGTCGTAAGTAGCGAGGCGAACGTCTTTGAGACTCTCGGCGTAGCGCTCGAGCAGCCCCTTGCGCGTGCGGACCTTCTCGACCTCCCAGACGAAGATCAAGGTTTCGATGGCGTCACGTTGCGAGTCGTGCCAAGAGAAGGCTCGGCCGTTCGCTAGCCGGTGGTCGGTGCGGAACCAGTGGTTCAGCAGGAGCCGTGTCGTGTCGGTAATACCCTTGTGCCCGCCGATTCGCCAGGCCTTGAGTGCCTCCCGGAGCGCAGGTACGCAGGGCGCCGTGCGCAGCTTCGCCGTGATGTCTAGGAGGTTCTCCTGGGCGTCATTTCTCGGTCGGCGTTTGCCTCGCGGCATTAGGACACCTGTACTTCGAGGGCTTTTGTCGTGTCGTTACCCAAGATGTCGATGACTTTCACGACGACGGTGTACTTGCCCGGCCTCATGTACGCGTGGGTCGTCGTCGTCTCGAGCTTAGGGTTCGCCCGGGTGCGGTAGCTCTGCCATTCATTGTGGAAGGTGTCGCCTTTGTAGTCCCAGTCGACGGCCCAGTAATCCACGTATTGGCTCCAGTGCTTGATGACTCTGCGCACGTCCTCAGGTACGTCGTCTGGAGGAATCACGAAGTCCGTTAGCTTGAGGGTCAAATCCTTCTTCCGGATCTTCACATCGAGTGTCAGGGCGGCTAGCTCGAAAAACCGAATATCTCCCTGCTCGACGGCGCGCTTTTCCAGAACCTCACGGGGAATCTTCTTGAAGGTGACATCGACGTGGGCTTCCGCGGCGACCTGACGCGCCAGCTCGTTGAGCTCAAACGCGAATTCCCATCCGAGGACGTCGACAGCAGCTGAGGTCGGAGCCTCTTTACCCTTACCGACTGCACGCCAGAGCTCCGAGGCGATGGCTCTCACGTCCGCCAGGGTTACAGGTGCGTCGACCGCGCCGACGTGTACCATCCGGCCGCTCTTCACGCCGTGGAGCCACGAGTGCCCGGTTACCGGCGTAGCTCGATAGAGATCGAGAATGAAGGAGCGGTAACGCTGCTCTCGCTCGCGCAGGTCTCCTGGGGCAGCGAACTCGGCAGTCTGCCATGCTTGACGTTCATATTTGCCGAGATTCTCCACGATGAATGGTTGCACTCCGGGGATCCCAAGCAATCGCTTACGGGTGGTGTGTATGGCGAAGCGGCCGAGGTCGCAGCCAATCCATCTACGGCCCAGCTTGTCGGCAACGACAGCGGTCGTGCCACTCCCGGCGAAACAGTCGAGAACGAGATCGCCCTCGTTGGATGACGCCTTAATTATCCGTGCGAGGAGCGCCTCGGGTTTCTGCGTGTCGTAGTTCACGCGCTCCGCTGCCTGGGAGTTAACCGGCGAGATATCGGCCCAGACCGACGTTGCCGGTTGGCCGAGTGATTCATCAAGGTATCGGATGAGCTGGGGTCGTTTTTGTTTCGAATCGGGGTACCAGATTCGACCCTCGTCGTGGAGGCGCTGCATCGTCTCTTTCGAATAGCGCCAGCCGAGGGCGGGTGGCTGATGGCCGCGCCAGACATAAGTCATGTTCGGTCTGGGGTTAGGGCTCGTGATGTTGTCAAGCCGGTAGCGGCGTCCTTTCCCATCGACGTAGCGGTACTTCGTCTCGATGTACTCCGGGTCGTGGGCAACGTGGACGTCGTTGAAGGTAAAGCTGCTGCGCGCATAGAGGTAAAGAACGTCGTGGATGTGGTTGTAGGTATGGCTGTCGCTGCGAGCTGACGTCCTCTTCCAGATGATCTCGTTCTGGCACGCTTGTAGGGAGAACACCTCGTCCAGGACTGCCTTTGCGTAATGACCAACGTGCCAGTCGAGGTGGACATAAATACTGCCGTTCTCTGCGAGGAGTTCGGCGAGGAGCAGGACAGTCTCGTAGAACCATTGCAGGTACGAATCGAGGCCGCGCCCCCAAGTGTCCCGGTAGGCCTTCTGCTCTAAAATTGATGGTTCCTTTAAGAAGGAGGCTGAGTCGTCGGACTCGTCGTCCGCTGGGATCGTAGCCGTGTACGAGAAGTCGGCACCGGTATCGAAGGGCGGATCAATGTAGATGAGGTCCACTTTTCCTGCGAAATCAGGTAGCAGACTCGGAAGGACGTATTTCTTGTCGCCCCAGATGAGGCGGTTCCGCCATGCGGTCTCGCGGCCGGCGCTGAAGAGCTCCAGGCTGCGCTGGCGGTCCTGAGCCGTCTCGTTGACCGTCTCGATGGTCTGAAACGGGAGAGCGATGCGGACGGGGGCAACCTTCTTGCCCGCGAGGTACTTGCCGTCCCAGACTAACTCCGTCATCGGGCCGTTTTGGTGATTGGAAGGTCGGTCGTGCTCCGGGACAACCTGAGGTGACCCTGGTAGAGAGAAACGATGACCTTCGTAACCTGCGGCCCCTTCCAAACGTAGGCTGGGATCTCAGGCAGCAGGACCTCCCCCCGGGCGATCTCGTCGAGCAACTCCCACACTTTCAGAGGATGACCGATCATTCCTTGACCTCTTCCCGGTGAAATTCATGGCGCCGGGAACGCTGTGGGCCAACTGACAGGTTTCTACCACAGGGCTTGCCGGCGAGGGTAGGAAAGAGCCTGGCCGCCAATGTCTTGTCCTTGACCAGGCTTCGAGCCGGTGATATTCGGACTCCAGTAAAACCCGGTTTAGAGGCAACATGACGAGTGCGCGGGCTTTTCCCCCTTGGGGGCGTCCGCCTCCGGCCGCAAACCTCAGGCGTGCGGCGGGAGTGTGGGTTGGCAGCTCGCGAAGGTTAGGAACTTGACCGTGCTGAACCACGACGTAGTATTTAAGGAAAGAGTGCCTCGCGCTGCAAAACCGAATGTGGATCGCGCGGCTGTGCTTTAAGCCAATGGAAACTCATCGCCGAAATCCCAGGTGGATCAGCGTGGTGGGCCTCGTCGCCCTCGTGATTTTGCTCGCGGCGCTCGAACTCTTCGCGAGACCGCGTGCACCCTTCGGCGGATTGAAGCCTTCGCCCGGCACGCTCGCGACCACGGCGTCATCCACTCAGCCCAAGATCAGCTGGTCAACACCAAGTCTCGATCTCATCCTTTCCCCGGGAGAGAGCACCTCGCGGAACCTCACCTTTTCGAGCGACCGTGACCTCACCAACGTGACGCTCGAAGCCGTGCCGGAAATCGCGAGATTCGTGACTCTCCAGCCGACGAGCTTCGCCTCCATTCCTGCCGGTCATCCCCAGCCGGTTCATCTCGCGTTCGCGATTCCGACCGGAACGGCCCTCGGCACTTACGACGGCACGATCCATGTCAGGGTTGGAAATCAGACACTTCCGCAGACGCTCAAGATCTCCGTGGAGGTCTGGCAGCGCTTCATTAGCGGTGAACTCGGCATCGCTATTGATTATCCGCCGAACTGGTTCGTCCGGCAGCAATTGGGGTCGGTCATTTTCAGTAATGTTCAGACGCCGAGTCCGTTAAGTGATACTGCGCTCGCGACGGAATCCTTCTTCGAGGTTCACCGCCTCGTGAATACCAATCCGGGTCGCTTGCCGGTGGATGCGTGGTTCGACGCGCACTTTGCGCAAGGCTTTGCGACGGCCCCACTCGTCCGGAGCTCGGTCGCGGTTGGGGGCCAGCCCGCTGTCCGAATTGAGACCTCGGAGGTCGGGAGGCGTGTCCATGTCTACATATCTGATGGAGCTGACGTGATTGAGGTAGCCTATGGATTGTTCGCGCAGCAATTCGTGGACCAATACGCAGCTATGCTGAACACGCTGACCTTCGGGCCCTAAGCTGCCTTTAGTTAGATCGGAGCCGCTAGGATGAACGTCCGCAGGTTGCTCGGGCCTACACCATTACAGTTGGTAGTACTGGCTCTACTGCTGGCAAATGCAGAGGCAGCCGGCGCGGATGCTGTTGATATCGCAGCGCTTCAAATAGGAAAGCCCTACGAGTGGGGAGGAAACGGCCCCGACTCATTCGATTGCTCTGGTCTCACGAAGTATTCCTATGGGCAGGTTGGCGTATCTCTGCCGCGCACTGCCGCAGAGCAATCGCAGAGCGGTCTGCCGGTTACGGGCAGCCTGCAGCGAGGAGACCTAGTATTCTTTGCCACCGTCGATAGCCAGCCCGGCACGGTCACACACGTTGGCATCGTCGAGGTCCCCGGAATGATGATCGACGCCGTCTGGTACGGTATCGGTGTGCGGCGGGATGACCTTACGTCGGATTATTGGACGGCGCGCTTCCTTTTTGCCAGGCGCGAGCCGCAGCTGATAGCTATCTATGCCGGGACCTTTGGTGGCGGGCTCTTCAAGAGCACCGATAGTGCTGGGACCTGGGCCGCAATTAACGTTGGCCTGACCGGTACCGCTCTTCAGGTTCAGGCCCTGGCGATCGACCCGGTGACGCCAGCCACGCTTTATGCTGGCACGGCAGGCGGCGTCTTCAAAAGCACCAACGGCGGGGGGGCCTGGATCGCGGCCAGCACCGGCCTGACGAATACCGTCCTGGCCCTTGCCATCGATCGTCTTGCGCCGGCCACGCTCTATGCCGGTACCATTTCCGGCGGTATCTTTAAGAGTACCGACGGAGCGGTGAGCTGGAGCGTCATTAACTCGGGTCTGACGGACACCGATGTCCGAGCCGTGGCAATCGACCCGACGACGCCGGCCACCCTCTATGCTGCGACGTTCGGTGGTGGTGTTTTCAAGAGCACTAATGGCGGCGGGAACTGGACCGCAACCAACGCCGGCCTAACGAACAGCACTGTGTTTGCCCTAGCGATTGATCCCGTGACTCCAGCGACACTTTATTTAGGAACGGACTTTTTCAATTGCGGCGGTGTCTTCAAGAGCACTGATGGCGCGGGGCACTGGAGCGCCATGAATACCGGCCTTGGCTCCCAGTGTATCGCGGCCCTGGCGATTGATCCCGCGGCTCCGGCGACTCTCTATACGGGAACTGGTGGCGGTGTCTTCAAGAGCACCGATGGTGCTAGGAGCTGGAGCGCCGTGAATAGTGGCCTGGCTAACGCGTTCGTGCGAACCCTAGCCATTGACCCGTTGGCACCAGCGACGCTCTATGCCGGGACTCAAGGTGGCGGTGTCTTCAAGAGCACCAACGGGGGTGCGAGCTGGAGCGCCACCAATTCTGGTCTGAACAGTGTTTTTTTTGTCCAAGCTCTGGCAATCAGGCCCTAGGCAACGCCTGGCATCGCCTTGAAGTCGGCGCTTTGTTTACTTAAAAGCCGTTCTCTGGACGCGGGCGCATTATGGCTTATTGCGCAGAGAGCCCCAGCGCCACCGCATCGAACATGTTCCAGTGATACCTCGCGCGCCACTTGGCCGTCTGGCGCAGGTAGGCCTTGAGCTCGGGATAGATTCGAGCGACTGCGCGAGCGACTTCCTCCTTGCTCGCCCGGCCGTTGCCCGTCACCAGCTTCTTCACGGTGCTTGCGGTTCTCGTTATCACTTCCAAATGTTCTCGCCGTCCGATTCGCCGGAGCTCGCTCACCGCGGCGTGAAGACGAGACTTGGCCCGGCTGCTGCCGATGGCATTCGCCTCAATCGCGAGAACCGTGGGGCGAAAGTCGCTGAGCAGTTGGCGCAGGAGGGCTCTTGTGTTTCGGCGAATGGCCGACGGCGACCGTCGGTACGGCATCGAGAGGACACCGTGATACACAAGGTCGGACCCCTGCAAGACGGCGATACCGATATGCCTCGTGCCGGGGTCGATGGCCAAGATTCTGGGATGTTGTTTTTTAATCATAAAAATGTGATTGGTCATGCCGCCTCGGCAAGCGGCTCGGGCCGTTTCTCTTTCGCCGCGAAGTACGTGAGCGCGAGGGAGGCGGCATCGAAGATGCTCATGCGCTCGTCCTCGCTCTCGTAGAACTTCCGGACTTCGGGAAGGCGAAGTTCAAGCTGCGGGAAGCGCCTCACGATCTCCTCGGCAATCGGGTGTCTCGTGGTATCGGGAAGCGCGGCAAATGCCCGGCGGATCCCGCTGCGCGAAAAGCAGCGGGTTCTGAAATACCGCCTCGCAGCGAAACTCTTAATGCTGCGGATGAGTGATCGAACCCTGGGGCGCCGATGCGATCCCTTGCCGTCGTACTCCTCGAGGACGACGACATCAGGGGCGTACCGGACGAGCAACGCTTCAATTCTCTTGAGGCACAGGGCGTTCTTCTTCTCCGCCATCACCTGGGTCAGGCCCCAGTCGAGAAGGTTGCCCGGTCCCTCGAAGACTGCGTAGGCAAAGCCCTTGGTTGTGGGATCGATGGCGAGGACGCGAGTCATTGGGCAAAGGTCGAGGGTTCTCCGTTGGGTTCACGGATCTCGGCGAGGGCGTGGAGCTTCTGCGATGACGCCTTCGAGACTCGGGACCCGAGCCGTTCTTGCAGCCGCGCAACGCGCCTTCGGACCAACCGTTCGACCTTTTGCTGGCGCCCCGCGAAGAGCACGCGCGTGGATGCGCCGAAAATAAAATCGCAGGCTAAAGCGGTATCGAGACTGGGAAGCCGCCCGCCGCGCTCGTAGCGCGACACCATCGTCCCCGCGTTTGCACCGAGAAGATAGGCCACCTCGTCCTGGGAGAGGCCTGATCGTTTCCTGTACGCACGAAGGTAGTTGTCAAGCTTGGTTCTGGGCACGTTGTTTTGCGCTCATGGTAGCCGCCACAAGAAGATCTATCTAGACGGAGAAACTTGCCGCTTCCGGCAAGGTCTTCCTGTTTCAGTTAGGTTTTTAAAGTAACCGGGGATTGTCCCATTAACCCCATGAAAGATTCATGAAGGTTCTTCATTCACGTCGACCTCATCGTTCGGTCGTATCGAGCCCTTCTATACATAGAGAAGGTCCGTAGGATCTACGGCCTTCCTCGGGCTGACGTATCATCAAGCGATAACGACATGGCTGCGCCCCTGAAAGATCCTCCAAAAGGAAAACCTGCAAAGCGATCACAGCGCGAGAAGTCTTTGGTCGGACCCGCAGGCGAGTACTACGTGCTCTACCGGCTCTATCACCTGGGGCTACTCGCGTCTTTGGCGCCTCGTGGCGCCCCGACCGTGGACGTCTTGGTGCTGAGCCCTGATGAGACCGTGGTCGCGACCCTGCAGGTAAAGGCGCGGACGCGCGGTCCGGACGGCGGCTGGCCCATGAGCCTGAAGCACGAACGCATCGTTCAGCCCCGGTGCTTCTACGCCTTCGTCGACTTCGAACCAAAGCTGCCCGTGACCTACATCGTCCCGAGCAAAGTTGTCGCTGACGTGCTCGCCCGCTCACACCAGGCCTGGCTTGGTGCCCCCGGTAGGGGCGGGCGGGCGGCACCGGGACAACAAGATGCGACGGGTATCTCCGAAATATGCCTTCCCGCTGAGCGGGTACCCGGACGGCTGGCTGGAGGCGTATCGGGAGCGTTGGGATCTGCTCCAGACTCAACTGCCAGGCGCGGCTTCGTAGCCTTTGAGAGCCACGGGGGACTTGGGGGACATTGGGTGACATTGCCGGGAAGCGTTGTCCCGGCAAAGCCCCGTCTTACAAGGCCTCGTCTTTCCTACATCGCCTCCGGCTCTACCCCGTTTCAATGTCCCCCTAAGTCCCCAAGTCCCCCAGCGGAGGTGAAGAGGTCCTGCGCCGTCGCATCCGCGGGTGCATCGCCGGCAGACTCTTCACCGCCTAGGCCGTATTTGTAGTAGAGACGCTTGAGCTTCGGTTGCTCTGACTGCGGGATCACGAAGACTCCGTGCAGCCGCTCGGGCTGAAGCCGGAGCCTTTTCCGGACGATCGATCCGATCCATTTCGGCGTGACCCTCCGCTCGTAGTCCTCGCCGTGCCGATCAGCGAACCAGTTCGCGATCTCCTTAACTGAAACTGTCCCATCGGCTGAGCCGGCCAGGGCGTCACGGATCACTTCGAGGAGCTGGGCTTCGATCTCCATGCCGCGATCAGCCATGAGCTCTTTGTTGTAACGGCGGAGCAGGGTCTGAAGGTTCTGTCTTGCCTCGGGATCCTGCGTCACCGCGAGAAGCGGCGCAAAGATCTGGTTCAAGCGTGGCTCAATCGCTCGATCGACAACTCGTTCGACTTGATAGCCTTTTCCCAAGTTCCGGAATCGAAAAAGAAGAAGCTTGTTCCGGAGGGCAAGTGCCTCCGCTTTGTGGCTGTCGTCTAAATTGAGCGGGATGTCGTCGCGCAGGGATGCCTGCCCCATGTCTTCCGTGATGCAGCGGCTCTCCAAGGCACGGTCCTCGAAGAATCCCCGAGTCGCGACGAGCTTCGGTCCAAAGACTTCATAGGCACGGGGATCGAACTCTTTTCTTCCAGTCGCTTCGCTCCGGAGCACCGGAAAGCCCCGAGCATTTCCATTATTCAAAATCTTCACGACCTCAGCCTTCTCGTCGCTCAAGCGGAAATCTCCTTCGTCGATGATGAGGGTTCCTCGGAAGGCATCTAGGATGCGGAAGAGCGGAGAGACAGTCGAAGATCCGCTTGCGAAAATCGGTTTGTAACAGATCGAGCCTACCGTGAGCAGGAATCGAGTCTTGCCGCTTCCGAAATCTCCGCGGACGCGGAGGTACGGCAGCTCGTTGAAGGCGTCGTAGATCCAGGTGAGAAGGACGTAGTAACTGGCGATCTCCTCGAAGAGCGGTGTCACGTCCACGTAGCGATGGATAAAAGACTTAATCTCTGCTAGAAGCTCGGAGTCCGAGCCGTATTCCTCTGGCCCAGAGGGCAGAAGGACGACCTCGTGCTTCAGCAGGTTGTTCCGGGGCGAGTACGGGACGAGCCGCTCTCCTCCAGGGAGGTCGATGGCCGCTTCGAACCCGAACAAGCCCTGATCGTCTGAGCGCACAAAAGCCGTGCTCCGCTCCTCGGGGCGGTACACCATCTCGATCAGCTCGCCCGTGTCGAGGGCGACCGATGCGACTGGCGTTGCCTTGGGGTCTTGGGATTTAGGCGGCGGATTTTCTGTCATGAGATTTTGGCAAGGTTTTTTCGAGCGACGACAGCGCTTCGGAGAATGTCAGGTGCATGGCGAGCATGAGGAAATTCACAACGTCACCTCCAGCCCGGCAGCCGAAACAGTGGAAGGACCGAGTCTCCTGAAAGACGACAAACGACGGGGAGCGGTCGGAATGAAACGGGCAACGGCCGATGAGATTCCTTCCTGAAGGTCGGAGCTCCACGTACTGTATAGCCAGGTCTTCGATCGGAACGGTCTGTTTCACTCGCTGGATACGCTCTGAGAGATCGGCAGAAATACCCGACACCCCGGCAGACCGCTTCTCCTGAAGGATCGGCGGAGGGGCGGGACGGGCTGCCTCCAGAAGCAGGCCGAAATCTTCCCTGGTTCGCCCCAGACGCACAAAGAAGTCGGTCACGTCGCCTCCCTCCCCCACCTCTTCTGGCAGCTTTACGATGCGGGCGTTCGGAATCTGCCGGGCGACTCTCAGAGCACCTGACTCGCCAGCCGCGTCGCGGTCGTAGCAGACAAAGACTTCACGGATACCGCTAAGAGCCTCCGACCAGTCCGCGCGCCAGGAGCCGGCGCCGCCCGTTGAAGTCACGGCGTCAAACCCGTTTGCCTCCAGAACCAGCCGATCGAACTCGCCTTCGGCGATGATGATCCGCTGGGGCTTCCGGTCGACGACCTCCCAGCCGTAGAGCTCGATCGATGAGCCCGGCGTCGCGAACATCTTTGAGCCGGCGGAGGCGTCCTCCGGATCTTTGGCGAGCTTGAAGAACGCGACCTCGCGGTCGCGCTTGGGAATCGGAATCGTGATGCGGCCGCCCGTCCAGCCGAGGAGATGGCGGTGGATGAGCTCGTCCGAAATGCCGCGGGCATTCAGATACGCCCGAATGCGGTCCGGGAGTTGGCGGTGGTAGCCGAGGGCGAGCTCATGAAGATCAGGATTGGTCGTCATGCGCTCCACTCTGGACTCTGGAAAGCGTTTGCAAAAGGAAGCGGAAGATGCCGCGAGCGGCAAGAAACCGCCCCCTCGGCAACTTCTTATGACAGATCTATCGTGGGCGCATGATTCCAGCTGATGCACTTACAAAACTCAAGCAGATGTTCGCTGAGGATGGACTAGCCCTCACTGACGCGGAGGCGCTGGAAATAGGGCTCTGGCTTCTCGGGCGGGTCAGACCAATTCTCAAAGCCGTCCCGCTGGACAAGATGGACCAGTTCGCCATAATGAAAACCGAGGCGACGGCCAGCCGCCAAGCTAGGCCCCTCGTGAACCTCTACGAATGGAGGCGACGAAAACATAGAAAATAATAACTCCCCACCATGTATCCCCTTGATCCAACCCAACTCAGAATCGTCAAGTATCGGCGCAAATCCAGCGAGGATGAAGACCGACAGGTTGCGTCGCTCGCCGACCAGGCGACAGCCCTCGACGAAGTGGCTGCGCGTTTCCGCATCGAGCCCTTGCAGATCGTGGCTGACGTTGGTGAGTCGCGAAGTGCCAAGCTCTCCCACACCCGGCCCGAATTTCAGAGGATGGTCGAAATGATCGGGGGCGGCAAAGCCAACGCCATCCTAGCCTGGCATCCCGACAGGCTCTCCCGCAACGTCGGGGATGTCGACGCACTTATCCGCTTGATGGAGGCGAAGAAGCTCTCGTTCATCATCACCCCCCAGTACATATTCGGGAATACCCCGATGGACAAGTACATGCTTCTCTCAGAATGCATACGCGCCAAATTGGAGAATGACAACCGAGGAGTGAACGTGAAGCGCGGGCTCACGGGCAAGGTGAGGAAGGGATGGCGCCCGGGGGTTGCCGCGCTCGGCTATCTGAACGGCACTTCGAACCCGCGCGGCGAACGCGACCTCCTCCCCGATCCCGACCGCTTCGGCAAGATCAAACGGCTACTCCACCTGTTTCTCACGGGTAATTACTCGGTGCGCGAGCTCCACAAGGTCGCGAGCCAGCGACTGCTCATCACGACGCGCAGAACCAAGCGGCAGGGCGGAAAGCCCCTTTCGCTCTCGCACGTCTATCGCCTGCTTACCGACCCCTTCTATTGCGGAAAGTTCTGGTGGAAAAATCATGACACCGGGGAGAAGGAACTCCAGCAGGGCAGACACCGTCCCATGATCACTGAGGACGAGTTCTGGCAAATCCAGGCCCTCCTCGGGAAGAGAGTGCGCCCGCAGCCCAAGAGCCGCGTCTTCGCCTACACGGCGCTTATCAGCTGCGGCGAATGCGGCGCGGCGGTCACCGCCGAGGAGAAATGGCAGATCATCTGTGGAACCTGCAAAAGGAAATTTGCCTCGCTGAACAAAAAAGAATGCCCGGCGTGCGGGACTCTGATTGCCGATATGGAGACGCGGAAGCTTCTACATTATGTCTACTACCACTGCACGAAACACAAAGGCCCTTGTTCGCAAAAGGGCGTCCGGGTGGAGGATCTCGAATCGCAGATCGACCGCGTGCTAGCGCGGTTCAATATCTCCGCGAAGTATGTGCGGTGGGCCATCGATACATCGAAAGCGCAGGTTAAGAATGACGCTTCCGTGGAAGCACGCGCCGATCAAGACGTCAGTCGAAAACGGACTCAGCTAAAGGAAGAGCTTTCGGAATTAAACCGGTTCATCGTCAAGCAGGAAAGCACGGGCTGGACGCTCATGAGCAAAGAGGAAGCCCTGGTGGAAAAGCAGAGGCTCGCCGGGCAACTGAAGCATCTCGATCCGGGGCGGGGCGAAAGGCATCAGACGGGCGATGGTCTGGACGAGACTGCGGCAGCTCTCGATTACGTCTGCCATGCCCGGTTATGGCTGCGGGAAGGCTCTCCCGAGCAGAGGCGCGAGGTCTTTACGGCCCTGGGTTCGAACCTAACTCTAAAGGACAAGAAACTGAGGATTGACCTCGCGTATCCGCTTCCGGAGATCGAAAAGATGATCGAAATCGCTCCAGAGATTATTTCTACGTTCGAACCTAGAAGACTCGTAGGAACTGCGGAGGTTAATTCGCCATCTTCGGAGAAGATTCCTAGCCTGCGGGCCACCGTAGAGGACGTTCGAACCTTTTTTGTTACACAGAGCGATCTCACCGAGAAGTTGATTCTGAAAATCCGCCAGGTGATGGAGCTCGCAGCAGAGACGAAATCCAGAGCGGCGGCGTAACCTGGCTATGCATCCACACCCCTGCGCCGGAGTTGTCCTCGAATCTTTGCGGTCACTCCGGAATGAGAGGTGCGGTTGAGTTGTGAGGGAAGGGTAGCCAGCCGGAGGGGGGGGCCGCAAGGCGGACGAATTTACCGGTAGGTATAACGTCTAACATGGTGAAATACACCGACGCACGACCGCCCCGTTTTCTGCCGTCGTCGATGCCGGAACCGTTGCCCGGTCTTTTATGTGACCTGACGCCGCTTCTTCTCCTTCTAGCTTTCGCCCTGTTGCAGTTTGCGAAGCAGCTCGGGCGTCAGCGGCTCACTGCTGTTCCAGAGATTCTCGAAATCCTTGCGCGCGTTTTCGACATGGGCGGCATCCTCAATGTACACGCGGTACGGCCGGGATAGCGGCGGCGCATCCTCCAGCCGGCCGCTGCGCAGCGTAACGACCGCGTTTTCCTCTTTCCCCCAGACCGTAAGGTTCTCGGGAAGACCGAGCATGATCGCGATACTGTCCATCTCGTGGCGGTTGAATTTGTCGCCGAAGTTCTCCACCAGGAACCGGTCGAGCTCGCCTGAGCCCACCTTCTTGCCGCCGAAGTCGCGCAGGCCCGAAAGCGGCACGCCGGCAAGGTACTGCACCACGGGCGATGCGACCTCGGCGACGATGCTGACGATGTCGCCCTTGAGCGCGCTCATCGCGATCTTGAGCAGGCCCTTGCCGAAGTCCATCTTCGACATATCCGCGCCAGGGGAAAAGCTCTGAAGCTTCCGCAGAGCGGCCGCGGCCTTCTCCCGGTCGGCGATCACCGTACTGCGCGAGAGCTCCGCCTGTTTCACCATCCACTCCCGGAATCGCTTCATCGCCGGGCTGTTGCGTATCTCGATTAGCGTCGCTACGAGATCGCTGCCTCCGGGGCTGTCGTGTAGAAGCCTTGCCACGAACATCGGGGGAAGCGCGGGCAGCATCGGCGCGCCCTGCGGCACGAACGCGTTCAGTTGCTCCATCTTTTCGCGCACCACGGCGCGTAGCCGCTGTCCAGGAACGTCGGCCATCGTATAGGTCGCCTGGGGCACGTGCAGCTTCTGCCGCCGCAGCCCCAAATACAGATGCTCGCCCGGGAACACCGGCTTGAATCGTTCCGCGCCGAACTGCTCGATGGAGTATTCGATAATGGAAGGGTCGAGATACACCATCTCCTGGAGCAGGGTGATGCGCCGCTCCGGAAACTTGCAATCGATGATGAACATCTGGTGCTGCAACGGGCCCAGAACGTCGTTGATGCGTGCCTCGACTGCCTTCGCATTGCCCTCGAACTTCGGCTCCAGGGCGAAGATGCCCGCCTCGTCCACCAGCCGCCGCCCCGCATCGCTCGCCCCCCACTGGGGATGGCGGACCGTGAAATGGTTGTCCTTCGCGAGGTCAGGGCAACCGCCGAAGAAGACGCGCTCGTTGAAAAGCACCACCTTGATGAAGTTGTCGAGCGTGCACAGCATTTCGGTGGAGATCCACCCCTTGCTGCTGTGGCCTTCTTCGAGCACCCCGAGCGCAGTGGTCGCGGTTTCGTATGCAAACCCGGAGATCACGGCGTCCAGCGGCTGCCAAGCTTGCGTGGCCATCGCATCCTCCAGTCGCGAGGCAGTCTACTCGATCAAGAGATAGCTATGATCGCAATCCGACAGTGGGATTTCAATTCGAGCTCGTAGAGTCGATCAACGGGAGATTTCGAGCGCGACCGCGCGAGTCCGGCAAGGGAGTGGTTTCTAGTCCGGCAGTTCCTGGTCCGTCAGCCGCGGAGGCTGCCAGAGGCGGCATACCCGGGAGATCTACCGAAACGTCCAGCCCTACTCCTTGATCAACTCGACGAGATTCACAGTGGAGACCTGGTAGTGGGTACACACATTTGGAAGTTTATGCCTGGTGGCATCCGCTGAGGGCTTCGGCTTCTCTTCGGTGATCAGGGTCAGACTTCGCGTCTTGGCCTGCGCGACTAGCCAGGGATCCGCATAGATGTCGCCGACTTTCTGATTAACGAATGCCGAGTACCTAGGTGACATCGTCTTTATGACCGCCCCTTCGGTATTCCAAGCGTAGTCCCGAAAGACCTCCGTGTGCGAATTGGCCCAGTCGTAGAGCTCTTCACCCTTCGTGCCGTCCTTCCTGATTTCGTAGAGAACCTCGATGTGAGAGATCACGAGACCGCTCAGGATGAGTTTCGCGAGCCTTTCCCAAAGGCCCGGCGTGACCTGTTTCGACACCATCATGGTTGCCGGTCCGAAGATGTCCATGAGGGAGGAGGAATCGATCGTGTACCGAGGCGGAATGGTGAAGAGATTACCTTCCATATCCGTAGCGGCTCAACTCCTTCTCTACCCCGGGAAGATGTCTTGCCTTGACTGACAAGTAATCTGCCGCGGCAGCGGCGGATATTTTGTCGAGCCTCCGCGCGTCGACGACGAGCGACGTGAAAGCGACGCCGTTACTCAGGAGAGCAGTCTTGGCAGGAACACTCTTGCCGCCCCGACGGGTGGGCGCACGCTCCTGCTCCCATTCGGAAGCCTTCTCTCTGTAGGCATCGGGCGTGACAAGCCGATGTGTCAGCAGACGGCGCAGGATCACAAACCGAGAGACTTTAAAAGCAAGAGCTAACGATCCAACCACGGATTCGAGCTCTTCGGTAGCGAGGCGCTCCTTACCAACCAGGAGTCGGTGCGCGAGGAAAATGTCGGATGGAACCAGGAAGTCTGCCGCGAACTGGTTGCAGAACACTTCGAGAGTGTCCACCTTGCCGCGACGATCTGTAAACACGGTGAAATTGTTACAGATGCCTGCCTCGCGAACAAGAATATGCGCGAGCTCGTGAAGAAGCGAAAAGTTCTTTGCGCCCTCGGTGTCCTTGTTGTTGACCAAGATCAGATAAGGCTGTTGGTCCGTGAAGGAAAGGGCTCTCGCGTCGCGGGTCGGGAAGCCATTGTGTCGGCTAGTCCTGAGCGTCAGAACGCCAGTGCCTTCAATCTTAGCTCTCAGATATTCGAAAAAGTCTACGTAGCGACGGGCACCAAACTGATCCTGGGTCGAAATCTCGAGATCCGAACGAATCGCGGCAGCGAGAGCAACTGGATCTTCGGATGAGGTGTGCTTCCGGTACTTAAAGCGTCGTGTGGTGGCAAGATCTTGATCGAGCTCCTGGGCCAACTCTTGCACGCGACGTGCACGACGAATCACCAGAAGAGCCTCTGGAGAGAAGTCTCGATCTTCAGCATCTCGAAGGGTTCGGCGATCAGGCGGGAGCGGGTTGTCATCGGGGTGATGAGCTAAGAGGAAGACTGCCGTCGGTCGCTTGTAGATGACTGCGAGCTTTTTGATATGACTGGGAGTCGGAAAGGCTTTTCCGTTTTCCCACTGGTCGATGTGGTCGGCCGTGACCTCTCGAAAATGAGCACTCAGCTTCGTGGCTACTACTTCGAGGGTCATTCCGCGCTCGTCGCGGGCCCAGCGTAAGACACTAGGGCTAAAGAGCTTATCGTGCGACAGGGAGTCCATCTTTTGATTATAGCCGTGGCTGGGGTAACTTGACGACTTTACGGACTCCAAGTCCAGCTAGATCGATACGCGATGCCGTCCGGCACCGCTGGCACGTTGATTCGCTGCTCCCACATGTTCTGACCGCTTGTAGATATCTTCGCCTCCTCGTTCATCACATCGAAGACTGCCCCGGATATCCACGAACGGTAAGGCGTACTGCGGATCGAGCTTAGCTTCGCCGCGACGTTGGGCGCTCGCCCGACCCACACTAAGTCATTGCTGTTTCGAAGCCCGGCACGCACGCAAAGGACTTCACTCGTGTCGACTCCCGTGCACCACTCAAGCTTGTACGCGCCGTTTCGGCAGCTCTCATATCTCGCTTCAAGCTTCGGCCGGAGTATCTTTTCGCAGACATGATGAATATTCAGCGCTGCCTTCGCCCCAGAGGTATTCTTGCGGCTGCCGACGAAGACTCCCATGACTCGGTCGCCATCGAAGCTGCGCACCTCGCCGCCGCGAGCCTTGATTACTTTCGTGCAGGCAGCAAGAAACGCCTTGAAGACGCGCGCCGCGAGGCGACGATCAAGAATTGCGAGCGCCGTGGAGTCGGCGAGATCCGCGTAGAGAAAAGTTGCGTCGAGTTTGACGGCGCCCCCGGCGAGAATCACCCCGTCGGTGGTCGGGACGACCTGCCCGTCGCGAACGTCCCAAGCCTGTCCGAGAATGGATCCAATCTCGGTTGAAAGGTCATCCGCTAGGGACATGTCTACGGTGAAGGCTGTGCGCCAGCTGATACGACTCGTGCGCCTATGATAACGAGAGATGCGACCCAAAGCGGCACCGCCAGCGCGAGAAATACGAAAGCGAGTCGAACGTGGTCATATTTCGTAGTGAGTATTTGCGCATTGCGCCACGCTTGGCCAAGCAGGTCATGAGCATGTTCCTTGGGGGTCTGCTTGCTGAAAGCCTCAATGAAGGGCGCCTCCCTACGCTTTGCGATCTCGCGGAAGTAGACCAATGATTCGGCGCCTCCTTCAAGCTTTGGGAAAGCGCCCTTGTAGAGGTGCCAGAAGCTCGCACCTAGAAGGAGGAAGGCAGCGGCCGCTACGGCTATCTCGGGCCAGGTGAGCACGCGTATGGGTGGCAACTTCGCGGCTAGAAAGGCGAGCATGCCGGTATCAACAGCAAGAAGCACCGAAGCTTTCGTCTCTACACGGGGGAAGAAGCCGAGTACTCGGTCTAGTTGCTTGCTTGAACTCTCGAGCAAATTGTCGTCGTTCATCATGAGGTCGTGAGCGCGCATCGATTTGATGGCGGCGTCTACACTTGCCCAAAGTCTAGCCCGGCGTCGCCGAAAGTCAACGACGTGAGAGCTTGGCATTCGGCAGCTGTGATCTCCACCCCGCCCCCGGATCTGATGTAGGCTCCGCCAACGGAAGGAGAAGACCGCGATGCAAAAACGCCGGCGTATGCCGACATTCTCTCCCGACCGCACTGCCCAGGCGGTTTCGATTCTCATCCACGAAGGCAAGCTGAGACTCCAGGACCTCACGCGCGCTTTGGAGCGCAGAGAAAAAATAATCACCGACCTCCGGGCAAGGCTGGTGGCTCTAGAAGAGGGCGCGTCGGGAAACACTCGGCGTAGAGGGCGCGGACCGCGCAAAGCGCGGCGCGCGAGGCATCGGAAGACGACAAAGAGAATCTCGAAGGCCCGGAGGGCGGCGCAGCGGACGCACGGCCGCTACCTCGGCGCGATCAGCAGACTCTCGGTCGCGGCGAGGGCCAGGGTCAAAGCGATCCGCGAAGAGTCAGGTGTCCGAGCCGCGATCGCCTCGGCCAAAAAGATGGCGAAAGCCTGAGGACACCAGGACGCTATTTCTTGCGCCGGTTATAGGGCGACTGGTTTGTCGGCTTGAGCGGGATCCCTTGATCGCTAGCTTTCTTGTACACGGCGTCCGGGGTTCGTCCGATCTTCAGGCCGATAGCCCTGGTAGGCGTGTTCTCGCGAGCGAGATCGCGGAGCTTCGAAACGTCTCCCGGTGTCCATGATTTCCCGGAGTTCCTCGTAGATTTGGGCATCGATGCCTCCCTTTCGATCATACCGACGCCGTCAAGCGAGTCGCAAAAAAAGAGTCGGCTGGTGGCCGGCTCGAAGAATCGAAACAACCAAAAACGCGTGATCGCTAAAATGGATCAGAAGAGTCCTGCCTCCCGAAACGATACGGCCCCCTAAGCTAACCACTAGGTGATCGAGTAGCTGGACACCACACGCCTCAAGGATCTCCGGTTGGTGACCTTTTCCTTCGAAAACAACTCGAGGGAGAGTTCATGCTCTCAATCATCTCATCGCCCGAGATGGCAAAGCCGCACATTCAAAAGTTGATTATGAAGAATTCTCCTGTGCCGTGTACGTCTGCCTGAGGGTGCTTCTTGCTGCGGGAGGCCGCTGAAATCGGAGGTTGGACGCGATACCTTTCCTGAGGCAGGCATGCGATCACGATACGCCTAGGAGGAACAGATCCGAGAGCGCGAGCAAAGCCGCTTCTCACGTGTTGAAGGATAGCCTCGATCCCCGAACCCAAGCCTGGCCGCGTCAGCGGACATCAAAAAGCCCGCAGTTTCCTGCGGGCGTTATGTTTACTCCATCGTCTGGCCGGACAAGACGTAGTTTGCTAAAGCTTGCCTCTTTTCGATCTCATTCGAACCTGCATCCTGAAGAGTTCGCACTAGCCAACTCTTAAGGCGTGTTCGATCCTCCGGACTTAGCAAGCTATTTTGATCAATGGCTAGTTTTGCACGCGCCGTGAGGTCGACAAGCGTTTGATTGGCGGCCAATTCCACGGTCTCGCTGAAGCGAGCAGTCATTGCTATACGGTTGATTCGTTTATACGCAAACCCCTTGGCCCCTTCGTAAATCAGTTCGAGGCCGAAGGGGACCTCTTTTCCCTTCATGTCAAGAGTAGTCAACTTCAGTCGTACGAGCGCTAAGTATCCCGCGCCTACGGTGAGCGCTTTCAGCCAGGTCGGCATAGCCTTCAGGGCTGGAAGGTCCCCAAGGACGACGTACAGAAGGCCTGCCAGGATTCCATTGCCGATCGGGAATCCGAACCACCAGACGTACCTAGTGACCTTTTGGGCGACCTTGGCAGGGATATAGAAAGTTCGGTCCAAGTCAACAAGCGTCAGAAAGAATGCCACCGTGCCGGCGACCCAAGGAGCGAGAGACTCGCTCACCAATCAACCCTCAAGCTTCGCAATCTCCGCGTCCAGAGCATCGTCGGTCGCCTTTTCGTCAGCTGACACATCGTCGTCTTCGAGCGACGCGAATGCTTGCTGGTGGACGATCAGATTGCGCGAGGAATTTCCCTTCTGCGTGAGCCTAATGAAATTGCCCGCGACTCGTACCAGATCTTTCGTTGCGAGACGGTCTATTACTTGCCTGACCGCGCTCGGAGTAAGCTTGGCATCCACAGCCAAGTCGGGAAGCGAACTCTCGCCATTCTCGTCGAGCACTCTCAGTACCCGAAATTCGTTAACGCTGAAAACAGGTGATGCCATTGGTCCTGGGCCTCCTAAAGCCCTTCTTGCCAGGCGAAAAAGACAGCTGCTTAAATCTCCGGACTTCATCGTACTCCCAGAATTGAGTTGTCAAATCATCTCCTCTCAGTGTCATGGATAAGTGCTGAATGGTCAATGGTTTGCGATGAGCACGCCAAGCCCGCCGCGGCCCCTATGCCTTAGCGTGCCGCCATCTCCAAGCGCTTCCGATTCCACGATCTCCGGCACGCTTTCCTGACTCGGCTCGCGTCGGAGGGACTCGGTGCTTTCCTGATCCAGAAGGCCGCAAGCCATGGAAACGTCCGAACCAGCCAGCGGTACGTGCAGGACCTGACGCCGGAGGCCCTAGAGCTGATTCGAGAGGCACTCCAGGGCAAGTTCAGCCAGAACCAGCACCTGCCTGCTTGGGTGTCGATCCGTCTGTCGGACGGGTCGAGGAGTTTGCGACCGCCGCCCAAGCAGTCTCGATCCTCATACACGAAGGCAAGCTTAAACTTCGGGACCTCGCGAGCGCGCTGCGGCGCAGCAGGCTCAGGGCGGCTACCTCGGCGCGGTCAGGAGACTCTCGGTCGCGGCGAGGGCTAGCGTCAAAGCGATCCCCCAGAAGCCCGGCGTGCGCGCGGCGATCGCGGCGGCGAAGAAGATGGCGAGCAGCTAGTCTCCGGCGGCCGCGCCCCCCGCAGAACTCGGAAAAAGTCTGGCGTGGGCATCGCGGAGAATGCTCTCGACAAGACGGAGGGCATCCTCCACCTCCTCCACGGAAACATGTATCTCGCGCCCCTGAAGTTCGCGCGTGCGGGCTCTCTCGAGGTACCTCCGATCGACGACGCCGAGGTTGTGAGTAATCGGATGCCTCTTCGAGAATGTCTTTGCCAGCTCTGCGCACGGGCCAGGATCGAGGTCGATCCTCGTCAGCTTCTTGAAACCGTCGGCTGCGGAAGTAGGATCCTGGTAGCTCGCGCTGCGACGGACCGACTTTTCAATCTCTTCCTCGGAACCCGTCCCCCGAAAGTGCCGAAGGAGGAGCGCTTTCAACGCCGCCTCGAAAACTGAAACGGCGTCTTCGAGCGCGTTCTCGAGATCGCGTGCCGCAGCGCGTGCTCCGAGTTCTCGGCGGCGCTCGTCAACCGACTCAATCATTCGGCGAATGACTGCGATCTCCGCCTGAACATGCGACGGAAAGATGTCTGTCCCGCAATCGGGACAAAACGTCGCGAGCCCGAAAACCGCATGGACAAGTCCGCACTTCAAGCACGTCAGATCCCGCCGGAGCTCGTCCTCAATCGGTGGCAAGACCGGCGCTGCGGGCCGCTGCTCCACCGAAATATCGATCGACAGGAATCCGTCGCCAATGCGGCGCCGACCGGAGGCATCGAGACCCAAGGCGTCCCCGACCATGCGTTGGACGCCTTCGGTCGCCTCCGCCGCGACCGTGTCGCGCGCATACTTCAGCTGACTCTTCGTCGTGAACTTGTTTGGCGCGGCTTCGGCCCGACAGTAAGGACAGAAGTCCGTCTCCTGACCGCTCAAACCGGTCCCCGGCTTGACCTTGAAGTATCCGGGTGAGCAGTCATCGCGCGGGCATTCACGTGCAAGCAGGCCATCCGCATCGGTCGGTATCCGGATACTCATCTCGTACTTGCCGTCTTCCATGCGGCGAGTTTTGTGAGGCCCTCCCTCTCGGAATAGTTCGGACATCTACGGTTGAGGGTACACCACTGAGCGGATGAGACTCGTGCCGGGATTCTCTCGCTGCCCGCCGCCAAGACTCGTGGCCGCGGACTGAGGCGTACTCATCGTGGACGCTTCGAATAGCTACTCCTTCCCTCCATGTTCGCGCAAGAAAACTGCGACCGAATCCTGATTCCACTCTTCCGCACGCTTGAGTGGCGTCCGGTGCTCCTTGTCCCGCGGATTTACCTTCGCTCCCTTCGCGAGGAGTTGCTGGGCGGTATCCAGGCAGCCTTCCTGGGCTGCCAAATGCAGAGGCGTCGCCCCGCCGTCATCCTTGCGATTCACTTCGGCGCCGCGCTCGAGCAGCAATTCGACGACCGGCGGGCGGCATCGCGCCGCCGCAAGATGCAAGGGGGTCAGGCCGGCATCGTCCGGCGCGTCGAGATCCTTCGGGTTCGCCGCCAAGTCCTGGGTGACCAGAGCGACGTCGCCATCCTGGGCATGCTGATGAATCGGCAGGTACGCGCTGCGGGGATGCGGAAGGAGTATGCAACCGCTGCTGCCGATCGAGGTAGCGAGAAGAAGGACGGCGAACCGCCTCATGAACATCACCCGCTGCAATTCGATGCTCATGGCTACGCGGTCGGAGGCAGCTGCTGCAAGAGTGTCCCGAACTTGGGATGATTTTCATCTGCGCCGCGCCGCTTCATCTCCTCAAGAGCCTCCGCGAAGCCTTGCTCCTGAGGAGTGGAACTCTTCGGAGGTGTTACGGGAACGGTCGCTGGTCGTGCTGCCAGATAGGCTCGGAGCGACGGGGCTGCCGGAGGATCGGTAATTGGGTTGGAGAAATCGAGCACGTCCGAGAGGCTGTGAACGCCCCGGGCGTCCACCGGGCCCGAATACGAGCCGTTCCCGAACTTCTCGCCCAGAAGCTTCAAAACGGAGGTGTGATCGAGGAGAACGTTGCTGACCCCACCGCTCCTTACAAAGGGCGAGATCACGTAGGCCGGGATTCGCACGCCGAGCGACTCGAAGCGCGGGTAGAGGCCGGGCTGAGGCGGATCCGTTCCGATGGGGGGCGGAGAGACGTGATCAAAAAACCCGCCGTGCTCGTCGTAAAACACGACCATAAGGAGGCCCCGCCAGAAGCTGACGCTGCGTGTGACGGCGTTGTACACCTTCATCAGAAACTCCTGCCCGTCGCTCACGCCCGAAGGGGCATGGTCGTCCGTGCTGAAGCCGAGGTGCGGAGCATCGGTGTACGTCGGCTCCACGAAGATGACCTGAGGTCCTCGACTCGGGGGCGTCCTGACGAGGTCTCGGTCGAACTGAGCGAAGGAACGGAACCGGTCGTTTCCCAGAATCGGCCGGATCCAATTAGGCATGAGCGTGAAGAACGGCATGCCTTCGTGGTACACGCGCCAACGAACGCCGTGTTGAGTGAGCCAGTCGTAGACGAGCTCCTGCTCCGGAATGGGTGTCGTGTTCACGTCGATCATCGAGGTGCCGCTCATCGCTATGAGCCGGTTAGGCTGCGTGCCGGCAGGCAGGCTGCAAAACCAGTGATCGCAGATGGTGAACTTCGTGGCCAGAAAGTCACTCATCGGCACCTGGGTCGGACCGAAATAATTCATCACCAAACGCCTCGTGGCCGGATCGGACGACACGCTGGCCGGAATGGCGCTCACGAATCCTGTCATGGGATAAATCCCATTCTGAGGAGTCCCCAGATGGGCCGCCACGTTGGACCGCTCATGGGGCGGATCGAAACCGGACGGTAGAGTGTACGGATTGTCGGAAAGGGCCGGGACCAGGGCCTGCCCTTGATCAACGTTGGTGAAACGCGCAAGCCAGAGCGGATCGTTGCTTTGACCATCCACATCCGCTCGGCTGGTGGGCGGCAAGCTGAGATAGCCGAGCATATGGTCGAATGACCGGTTCTCCAGAATGACGATGACTACAGTTTTGATTTTGTCCAAGAGCGGCATCGGGCACAATTCCTAACAGTCGACCTCGTCGTTCCTCGATACAGCATACGGCGGGGGAAAGAGACAGATGATGTCCGACCCGCTGTCCCTTCCAACCTCGCCAAAAAAAAGAGCCAGCGAAGAGCTGGCTCTGAAAGAAAGATTGGAATCTGACGGCGCAAGGCTGTGTCCCGAAAAGCTCGCGCGGATAGCGGCCGTAAGACAATGGAATTCCTTTAGAACAGGCCCGCCTCCCGAAACGAAACGCTTCCGACCGCGCTCACCACCAGGTGATCGAGCAGTCGCACCCCGAGTGCCTCGGCAGCCGCCGCAAGCCGGCGCGTAAACTCCCGATCCTCTCGCGAGGGCGTTGGATCGCCTGAAGGGTGGTTGTGGTAGACGATAATACCGGCCGCGTCGCACAGCAGCGCGCGCTTCAGAATTTCGCGGGGCTCGATCACCGCTCGGTCAAGCGTCCCTCGGTAGATTTCCGGGTCATGTCGGATGAGCCGATTCCTCGCGCTCAGGAAAAGCGCGCCGACTTGTTCCTGCATCTCCTCACCGTGGATCCCCTGAAGATATTCTTTGACCAACTGAGGTGTGTTTAGAAGATCTCCGGCCCGTCGAAGCTCCCGGGCGCCTTCTGACACTCGAAGCGTTCGAAGGATTACCGGGAGCAATGGATCATCGGGCGTGTACGAGACCCGCACCGTGACTCTCTTCTTGCGTTCCGTCACGGGCAATCTCTCGTCTTGGAGACAGGATTGTCGCGCATGGATTCTCCTTTCGTGGCTTGTCGTTCTGAAAAGAGAGCCAGCGTGAAAGCTGGCTCGGGGTGCTTCAGGAGATGCGGGTCAGAGCCTCTTCAGCTCTCTTCGTGTCTCCGAGGCAGATGGGAAGGAAGTCACACCAGGAACACCAGGTGCCCGGCCGCTTGTAGAAGTGGCGGGACTTGATCTCCCGGGCGACGTATTCGGCTTTCCGGAGAAATTCCGTGAGCTGAGTGCCATTTCTCTTCGAAAGGTACCACTCGATCCGCGGCTCCTTGGTTTTCACGAAGACGCAGAGCGCGGCCTCTTCTGCCTCCGGCTCAGCGAGGCTGTAGGCCGTGAGCTGGTCCGAGAGCGCGACCTCGTGGTCCGGGTAGGACGAGGATGAAGTCTTGAAGTCCGCGAGCATGAGTCTTCCGTCGCGGAGAGCAACGAGATCGATGACTCCGATGAAAGGCACGTCGACGTCCGGGATCGCCAGCTCGAAGGCGCGCTCCGAGGCCATGACGGTCCCGAGATGCGGGAGCTCTTCGTCCACGAACTTCTTCAAGAGCGCCTGGCCGGTCGTCCAGAGCCCGTTCCAGGTGGCGCGTCCGCTGTAGCGGATAGGGGCATGTTCGAGCCCGCACCAGATCCTTTCGAAGAACGCGACCGGATCGCCGGTCGTTGCGAAGTGAAAAGCCAGCGAGTGATGGATCGTCTGTCCGAAGACGAGACTCGCCGAAGGCTCTTTCGGTCGGAGGCCTTCGAGGTAATAGAGCCGGTATTGCTCCGGGCACTCGAGGTAGCGGTCGATGCGGCTAAACGAAAGGTGCGGAAGAAGGTTGCTCTCAGGGTCGGCGGCTTCAGTGCTCAACTCCGCCCCCTAGTTCTTGGCGGGAAAAACCCGCCGAACGTTCATGTACCGCCCGTCAGAACTGGGTTCGACGAGGACGCGACACGGAAGGTCGAGCTCTAGGCCCTCAGCGATCCGCCGCGAGTATTCGGGGAATCCCGCGAGACTGAGAACCTCCCCGATTCTTTTGTGACTGCCGAAGAGCCGCAGATGTTCGCCGTTCACGAGGAAGGCGAGATAGAGCCTTCGGCCCCATCTCGTATCCATTCCTCTCACGCCCTTGATCGAGGCGTAGATGGTTCCGCCGGGAGGCTCGGATTCCGAGACTTGGCCGTTGTCGATCTCTCTCTTCCCGAGGAAGCTCTCGACGATCTCGGACTGGAGGGCAAGAGCCCTTCCGGCCGAAGCCTTGATGTCCGAGGTCGAGAGCTTCGCAACGGGTAAAGAGAACTCAACGGAGAGCGAGTCAATCCGGCCATCGGGCGAGACGCTCCGTTTCAAGAGCATCTGCCTGGCCGCATCGTCCGAGGGAGCGCTTGCCCTACGTTCGGGTGCGCTTGGTTCGGGAGCGGGCGTGGCTGGAGAAATGGCGGCAGCTGGCTGTGGAGCGAATCTGCCTCCCTGAGCTGCGAGGACGACACTGATGTGAATGCAGGGTACGCGTTCGCCGCGGCCTGGTGCGTTGTACTCTCGGCAGGTACAGGTAGGGATACCGTTCATTCGAACGGTTTGAACGTCGCCTGGACTTCCCGGCGCGTAGACTCGGAATGCATCGCCCATTCGGGCAATCACCCAAGCTTTTTTGTCGCGCCCGTTTCCTGATTCGGTGGCGTTGGACTGGTCGGTCACTTTTTTCTCCTTTCTGTCTGTTTCGGTTTTTGTCTTGTGATCGGACACCTCGAGGCGGACTTCTCGCGCGCAGCGGCATATCGCCATCACTCCTCTCTCCGTTGAGCTATTAGTTTTTGAAGGAACTGCGCTCAGGTTAGAGCGGGAGAGGAGAAACCTCTAGACGGAGGAACTTGCCGCTTCCGGCAAGGACTGACGGCTTTCGCCTTTCTTTTCGCGGCGCGATGCTGTCCGAATGGATCACGAAAAGGAGCGCGTCACTGTGTTCGCGAGAACCGATTTCAGAAATGAGAGTCGAGCCTTTGGAATCCGCGCGGCAGACCGCCGATCGCATCTCTACGCCTTAGGGAAGACCGGCACGGGAAAGTCGAGTCTCTTGGAGACCCTCATCTGCCAGGACGTCGCGGCAGGCGAAGGCGTTGCGCTCCTCGACCCCCACGGAGATCTCGTGGAACGTGTGGTCTCGCGCGTACCGAAAGAGCGCTCAGCCGATCTGATCTATCTCGATGTCCCGAGCCAAACGCAGGCGTTTGGTTTCAATCCGGTCGAACGTGTGCCGCCCGCGCGCCGGTCTCTCGCCGCGTCGGCCTTGGTCGAAGTTTTCAAAAAGATCTGGTCGGACTCCTGGGGTCCGCGGCTCGAGCACATCCTCCGAAACGCAGTCTTCTGTCTTCTCGAACAGCCGGAGGCGACGCTTGGCGATATCCCGAGACTCCTCGAAGACCAAACTTTCAGGAAGCGCGCCGCCGAGCGCATCGCAAACGCCCAGGTAAGGAACTTCTGGCTTCGCGAGTACGAGAGCTATCCGGCGAGGTTTCGGGCGGAAGCAATCGCTCCGCTCCAGAACAAGGTGGGTGCGTTTCTGGCAGATCCGATTCTCTGCCGAATCTTGAGCGCGCCCAAGAGTTCATTCGATCTCCGGCGCGTGATCGACGAGCGAAAGATCCTTCTCGTGAATCTCGCGAAGGGCCGGATGGGCGAAGGCTCGGCGGCACTTCTCGGCGCACTCCTCGTCGCTCGGCTTGGCCTCGCGGGCCTCAGCCGGTCGGATGTTCTCGAAGAGGAGCGACGAGACTTCTATCTATATATAGACGAGTTCCAGACCTTCGCGACGATGAGCTTCGTTTCGATGCTTTCGGAGCTTCGGAAGTATCGGGTGAACCTCACTCTCACGAATCAGTACCTCTCGCAGCTCGACCTCTCGGTGCGCGACTCGGTGCTCGGGAACGTGGGCACGCTCATCTCTTTTCGGGTTGGTCCCGCGGACGCTGCGGTGCTAGGCGAAGAGTTCGCTCCCGAGTTCTCCGCGACCGATTTGATGAACCTCCCGAACTACCACGTCTACTTGAAGCTCATGATCGACGGAGTCGTGTCGAAGCCGTTCAGCGCGAGGACGTTAGCGCCGTCATCCCGAGCCTTCTCGCCCAAACGCGACAACGCCTTAGCGGCGATCTCCCGCCTGACAGAAGCTGCGTGACAACGTCGAGTGGCACTGTCTCTGAGGTTTGCCCGTCAGGCCGGCGGGCATGGATGATCGAAGGGTTAGCCATCCCAAAGCAACTCCGCGATTAGATAGTTCTCTCCGGTGATCAGGAAGAGATCCAGAGGGCCGCAGAGGCGGCCCTCTGGTATGGGTTCAGTTCGTTGCGGGGCTGAAGCCTGGGAATTTGAGAAGTACTTCATTAGAGAGAGCTGCGGCGTAACTGAACCCAGGTTGATCGGACGTGACTATGACATGGTATGGGTTCACTGAGCCAGGGGCGGGGCATGGCGTAAGCCGTGTCGAGTTGAGGACTGTCTGCTGGATGATCGAATTGGGCGGCACGACGACGGTGGTCCTCGTTACCAGAGGATCAGGACCGCCCAGAACGCTCGACGACTGACTACAACGGACCTCGACCAACGCTGTCGCCTGCTGCTGAGACGCATTGAAGATCCCCACGTTGACTCTCGCATCGTAGAACGGAGCATTCGCCGCATCCCCGATATCGGTGCCCAAATGGTATTGGCTCACGCCTGCCGGGGTTAGCTGGTCGACTACTCTGAACGGCAACGCGGCTATCCCCTGACCCCGAAGATTGCAAGGGGGGCCAGGGTTCGATCCCGTCATTTCATTGAGAAATATCTCTCCTCGATCAGATACGTACACGCCAGTCGGGACGTCAAGCTTGGTGGCCCACACGACCGTCGCAGTCTCGGGAAAGTCGGGTGCCCAGTGGGGCGGCGCAATTTGCAGGGTACCGAGTACGCTCACCGTCTGATGCGGCGGAACGGTGAGGCCGCTGGCATCGGAGCGCAGCGGCCCGTTACTCACTCCTAGAATGGACACCGAGAGCGGTAGGTCAGTGGAGTTGGAAAGCAGCAGGCGGCTATACCAGCGGAGGATGGACTGGCAGGGGGGAGGACTTACGTCCGGAAACTGCGTCCGGAATTGAACTACCCACACCTCCCGAGCGGAAGTCACCGTCGCCGTTCCCAGCAACATCGCGAATGCCCAGACCAGTCTCTTCATGAATTTACCTCTTATAGACCCGCGTTTTCCACCGCAAGGGCAAAAGTCTGCGTCGATGAGATCGAAAATGCCTTCACATACACTGTCAACGCAGTGCCCGTCGAGAACTTCCCGGCTGGGATGATGACTCGCTCGACGTTGTTTGTCGAATCCCGGGATAAGGCTCCGGGTGGCCGCTGCTGCGTCTCGCCGCTGGCGTTGAAGTAATTCCCTTGGTAGTTCACAGCGGGCGATCCGCCGATAACAAGGAGATTGAGGTCGTTGATCGTTGTGTAGTGAGTGCTCTGAGAACCGACAGGATCTGACCATGCTAGCGTGAACTGAACCTGCTTGGATCCGTCCCGAATATAAACCGTTTGCGACCATTGATCGCCGGAGTTAATAAGCGAGGTGCCTTGATCATAGAAATAGTAGTTGCTCCACGTCCCGAAGAGCCTCGCAAAGCTCAGCATACCCCAGCCCTGGTAGGTGTCCGGGATGTGACCGACGGTTGCCACCGCGTTGTAACCTCCGTCCCTTACGGCCACGCCGGAAATGTCGAGAGCACCGTTGATCAAGATCGCCTTTGTCATGGCCGGGGATGGGTTCGAAGAGGTATTCGTGTTGTACCACTTCCGCACCAGCGCGGCCCCTCCCGCAACCGCAGGAGCCGCGAAGCTGGTCCCCGCCGACATTGCGTAGGTCACGCTATCCGGTGAAGCGACGCTCGAATTGCAAAGGATGCTGCTGGCGCCGCCACAGATATTGCTGCTCCGGTCGACAGGACCTGTCACTCGAGTGCCCGGCGCCACGAGATCTGGTTTGACGAGGCTGCTCGGGTCCCAGACCGCCGAGAAACTCGGAATGCGGCGGGCGTCCTGTGAAACCGAGTGGTCCGGGGCGTAGTCGCACCAGGCACAGGTATCGCCTGTCAGGCTGTTCGACCAGTTGAGAGTATAGTTATCTGTCGAGCCGACGGAGATCCCATTCTTCGCTGTAGCCGGAGAGCGAACGTAGTTGCCCGTACATCCTTGAGGCGAATTCCCGACAGCGAGTGTGTAGAGGTAGCCGTTCAGTGTGCTCGAATCCACCTGGGCCGACTTGGCAGTGCTGTACTGGCAACCAGTGCTGCCGTCGTTGAGGCTTGAGTTGATGACGTTTACGCCGGCCGCAGTGATTCGGGTTATTGTGTCGGAAAAGGCCTCGCCTTCGCTTCCGCAGTTGAAGTATTTATCCTCGACGATGCGGACCGTCGGAGCTACGCCGAGGCCATATAGGTAACCGGCGGCATCGGCGCGGCTCGAGGGCGGGTAGCCGCCAACAACGGACGCCGTTAGCGTGCCGTGGTAGTCGCGATCCTCGTTGAAGCTCCACGGTGTTACCTGACTCGTTACTATCGTTTGATTCCCACCGTTAAAATATTTGAAATCTGGGTGAATGCCGGTGTAGCTGATGTCGCCGTTGTCGAAGCCGGTGTCGATCATGCCGACCGTTGTGTTGCTGAACGTGTTCGCGCCGATCCCGAAACCGTGGTCAGAGAGCCAGGTCAGGTAGGTGTAGCTGTTTGAAGACAAGAGAGTCGACCCATTGCCGGCGATGAGTTGGCCTTGCCGCTCGCTTGAAATGCTTGCGTGCCCCGCGGGCGCGATCTCAAAAAGGCGATCTATCTGGGTAAGGTTCCGAACATCGAGATCGGTAAGCGATGCGAAATAGGTAGCCTGCCCTGGCTGGGGAGGACCGGCGCTGACCGGACCACCCGAGAGAGATTCAAGGAGGGGTCGGAGCGACTCAGCAGGCGACTCCTCCGAAACCCGGATCACGACGTCTCGGAACGGACCCGGCTGGTCTGGTGGCCGGTCGAAGCCGATTGCCTTGATCGAAGCTGGCAAAGGAAAGACACCCCGGACCCATGGCAGCTCCGGGACGAGCCGCAAGGCCGCGGCGGGATCCGCGCGAACGACGAATGCGGCCGGTGGAAGAGCCTGCAGGACGCGCACTCCGCGGTTCGATAGTTCCTGCAGCCAGGCGTATTTCGTGTAGGTTTGCAGGGTCAAGAAGTAAAGCTTACCCGCCGGCCCGACGGAGAACGGACCAGCGCCCGCGTCCATCGTCGCATCATGGTAATTGAATCGCTCAAGGTCAGAAGCGAGCTCGGCGTCGCGACCTCCCGACTGGATCGTTGAGAGAAGCCTCGGCACGGCGGCCGACGGTCCTTTGAACACGGCCATCCCTTCGTAGTCGGCCAGAAGCGAGTACCCCCCGGAGGATAACTGCTCCAGGACGGCGGGCGGCAACGGGCCTGACTCTTTTTGCGGCGTCAGTTTTTTGTGCACAACGAGGCGAACGATACTGGGGTCAGCCAACGCCGAACCTGCGATCGATAGGGAGAGGACGGCGAAAGCGAGCCGAAGGAAGGATTTCATACCAGGACTCCAGAGATCAGAAATGAGGATTAATATGAATGGTTAACCGAGGACTCTTGACTCCGTTCGTCACCTCCTTTCCGAGAAGATCGCGACTCCATCGAACGCGAAATGCGAGCCTCGCTAGCGAAGCGCGGTTCAGCTCTGTCTGGGCGAGCTGTAGATGTAGGGACCCATCGTTCTCCAAACTCTCGGCTCCGCCAAGAGCCCTTCCACGCTACCTATTCGCGGCGATGGAGACTAGGGTCATTTCGCACCAACTTACGGTAGAGCGCGGGCGACATCCCGGTGCGCTGTCGGAACTCACGAAAGAAGGTCCGTCTTGTTCCGAATCCAACTGCGTAACCGACCTTATCGACCGTTAGTTTCGTTCGGCGAAGAAGCAGCTTTGCCGCTGTGACCTGTCGCCTTTTCAGGTACGTCGAGGGCTTCATTCCAGTGGCGCGCTGAAATGTCTCCACGAAGCGGCCCAACGGGAATCGGAGCATTTTTGCGAGTTCCGAGACGCGAGGCGGAGACTCCCGCTCGAAGCAGGCGACGAGATACTCCTCGACCTGCTCCAGCACTCCTAGTGGCAGTCCACGTAGGTTGCGGCGCTTCTTCGCCACAAGACGCAACTTGCCCCGACGGAACCAGAGTTCCACTTCGAAGACCCCTCACCAATGAAGTGGCTTCTTAGGGCAACTTTTTGGACAGCCTTCGCAAAAAAACAATAAAAACAAAGCGTCACCAAAAGGAGACGCATCTTGCGCCGCAACAACTTGGGCCGCACAACGTTTCATCATGCGAGCCGAGTAGCACGCCGCCGGTGCCCAAACGCGAATTCTCAGTGCGCGCTAAACTGATTTAGGCGGGCTTCTGAATGGCATTCAGAAAGGTCGAATCGCCGGCACGTCGAACGGCAGTCTCATCGACGTGCAACGGTTCTGTTGTCGCCGGTGAAGTTCGAGGCCATCGATTTGCGCATAGCCGTGAATTTACGGGCCGGCAGAAATCACGGTGTCCGCCCCAGACCCGCTACATACAGATTCAACCGCATCATCAGCGTCAGAAAGCGTTATGCTAGAAGTCTGGGTCAGCGTGTCCTCCTACCTCCTTCTCGGCTATCATCCCGGCGTAACGCCCGCTGGGACTACGAGTCCGCCTGGAGCGAGAGACTGGCCTCTGAACGCCCGCGCACCGCCTATTACCTGGCTCTTGATTGCACGCCCTCTCAGACTTTTAAGCGGCGCGGTGGTTTCGGCACTGGACGTAATCGGCCGGAGCCTCGTCCTATCTCATCCCGACCAGATTCTTTGTGCTGCCTCGGCCCCGGGGGAGGCACTCATGTTGAAACGAATCCCTTACGTTGGAAATCGGCCTTGGCCGGAAAAGGAGCGCGGCTCTCCCGCCGCTTCCAGAACGCTTTCGGTCGCCGAATGGCTGAATTCGCCCCATCTCCGCAGAATCGTCAACCATGTGGCTTTGAGGCACGGAGTCCAGTCGCAGGACGCTCCAGACATCTTCCAAGATGTCTGTATCTCATTAATCCATAAAGGGATGGACTCTTGTGTCAACGCAGCATTTGTCTTCAAAACGGTCGCTTCAAGGATCATCGATAACTACCGCAGGGCCGGACCGGGAACCGAAGATGTATGTACGCCAGGCCGACTAGATACTGAGGTCTCGGTGAGCCAGACCGATGACCGAGAACTTACCCTTCTCGTTCGGTCGAAAGCGACGCTCTTACCGGGTCGCCTGAGAACCTTTTATATCCTTCGCTATCGTATGGGTCTAAAGCAAGGCGAGTTAGCCAGCAGACTTGGTCTTTCGCGTGGCGCCGTTCGCCACCTCGAGCGGCGATGTCTTATGTTGCTGAATCGCGGATCAAGCGGATCAAGGTGACCTCGATCGGGCAGGCCTCTCGAGCTTTTCTTACTCCGACAGCAGCCAAAATCCTCCCGATTAGCGTTTCTCTTTATGGAGGCCTGCAATGCCGCGGCCTTCACTTGCTCAGGAGGCGAGCGATGAGAAAGGCGCATTTGCTATTGATTGGCATTTTTTTGATGCCGACAGCCTTGCGTGCTGACGGCCCCTTTCAGTTCTATCCCGTCATTCCGTGCCGGATCGTCGACACGCGCGGGCCGGTTAGCGCGACCGGGGGTCCGGCGTTGACTTCTGGGAGCACACGCAGTTTTCCGATTGATGTGGCTCCAGCGGCGTGCGGTGTGCCGTCGACGGCAAAGGCCGCTGCGTTAAACGTGACGCTGGTGCAACCGACCCTGGAAGGGTTCCTGTCGATCTGGCCATACCTCACGCAAATGCCTTTGGTGTCGACGATCAACGCAGCGGCTGGGGAGCCGGCGATTGCCAACGGCGCGATCGTGCCGATGACGTCAAATTCCAGTTTCAACATTTCAGTCATTTACGGGACGGCCGTGTCGGGCGGAACTGCGCATGTACTGGTCGACGTCAACGGATACTTCCAATGATCCTGGCCAGATCGAGCAGAGACCAAGAAGTGAAATTAGGGCCAAAGACCGCTGTGGCCGTTTCCCAGCAGCATCACCCGGCGGCTGCTCAGGCCTCAACCGCTCGGCAGTTCGGTCGCCAAAGAGAAAGATTATCTGGTGCTCGGGCAAATCCCGCGCGACGACCGGCTCGTATTCCTGCCGCAGCCGCTCGGGGCCTTCCGGCACGGTTGCGCAGGGCAGAAAGAGGCGAGCTTTTCCATCGCGGGACACCTCGTCGATGTCGCGCTTGGAAAGGCCGCCCGCGCACATCTCCACAGCAGATCATCCAAAGCATCCGATTGCCCAGAGACCGGTCTACGGATCCGAGATGGAAAGGGCTCGTTACGAGCCGATCCCTTTGCCGCTCAGTCCCCCATCCTTCCCGTGCTCGGCGTGAGTGGTCCGGTCCAGGGTTCAAAAGTTCATATATGATCAGGCTAGCCACGAGGTTACCTCTTCCTGATGGAGGCTCCTTTGGTAGCAGCGAATCACGGCTTTCCGGCAGTCTGTCCCCAATGTGGTGCGGCGTGGCGAGCCGTGACCCCGACGCGGGATTTTCTCGCGGTCTGCTGCGACTGTGAACGGTCCTGGGCAGGCAGCGGAGGGCCTGGTGCTCGGCTCCGAATTCCGTTGTCGCGTCTTTGCCGGAGGTTCTCATCCTCGCTGGCCGACATTCTCAAGCGACTCGTCAGCGGACGGGGTTTTTAGTCTAGCTCGCTCCAAAACGGCGGCGGCGGCCCCTCCTCTGATCAGATCCCTGCCGCTCGGAACTCGTGAGCTCCATTCGTCGCCCTGCCCCGCCGCGCACTGCCTGACCGGTACGTCGTCTTCACATCCGCCCGACGCGCCGGGATATCACTCCGTTATGCTTTAGGAGGATCTCACATGCACACCTGCCAACGCTTCTTAAGTCGTACCGCCGTCTTCGGTGTCATTTTCGTCATCGCCCTGATGTCCCGCAGCTCATCTCTATCAGCCGCCGAACCGGGGCAGTTCATCGCCAAGATGTACTCTGAGGTGCTGGGGCGCATTCCGGATCAAGGAGGCTGGCGCAATTATGTAAACTACTTCAACAGCAATGGGTGCTACGAGTCGTCCCTACGCGCCGTGGCATTCGCTTTCTTGAACGACTCAGTCATTGCTAGCTTCGGCTATAGCAATGCGCAAAAGCTGCTCATCCTCTATCGCGCAGCCTGGAATCGTGATCCCGACCCGAATGGTTACTACTTCTATCTTAATCAGCTGAACAGCGGGGTCGCATTCAATGACGTTGTGACGACGTTCCTTTATGATGCGACTTTCACGAACCTCGTCTCTTCCATGTGCGGCGGCACAGAGTTCGGCAACTATCACTTCGGAGCGGGGCAGCCCCTTGCGATACCAACACCCGGTTTAGGGGACTTTCACGGCGGCACCGGTGCTCAGCTGCAGCAGCTTCTGAACGGCGGGGGAACCATTCGGCTTGACCAGGGCGCCCTCGTCACGCTGACGTCTCCCCTCATTATCCCGGCGGGCGTGACACTGACGACCGCCGGGTCCGTCAGCCAGTACAGCTATGCGAAGTTCGGGCGGCTCGTCCGCGGTAGTAACTTCGGGGACGCGATGGTAAAGATGGGTAGCGGTAGTACGGTCTCCTATGTCTGGATCGATGGTCAACGGAATAACCTGGCGAATTCGCCCGGGGAAATGAACGTGCAGATCGTAGGTGGCACTAACGTCTCGCTGAATAATTCAAGGATCGTTAACCCAACGGGTTTTACGCATGTCCAGACGTTCCCAACCGGGGGCGGGCTACCCTGCACGCAATATATAGGGCAGAACGTTTTGACAGGCTACGGCAGCGACCACTTGGATGGCTCCGGAACGGCCGACGGATTTACCATCAGCTGCGACGGTTCGACCATCGACTCAAATCAGATAATCGACGCAACTGACGTCAGTATTGTGCTTTTCAAAGCCACACCCGCAGTCCAGCGCTCGGTCATCAGTAACAATCTTATCCTGAACGCAGGTAACTCCTCGTGGGCGGCTCTAGCGACCTCCAACAGCCCAGACCCAGCGCCTGTGGGTGCCGCGACCAGCTTGTACACGGTGGCTCCATGTCGGGTCGTGGACACGCGCGGCTCTGCCGGGACGAATGGCGGCCCTGCGCTAGCGGCCAACAGCGACCGCACATTTGAGATGCTCGGCCAGTGCGGAATCCCGGCCAGCGCCAAAGCGGTATCTCTCAACGTTACCGTAACCGGCGCCACGGTGGGCGGCTCGCTAGCGCTGTACCCAGGCGCGACTGACGATTTCACGGGTGCTCTCTTTACCGGGAACCTGTTTTGGACAAGCTCAACAGCTCACGTAGATGTCGGTATGTCAGTCGGATCACGCGAGTTTCTGTACTCGGGCTATATCTCGCGAGCTATCGGTGCCAGCTTCACCGGAAACGGTACAGGGACAGAGGCAGCCCGCACGAACAACGGAATACTGGTCAGTGGAATGCTCAATGCAACGGTTACGGGCAACTCCGGCACGTGGAGCTTCACAAACGGGTCCACGTGCCCAACCGCTGCCGTCGCCGCCAGCGTAGCCGCGGGCTGGGCCTCCGGCAACATCCAGTTGTACACGGACATTCCGTTCAACAGCTGCCTTGACCACGGAACACCTCCGCCACCGGCCTTTGTCGCGGCAGCTAGCAGTATTTCTTACAATACAACGCAGCCGGCGCGGGCTGCTAACGGCGTCTATCTCTTGGGTCCAATCTCAGACGGTGCTCAGCTGCTCCACTTGGGCCTCGGTGTTAGATGCAACCAGCCCTCTGGAACCGTGCATGTGATCATAGACGTGAATGGCTACTTTCAATGATGAACTGCAGCACGCACACTGGCGTCAGGTCGTTACCCTAAAGGTCGGCGAGACCTTAGGGCTGGGTGAGCCGATTTAGAGGGTACTGACACCTCGTGGTGTCTACTTGCTGGAGACGACACGAGTGTCAGAGGACCTAACCTTCCTGGAGTTAGTTCCTCGGTGCTCGGCACCGGCAGATGCCCCGTTCCTAGGTCAGTCGAGTCGGGTGAACGTAATCGCGGTGCATTGTGTCAGCGGAATGGTCTTTTCGAAGTAGCCACTCCTGCCGACGATACTGATCGGCTTGCCAGCGGAGTCGTAGGTCCTGATCTCGTATGTCCCCTCCTCCACGAACTCTTGTCTTCCTCTCCGTCTACTGATTTCTGCCGGCCGAAATCCCTGGTTCGATGTGGCGGTCGACGCGAAGGTCATTTTCAGGATGTCTGCTAGCGCGATTCTGACGTTCGCGGGGCCGTCGCGTCCCTCCAGAACCGACGAGACTCCGTTTGCGCTCGCTAGCTTCGCGTTCACCAGCTCGTACGTTTTCCCATTGCGTGCAGTACATCTCGCAGTAACGGCGATTTGTTCCTTAGGCCTCGGGTAATCCGGCTTCTCGCCGGCATCGAGTCGGAGTGTTGCGAACGTGAACAGCAAGAAACCCGCGAGAATCGTCTGGAGCCGTTGTCGCATAACGCTCCTCCATTAATGAGTTTTCATGAGGCGGTGCACCATGAGCTCGCCGACCGCTTGTTCCTCGTCCTGCATCGTCGAAAGGGCCGACTGAATCGCTAGGTACTGCTGATGGATGGTCCCTGCCAGGCCCGCCTCTTCCACGGAGATGTTGTCGCACTCGTCCCCGGCGCAACGCATCGAGCGGATCCAAGTGTCGATCTGGTGCGAGATCTGGTTGACGCGGACCGCGAACTTGTGAATTGCGGCCTCCACGGCGGTGTCGTCACCTTGGTCGCGGTAAGCGACGGCGAGCGCCTCGACGGTAGCGAAGGCGTCATAGCGTTTGACGCGAACAGCGTTGATTTCACCGAGCAGCTTCGAGTACTCGTCCGCCGACAGCGTCGCTTTCTGCGTGACAGGCGCGAGGAGGAAGTACTCTTGCCAGATGAGATTGGAAGCAAGGAAGAACTGGCGCAGGCATTCCTTTCTTGTCTCGCTGCGCTGCCTGCGGTCTTCATACAATCGCTGATAGTGGGGGACAAGAACGGACGTGATGAGCGATCCAAAGAGGAGCAAGACAAACCCGTTGCTCAGCACCCCAAGGACACGTTGATAGCCAGGTTTCGGCGGCTGCGGAGCGCTCGCGAGACTGCCGTCCGGTTCTGCCATCGACCAAAATCACTTCGTCCCTTCATGTAGCGCTGCTGCGATGCTCGATGACGGTGCCGGCAGCCGAGTTCTTGGGTAACCCGTCGATCGCAAAAAAGCGTCCGGCTGACACGAGTTCGATCGACGTGGTGGGGGCACGAGTAGCCCTCCAGAGAGATGGAAGAGGGCTGGGCTCGTCGTGTAAGGCAACTGAGTCAGCGTGGAGCGAGGGTTTGCAACGGCGCGCCAGTTGGCGTCAGTTGGAACAGCCGCTGGGCACGGATATCACCGACCCAGATTGTGCCGCCGGCACCGATCGCGAGGGCGCGTGGCTCGCGGAACGCTGGGAGAGCGGCGAAGAGGACGCTCTTAAGTGGCTTCAGGGCAAGAGCAAAGATGCGATGGCCGGCCGCGTCTGCGACGAGCACGCGATTGCCAGTAACATCGAGCGCCAGGGCGGAGGGCTCTCCGATCTTGTCCGCAAGCAGGACGGTGGCGCCCGTCGTAGTTGTCACGGCAAAGACGCGCCCGCCGGCGACGTCACCAACGATGACCTGCTGTTGGGTCGGATCAAAGACCAACGGTCCTAGGCTCTCAGCACCGCGGACGGAAGCGAAGGTTTTTGGGGAGGTGCCGCTTCTCGTGAGGTCGAGAGTAAGGATCTGGGGTGTGCGGGCGTCCGCGAGATAGGCTCTGCGGGTTGAGCCGTCGATCCCGATCCCGGCGACGATGCTCTGCCGGGTGATCCATTCGCCTGTGACCTTCCCATCGAAAGTGTAGCCACGAACCACCGCTAGCATCTCGCTGCCGCCTCTGTACAGGCTAACGAAGTATTCCTCTTGGTTCCCGTTGCTGGTGATCGTCATATCGAGGGCACGGTAGATTCCGAAGTTGCCCACCACCGTGTGGCGGCTTCCGGTGAGGTGATCGAGGACGTACAAACCACGTGCGGCGTCGAGCACCGCAAGATCGCCTGCTTTGGTAGGGGCGAGTGCCGTCGGTTGGAGACTTGCGGTCATCATCGCCATCGCCGCCCCCGTGATCGCCAGGGCGACTGCGAGTACCGAAGTGACTTGGCGGCGACTCACTGTTTCTTTCGGGTGAAGATCGCAATGACGCTGTCGATCGTCGTCAGCTTTTGGAAACCGATCATCGCGCCCAGCAGAGTCGCGGGTAAGAGTTGGGTGGGGTCAAAGTCAACCCCGAACAGCACCAAACGGCTGTCTTTGCTGTGCAGCAATAGAGCGATTGCTTCGCCGATAAACGTCAGGAGCACGGTGGCGATTGCGAGCTTCGGCCAAGCCGCTCGGTCTGCGGGTACGGCGTTAAGGAGTCGCACGAGGAAGCCCACGAGCGCCCCCAGCGCCGCGGCGGCGAACAGCAGAGGGAACCATGGCGCGAATCGCACCGGTATCTCAAATTCAACGTGCTGCGGATAGCCGCCACGCGACGCGTATCGAAGCTCTACGTCGAGGTGATCGTCGGCATTGCGCGAGGCGACGGGGACGAGCGTCGCGCCGATCACCTGCCAGAGGTTTGGTTGAGCCGCGACGACAACAACTGGTCGGGTCTCGTTGGGAAGTAGCAATGCGTCCCCCCCACCGCGTGGATCGTCGGGGAATTGAATAGCCACACGGCTCCACAAGCGTGGATTTCGGCTGGTGACCTTGCTCGTGGCGTGGACGACGATCGGAAGGTCGGTGAGGAGGTTTTGCAGCGAAACCGGAATGGGCGCCGCGGAACCTATGGTAACTTCCGCGGGCGTCTGGAAATTGGGCTTCTCAAGGAGAGCCGCCGTGCCGTAGACAGGGAGTCGGAGAACGGCCTCCTCCGTCATGGCGCCGTCAGTGAGCTGGAGTTTGACATCGACGACCTGATCCTTGAACTGCCCGTCAGGCCGTGCCTGCACGTTAACCCGGGTTAGCCCTTCAAGATTGGGCGGCTTTCCTAGACCGACGTAGAAGCGGTACCGGACGTACTCGTACTTGCCGGCGCCGATGTCGGGAATCAGCACGAAAACGGCGTAGTGGTTCGTCATCGCGCTGCGGACATCGTCGCTCGTGTAGTCAAACGGTAAGGTTGGAATCGTTTCGCCGGTGGTGTTGGTGAAGAACACGGTGCCGTTCTTCACAGGCTGCGGTGGGATACGAAGGTCGATCGCCCCGGCAACGGCGGTGCCGAGCAGCGATAGCACGATCAGTTGTGTGACGCGAAGGACCGGACACTCTCGGCGGGGGCGCTGCGCCTCTGAGGCTCGCAATCGCGCGCGTTCCCGAGGGAACGGCGCAAGAGAGCGAGTGAGCGGCGGGTTGTGCTGGTTGCGGCCCATTCTGTCAGGTGATCGTAAAGGGGACAGTGTTCGCTGAGGGCTGGCCGCCGACGATGAGGCCGATGTTGATTCGCTGGCCAGGGGTCCAGGCGGCGCCGTTGGCCTGTTGAGCCGGGATGGAGAACGTGACTTGCGTGTCTGACCAGGTAGCTGTCTGGGTCAGGGTGGCGCCGTCCATGGTGACGAGACTGCCGTTTTGGGTGGCGCCGAACGAGAGCCCAGACAGCGTGATTTGGGTGCCGGGTTTCCCGCTCGCGAGCGAGATGCCGGTGATGCGTGCCGTGTCGGTGGTGGTTAGCTTCTTGCCGAGGTAGGCGCCTTGGCCGAGGCCCATAAGGACCATGAGGCTGCCGTCGATGTCGGGAAGCAGCATCGCGGAGTGTGTGCCTTGGTGGAGTCGTGCACCGACCTGGATGAGGTAGATGCCGACGGCGATCAAGGTCCAGGAGAGAAGCTGGACCTTGCTGAGGTCCGGGTCGCCGTCGTCGTTGGTGAAGAGGCCACCCCCTCTTCTGGTGATTGATGGTGTGGGAGGCGTTGTGCCGGGCGTGGAGGCGGGTGTCGGTAGAGTCGTCCCCGGTGGGGGAGCCTCGGTCTTTTGAATGCGTCCGCTGGCGACGTAGGCGCTCGTGATGCCCTTGGCTGCCACAACGGTGCCCGCGCTGAGGCCCATGGCGATGAGGAGATGAGCCGGCCACTGGTTTAGATCGCTGAGGACATCGCACGAGTCGAGGCGGCAGCGGGCGGCGAACAGGCCAGTGAAGGAGAAGATGACGACGACGGTCCAGAGCAGGAACTGGAACTTTGAGGTACTCGGTCGCCCGTCCGCACCCTCGTAGAGCTTGGCAAGACGCCAGGAGTGACCGAGAACTCCGTAGATCACGTAGAGCACGACGAGCGTGCCGATTCCAGTTAGATACCCCACCGCTTGCGCTGACATCAATAACCTTATCTCTTAGTCGTCCTAGTACGCCGCGGTGGGCTAGAGGGAAACTATCGCGCTCAAGAGAGCCGCTAGGTTCTCCTAGGCAGGCCGTTGCGCAGGCTCTCAGTGGGCCAGCACCGGCAGGCCGGCTGATCGAATCAGCGCTAGCTTTTTGATCGTCTTGAAGCGATTACTTGAAAAGACAGACCACGGGACACCGCAACGAGGGCCCCAAGAGAGCAGAGCAGCCCGATCAGCGATTCCCGGGGGAGATCCTCCTCAGAAAAAGTAGGCAAAAAAAATAGTTTGTCCAAATTTCTCCGGTTTCTCGCCACTTCACCAGCAGAGGGGCACCGGCGGATGCCCGTTAGGTGGGATAAAGAGCGAGGATCGGGGACCACTCCGGGTGAGTGGTTGGAATCGCCCTATCTTGGGCGAGTCGCAGCGCGGGTAGCCCAGGAGTACGGCTTGCGGCCCGATGACCTCCCAGACCTCCTCCAAGAGCTCCGCATCGCGCTCTGGAAACAAGGTTTAGACCAGCGGGTGGGCGAGGCATGGGTGGTTCGGGTCACAAGGCACAAGGCCGTTGACCTACTGCGACAGCGGATGCGTACCCGTCGCCGCGACGGCGTCTTCACGACTATCGCAGCACGTCCATGGCATGACCCCGAGATCGATCACCTCTTGCATGCCAAGGCGGAATCCTTGCCGCCAAAGCTAAAAGCCTTCTACGCCCTCCACTACCAGCTCGGCCTCAGCGAACGGGAGATAGGCCGACGCCTCGGTATATGCCGCGCGAGCGTCCGTTGGCTGGACCACTGCTGCCGGCAGTTCGTCGCTGCCGATCGACGATAACCGGCGCTGGCGGCGACTTTTCGAACCCTGAATACAGACGTGCACTCGACCGTGCACTAGTCGGAAGAGGATGGCTATCGATTGTCCTTCTGATCTCCGTCGTCGGCTTGGACATAGCCCAGCTTGGGCAGCAGCAACGACTACGTCTACGAGCTGTTATGTACATTGCTGACCGTGGGAGGAGCTGGCCTCCTCTCGTACTGACGGACCGTGGAGGCATTTAGATGCCGCCGCTAAACGTGATCATCGACCTCTCCCACCACAACGGCGATGTAGACCTCGGCCGCGCCGCAGGCGACGGTATTTTGGGCGTCATCCAGAAAGCGACCCAGGGCAACCAATACGCGGACCCAACCTACGAGACGAACAAAACCAAAGCTGGCGACGCCGGTCTCTACTGGGGCGCCTACCACTTCGGCACCGGCGGCGACGGCGTCGCACAGGCAGACCACTTCCTGGCCACCGTCCAGCCCGACGAGCAAACTCTCCTCGTGTTGGACCTCGAAGCCAACCCCCAAGGGCCCAGCATGGTCCTTGAGGAGGCGCGCGCGTTTCTCATCCACATCCACGACACGGCGGAACGCTGGCCGGGCCTGTACGCCGGGCACTACCTCAAAGAGCTGCTCGGCACGACCCAGGACCCGGTACTTGCCAACTGCTGGTTCTGGCTCGCCCAGTACGGCCCCACACCTGTGGTCCCGGTGAATTGGCGGACTTGGACGCTTTGGCAGTACACCGACGGCGGACTAGGACCGGAACCCCACTCAGTCGACGGTGTCGGCCGGTGCGACCGCGACATGTTCAACGGGAACGCGAAACGTCTGCAAGCCCTCTGGGGCGTCACGGACAAGCCATGACCGCACGGCGCAAGACCACCACGCAACCGAGGAGGATGCCGATGACGATACACGACCAGTTCCTCGACCAATTCCTCGTCCCCGCGTTTCCCGGCCAGGTGTCCTTCGTCGGCCGGTACGCGGATCCGGATCTAGGCTTTCCGGACAACGGACCGTTCCGCGTGTTCTTCCCCGACTTTCATTGGATGAGCAGTGTCTGCCTGACCAGATACACGGGCGGATACCAGTTCAACGGAAACCGCCAACTCTCCAACGGTGCGCCACTTTTCGCAACTTTCCTGCAGGTGCTCGAACGCTTCGCGGCACAGCCGGGGACGGTTCTCGAGTTATATCAGCTTGGGGATCGCTACGATCTTTGGCGCGAACTCACTCCCGACGACGACGGTGATGTCATGGCCGCGTACAAGCGGATTCGCAGCGACCCCGGGATCAGTGGTCTCGCACCGCGCATCGACGCGTTGGGGACAAAGTACATCCGCGGCAACCATGACAACTGGCTCGGCAAGATCCAATTCCAGATCCCCGATCCGGCGTCCCCCGAGCTTGAAAGCAACGACCGCAAGATCTTCCTCACGCACGGGCACCGGTACGACACGATCGAGATGCTCCTCCCCGATGACGTCAAGGTCGGAGGGGTTTGGCTCTGCCCCAAAGTAAAGCCCGGAAAACACGCGGTCGGCCCCTTCTCCGAGAAGAACATCAAAGGCATCAAACAGTTCCTTGCGATACGGAACAAGATCGGGCCACACCATAGTCTTTATCCGACGGTCCAACCTGACGGAGCAGTCCCCATCGCGAGCAGTGCTGACATCGACGCCATCGAGAAGACGGCGGAGACATTTCTCGACCTGACGCAATTCTGGCACGGTACTGAGGACCGCAACGACTTCGAACACATCAGCTACCTCACCTTCGGTGACCAAATCCTTCGGTTTGAACAAAACCACCTAAACGACCATTGCCTGCACGTCATAGGGCATACGCACCACGCACGGCTTCTCGTTGACCGACTCCCCAGCGGGAAGCCACTCGTCATCCTGGACACGGGCGGCTGGATTGAGGACTGCACCATCAGCCTCCCGCAGGGGCAAGCTTACCGGGCACCATCTGCGCAATTTGGCGTGCAGCACGGCAACGACGTGCGCATCTACCAGCTCGGCGGAGTCGTAACCGCCTGATTGACCAAACTGCCGCGCACCGCAACCGGCATTTGGCGGATGAGGAGAAGACATGAGTGACCAGCCGACACGTCGCGACATCGCCAGACTTGCGGGTATCGCCGCGCTCCTCGCCATGCCGCGCCGCCGAGCACGCGCAGTTGTTCCGCAGGTAGCGCGGAGCAGCTCTAACAAGCAGGAGCCTGCGCCCACGGGGGCCACCGCCGCCTCACATTACGCAGTTGCGGTGATCGGGTCAGGATTCGGCGGTACCATGACCGCCCTCTCCCTGGCGCGCGTCCTGAAGGAGCGCCCTGGTAGTCGCCGGATGCTCATCTTGGAGCGGGGCGCTTGGTGGACAACTCCAGTCGAGACCGTTCAGGACAAGCAGGTCGCTACGGCCGACTTCTTGAGAGAGAAGAAACAGCCAGTCCGTTACTGGGCCTCGGCGGAACATTTCAAGGGTCTCGTAGACCTTCTGCTTCGGTGCGTCCGGCGCCCGCACCATGAGGATGGTCTGTACGATGTAACGAGCTTCGGCAAGGGTGCCGATGGACTCACGGTCGTGCGTTCAAACGGCGTCGGCGGCGGTAGTTTGATCTACGCGAATGTCACCATCAAGCCGCCGGACTTCATCTTCAAAGACCCGCGGTGGCCGTTAGGTTGGTCGGACGCCGAGCGTGACCACTACTTCCACCTCGCGCGGCACGCGATTGGCTATGGCGTCCTCTCGGCACGAGATGCGGAGAAGAACAAGCAGATCCCGTACTTGGGTCTCTCCATGCCTCCCGGTGCCATGAACACTGGTCTCAGCAATATCGTCACCCGGTCGACGCGACTCGATCCGCACTGGAATCCTACACCTACCGAGCCAGGCGGGAAGCAGATCGCGCCGGGTATTCCGGCGGACCCAACGAACGCTGATTGGATCGATCGTGCGCGGGTATTCCAGACGGCGATGGCGAAGATCACCTCGAGCTTCGGGACGGTTGACTCGAGCATCAATGACCTCACTCCCGAAGGAACCCCGCTCGGTCCCACCGAACCGCCCGCTAACTACCCGAATCCCAAGCCGAAGAACTACTGCGAACGCCAAGGACGCTGCATCCTCGGTTGCCTGCCAGGTGCCCGGCATACGCTGAATAAGCAGCTCATGACCGCCGTCTTGGGGACGTTTAACCCCGCGGACCCCAAGAAACCTGTCGATCCGCTCTTCGATTTCATCGACCTCACGGCGCTCGCGGAGGTTGATCTTGTCCGTGAGTTACCGGCAGGAGGATACGAGATTCAGTTCCGCCAGCGCGATGAGCATAAGCCAGCGAAGACCACGCCTCGGAAGGTCACCGCCGATCAAGTAATCCTGGCCGCCGGTTGTGTGGGAACGACAGAACTCCTCCTACGTTCAAGAGCGCAAGGCAAGCTGAGTCAACTGAGCGACCGCCTTGGCCACGGGTTTAGTACGAATGGCGACTACTTGGCATTCTTAGAAAAAACGAACGAACGAATCAATCTGACTCGGGGGCCGGTGACCACTTCCTTCGGGCACTTCAACACCCGAGAGACCGAAGACCGAACGAAGTTCCACACGATCGAAGACAACGGCATTCCCAAGGCTTTGTCAGTCTTGGTTGGTCAGGGTGTACCTGCAGTTCGGTCAATGGCGAAGCATGGGAGTCCAGGTAATCTCATTCTTACTGTTCTTCTCCGACTGCTCGGCCAGTTTTTTAAGGATGTCTGGACCTTCCTTTCCGGCCGGATCCCGCCAGCCCTCTTTGAAGCCGAGGACCTCCTGACCACGAAGATGATGTGCATCGCCGGAATGGGACGCGAAGCCTCGGTCGGGAAATTCCGCCTCGAGGATGGGCAACTCCGCGTCGCACGCACGGATGGTAAGCAGTTCTACGATGACGAAATCTACAAGGATCTGAAGGCATCACTCTCGAGATTTGCCTCGCACCTGGCTACGAACCAAGAGTTCCGTGCACCACTGGAAGAGGGAGAACCGAAAGCGGTCGCGAGCACTCACCCGCTCGGAGGTTGTACCATCGGCAAGGACTGGAGCACGGGCGTTGTCGATGAGTTTGGCCGAGTCTTCCAACGACCAGAACCCGGACGACCACCATTCTACAAGGGACTCTACGTCGCTGACGCCAGCATCATCCCAACAGCGCTCGGCGTGAACCCCTCGCTGACCATTAGTGCGCTCGCGCTGCGGATCGCTGACAAGATCATCAGCGAACTTCCCACCGGAGCATGACGAATCCGCTCCTCGTCATTCCGGGATTCATGGGAAGCCAGCTCGCTCGCGTGACGGACCACCAGCGCGTCTGGGTCGACCCCACTTGGGCAGTCACGCATGTGAACGAATTCCTCGACAACCTCGCACTCAAAACCACTACCGATGACCGGCTGAAGCCAGACGGGATCCTGCACGATGTCAACATTGGTGACATCGTCCGGATCGGTATCTACCGCGACCTGCACGAGTTCTGCGTGAGCCCCGCGGGCCTCGGCCTCCCCCCTACCGACTACCACGAGGTTGCCTACGATTGGCGCAAGACCTTGAGCGAAGCAGCGCAACAGGTCGCAACCGCACTCGTGGCCATTCCCAATCCCCCTGTGAACGTGATCGCCCACTCCCAAGCAGGACTCGTGGTCAGCGCGCTCTACCGCGACGCTCCAAGTGCCGCGGCGCGCATCGGAAAAATCTTCGCTCTTGGATGTCCCTTTGCCGGCCTCCTGAAGACGATCGCCATGCTCCAAGGGGGCAGCGGCATCCTGACCAACTTCTTCCCGGAGGACCCGATCCGATCCTTGTTGATCGGTATGCCGGGAACCTACGAGATGCTCCCGTCACCCCACAACCCGGGACTCATCCGCGACGCGGCCGGCAACACCGTCAGCCCCTTCGATCATCCGGACTGGTTTCCGCCCGCAGTATTTGACCCATCACTTCTAAGCGCAGCAGCAGACTCCCTCGCCATACTCTCGGCCGAGTTCGAGGTTCCGCTACGGATCATCGAAGGCTACGGCGTGAGCACCGGCACTTACGCGCAATGGAACGGAACTAATCTCGAAGTGCAGTCGACCGAAGACGGCGATGGCACGTGCCCCGCGAGAAGTCTCCTGAGCGCAACTGGCACGGGCGGCGGTTCGACACTAGCTATCCGCTGGCTCTCGATTCCCTTTGGCGAGCACGTGGAGCTTGTGCGCCGACGGGAGTTCTTCACCTTCTTGCGCGCTGACCTCATCCCCGGCAGTCCGCAACCGCAGCAGGTCTTGGCATGCGTCAGACGGCCGATGCTCCCCCTCGGAACCGAAAACCTACTGATCGTCGAAACCAGGACGCCAGACGGCAAGCCGCTCGCGACCGGTGTGCCTATCGTTTCTACAACCAACAGTATGACGATCCCTCTCCTGCCGTGCGCAACTGCGCCAGACGCCCGCTGGCTCGCTCATTTTCCGCAACCGCCTGGGGCTCAACGGGTCCGAGTCCAGGTTCCAGGAATTCCACCAGCATCCCAACCGCGACCCTTCGTCATCGTCGGAACATAGCTTCAACAGGAGCATCAATGGCAGCGACAGATCCGATCAAACACGTCGTCGTCCTCATGCTCGAGAACCACTCCTTCGACCACATGCTGGGGGCGCTGCAGGGCGAACTTGATTTGGACGGGATCGACCGACAGCAGTCCCCTCGTACGAACGAGGTCAATGGCAAATCTTATGAGCAGCTTCCCAGAGCAGCCCGGATCCTCGCCAACGATCCCAAACACGAGCACCCGGACGCTCTTGCCCAGATCAAACTCGACCCGGACGGCCATCCAGGCGGCTTCGTCGCCGACTACGCCCACGCTTACCCAGCCTGCCAGGAGGTGTGGGGTGAAGTCATGAAGTACCACGACGTTGACACGCTGCCTGCACTCCACGCGCTCGCCCGCCAATTCACAGTTTGCGACCGATGGTTCTCCTCACTCCCAGGTCCCACCTGGCCAAACCGATTCTTCGTCCATAGCGGCACTTCTCTCGGGCGTGTGACAATGCCCGAAGGGCTCTTCAACCTCCACCTGCACTGGTACAACCAGACCACTCTCTACGACCGGCTCAACGACGCCAAGGTGTCCTGGAAGATCTACCACGGTGACATTCCGCAATCGCTAATCCTCGTCCATCAACTGTTGCCCCAGAACGTCAAGAACTATCACCCGCTCCGCCAGTTCTACGCCGATGCCGCAGGCGACCCCGACAGCTTTCCCGCCTATGCCTTCATCGAGCCCGAGTACACCTCCCCAGGAGAGAATGACGACCACCCGCCTCACGACATCTTGAACGGTGACCGACTCATCGCCAATGTCTATAACGCTCTCAGGCATAACGAAAAGCTCTGGATGAGCACTCTTTTCGTAGTTCTGTGGGATGAGCACGGCGGGTTCTACGACCATGTCCCACCGCCGATCACGGTCGCGCCCGACCACTACCTGCAGGAGTACACCTTCGCCCAATACGGTCCCCGGGTCCCAGCTCTTCTTATCTCGCCTTGGACCCCGCGTGGAACCTGTCATGAGATTTTCGACCACACGAGCATTCTTCGCTACGCAATCGACAAGTGGCGGTTGGCCCCTCTCGGCAACCGAACCGCTAACGCCAAGAGCATTGCCATCGCTCTCCAACCCAATGCCAGTCCATTGGTGGCGCCCGCCGAGATATACGTCACCGCCTCAGCATCACCAGCGGTCCCGTATTCCTCCCAAGAATTGAACGCGAACCAACGCGGCCTTGCCGCCTACAGCCAATAGCTCGCGACGATGGTTCCCGACGACCCGACGCGGGCGAGCGAGCGAATCGCTTTTATGATGACGAGTGCGCAGGCGCAGACCGACGCTGCAAACGACCATACAGATCGGTTCCTCGCTTACCAGCGAAGCCAGGATCAGAATCTGTGACGCCACGCGACCGCACGCAAAGACGTCATCGCGATCGCCCGCCGGCTCAGGTCGCGCGGGACATTCATGCATTGCGCCGTCGCCTCAGCGAACTTCGGCTTGAGTTGGCAAGTGCGAACCGCAAAACGACCGCCTCTGTGATTAGGCACTCATCCCTACGGCGGCAGCAGGAACTGCTGCAACGTCGGCAGAAATCTCTCCTGCGGCGGCGTGGTGTGCTGGGCGTCGCACTTACCGAGAAGGTGACCAAGGGTCAACCAACCGGAGTGCTCGGTGCCACCGTTTATGTCGCCCGCAAGCGGCCAGCTGGGAGACTATCGGCCAGCGATCGCTTACCAACACATCTGCGCAGCCGGGATGTGCGCCTGCCAATCGATGTAATAGAGGTCGGGCGCTTTGAACGGCTCGATTACCCTGGGGCCAGCATCGGACCTGCACGGATTGTCGGCATGTTCGGCTCGCTTGGGTGCTTTGTGACTCGTCAGGGCATCGGCGGAACCGCTGCCATTACGGCGATGCACATTTCCGGCCGAGACTCGATCGATGCTGGCAGTCCACCTATACCGATCTTCAGCCCCGACCCGCTCCACACGGCACAGCCGCGACTGTTTGGGCAGCTCTCGTTAGGCCACACATCTCCGGTTGATGCGGGTCGGATCGATCTGCCGCCCGGCACGCCTCTGAACAATGTGCTTCCCGGCGGAAGAGCAATTCGCGGGTGGCGCCCTGTGCTGTTGCCCGGCGACCGGGACACCCCAGTTTATCTCTTTGGTGCGACAAGCGGGTTTCTGAAAGGCCTGCTCGTCGAACCCGATGTGCAGTTTGCTGTCGACATCGCGCCGGCCGATGTGCTGTTTACCGATATTCAGGTGGACCATGGCGATTCAGGAGCGGTGCTCGTGGATGAGGACGGGTACGCTGTCGGCCTGCTTGCTGGCCGGCTAACCGGGGGTCCAGGCTACAGCGTCTTCAGCAAGTTTGGCCCCGTGCTTGCGCTCTTGGATTGTGAACTTGTTCCCACTTAAGCAAAGAGAGGGGTAACCATGCGAGAAGTACCACGGTTTACGATACTTTGGGCGGCCCTCGGTTACATGCTCACGACCAGCGCCGGATTGGCCGAGCAAGAGGTAATCATAGGCAAGGATGCCAAAGGAGCACCCTCGGCGAGTCTCCCCGCATCCATCAAGAACCGCATAACCGTGAAAGACAAAGACGGTCTGTGCAAGCAAGGTATCACGCTGGCGCCAGCCGAGGGATCGCATGCAGAAACCGGGGGCGGAACCACAGTCTTTGACATCACCGGCGTGAAGAACGGTACGCACCTGCAACTGATGTGCAATGGCAAATCACTCGGCGAATTCGCTGCTGAGACCGCAACCGCAGATGGCGGTGCAGGCGCGCCCGCCGCCGACGAGGGTACGTTGCCGGACTGCTCAGGCACCGACTACGGGTCGTCCTTCTACTCTCGCAAAAGCAACCAGGCCATCTTTGTTGTGGATTTGCTAGGCCGCGTCCTGGCGCGCCCCGACGTCGCTGTGGATGAGGACGATACCGTCATCGTGAGAGTCGTTGGGCCGAAAAACCGATTACCTTCGATCGTCGTACGCCGTACGAGCCAGACGCGGGTGCCCGTAGAGTCCCGCGTTGCCTTCGAGAAGACCGCGGGTGGTCCGGGGAAAACTGCGGCAGGACCATGCGATACGAAGGACTACTCACTCGGGGACTTTCAACCGGGGGAGGGAAAATTCGAGATTCTCGAGAAGAAGGAAACCGCAGAGAAATTGCAAGAGACCATTAGGGCGGAGATCACGTTCACCGTCACGCCTCTGTACACGGGCTACTTCTCTTTCGCAGGTGTCGCCTCACGCGCCGCTGACCCAACGTTTGCGATCGCGCACCGAGCCGACCGCCAAGTCGTTTCAGCGAGCGATACGGCGGACTGGAACTACCGATACGCCGTGTTTTTTACGCCTTACCTATGGAAGCGTCGTGACATCGAGAAGGGCCCCGATACCACGTTGGAGCGCATCAACCCAACCGTCGGTGTTGCTCTGAAGAACTTCTCGGACAACGTCTTCGTTGGTGTCAGCGCAGATCTCGGCACCGGCCAAGGACTGGGGCTAGCACTCATTGGCGGTGTTCACTTTGCGCACATACACCAGATCGATCCCAACGCAGGTCTGACGCTCGGCGGTGACTTCAAGGGCGACGCGACGGCTGGCATACCCACGATCCAGCGCTGGACGGGCAAGCTATTCGTAGCAGTCGGATTCGATATGCGAGCCATGCTCAAGCTAATAACGACCGCGACAGGACTGAAGTAGATGGCCACACGCGAACTAGCCGCTGCGGTTCATACAGCATCGGCGTATGCAAGTGATGTCACCCTGCGGCCTCCCGCGGTATGTACAAGGCCTGCCGTGCTGCTGGCTAGCGACTCGAAGGAATAGGAGAGGATCATGAAAGTAATTCGCGTTCTGAGTCGGCCGATCTTGACCGTGCTCGTGATGCTCCTGAGCTCACCTGCCCCGGTCCGCGCACAACACACGACGGGTGACTTTCACGGGTGCGCACCTGACGGCGAGGGCGGCGATCCTGCGCTGAATACGCTCAAGAACCGGGACATCGCGCCAGACGCGTACGAGGATATGGCAATCGCCGACTTTCTCCACAACAAATCGGCGGACGTAACCGCCATGGGTAAACGCCACCGGGACAAGTGGACTCCCGACGCCCTGACAGCGGTCAAGGACCTCGAGGCCAAGGGAGCACGCGTGGAAGGACGACTCATCGCGATCAGGACTCAAGGTCCGGAGAGCTGCAACTGCGGCTCAGATACTGATGTCGACACGCATATGTGGATCGCCACGACCGCGAGCGCCAACGCCAAGCCTACCCGTTCGATGGTTGTCGAGATCTCTCCCCGCGAGCTAGGCGATCACGCCGGGTGGGACCATGACACTCTCGTCAGCCTTGCGAAAAAAGGTGCCCGCGTACGCATCAGCGGGTGGGTCACTTGGGATGAAGAGCACGGCAGTGAAGTCGGCAAGAGTCGCGGCACACTCTGGGAAATCCACCCAATTCACCTGATCGAAGTCTTCCAGAACGGCGCCTGGAAGGACCTTGACGAGGAATAGCCGTTTCGGTCGAGCGCGAGCCGGAGGTGGTAGCGGCACACAAGGAGTCAATGAGGTGAAAGAGAACGAGAAGAAGGAGCAAGACTGGAGGGAGAAGGAGAAGGCCTCGATCGACAAAACCAGTGCCATGGTCGTCACGGCGCTCGTGGTGTTGGCGGCGCTACTCGTGATTTGGTGGTTCCGTGACAGTCCCGAAAGGCGCGTGTTTTGGGTACTCGCCGTGCTGCCGGGCCTTGTCGCGGTCGTACACTTTTGGATCTCGGAACAGCCTCGATACATGCTGCGGTCGCACGCAGTCGACGCGTGGCTGGCGAATCTTGAGGAACTAGCCCGGAAGGGAATCCTGGACCGGGCCCCGAAGCCCGAAGCCCAGAAAATAACGGGCGAGAGGGAAGCGGAGAAGGAGAAGACGCCCGAGCCGGTCCCATCAGTTGGGGCCGAGCAGCCACCGCCATCTCCCGAAGCGGGGGAAACGACAACCGGGAAACAAGCATCAGAGCCTGCGCCATCTATCGCGCCGCCTAAGGAGGAAGCAAAGTCCAAGGAGTCCTCAGGCGAGATTGCGATGGACGACAAGCTCGATCCGGAGAGCGAGACGCTCGCGCGCTATGTGGGTATGCACAAGGGGCAGACAGGGATCGAGCCACCCCGGTTCGCGCTCAATCTGCTGGGAGCGGTCGCGCTCACCGCAGTCTTCGGTCTGACGGCCCAGTTCTCCACCGGGGAAAAAGGTATTGGGGTAGCCAGTCCAACTCCGTCGGCGACGCCAACTCCATCGCCGACCCTCACGGGTTCGAAGAGTCCGACACCGGAAGGAAATACGTCTAGCACAGCCACACCCATCCTTGTTTCAACAACACAACCTCGATCCACCGCAACGCCCGGACCACCAGCCCCGTCAACGACAAAGTTGGAAAGCGGTGCCGCTACGGCCGGTACAGCATCAATCTCACCCACCAGTACGGGCTTGGGGCCGACCACGACTCCGACTGGAGTACCCGGAAGCCAAGCCCCCAACGGCGAGGAAGGACGTCGCGGCCTCGTCTACGCCGGGTACGGCGCGTATCTCTTTTGCATCCAACTCCTCATCAATCGCCTCAACGCGGGAAGCGTCTCAGGCCGATTCCTTGTTCGGCTCGCGCTGCAGACCGCCGTCGCACTCGTACTGGGCTACGCCGCCGGCGAACTCCAGATCTTCCTCACCATCGCCTCATCCGCGCAAAGCCTTTTTCTCTACTTCGTGCTCGGCCTCTTCCCCACCTGGGCATGGCAAACATTGCGTCGCAAGGGACGAGACCTCCTAGCGCCCGACGAAGCCGGTTGCGAAACCCTTCCCTTGTGCCTCATCGACGGGATTGACGACGGCATCGCCGACCGCCTGTGGGAGCTGGGCCTTGCCGATGTCCAGCATCTCGCGACCGCGGACCCCATTGAGCTCACCCTCAAAACCTCCTTCACGCCAAATCGAGTCATGGACTGGATCGACCAAGCAACTCTCATCGCCTACGTCCGCCGTAAAATCCCCGCCTTTCGCCAATACGGCATTCGGGGGGCCATCGATTTTGCGACGGTATACGGCGACTTCAGCAATCGAATGCCTATAGGCGACGGGTTCGAACCATCAGCGCAACGTGCCACACGCGCGACCGAGTTGCTCAAGCAACTCAGTACCAAAGCCGAGCTCGACTACCAAGCCCTTCTCACTATCGGTCGATCCCTTTTCGAGGACGAAAATGTTCACATCCTCTGGCTGCTTTGGCAACAGAAAGTGCCCGGCTTTTGAAATTCATCGAGAAGCAAATGGACGGACGTTAACGATGGTGGAGTGACAACGCTTTTTGTTTCGGCCCGTATTCAGAAAGGCCGGATGCATATGGCTGTACTTTTGGAAATCGAAGATGGCGACCCCTGGTGGTCGAGTCCAAACGTGTGGACTGTCCCCGGCGATGATCCTCAAGGTCCCCCAGGCCTCCCGATTGCCGGGAAACAATGTTATCTCTGGGCCAGAGTCCGCAACACTGGGCAAGACGGCGTAACCAACGCCACAGTGCGTTTCTATTGGGCGAATCCGAGTGTTGGCTTCGACCGGACCACAGCCAATCCTGTCGGCACGGCGTTCGTCGCGCTCACTGGGGGGCAGACCGCTGATGCGCTGTGCCTTACGCCGTGGACTCCCGTTTACGTCAACGAGGGGCATGAATGTATCCTAGCCGAGGCCTTCGAACCATTACTCGACCCTTTGGCCGCCGTCGCGGCGTTCAATGTGCCAACCGACCGCCACGTTGCACAACGCAACCTGTCTGTGGTGATGCAGCTAAGCGGTCAATCATTTCATCTCGCCTTCGAGGTCGATAATCCGACCAGAAGGGCGCGGGTCTTTAGCCTAAGTGTCAAGGAGGCGAAGTTGACTCGCCTCGAGAACTTGCTCCCCCTGCTTGGCCGATCCTTTGAGTTGCCGCAACGGGCAGGCAGGGCTCAGGCGTGTGGTTTTGTGACATCCCCCTGTCCTGATTCGCGTGCGGTGGAGCGTGCAGTCCCGAGGATTGAGAACGCAGAGTCGGGGCCGCATGAGCGGAGAGGCTATAGCCTCGTTGGTCGGCTCGAGGGCCCGGCGGCACTCCTGGAGATTACCCAGGAAGTGGATGGACGAGTTGCAGGCGGCCTGAGCGCCCTCGTCGTGCGAGCAAGGGAGGAGGCCACATGATTCCCATTACTATTCCTAACCGCCCGTTCGCTGCGGAGCCCATCACCGGGCTGATGCTCCCCGATGGGGTATTCGAGGCATCGTTCGGACTACTCCAACTTCACGCGCAGTTCCAGAATCTGGGTGCCACGCCTATTTCGGATGCAACAATCTATATCGAGAGCGTGTCCGATCCCGGAGTTGCCGTTGTGCCTCACACATACTACTGTCCAGCGATCGGCAGTGTGGCCCGCCTGCTTTCATGGGAAGCCGACTTCAGCGCTGCGACGCCCGGCGTTCAGCGCGTGAGTTTCATCGTCGACGTTGCTGGAAGCCGCACGCGGATCATCAAGAAGATCTTTGTTACCCGAATAGGGTTCGACGCCACTACGAAGACGTTCCATGCCGCAACGCCTGAGGGCGTCATGGAGGTTCGGCTAACCGACCTGGCCCGACCGCTTCAGAAATGCTGCCGTCGGCAAAGCCGTTCCTCCCGAGAAGAACTATTGACCCCGACCTTCGTCAACCAAGTAAGCAGGCTTGCCGCTATGCGGATTCTCGACCCGAACTTCGAGTTTTGCCTGCCGGGGTATCTCCTGCACGATATGGAGGTGGTCGTCAGGCCAGTACCGCCCTACGCGGGCCAGTACGGCGACCTACCCTTTCAGGATTTCTGGTGGAAGATTATTCTGGCTCTGATCGCGCTCATCCTGATAATCGCGGCCGCCGTGGAGGGCAGTAAGAGTGGCGACGAAATCACAACCGGTACGCCTGCCCAGGGAGGCAACGAGGTTTCAACAGGCGAACCGCCTAATTGCTGCGGCGTCGAGGAACATCCGGCCGTTCAGGGAGGTGGCAATAGCTATCTCGTCGGCGGGCTGGTCGCTGCAGCTGCGGCGGTAGTTGTGGTAGCAGCGTACAGCGACATCCGTGACCCTTTCCGTCGTGGCGAGGACCACACGGCGCCAGCGCAAGGGGAAGTCACAACGGCCGAGCGGCTGGTCGCCTCGATCGCCTATCCCGAGCCCGTTGCCTTGGGTCGCCCCTTTGCTGTCGGTGTCAGCTGGCGGTATACCAGGATTACGACGGGGGCCTCACATACCTATTTGGTCAAGGACGAGGTGAACGTCAATGCTCACGTCCTGTCGAGCTACAAGATTACGGCCCCGAATGTGATTCGGGTGTACAAACGGGAGCCATTCGTAATCAAGGGCGAGTTCCGAGGGCCGAATGGCGACCTGCTCACCGGTGCACAACTGCGCGTTCAATGTGTGTTGAGAGGACCCGCAAACCAGTATCGGAGTTTCTCGCTTCAGGACGACGGCGTAAGTCCCGACGAGATATCGGCCGACGGCATCTATACGGGTGTATTCCAGTTCGCGTTGGAGAAGGAGCCCCTAGGTCTGTGGATGATCTATGTCATCGCACAGGATATCAACACGGCTCAGCCGGAAATGACGCCGGAGCAGCAGTCCCAGATCATTGGAGGAATGATTCTGACTCACCAAGTTACGATCAGTTTTGACGGAGGTACCTGTCCGCTGGTGCCTGATGGCCACGTTAATGTTGTCTAGGTGAGGCAGCGCCTTGACGAAAAGAGAACGATACTGAATTCAACTGCGACACGAACTCGTGAACAGGAAGAGAATTCTTCCGGTGGGCTCCACAGCCTCGGGTCGAATAACGGTCGGCTCCGGATTCCTCGACGCAGCGGTGCGCGGCGGGGAATTCGCTTCCGAGTTCTCTTCGACCTGATGAACCTGCCGACTACCGCGCCTATCTGAAGCTTATGATCGACGGCGTCGTCTCGAGACCGGTCAGCGCGATGACGCTGAGACTGGCCGACGACGTCGGTGCTATTCCGGACCCTTGACTCTTAGCGCAGGTGCGTTAGGCTGAAATCAGTAATTGATGAAGGTGGGTAGTAGGATCGGCCTCTCGGGGCTGGTCCGGTCTCGTAGGCTCGACCGCTCCCTATCGGGAGGGTCATGGTGCGGACTGCAAACTGCCGCGGGATTGTATCGAGAACGCTATGTCTGATCTCTGTTTTGCTGATGCCACTGTTGCTGCTGAGTGTTGGCGATGCGAGCGTTTTCACCGGTCTGCTGGCGAATGGGATTCAGTTCATCTTGATCGCCGCGATACTCGCCCGCTGATGGTAGTGGATGGCGCCAATCGCCGTTCGGGAGAGGCACACAACCTCTCTTTTTTTGTTTTCTGATGCACCTGCCTTTCCGCTTCGGCACTGAAAATTCGATCGCCCTCGCTGTGCTTGCCGCCGCCCTCGCGCTACGAGCCTTCGGGGTGGCGCGCGGTCGCCCGGATACGATGCGTCAAGCGATACTCGAATTCCTCTCCGGCGCCTTCCTGCCGTGTTATGCTTTTCTCGTTTACCTGCTCGTTCGCGACTGGGCACCCGACGCAAGGATTTGGCGACACTGGATCGCCGTATTGGCAATCACCACGCTCGTGCTTCACGAGATCGCGGTCCGTCGCCCGAGATCCTCCCAACCCGATCGCCGGCAGCCGGGAAGGACGCTGGTGGTACTTTCAGTACTCACTTTATTCCTGTGCATTGCGTCCGCATTCTTGTACGTACCCGAGGGCGATCGGCAGTCCCCGCTGGATGCAACATATATCGGGCAGCGCGGCACCTACGACGTCCGCGTTGCGTTGCGAAAGCTAAGACCAATCGACGCCGATATCTTCATCGACTACCGGCTTGGCGACGAGTTCGCGGCGAAGAACCTAAAGATCCAACTACCGGACTCGACGAATACGAGCATAGGAGAAATCATCCGGAAGCATGTGCTGCCCCAGCTTGGGGACGACATCGAGTGTGCCGTCGAAGGGCGCGTCGTTGTTTTGAGACGGAGGATGAAGTGAGGGCAAGATTGTTCCTAGCATTCTCGCTTTCGTTGGTATGTCGCCCAGCAAGCGCGATCACGTGTGAGGTCAGGTGCCCGGCCGGCTACGATGGGTCGTGCGTCCGGTCCTCGGATGGCTGTGCCTGTACATGCGACGCCAGCGCGAAGGGAATCCAAGGCTGGGTTAAGGGCAAGCTGCAGATCTGGGGGGCTTCGCCGAAGTCCCTCGAGGCGACGGATAAAGCGTTTAAGAGCTATGGTCCTAAAATCGCGTGGGAGCAACCGATCTATGACAAAACAATCGGTAAAGAATATCTGATCACCTTTGTTCCGGCAAAGACGAAGACCACAGTCAAGCAGTAGCGCCAGGATCCCCTGCGTCTCTGCACTCGACCTCGTGAGCCCTCCGATCTACCTCAAACTCATGATCGACGGAGTCGCCTCGAAGCCGTTCAGCGCGACGACAATAGGTCCTCAGAGGGAAGATCTTCCGGGAACCGCAGACGACTCTGCTAAAATTATCGGACCGGCGGCAAGCCGTACTGCGGATCTTTGACAACCGAGAGCGATCCCAGAATCGCCTGATTCTTCAGGTCAAAGAGACCTTGTGCAGCGTGGGCACCATTCAATCCTTTCTAAATCGAGAGGTGAAATGGCCCCAGCTCCAGAAGGCTACCCGCTTTGCACTGCCTGCCGGAAGAGGATCGATTCTGAATCAGCAGGCAGCATAAACGTGCTTTCGAAAGGCGGCGCATCTGGCGCACTTTCGAAAGACTCTGATCTGACTGACGAAATTCCGCCGATCGGAAGGTTTGTACAGCGATCGGTTATTTATGTCGCGAATGACCGCGAAATTACCGAACAGCTCGAGACGCTAAGACGCCTCGAAACAGAAAATAGACGGCCCGGTGCCAACCTGAGCACTGAGGCGGAGATGATTGCCAATCATCCCGAACTCCGGGAGTGGCTGAAAAAGAGTAATCGGATTGCAGATCCGCAAGAGATAAAAGGCCGCGCTGACCTCGCGAGGCAGCGGCGATCCGGGATACTGCGATCTCTAGAAGGTGAGGATCGGGGATTTCCGATCCATCAACCCGTCCCGCACTATCCGTTACCGCAGGGCCAGGGCTTCTGGCTCCTGCGCCTTCGAGACGAGCTTGAATGGCTCGTCATGCCAGTGTTCAAGAAAACAATTTCGCGGCCGTATCCGCGACCGACGAAGGATCGTTTGAATCATCGGGAGGCGCGCGCCATCCTGGACTGGAAGGCATCCCGCCTCGATATGTGGCTCGCCGATCGCCCCCATCTCGTGGGTGGCCGGTTGGCAGTCGATTCCTCCCGCGGCGTCCTGTTTGACACGGACGTTTTTGTGCGCTGGGTTTATGCCCTCATGAATTAGTTCGCTCATGACCACATAAGCTGACGGCTTTATCCCGCCCACGCATGCTTGCTGCCGTGAAGCCGGGGCCTCCCTCGAAAAGAGGGAGGCTTTTATTTTTCTGGCGTGGTGCTAGACCGCGGCCGCAGCGGTCGGGCCTGTGAGGAGTCGAGCGCCTGCTTGATCTCTTGAAGCGATTCCACGGACGGCCGAGCGTAGCGCTCCGACATTCTGACGGAGGCGTGGCCCAGGGCCTTGGCGATCAACTGAAGACTCACGCCTTTCGACGCGAGCGCACTGCCGAAGGTGTGGCGCAGGTCATGAAATCGAAAGCGGCGCGTGATCCCGGCGAGCTTCTTCGCGAGCGCGAAGTAACGCCGGACCGTTGTCCACGATACCGGCAGCCCATCGTCGCCGACGAAAACAAAATCGTTCGTTGCGCGTCGGCCCCGGCACTCGAGCAGCGCTTCGCGGCACGCTTCCGAGATCGGGATCAGTGCTTCCCGCCTGGTCTTTTCGACCGAGACACGAATCCATCCCGCTTCGAAATCGACCGAGCTCCACCGAAGGCTCCAGAGATCGCCACGGCGGAGTCCCGTTTCGAGGGCGATGACAAAGAGCGGCTTCATCGCTCTGAAACGCTCGAAGTACTGACCGACGGATTCTCCTTCGGGCCGCGGTCCTCCGCCGAAGACTCGCGGTACACCTCCAAAGCTGGGGCTCGAGACGACCGGGCCTTTCGATCGGTGCCGGGAGAAGTAGCCGCGAAACTGGGGCTCATCGTCGAAGACCTTCAAGAAGCGCGACTTCTCCTCGGCGGATAACTCAAGCCGCAGAGCGACTTCTGTCTCCTTCGGCAACCGACCCTTGGCCGGGAATTCGGCGATGACCTCCCGAGCTACCGCGTCGTTCAGGATCTTGCGGAGAATCGAAACCGTTCGATTGATCGAGGGAGCCGCGTAGGAACGACTACGGAGAAGGGCTACGAAATCTCGAACGAGGGCGGCGTTAATTTTCGCGAGCCGATATGAGCCGAAGAACGGATCGAGGATCTTCTCCACGACCAGGCTCTCCTGCTCCGCCGTCGTTGCGCCGAGGCGCATCTGGATCATCGGCCAGAAACGCTGTACGTAGTCAGAGAAGAATTCAGGGTTCGTGCTCTTCTCTGAGAGGACCGCCGCGCGAAATTTCCTGAAAAGGTTGAGGGCTTCCTCCCGAGTCAATGCCTTGACGGTCTTTCGCCGGCGAACCCGTCCGCCCGTTCCGGGGAGCGTCACTTCGAAGAAGGCGCGTCTGCACTTCCCGTCGAAGCTGAAGCCCGGAACGACGCTCTGGCGAGGCATCGGCTAGCTGACTTTCCCCGGGTTCGGCTCTGAAGGAGGGCTGCCCTCGAGCTCGCGGAGGAATCGTTCGACTTCCTCGACGGGATAGGCAACCGAGGTGCGCCCCAGGCGCACCCATTTTTTCGGTCCCTTGCCCTTCTGGCGCCATTTGGAGAGGGTCCCGGTCTTGATACCCAGGGCTCGCGCGACTTCGCGTGCCTGGACGAGTCTTTGTTCGAGCATCCTGATCTCCCGCCTGGCACCGTAGGCTGCGGGAGCGGCGGAGAGCCCGAATCGATCCGAATGACTGGGGTCGGGGTGGCTATCCGGGAACTCTTTGAACTGTTTTTTGAACTCCCGACCGCGGGAACGCTCGGTCGGAAAAGCGAAACGCGAGTCTAAGTGACTCGCGCTAAGGGAATTAGCTTGGAGCGGGAAACGGGGGTCGAACCCGCGACATCCACCTTGGCAAGGTGGCGCTCTACCACTGAGCTATTCCCGCAAGGACGGTGAAGAATAGCGAAGGCGCCGGCCGGGGGTCAAGCGTGAACGAGCTCCGTCGAGGTGCCCCCGCAGTGGGAACAGACGCGAATCGTGGTCCCACCGAACTTCTTCTCGGGCGCGCAGTCCTCGCAAAGAGGCCGGCCCGAGTCGCGGCACCGGAAGAAGGCCACCTTGTCGGTGTGCGAGCGACAGACGGTCGGCGGATGCACGCGAGCCTCGCGGCGCATCAGGAACATGGAGTGCAGGTATTTCACGCTGCCCGCCGCCACGGGCTCCCCATCGTCGACTCGGATCCGGTCGTTTTCCAGGACTTCAGCGGTCCGGATGAGCTGTCGGATGGAGCGCCGGTCGAAGACGTCAGCCTCGAAGCCCGGTTTCTCGACGCGAAAACGGGTGTCGGCGGTCGGACCGCCCGCCTCGTCGAGCGTGAGGGGCGGCATCTCTTCTCGCGGAGGGGCCGCCGCGCTATCCGTCGCCGTCGTGGGCCCTGCCGCGACGCCGACTCTTGCCTGCGCCTGCAACTTCGCGTAGACCCGCGCCTGATCGCGGGAAGGGAAATCCATCGGCTGCTTGCAGTGAGGGCAAGGGAAACGCGCCTGCACCGGCGGAATTTTCTCCAAGGGTGTTGAGAAATTGCCAGCACAACTGGGGCAAGTGAATGTGTAGATCAGGTCCGAGTCGGCCAACATTTCTCCGAAAAAAGAAGGAAGCTGAATTTTAGCATGCGAGCCTCACCGCTCACCGCCGCACCCGCGGGCGGGCGGGTCCCTCGAATGCGCCGCGGAGGATCTCGACCTGAGGACGCCCTCCTTCATCCAGAATCGAGACGACGTCGAACCGGCACGTTGCCCGCTCGGGCCGCTCTCGTTGGAGATAGGCCTCCGCCGCGCGGAAGATCCTCCGCTGCTTTTCTCCCGTCACGGATTCGGCGGGAACCCCGAAGCCGACAGCGTGGCGTCCCTTCACCTCGATGAAGCAGAGCGTCTTCCCCTCCCGGGCCACGAAATCGATTTCTCCCACACGCGTGACGAAGTTGCGTCGCAGAATCCGATATCCCGCTGCCTTCAGATGCTTCTCGGCAAGCCGCTCCCACTCCTGGCCGACCCCACGCTGGCCCTGATAGGAACGTGTCCTCCGTTTCCAGAGGTCGAGGAGGCGAGCAACGATGACTTTCAGTGTCATTAACGCGGGATGTTACGCCGGCACCTGGAGAACGCCCCTCACCCTGCCCTCTCCCGGGGGGAGAGGGTTCGCTGTTACCTGTCGACTGTTGACTGTCGACTGTCGACTTTTCTCTCCCCCATCGCCCTTCGCGCGAGCTCGATGACATCGAAGGGAGCGGTCGTTACACCGAGCTCCTCCTTGGCGTTGCCGATCATGACCATGCAGAAGGGACAGGAGACTCCGACGGCGCCGGTGCCCGCGTCGGCAATCTCCTTCATGCGAGTCTGGTTGATGCGGGAGCCGAGCTTCTCCTCCATCCACATCCGGCCGCCGCCGGCTCCGCAGCAGAGTCCCTTCTCGCGGGAACGCGAGAGCTCGCTCCGGCGCAGACCGGGAATGGAGTCGAGAATCCGGCGGGGGGCGTCGTAGACGCCGTTGTATCGGCCGAGATAACAGGGGTCGTGGAACGTGATCGTCTCGGGAATCGGCGTGTCAAGCTGGATGCGGCCCGCCGCGATCAGATCGGCCACGAGTTGCGATCCGTGCACGACCTCGTATTTGCCGCCGAAATCGCCGTACTCGTTTTTGAGGCAGTTCATGCAGTGAGGGCAGTTCGTCACGATCTTTCCAACTCCGTAACGGTTCAGCGTCTCGACGTTCTGCCGGGCGAGGATCTGAAAGAGGTACTCGTTGCCGAGGCGGCGCGCGGAGTCGCCCGTGCACGTCTCCTCGGTCCCCAGGATTGCGAACGAAACTCCCGCGGCGTCGAGGATCTCCACCAGGGCGCGAGACACGCGCTTGGCCCGGTCTTCGTAGGAGCCCGCGCAGCCGACCCAGAACAGGACGTCGATCGTTTTTCCCTGAGCCTCCGCCATCGTGGTGATGGGCAGCTCTTTGGCCCAGTCGGCCCGCGAAGCGCCGGCCATCCCCCAGGGGTTGCCGTTGGTCTCCATTCCGCGGAACGCCGTTTGAACCTCCTTGGGAAACTCGGCGCGGTCGAGGACCAGGTAACGCCGCATCTCGATGATCTTGTCCACAGCCGGAATGATGAAGACCGGGCACGCCGTCGTGCACCAGCCGCAGGTCGTGCAGGCCCACAGCGTCTCTTCCGAGATCCACCCCCCGATCAATTCCTTTCGAGGCGCGCTCGCCCCGTTCTCCCGTCCCGACGCCGTGGCCAGCATCTCGGGCGTCGCCTCGTAGACGGCGTCGCGCAGGTCTCCGATGAAGATCTTGGGATCGAGCGGCTTACCGGTCAAAGCCGTCGGACAGACGACCCGGCAGCGGCCGCACTCGGTGCACGTGTAGCCGTCCAGCATCGACTTCCAGGAGAGCTGCTCGACTTTGGACGCTCCGAAGTGCTCGGACTTCTCCAGGTCGGGAGTCCCGAGCCTGCCCATCGGATCGAGCTTCAGGAAGAAGACGTTTGGTATGGCCGTGATGATGTGAAAGTGCTTCGAGTAGGGGAGGTAATTGCCGAAGAAGAGGATGTCGGTCAAGTGCGTCCACCAGCCTCCGACGTACAGCGCCGCGAGCGTCGCCGGAGCGAGACCCGCAAAAAGACCGGCCACCGCGGCGACCGCCGGCGCCCAGGGACTGGCGAGCTCCGGCCTCAGGGCCACCTTCGCGCCTTCGGACACGAGGTCCGCCGAGATGAGGAGAGCGATCAGGAAGAGGATCAGCCAGGCGTCGAGAGTCAGGTCCAGGCGTTTGGGGCGCGCGAAGGCGCGGCGGAAGACGGCCATCGCGACGCCGAGCAGGACCAGGACCTCGAAGACGTCCTTGACGAGCGTGTAGATCTCCCCCGCTCGGCCGCGCAGCAGCTCGAAGCCGGGAATCAATCCCTCCGCGACCAGCGCGAGCGTCCGCACGGTCAGGACGACGAAGCCCGAAAACAACAGGATGTGGAAGAAGCCGGCGTACGGGTCGCGGAACATCCGCTTCTGCAGGAAGGCGTACTCGAAGGTCTTTCGTATGCGCAGGCCGATCCGGTCGAATCGGTTTTCGGGAGCCCCCGCCAGAAGGACGCGGACGCGCCGGCTCATCGAGTAGATGAACACGACGATCGCGAAGAAAACGAGGAGGCCGAAGACGAGGCGGCCTGGCAGACCGAAGATCAGACGCTGAGTCGGCAGGACCAAGTTATCAGTCATCAGTTATCAGTTATCAGTTCCGATCCCCAGCGCCATTCTCTGCTCAAACTGAAAACTGCAAACTGAAAACTGAGAACTACTCTTTCTTCGCTTCTCGCACGGCCTTTGCCACTTCCGGGACGATCGCAAAGAGGTCTCCCGCGATCCCGTAGGTCGCTACCTTGAAGATGGGCGCCTCCGGATCTTTGTTGATCGCGACGATGACCTTGGAAGTGCCCATCCCCGCCAGATGCTGGATCGCACCCGAGATGCCGCAGGCGACGTAGAGCGTGGGCGACACGACCTTTCCCGTCTGGCCGACCTGGTGCTGGTGGTCGATCCAGCCCGCGTCGACGACGGCGCGCGAGGCGCCGAGCGCGGCGCCGAGAGCTTGCTGGAAGTCGCGGATCAGCGGCCAATTCTCCGGACCCTTGATGCCGCGGCCGCCCGAGACGATGATGTCCGCCTCCGATACGTCGAGCTCTTTGGATTCTGAGGTCTCGACCTTGATCACCTTCGCGCGCGGCGCGATCTCTCCGAGCTCGAGCGTCTCGACGCGCGGCTCGGGCGCGTCCTGGGCCTCCGCGGGAAAGACGTTGGGACGTGTGGTCGCGATCTGGAGAGAAGCGTTGCCGCAGTCCACCTCGGCGCGCGCCTTGCCCGAGTAGACCGGACGCCAGCCCACGAGGCGATCTCCTTCGAGACGCAGGTCCATGAGGTCGGCCAGGACCGACACATCATGCCGGGCCGCAAACCGCGGCGCGACGTCTTTGCCCATCGCGGTGGCGGCGATCAGGACCGCGTTGGGGCTCTCCTTCCCGGTTGCGGCGTCGAGCGCCCCCACGTAACCCTTGTTGCTGTAGAGCGCCAGGTCGTCCCGGTCGGCGACGTAGACGACGCCCGCGCCGTACTTCCCCAGGTCTTTGGCCAGGCCCGCCACACCCTTGCCCGGCAACACGGCAGCCACGGGACCGCCGGCGAGCCGCCGCGCCAGCGACAGCGCCTCGAGCGAAGCCTTGCGGATCTTGCCGTCGCGCTGTTCGATGAAGACGAGGAACTTCATCTTGGCTCTGCACCGAGAGTCGACAGTCGACAGCTGACAGTCGACAGGAAGAGGATGAGAGGCGCCAGCACTGTCGACTGTTGACTGTTGACTGTCGACTTTTTCAAATGACCTTCGCTTCCTCTCTCAACAACCTCACCAGCTCCTTGCCCGCTTTCACCGGATCGTCCGCGGGAATCATCACGCAGGCCTTGCGCGCGGGGGGAAGCTCGACCTTGCGCCAGCGCACCTTGGCGTTTGCCGGATCCGCTTCGGCCACGCCGAGGTCGGCCAGTTTCTTCTCCGCGATCGGCTTCTTCTTGGCGCCCATGATGCCCTTCAAAGAGGCGTAGCGCGGTTCGTTCAGTCCCTTCTGAGCCGTGAGCACGGCCGGCAGGTGGCACTCGACAACTTCGTGCGCCCCTTCGATCTCCCGGTCGGCCGAGACCACACCGTCGCCGATCTCGAGCTTCACGACGTTGCCCACATGCGGCACCCCGACGAGCTCGGCGACCATCGGGCCCACGAGTGATTCGTCGCCGCCGACTCCCTTCTGCCCAAACCAGAGGAAGTCGTAGGACCCCTGCTTCGCGACGGCCGCCACTGCCTTGGCCACGGCGAGCGCATCCAGGAATCGGGAGTCGCCCGAGTCGATCCAGATCGCGTCGTCCGCGCCGCGCGCCAGGCACTCGCGCAGTCCCGTCTTTGCCCGCTCCGGGCCGACCGAGACGACGGTGACGTTGCCGGATCCCTTGGCCTCTTTGGTCTTGATCGCTTCTTCGAGGGCGTACTCGTCGTAGGGAGACACGATCCACTTGACGTCCGCTTCATCGATCGACTTTCCGTCGGAGCCGATCCGGATCTTCGTCTCCGTGTCGGGGACGTAGGCGATCGCGACCAGTGAATTCATCGAATGTTACTTAACCGGTCGGCCCGGCGTGCGCGAAGCGCGGCGCCGGCCTCTCCCTCCGCAGGGGAGCGCGAGGGGTTCCCCCTCGCCTTATGTTTGCGACAGCCGCGGCCGCAGGCCGCGTTCTCGCGAAGCGACCGGCCGGCAGGGCGGCGCTCAAATCCAAGTCCCGGCGTGCGCGAAGCGCCGCGCCGGCGCAAGAACACCCTCGCCCCTCGGGAGAGGGACGGGGTGAGGGGGAAGCAATTGCCACCGTCAAGTCATCCTCTTCAGAATCAGCGACCCGTTCGTCCCCCCGAAGCCAAAGGAGTTATTGAGCGCGTACCGGATCGGAGCCTGCCGGGCCTCGTTGGCTACGAAGTCCAGCGCGCACTCCGGGTCCGGGTTCTCGTAGTTGATGGTGGGAGGCATCGTCTGATGGTAAACGGCAAGCGCGCAGATCGCGGTCTCGAGTCCTCCGGCGGCTCCCAGCAGGTGCCCCGTCATCGACTTGGTCGAGGAGACCGCGAGCTTCTTGGCGTGATCGCGGAAGACCATCTGGATTGCCATCGCCTCCACCCGGTCTCCCGAGGGCGTCGACGTCCCGTGGGCGTTGATGTAGTCGACCTGGTCCCCCTCGATGCCGGCGTCGGCGAGCGCGTTGCGCATGACGCGCGCCGGGCCATCTCCGTCTTCCGAAGGCGCGGCGATATGGTACGCGTCTCCCGACAAACCGTAGCCCACGAGCTCGGCGTAGATCCGCGCTCCGCGCCGGACCGCCGCATCCATCTCCTCGAGAACGACCAGCCCCGCGCCTTCTCCGATCACGAAACCGTCGCGCTCGCGGTCCCAGGGTCGCGAGGCGCGCTCCGGCTCGTCGTTGCGGGTGGAGAGCGCGCGCATCACCGAGAACCCGCCCACCGCGAGCGGCGTGATCACGGCCTCGGTCCCGCCGGCGATCGCGGCATCGGCATCGCCATATTGAATCATCCGGTAGGCCTCGCCGATTGCGTGCGCGCCGGTTGTGCAGGCCGTGACGGTCGAGAGATTTGGCCCCTTCAAACCATACCGGATCGAGATGTTCCCCGCCGCCTCGTTGACGATCAGAGCCGTGATGAAAAACGGGGAGATCACCTTCGGGCTCCCTCCCGTCTCGACGTACTCCCGCATGGTCTTTTCGATGACGGGAAGCCCGCCGATTCCCGAGCCCACGACGACGGCGACCCGTTCTCGGTTGGCGTCGTTGACGGGAAGGCCCGAGTCCTCCATCGCGAATTGCGCGGCCGCCATCGCGTAGTGGATGAAGGTATCCATCTTCTTGATCTCTTTTTTCTCGACGTAACGGGAGGGGTCGAACCCCTTCACCTCTCCCGCGATGCGGCTGCCGAAGCGCGAGGGATCGAAGCGGGTGATCGGGCCGACCCCGCTCTTTCCGGCCGTGAGCGCGCTCCAGTTCTCGGAGTTGCCGATGGCGAGCGGGGAGACTAAGCCCAACCCCGTCACGGCCACGCGGCGGGAGTTGGAGGGACGGGGCATGCGAAGTCAGTTTTGCGAGGAGTGTTTCTCGATGTACTCGACGGCGTCCTTGACCTTCTGGATCTTCTCCGCGGCTTCATCCGGGATCTCGATGTTGAAAGCCTCCTCGAACGCCATCACGAGCTCGACGGTATCTAGAGAATCCGCGCCGAGGTCATCGACAAAGGAGGCCTCCGGGGTGACTTCGTTGGCGTCCACGCCGAGCTGCTCGACGATGATGCTCTTGACCTTTTCTTCCACGCTCATTCCGTTCCTCCACTTCGCTGGTTGAGGGCGGCCTATTCTTCCCTAGATGACGGGCGGGGGCAAGGGTGGTAAACGGGACTCGGAACTCGGAACTCGGGACTCGAGAAAAGCGCATTCAACCAAAGGACGAGTCCCCAGTCCCGAGTCCCGAGTCCCGCCTTCTTCAAATGTACAGCCCCCCCGACACATTGAGCACGTGCCCGGTCACGTAGGCCGCGTCCTCAGAAGCGAGGTAGGCGACGGCTGCGGCGACGTCCTCGGGCGTCCCCAGCCTCGAAAGGGGAATCTGACCCGTCAGAGTCGCGCGGGCGTCCTCGGTCATTTTCTCCGTCATCGCCGTGGCGATGAAGCCGGGCGCGACCGCGTTGCATGTCACGTTGCGCGACGCCAGCTCCCGGGCGACGGACTTGGTCAGCCCGATGAGCCCCGCTTTCGAGGCCGCGTAATTGGCCTGGCCCGCGTTCCCCATCAAGCCTACGACGGAAGTGATGTTCACGATGCGCCCGTAACGCTTGCGCACCATGCTCTTGACGACGGCCTGGGTGATGAGAAAGGAGCCCGTCAAATTCGTCAAGAGAACCCGGTCCCAGGACTCCCTGGACATCCGCAGGATCAAGTTGTCGTCGGTCACGCCGGCGTTGTTGACGAGCACATCGATCTGCCCTTCGTCGTCAAGCGCGCGCTTGACGCCGCTCTCGATCGAAGCGGGATCGGACAAATCGAGCGGGAGGGCGCTGGCGCGGCCGCCGGTGGCCGCGATCTCCGCGACGACCTTTCCGAGGGCCTCGACGGTTCGCGCCGCGGCCACGATCCGCGCCCCCTCGGACGCGAGCCGCCGGGCAATCGCTTCGCCGATGCCCCGGGAGGCCCCCGTAACTAAAGCTACTCGGCCATCGAAGCGGTTCATCGAGGAAAGTCTACAGTCAACAGTCGACAGTCGACAGTTCGGATCCCGCGCCCACCTGTTGACTGTTGACTGTCGACTGTCGACTCATTTCGGCTTCTCCACCAAATCCGGCAGATCGCGCGCCCAATTGTCGTAGATCGCCCTGGCCACGTCGGCGATCGCGAGCACCGAGGGGTGATCCGCGCTGGAGGCGCTGGTGATCGTGCTTCCATCGGTCAGGACGACCAGCACGAAGCGTCCCTTCTTCGTGCGGAGGATCCCGGAATCGTTGCGCACTCCCCGCATCGTTCCACTCTTGCCCGCCCAGAGAAACTCGCTCGGAAAACGCCGCGCGATGCGAAGGCGCGTCGGATCCTTGTCGAGATACTCGAAGATCCGGCGGGACGATTCCGCGTCGAGCAGTCTGCCTTCGGCCACGCGCGCCATCCACTCGGCCACCTCGCCGGGAGTCGCCGTTCCCAGGCGGAAGTTTGCCCAGAGGGATGGGTTGTCGTGCGCCAGCGCGAGGGAAGGAATCGTCGACAGGAGCCGGATCCGGCGAAAGCCGAGCGAATCCATCCGGGCATTGACGGCTTCGATCGTGAGGCGGCGGATCCAGGCGTTGGTCGCGGTGTTGTCCGACGGGCCGATCATCAGAGTGATCAGATCGTTCCAGGTCGGGTTCAGGCCGGGGTCCAGGATCAGCAGCGTGCCGGAGCCGTCCGCCTTCTCCTCTGCGGTCAGCTCCCAGCGGCTGGAAAGATCGATTCTCCCCTCCCGGACCTGCTCGACGGCTTCGGTGACGATCGCGATCTTGATCACGGAGGCCGACTCGAATTCGGCGTCGGCGTTGCGCGCGTACGAGCGGCCGCTCTCGAGGTGCCGGGCGGCGACGCCGATCCGGCAGGCGCAGCGCCGGGAGGCGGCATCCACCGCGACGTCGAGCGGCGACTTGCGGCCGGGGCCGGTCGTGGCGCAGGCCGAGAGCAGAAGACTGACAGCTGCAGCAAGGACACCCAACGACTTTTTCTGACTGAGGACTGAGGACCGAGGACCGAGGACTAAAGGGGCTGTGGCCTCAAGAAGACTTCTCATGGCGCCAGCCGCTCGAGTCCTCAGTCCGCAGTCCTCAGTCCTCAGTCGCAGACTCAACTCGGCCCTCCATAGCTCTCGACAGTAATTCCCTTGTCGATTCTCTTGACCAACCCCGCCAGAACGTTTCCCGGCCCAATCTCCAGAGCTCGATCCACTCCTTCGCGGGCGAGCGCGCGGACGGATTCGACCCACCGCACGGGGGAGTCGATCTGGCGCAGCAGCGCCTCGCGAAGCTCGTCGCCTCGAGCTCGAGGGATCGCGTCCAGGTTGGTCACGACCGGCCAGACCGGATCGGAGAACCGCGTCTTCTCCAGCAGGGGCCGCATCCGCTCTCGGGCCGGAGCCATGAGAGCACAGTGGAATGGGGCGGAGACGGGCAGCAGGATCGCCCGTTTGGCGCCGCGCGCGCGGCAGATCTCGGACGCCCGCTCGACCGCGCCGGCGTGGCCGGCGATGACCGTTTGCTCCGGCGAGTTGAAGTTGGCCGGCGCGACCACCTCTCCCTGCGCCGCCTCTTCACAGGCTTGACCCACCTCCTCCGCCGCAAGCCCGACGATCGCGGCCATCGCACCTACTCCCGGACTTACGGCCTCCTGCATGAAACCGCCACGGGCCCGCACCAGTCGCAGCGCTTGCGCGAAGGCGAGACTCCCCGCGACGACGTTGGCGGAGTACTCCCCCAGGGAGTGGCCGGCCGCGAACGCGGCGCCCTCGAGGCGCTGCGGGTGGCTCTCCTGCAGGGCCCTCCACGCGGCTATGGAATGCGCCAGCATGGCCGGCTGCGTGTTGGCCGTGAGCTTGAGCTCTTCCTCCGGTCCCTCAAAGCACAGCTGCGAGAGAGAGAAGCCGAGCACGGTGTCCGCCTCCTCAAAGACCGCCCGCGCCGCCGTCGACTCCTCGTAAAGCTTGCGCCCCATGCCGACAAACTGCGAGCCCTGGCCGGGGAACAAGAGAGCCAGGCGGGACGTCACAGAATGGCGTTGTAAGGAGTGTTCCCGGCTCGGATCATTTCGAAATTCGAATTTCGAAATTCGAAATTGATTCCTACCACCGGATGAGAACCGACCCCCACACGAGGCCGGCGCCGAACGCGGTCAGGAGCACCAGGTCTCCGTTGGAGATGAGCCCCTTCTGGAGGCACTCGTCGAGCGCGATCGGGATCGATGCCGAGGAAGTGTTCCCGTAGCGGTCCACGTTCTTGTAAACCCGATCCGCGGGAAACTTGAGCCGCTCCCCCACGGCGTCGATGATCCGCTCGTTGGCCTGATGGGGAATGAAGATCTTGATCTCGTCCTTCTCGAACCCCTGCTCGCGCAGCAGGTCCGCTGTCACGTCCGCCATCGCCTTGACGGCGACCTTGAACGTCTCGTTCCCCTTCATTTTGATGTAGGGAAGCTTCTGCTCGATGGACTTCGGGTCGTTGGCGGGGTGGTTGGAGCCGCCCCCCGGCATGCAGATGAAGTCGCTGTACTCGCCGTTGGACTTCATGCGGGAGCCGAGGATGCCGTGATCCCCCTTCGTCGCCTGCAGGACGACGGCGCCCGCGCCGTCCCCGAACAAAACGCAGGTGCCCCGGTCGGTCCAGTCCACGTAGCGGGTCAGGATCTCGCCCCCGATGACCAGCACGTTCTCCGACTTGCCCGATTGAATGAGGCCGTCGGCGAGGTGAAGGCTGTAGAGGAAGCCCACGCACGCCGCGGCGATGTCCGAAGCGGCCGCTTTCGAAGCCCCGATGTTTCGCTGCACGAGACAGGCCGTCGCGGGAAAGGGCATGTCGCCCGAGATCGTCCCGACCAAGATCATGTCGAGGTCTTCAGCCTTGACGTGGGCCCGCTTCAAGGCGAGCTCCGCTGCCTTCGTGCACAGGTCGGAGAACTTCTCCCCTTCCGAGACGATGTGGCGCTCTTTGATCCCCGTCCGGGTCGTGATCCATTCGTCGGACGTGTCGACGATCTTCTCGAGGTCCTGGTTCGTCAGGAGCTTCTTCGGTACGGCGGAGCCCACGCCGGTAATGCGGGCGCGAATCACGCGTGCGCCTGAGCTTCTCGCTGGCGCAGATCGGCGAGCGCGGACTGGATCTTTTGAGCCAGGTTCTGCCGCGAGAACTCCGCGGCGACGCGGATGGCGTTCTTGACGGCCTTTGCGCTCGAGCGGCCGTGGCAGATGATCACGCATCCCTTGGCTCCGAGCAGAGGGGCGCCGCCGTATTCGGAGTAGTCGAGCCGAGACTTGAAGCTTCGGAAGGCGGAGCGGGAAAGAAGGAAGCCGACGGACGCCTGAAGCGTCTTCTTGATCTCCTCACGCAGGAGCTTTTCGACCATTTCCGCCAGCGCCTCGGAGACCTTCAGGATGACATTTCCCGTGAACCCGTCGGTCACGATCACGTCCACGGAGCCGTTGAAGACGTCGCGCCCCTCGACGTTGCCGATGAAGTTCAGCCCCGTTTCTTTCAGGCTCTTGAAGGCTTCCTTCGTGCGGTCCGTCCCCTTCGAGTCCTCTTCTCCGATCGACATCAGGCCGATCGAGGGCGCGGGCTTTCCGAAGACCAGCTGCGCGTAGATCGAGCCCATGACGGCGAATTCCTTGAAGTGCTGTGTCTTGGCATCGGGATTGGCGCCCACGTCGAGCAGGAGGCAGTGGCCCGAGAGGTTGGGCAGGATCGCCGCCAGCGCGGGGCGGTCGACCCCTTCGATGGTCCCGATGACCATCTTGGCCGAGACCATCGCCGCTCCGGTGTGGCCGGCGGAGACCAGTCCTTCCGCCCGCCCGTCCCGCACGCAATTGGCCGCGACCCGGATCGAGGAGTTGCGCTTGCGGCGGATCGGCGAAGTCGCCGGCTCGTTCATGCCGACGACCTCGGACGCGTCCACGACCTCGATCTCTTGACCGGCGTAACCCGAGTCCTTCAGGAGCGGGGCCAGCTCCTTGGCCCGGCCGATCAGGAGCGTGGAGATTCCCAACTCGCGGGCCGCCGCGATCGCGCCATCCACGTTGACCTGCGGAGCATGATCTCCGCCCATCGCATCGACCGCGATGCGCATCTCTAGATCGCCTCCCGTGGGATCGCCACCGTGGCGGGAATTATAACGACGGGACTCGGGACTCGGGACTCGGGACTCGAATTTGCGACGCGCCTCGTCCAGTTCCGAGTCCCGAGTCCCGAGTTCCGGCGGCGGCGACAGCCGCTGCTACGCGTTGATCGTCTGCTTGCCCTTGTAGTAGCCACAGTGCGGGCAGACGCGGTGCGGCAGCTTGGGCTCCTTGCAGTTGGGGCACTCGGACATCGGTGGCGCCGCCAGCGCGTCATGGGCGCGACGCTTGTCGCGGCGGGCCTTGCTGTGGCGCCTTTTGGGATTCGGCATGATCGAACCTGCTCTTTCTGGAAGAAGTGAGGAGATGTCAGTCAGCGAGGGCTTTTCCGGCCTCCGGAGCCCGTCAGGGCTCGCAGCGCTTCCCACCGGGGATCGACGGCGTCCGTAACGCAGTTGCAGGCCTCGCGATTCCGATCGGCGCCGCACTGCGGGCAGAGGCCGCGGCACTCGGGGCGGCAGAGCGGCTTCATGGGTACCGCCAGCTGGATGCGCTCTTCGACGATCGGAGCGACAGCCACCGCGGGCTCGTCATAAAAGTAGGCGTCGAGATCGGCTTTCTCGAGCTCCCGCTCGAGCGGAGCGAGCGCCGGCCGTGGATAGAGGACGAGCGAGAAGACCTGATTCTCGGCAAACGGGTAAGACACAAGGCAGCGGCTGCACTCGAGACGACCCGAATAGGCCAGCCGGCCTTGAAGAGAGAACCCGCCTTCGATCCGCCCGACCTCCCCTTCGAATCGAACGGGCGAGATCTCCAGCAGGGGTTCCCGCTCGAGCTCCGAAGCGGAGAAAGGGATCTCGAACGCGAACGCGACCGGTTCGTCGAGGACTCTTTCCAGGGAAAGCACGTCTGGGCTCATTTCAGAATCGGCAATCCTAACAAGGACCTGCCCGTCGGTCAAAGTCAGAAGAGTCGACAGTCCACAGTCGACAGTCGACAGTAAAACCGGGAGGGCACGCAGACTCTGACTGTCGACTGTCAGCTGTTGACTCTTATCCCCATCGCTACAATGGCTCTGATGCTCAAGGTGGCCATCGATGCGCGCGCATTGCTTTCGCAGAAGACCGGAATCGGCACCTACACACGGGCGGTGGCGCAGGGGCTGGCGGAGATTCCCGGCATCGAGGTCGGCCTCTTTTCGCCGCGCCCCCTGTCGGAGGCGGCGCTCTCGGGACCCTGGAGCGTGCATGCGGACTCCCATCCCTCGGGGATGATCTGGACGCAGACAACTCTCGCCCGCCGCTGCGCGGCCTGGAACGCGGACGTTCTTCTGGCCGCCCTGACCATCGGCCCCGTCCGAGGAGACCTGCCCCTGGTGTCCGTCGTCCATGATCTGACTCCCTGGACCAATCCGGAGTGGCATGCGGCGCGAACCATCGTGGGTTTCGTCCCCCTCTGGGAGCGCACGGCGGAACGGGCGGCCCGGTTGCTCTGCGTCTCGAAGTCGACGGCGACTGAGCTCGAGCGCCGATACCCGGAGACCTTGCCGCGGGTCCGAGTGGTGTTGAACGGTGTCGATTCGGACCTGACCCCGGCTCCCGAGGGACCCGCCGCCGAGACCACGCGGCGGCGTTTCGCGCAGGGCCGCCGGTACGTCCTCTATCTCGGAACACTCGAACCTCGCAAGAACGTGGAGACCCTCGTCGCCGCGTGCGAACGGCTCTGGAGCGGGCGGCGATCCCGTCCCGATCTGGTGGTGGCGGGCGGCGTCGGGTGGAAGACGTCCTCCCTGCACCGCCGCATCGCCCGCTCCCCCTTCCGGGACAAGATCCACCTGGCAGGCTACGCGCCGCGCGAGGTCGCGGGCGAGCTGTACCGCGCGGCGGAGGTTTTTGTCTTTCCCTCTCTGGCCGAAGGCTTCGGCCTGCCGCTGCTCGAGGCGATGGCCTGCGGCGTACCTGTGGTCGCCTCCACCGCGCCGGCCCTCGTGGAGGTGGGCGGTGACGCCGCGCTCTACGCCGAGGCCACGGACGCCGGCGGGCTCGCACACCAGATCGAGCGGGCGCTGGAGGACCGCCCGCTGGCCGATCGGCTCCGTCGCGCCGGTCTCGCGCGGGCTCGCACCTTCTCCTGGACGCGCGCTGCCGCCCAAACGGCGGCGGTGCTGCAGGAGGCGGTGTGGGAGGCGCGGTGAGGACCCTTCCGCTCATCGGCGTCGACGCGCGCAAGCTGCGAGACTTCGGAATCGGAACCTATATCCGCCATCTCCTCGAGGCCATCGGCCGCCGGGAGGAATCTCGCCGGTACCGGTTTCGGATCTACGTCCGCAAAGCGGATCGGGAGGTGCTGACCGCGATGCCGGACCATTTCGAGATCGTCACCGAGGACTCCCCCGGCTACTCACTGTCGGAGCTGACCCGGTTCGCCTGGCGCCTCTGGCGGGACCGCCTGGACCTCTTTCACGCAACCCACTACGTGCTGCCCCCTCTCTGGAAGAGCCGGGCGGTCGTCACGATCCACGACATCATTCACGTCCTCTATCCGCAATTCCTCCCGAGCCGCGGGGCCCACGTCTATGCGCGGCTGATGATTCGCCGGTCTCTCGATCGCGCCGATCGCATCATCACCGTTTCCTACAACAGCAAGAGAGACCTGACCGATTACTTCCACGTCCCTTCGCGGCGCATCGAGGTGATCTACAACGGAGTGTCTCCTCTCTTTCGACACGACATCTCGGCCGAGCAGCGCGAGCAGGTCGCCCGGAAATACCGGCTGCCCGCCCAGTACCTTCTCTTTCTCGGCGGGGAGAAGCCGCACAAGAACGTCCAGAACGTGTTGCGGGCGTTCGCGCAGGCGCGCCGCAAGCGGGACTTGCCTCACGCCCTCGTGCTGGCCGGCCCGATGCCGAAGAATCGAGCGAGACTGGACGCGCTGATCTCGGCATTGGACATCCAGGCCTCGGTCGTTGAGACCGGCGTCGTCGAGGAGCAGGACCTACCCGGCCTCTACGCCGGTGCCGACGCCTTTCTCTACCCGACTCTGTACGAAGGGTTCGGGCTCCCGGTCGTCGAAGCGATGGCCTGCGGAACGCCGGTCCTGACTTCCGCCACATCGGCACTTCAGGAGATCGCGGGCGGCTACGCCTATCTCGTCGATCCGATGGACGTGGACGCCATCACCGGCGGGATCGTCGTGCTGACGACCGACTCGAAGGTTCGGGAAGACTTTCGCGAGCTCGGCCGCAAGAGAGCGCTCGACTTCAACTGGGACAAGGCCGCGGAGAAGACGCTGGAAGTGTACGCAGCTGCGCTGCGCGGGACTCGGGACTCGGAACTCGGAACTCGGAAATCCGAATGACACCTCTTTCGAGTCCCCAGTCCCGAGTCCCGAGTCCCGCCCGGTCATGAGAACCGCCGTCGTCCACGACTGGTTGAACGGGATGCGCGGCGGGGAGAAGGTCCTCGAGCAGATCCTGCCTCTCGTGCCGGATCCTACAATATTTACATTGTTTCACGTCCCGGGGTCGGTGTCGCCGGCGATCGAGCGGTACCCGATCCGCGTTTCCTCATTGAACCGACTCCCCTTCGTTCGGCGGTACTACCGGAACTTGCTCCCGCTCTTCCCGGCCGCCGTCGAGGCGTTTGACCTCTCCGGGTTCGATCTGGTGGTTTCCTCCTCCCACTGCGTGGCCAAAGGAGCCGTGGCGCCGCCCGGCGTCCCGCACCTCTGCTACTGCCACACGCCCGTGCGCTATGCGTACGAGCAGTTCGAGCTTTACTTTCCGAGAGGCCGGACGCGCTTGCGCGCCTGGAAGTCCCTCGCGATCGCGCGGCTGCGCGCCTGGGATCAGGCCACGGCCGGCCGCCCGTCGCGTTATCTGGCCAACTCGAACGCGGTCGCCGGCCGGATCCGGAAACACTACGGACGGGAGGCGACGGTCCTGTCCCCTCCGGCCGACGTCGAGTTCTTCACGCCCGGGGGCTCCGCTCGAGGCGACTTCCTGCTCGCGGTGGGCGCCGTCGTCCCGTACAAACGCTTCGAGGACGCGATCCTGGCGGCGAGCCGGCTTGCGCGGCCGCTCGTCCTGGTCGGACGCGGCCCGGAGGAGCGCCGCCTCCGCGAACTCGCCGGTCCCTCCGTAAGAATCCTCGTGGACCTCGGCAGCGGAGAGTTGCGGGACCTCTACCGTTCCTGCGCCTTCTTCGTTCAACCCGGCGAGGAAGACTTCGGTATCGCCGCGGCCGAGGCTCTGGCCTGCGAGGCGCCCATCGTTGCGCTGTCCCGCGGCGGAATCCTGGACATGGTGACCGACGGCGTCGAGGGAGTTCTCTACGACACGCCGGGCCCGCAGCCCCTGGCCGAGGCGGTCGAGCGCGCCGCGGCCATCCGCTTCGACTACAATCGCCTGCGCTCGACAGCGTTGCGGTTCTCACCCGAAATCTTCCGCGAGGGGTTCCGCGCCGCCGTCGAAGATCTGCTCGGTGGCCGATGAACCGATGAACCGATGAACCGATCAGCCGATTCTCGATGATCCGCACGCGCCGAATCGCCCTTCTCTTCCTCGTGTCCGATCTCGCGGCCACGTTCGCGGCGCTCTGGGCGGCCTACGTGTTGCGGTTCCGGGCCGAGATCGTTCCGGCCACGAAGGGAATCCCGGACGCCGCGCTCTACTACCGCCTCTTCCCCTTGATCGCGGTTCTCTGGCCGGTCGTCTTCTATTTCTACGGCCTCTATCAGGTGCGGCGCAACCGCTCGCGCGTGGAGGAGGGACTCGCCGTCCTGGTCGCCACCGGCCTCGCGACGTTGCTGCTCACCGCTCTGGCCACTCTCTACCGAGGCTTTTCCTATTCGCGGCTGGTGCTCGCCCTCTTTTTCCTGGCCGACGTTCTGTTCGTCTTCGCGGGCCGAACCGCGATTCGCCGGTATCTGGAGGAGGCCTGGCGCCACGGTTTCGGCGTCCGGCAGGTCCTCGTGGTGGGCGCGGGGCGCTTGGGACGCGCCGTCGTGGATAAGCTCGTGGAGCATCCCGAGGCCGGCCTCCGGGTCGTGGGAATGGTCGACGACGATGCGGCCAAGCTTCAGACTTCCTATCGCGGGGCACCGGTGCTGGGCTCGACCGCGCAGGCCGCGCGCCTCTCTGAAGAATACCGGGTCGACACCGTCTTTCTCGCGCTGCCGCTCGAGGCCCACCGCACCATGCTCGCCGTCTTGAAGGACGTCGCGCGGACGGTGCCGGACGTTCGAGTCGTGCCGGACCTGCTCCAGTACATCACCTTCCGCGCGGGAGTCGAGGACTTCGACGGCCTGCCCGTCGTGCACCTCACCTCCGTGCCGCTCTCGGGATGGATGAGCCTGGTCAAGCGGAGTCTCGACATCGGGATCTCGGCAATCTCGCTGCTGTTGCTCTCTCCCCTGTTCGCCGCGATCGCCATCGCGATCCGGCTCGAGGACCGCGGGGCCGTCTTCTACCGGCAGTGGCGCATGGGGCTCGACGGCCGCCCTTTTCACATCCTGAAGTTCCGGTCGATGATCCTCGGCGCCGAGGACGAGTCGGGGCCGACGTGGGCTTCCCCGGACGACCCGCGGCGCACGCGTCGAGGCCGGTTCCTTCGGCGTTGGAGCCTGGACGAGCTGCCGCAGCTGATCAATGTGCTCCGCGGGGACATGTCGCTGGTCGGGCCGCGCCCGGAGCGGCCGGAGTTCGTGCGGGAGTTCAAGGAGAAGTTCCCGCAGTACATGCTCCGGCATCGCGTTCGCGCGGGCATGACCGGCTGGGCGCAGGTCCACGGCTGGCGCGGCAACACCAGCGTCACCAAGCGCATCGAATACGACCTCTATTACATCGAAAACTGGTCGCTCTCGCTGGATATCAAGATTCTCTGGATGACGCTGCTGCACGGACTGAAGCATCGGAATGCTTATTGAGGAAGTGACCAGTGACAAGTGACTAGTGACAAGCCCGGAGATCCGTTTTCCACTCGTCACTTGTCACTCGTCACTCGTCACTCTTCCCTGATCACCGCCGCGCAGGATGGGGACACGAAGGAGCTCGATAGGCTTCTGGACGCCGGCGCCGATCCCAACCAACGAAACGAGCGCGCGGAGACGGCCCTGATGTGGGCTGCCCTCTCTGGCAACCGCAAGATGGTGCGGCGTCTGCTCGATTCCGAGTGCGACCCGAACGCCCGCACGCGAAGCCGATGGGCGCTGTCAACGGGGAGCGCAGGAGCAACGGCTCTCTCGCTCGCGGCACGGCAAGGACACGTGGATGCCGTGCGCGAGCTGCTCGCGCGCGGCGCCAACGTCAACGCCCGAGACGGCGTCGGGATGACTCCGTTGATGCTCGCCGCCGACCGCGGCCATGCCGAGGCGGTCCGCCGGTTGCTCGCGGCCGGCGCGCAGGTCAACGCGGCCACTCGGGTGGGCGCGACCGCGCTTCACTTCGCCGCGCGCAACGGAAGCTCGGAGGTGGTGATCGCGCTACTGGAGGCGGGAGCCGACATCACCGCGGGGGAAGCGGGTGGCTTCGACGCTCTGAAATTCGCGCTGTGCTTCGGACACGATGACATCGCGAAAATCTTGAGGGAGGCGGGAGCGGAGGAAGGATAGTTATCAGTGATCAGTTATCAGTTTTCCGTTTGTTCCTTGTCAAGTTCTACCGAGGCACCGAGAACTGATTACTGAAAACTGAGAACTGAAAACTCTTCCGTCACGCCAGCTTCTTCAACCGCCGCACCCGTTCCTTGAGCTCGAGGACGGTTCTGTCGTCCGGCTGACGTCCCCCGAAGGCGTCGGCACAGTAGATTCGTACGACTGCCTCGGCATCCTCCCGCCCTGCCGGTGCGGCGTTTCCAACCAGGCGCGCGACGTCCGCCGGAGCAATCGCGGGCGAGAGAAAGCCGAGCCGCCGGCCGAGGAGCCTTCGCAACGCCAGGTACGCCCGGGTCGCCTCGGAGACTCTGGGGCGCCGGCGCCAGCGACCGGACAGCAGGATCGCCGCGACGAGGGCCAGCACGGCGACGGCCCAGCCGCTGGCCGCGCCCGGGCCGTCCCGGAGCACGCGCTTCCAGGAGGAGGCCGCGGACGCTGCGGTCTCCAGAGCCCGGCGCGCCGTCTCCGCGGCCATTGCCTGATCGAGTGAGTCGAAGCCCAAAATCCGGCGGTCGTAGAAGAACTCCATCTCCCGCCCCAGGCTCGTCAGGCGAGTCAGCCAGGACACCCGGCGAGTGGCGGGAGGCACGCCCGCGTCGGGAGTCGGATCGAGGACGGCGAAGCCGGTTCCGTCCAGGTCCGCCTCGACCCATGCGTGGAGATTGCTTCCGCGGACGACGAACGAGCGAGAAAAGAATCCGACCTCTCCCCCGTAGGAGCCCGTCACGAGCCGCGCTGGAATGCCCCGCGCCGTGAGCATGAGAACCGTGGCGGAGGCGAAGTACTCGCAGTGCCCGGTCTTGGATCGCAACAGGAAATGGATGACGGGATCCCCGTCGGTGTGGGGCGGGTCGAGCGTGTAAAGAAAATGCTCCCCGAAATCCTGCTCGATCCGGCGGTAGATTTCTTTCGGGTCGTTGGTGTCGCCGGTGAGCTTCATCGCGTAGGCTCGAACCTCCGGCGGCACCTGGCGTGGATCCATCGCGCTCGGACCGGGGCCGCGCGGTTCGAGCGAACGGACGCTGGCCGTGTACCGGATCGATCGCCGTGCCCCGCCCACCTGTGTGACGCCGTCGGAGTAACCGATCGGGAACCCGCGCTCCAGACGCAGGCCGGACGAACCGTAGGGAAGAAACAGAAACCCGTTGGTGACGAGATTCAAGTCGATCGACACGGTCCCGACGACTCCCGATGGCGAACGTGTCCTCTCCGGTTTCCCGCGCTCCGCCGGAGCGGCCCGCCGATTGAATTCGTCTCTCCTCTGGGACATGCGCGTCCAGACACCGGAGCGATACTCGGTAAAGACTGCCTCTCTCAACCGGAGAACTCGCGGCAGGAGGGCAGCCGGGTCCGTCTCCATCGAGAGAATGACCCGCTCGCTTCGCTTCGCGGCTCCGAAGTTCTCCAGATCCACGCGGTCGGCCGACAGCGCGCTCGAGAGCGACTCCTCCAGTCGAACGGGGGCAACGGCGAAGGGACTGCGCAGGCGAGGCAGGGAATAGAACAGAGGAACGGTCAGGGCGCCCGCCACGACGAGCGAAGCGGCCGCGAGCCCTCCGGTGGGAATCGACCGAAGGACCCGTTCCGGCGGGGCGTCCTCGAAGTCCGCCAGGACAGCGAGCCGGCAGAGCGCCCGGAATCCCACCAGAGCCATCGCCGCGAAATAGAGAAGCGAAGAGAAATGGGTCGAGGAAGAGGCCGAAGCGAGGGTCAGAAGGAACAGGACGAGCAGCGCGGTCCGAGCTTCCCCGGCGCGCTTGAGCGAGGCGAGCTTGGCCACCGCCGTGAAGAGCAGAAGGTGCGACACGGAACGCAGCAATCCGTGCCGCAGCTGCATGATCTCAAAAGCGAGAAAGGCGAAGTAAGAGAGGCCGATGACGTTCAAGAGACTGTCGGAGAGGCGCACCGGGGATCCCGACCGCGCGCGCCACCACAGGAACAGCACCGCAGCCTCGTAGAACGCGAGCGCGGAGGCGGAGGTCCCCTCCGTCCAGAAGAGCGGAAGAGGAGCCACCAGAGCGGGCAGCGACAGGACCAGGACATACGCCGCGCGAAGACCCGCGGGCAGCTCGCCGGGCCGGCCGGCTCCCCAGGCGGTCACGACACGAGCCTTCGCAGGTCGCCGCGGCGCAAAGGCGGAAACGGCGGCGCTCCCTGGCTCGCCACGGCATCGAGCCGCGCCAGGGCCTCGAGGATTCGCGCGCGCTGGCCGCGGCCCGTCGCCGCCGAGACCTTCACCCCCCGTGCCTGAAAGCCCGCCTCGCCGCCCCGCGAAAGCAGCAGGACCGCCTGCGCGGCGCACCGGGAGATGGCTTGCTCGAAAGCCGACAGCTGGACGGGATTCTTGGGATCCGCCAGGGCATTGTCGATCGCGAAAATCACCACCCGGTCGCGTTCGGCGTCCCGCTCCCGCACGATCCACCGGTTCATTCGCGCCGACTGCTTCCAGTGAAGGTCTCGAGGATCGTCCCCGGGAACGAAGTCACGGAGCGTCCGGATCTCGGAGCCTCCGCCGCGCCGCCGCGGATGAGGGCGTCCGCCGCGGGAATCCTCGGGAGGGATCTCGCCAACGGCGGAGGGCTCCGGCATCGGGTAGACCAGGATCTCTCCGGCGACGTTGGCGCGGCGGTACTTGCGAAAGAGGCCGAGGGGAAAGCGCGAGAGCAGCCCGGCATCCGGACGCTGTACCACGCCTCGGCGGGGATAGACGCCTTCCACGACGAGCTCGCGCCGCTCCCCCGGCTTCAAGGGATCGATCCACATCGGGCCCGGAAGTCCCTCGTGAAGGAAGAAGAGAGCCTGCGCGGAAGTCTTCAGGCGGTTTTCGAACGTCAACCTCAAGAGGGCGGGGCGCGCGGCGACGACCTCCCCGATCGGTTCGATCGTGCAGGCCACACCGCGCACGTTTCGGCGGGAGAGAACTCCCGAGACGATCATCGCCGCCAGCATGCCGGCCAGCACCAGGTAGAGGCCGTTGTTCCCGGTATTCGTCGCGCCGATCGCGACCACGAGGCACATCAGCACATAGCCCAGCCCGAAGTTGGTGATCCGGATTTCCCAGTCGGGGATTAAGGAACTCATGGGAACTTGTCGCTGCTCAGTTCGTTTTTGGCTAATCGGCGCACTCGGCGATAAACCTCCAAATTCGAATTTCGAAATTCGAATTTCGAAATTTTCACACCGGCACCGGCACCTGCCCCACGATCTTCTTGATGAGCTCTCTCTCCCGGCCGCCGGCGCCGAAGCCATCCGACGCGATCGAGAGGATGCGGTGCGCGAGGACCGGCTCGGCGACGGCCTGCACGTCGTCAGGGGTCGAGTAGTCGCGGTCGTGCAGAAGGGCATAGGCCTGCGACGCGCGGTAGAAGCACTGCGCCCCGCGGGTGGAGACGGGCAGCCTCAGGTCTCCTGCTCGACGCGTGGCCTGCACGATGGAGTGGATGTAGGAGAGGAGGTGATCCGAGACTTTCACTTTCTCGACTGCATCCTGGAGCTCGAGCACCTGCTCGGGCCCGAGCACCGCCGGGACCGCCGCGAGGGCCCTCTCCGCCCCGCCCCGGCGAAGCAGCATCTTCTCTTCTTCCTCGTTGGGGTAGCCGAGCGCCAGCCGCAGGAAGAAACGGTCCATTTGTGACTCGGGCAGCGGATAAGTGCCGAGGTACTCGACCGGATTCTGGGTGGCGACGACCATGAACGGCTGCGGCAGCTCGCGCCTCTCCGATTCGATGGTGACCGCGCCTTCGTTCATCGCCTCGAGCAGAGCCGATTGGGTCTTGGGCGTCGCGCGGTTGATTTCGTCCGCCAGAACGATGTTGGCGAAGATCGGCCCCGCGTGAAACACGAAGCGGTCGGACGGGGAATGAAAAACCGAGATGCCGATCACGTCGGCGGGAAGCGTGTCGCTGGTGAACTGAATCCGCCGGAAATCGAGCGAAAGGCTGCGGCCGAGCGCCCGCGCCAGAGTCGTCTTCCCGACGCCCGGAACGTCCTCGATCAGGATGTGGCCGCGGGAAAGCAACGCGGTCAAAGTCAGCTCGACCGCCCTCTGGTCCCCCCTGTAGATCAGCCGGATGTTTTGACGGAGCCGGTCGAGATTGGAGGCCGTGGAGGAGTCCATCGCGACATTATGAGACCTGAGTCAAAAGACCCGGGTCGCGAGGGCCGGGAGGAGGTCCGTCTCAGGTCCATCGGGTCTTGCGCACTGGCTTCGAGGCCCGTGCATGCGGCTTCGCGTCTGCCCGCTTCGCCCGCATTCGGTCGACCGCTCCCTTCAGCTCGGCCTCCCGGTCGAAGGGCAGGACGAGGAGCCCCTCTTCCGCGAGCACGATGGCCGTGTCTCGCACGCCGGGCGCCAGGACGGGCGTCGCGGACACGATCAGATTCTGACGGTCGTCCGAAGGCCCGCGCAGGTCCCGAACCGACCTCCAGGTGCCGACGTCGCTCCATCCCGCCCGGAGCCGAACCGCGCGCACGCGTGCCGCCTTCTCCATGACCGCGTAATCAATGGAGATGGTCGGAAGGCTCTCGTACGCCTCCTGGGCGCCTCCGGAGTCGCCGGCCGCGAGGGCGCGGCGGTAGCCTTCCACGCCCGCGAGCAGCTCTCCGGCGACCCGCCGCGCCTCCGCGAGAAAGCGCGAGGGGCGGAAGACGAAGATTCCGGCGTTCCAGAAGAAACCCGCCTGCAGATGCTCCTCCGCCTGCGCCGCGCTCGGTTTCTCGATGAAGCGGACTACCTCGATGCCGTCTTCGGCTGTGTCTTCCCGAACTTCGATGTACCCGTAATCCGTCTCCGGCCGTGTCGGCGAGACGGCGAACACGACGACGGAGGCGGACTCCGCCGCCTTCTCGCCCGCGGCGAGCGCACGGCGAAACGCGTCGGCATCGGCGACTGTCTGATCCGAAGGGATCGCGGCGGTGATCGGATCGCCCTCCTGCTCGAAGGCCAGAGCCGCCGACAGAAGCGCGGGCCCTGAGTTGCGCCGCGCCGGCTCCGCCAGGATCTGGCGGGGCTTGAGCGCGGGCAGCTGCTCGCGCACGAGCCGCGCGTGACGCCGGGAGGTCGCGACGAAAACGTCGTCTGAAATCGGGAGCACGCGCGCGTACGTCTCCGCCAGGAGGCTTTTGTCGCTGAGGAGCGGGAGAAACTGCTTTGGCCGTTCCTCCGTCGAGAGCGGCCAGAGACGCGTGCCGGCACCCCCGGCCATCAAGAGGATTCTCATGGACCTGTCCCCTCTCCCTCCGGGAGAGGATTAGGGTGAGGGGCAGACAACCGCCTCAAGCAAGAATTGGAATTCGTCCGCAGAGTTTCCCCCTCACCCCGGCCCTCTCCCGGGGGGAGAGGGAGCAGATTCGGGCTTCCCGGCGTTCCCGGCGTTCTCGGCGTTCTCCTCACTCCCACTTCACCCCCAGCATTTCCACCTCCGGCACAAGAGTAATGCCGAACTTGTCGCGTACCGAATCGCGCATCCGGCGCATCAGCGCGAGCACATCCTTCGAGGTCGCGCCTGCTCTGTTGACGATGACGTTTGCGTGGCGGGGCGAGACCTCGGCCCCTCCTTCGCGCGCGCCCTTGAGGCCGCACGCCTCGATGAGGCGCCCCGCATAGTCTCCGGGCGGATTCTTGAAGACGCTTCCCGCGTTCGGCTCGGAGGGGAGCGCCCCGCGGCGTTTCTCGGTGACGGAGCGCGTTTTCTCCTCGATCGCTTCGCGGGAAGCCGGCGTCAATCGCAAGGTCGCCCGCGTCACGATTTCCTCAGTTTCGATGAGAGCCGTCCACCGATATTTGTGCGAGATCTCACCGGCCGCCGCTTCGCGCCGCGCGCCGGAACGCGTGATCAACCGCACGCTCTCGAGCACGTCGAAGATTTCTCCTCCGTAGGCGCCGGCGTTGATCCGCACGGCCCCCCCGATCGAAGAGGGAATCCCGGAAATCGGCTCGAGCCCGGAGAGCCCCGCCCGCGCGGCGGCGGCGCAGACGCCGCCCAGCACGGCTCCCCCTCCGGCGGTCACGGTCCGGCCCTCCACCGCCACTCGCAGGAAGTCTCCGTCGAGCCGCACGACGTAGCCCGGGAACCCTTCGTCGGCCACGAGGATGTTCGATCCCATGCCGAGCAGGGCCACCGGCTCGCCCGAGGCCGCCGCCGCCTCGAGGAGCTTGCCCAGAGCCGCTTCCGTCTTCACGCGGCAGAACCATCGGGCCTTTCCGCCGATGCGCCATGTCGTGTGCGAGGCGAGCGACTCGTCGGGAAGCAGGGTCCCGTCCTGCTCGTCGAAAGCTAATGCCATGGCGCTCCCGCCAGAAGGGTCGAGGCGACGACGGTTCCGCCGGCCGCGAGCAGTCCCGCAAGCACGTCATCGATCACGATTCCCAGGCCGTCCGGCAGCTCCTGCAGCCGGTGGATGGGGCCGGGCTTCCAGATGTCGAAGAGCCGGAAGAGGAGAAAGGAGACGATCCAGGCGGCGACTCTCGCGGCCTCGGTCTCGAACCGAAAGAGAGGCACCGGGCAGGAAGCGAGGAACTGGCCAGCGAACTCGTCGATCACGACGCAACCCGGATCTTTGACAGACATCGCCCGGGCGACACGGGTCGCCGCCGGCACTCCGACCGCCGCGATCGCGAGACCGGACACCAAAAGTCCGACCCCCGCGGCCAGACTCGGCCCATGCGAGGGATGGAACAGGCTCGCGAGCAGCCACGCGAGCAGGAGAGCCACAGCGGAGCCGGCGGTGCCGGGCGCCACCGGCGAGAGACCGGAGCCGAAGCCGCAGGCGAGGATCGCCGCGAAGGGATGGAGACGGAAGGCGCGGCGCACGCCGGATGTTGACAGGGAATCGTGATCCAGACTAGGCTCGCGCGTCCTCATCGGCCTCCCGTCGCCGAGTCTATAATCGCGCCAACGCGCGGAAATTTCGACCCTTCACAAAGAAAGGTGAGGACATGTCCAGCGTCAAATCGACCGAAAAGTGGCGCGCCGTAGAGACGGCGCTCACGCAAATCGAACGCCAATTCGGCAAGGGTTCCATCATGCGGCTGGGAGATCAGCCGGAGACCGTCATTGCCGTGATTCCCACCGGCTCGCTCGCCGTGGACGCGGCTCTGGGAGTGGGTGGCATCCCGCGAGGTCGTGTCGTGGAGATTTTCGGCCCGGAGTCTTCGGGCAAGACGACGCTTTCGCTGCAGATCATCGCGCAGGCGCAAAAGACAGGAGGCCTCGCGGCCTTCATCGACGCCGAGCACGCCTTGGACGCCGACTACGCCAAGAAGCTTGGAGTGGATACGGAGAATCTCCTCGTCTCGCAGCCGGACAACGGCGAGCAGGCGCTGGAAATCACCGAGATGCTCATCCGATCCGGCGCGATCGACGTGGTCGTCATCGACTCCGTCGCCGCCCTCGTGCCGAAGGCTGAGATCGAGGGAGAGATGGGCGAAGCCCAGATGGGGCTGCAGGCGCGGCTGATGTCGCAGGCGCTTCGCAAGCTGACGGGCATCGTGTCCAAGTCGAAAACGAGCCTGATCTTCATCAACCAGATCCGCGAAAAGATCGGCGTGATGTTCGGCAACCCGGAGACGACCACCGGCGGCCGGGCGCTGAAGTTCTATGCCTCTATCCGTATCGACATCCGCCGGATCGCTTCCTTGAAGGACGGCGAGGCGGTCGTGGGCTCGCGCACGAAGGTCAAGGTCGTCAAGAACAAAGTGGCGGCCCCCTTCAAGCAGGCAGAGTTCGACATCAACTATGGCGAGGGGATCTCCCACGAGGGAGAGCTTCTGGACATGGGTCAGGAGGCCAAGCTCATCGAGAAGTCGGGCTCCTGGCTCTCCTACGGAGACCTGCGCATCGGCCAGGGCCGCGAGAACGCCAAGCAGTTTCTCAAGGAGAATCCGGAGCTCTCGAGCGAGATCGAAACGAAACTGCGCCGCCACCTGGCGCTTCTGCCTCCGGAACCGGCCGACAAGACGCTGCCCGCCGATGAGACGGCCCGCGACAAGGAGCGGGAGAAGGTGAAGAGATAGGTCAATGAGGTCGACTGAGGACTAGGGACTGAGGACTCAAACGGCTTTTGCTCGGTCGTGGCTCGCCTGAGCATTGTCGAAACTCAAGCCGCTTCAGTCCTCGGTCCTCAGTCCTCAGTCCTCAGTCGCGATCAGCCCGAATCTTCGCCGTTTTGGGAACGTTCTCTGAAATACTCGCGTTCCCGATGAGGATGATTGGCAGATGGAGCGCCCGCTTTCTCGCGGGCGCTCTTCTTTTGTCTGCGGGCGGGCTCCCCGCCGAGCCGATTCGCGTGGCGGCCGAGCGGCCGGACGCGCGCTGCCCCGGACGGGTGCTCGGGATCGTCCGGGTCGGAGAGAACGACCGCCTTCCTTCGGGCGCGGCCAGATGCGTGGCGATCCTCACGGTCCCGGACCTCTCCGATCCGGTGCTCGAGGCGGCGGCCACCCGAGCGGCGAGGCTCTCGCGGGTCGAGGCCGCGGTCGTCGAGGTCACTTCCGCTCCCGAACCGACGAATCCCGAGTGGACGACACGGTTCTCCTACGCCGTCAAGAAGCTCTCCTCCGCGATCCGCGGTGCTTCTCCCGGCGCGCAGGTCGGTTATGACCTGACTGCCGGTATCGCGGCGGGTCAGAGCCTCTCACTCGCCAATCTCGAGCTCGCTCCCTACGTCGACGCCTTCATTCGCAGACCCGACCGCGGTTCGATCCGCGAGGAAGACGTCGTCACGGAATGGCTTCTCGTGCGGAGGGTCGGCTCCGGGAGCGCGGCCGGAGATCTGCTGCGCGCGCTCGCGTCCGTGCCCTCGGGCGAAGCGGGCGTGACGCTCGCCGGACTGCTCGCGAATCCCGCGAGCCCGATCTCGGAGGGAGACTGGCGCTCCCTGGAGCGGCTGGGCGCGATCTGGTCGCCGGACGTGTCGCGCGACCCCACCGCAACGAAGGCCACGCGTCCCGACGGGACCTCCATCGAAGTGCTGCGGTTCTTCGACGCAAAGAAGTTCACGCCGATCCTGCTCCTGCCCGACGACCCCGTGGGCGTCGTCTCGGTCGAGCTCTCGGGAGGACCTTTCGCGAAGGCCTCGGTGGAAAACCTCGTCTCCGGGGCCCGCCGCGACTTCGATCTGCGCGGAGGGAACAAACTGTCCCTCGATCTCTCGAAGGGCCCCCTGGCTGTGGTCCTCACGCCGGCGTCCCGCCCCGGCGGCGAGGCGAAAACGAGCGTCGAGGTCGGAGCGACGCGTGGTCTGACGGCTGAGGAGATTGTCGCGCGCGAACGCGCCTGGGACGCCGGCCAGCGCGAAAAAGTCCAGTCTTTCATCTCCGATATGAAAGCCTCCCTGCGATTTCGCATCGGAGAGGTCAACGAGACTTTCGATCTCACGATCCTCGGCCCCTTTTTCTACCGGCGGGGAGAGGCGGCCGACTGGGAGTGGGACGAGTTCTTCTTGAACGGGGTGAAGTGGAAGAGCAAGACGCTTCCGAAGCTACCGATCCTCCAGCCGGAAAAAGTCACGACTCTCCCCCTCGACATCCGGCTCTCCGAGGACTACGACTACCACTTGAAGGGCGAGACGGCGGTCGCGGGCCGGCGCGCGTACGAGATCACGTTCACGCCTCGGAGCACCGTCGGTGAAAAACCGATCTACCGGGGGACGGTCTGGATCGACAAGGAGAGCTTCGGACTCCTGCGGCGCGACTCCGTGCAGCTGAACCTGAAGGGAGAGACCCTGTCCAACGTCCAGACGGAGCTCTACCGGACCCTCCCGGATCATCCCGAAGTTTCGCTCCCGCTCGAGATCAAGGGTCAGCAGGTTTTCTCGACGGCCGGGCGCACGACCGCGATCGAGAGGGACGTCGTCATGACGGCGGTGCGGGTGAATCCTCCCGACTTCGAGCAGAAACGAGCCTCTGCCTACCACTCGCCCGCTCAGATGATCCGGGATACCGACAAGGGGATGCGCTATCTCGTGCCCGACCCGGCGCGCCCCGGCGAGCGGATCGTGGAAGAGAAGATCTCCAAGAAGAGCACGTTCGGGATTCTGGGCGGCTTCTACGACGATTCGCTCTCCTATCCGATCCCGCTCCTGGGAATCCAGCACTTCAACTTCGACCTCTGGGGCAAAGGCAAGCAGCTCTCCGTGTTCTTCGGCGGCGCGCTGATGACGGTCAACTACACCGATCCCTCACTGGTCGGGAGCCGGTTCGACCTGGGCGCGGACCTTTTTGGCGTCGCGTTCGCGTTTGGAGACACCTCCTATCGAAACGGCAAGGAGGTCCCGAGCGAAAAAGTCAAACACCTGCCGGCTATCTTCCAGGCCAACGTGGGACATCCCCTGGGGCCGTATCTCAAGGCGTCCGTCGGTCTCTTCAGCAAGTGGGACAACTACCAGCGCGACAAAGACACCGGCCCCGCTTTCGTTGTGCCGGTCGACACTTTCACCAACGGCGCCGAGCTGAAGCTCGTGGGGAATTTCAAGGGATTCAGCGCGACGGTGACCGGCGGCTACTTCAGCCGAAGCAAGTGGGAACCCTGGGGCGATCCGGCGACATCCGAGTACGATCCCAAGCAGAAGGACTACTGGAAGTACTCGCTTTCGGTCTCCAAAGATCAGTATTTCTCCGGCTTCCGCAAGCTCCATCTCGGCGTGGGCTACCTGGGCGGCGTGGATCTCGATCGCTTTTCCAAATACGAGTTCGGAAGTTTCTCTGGCAACCCGATCCGGGGATTCAAGAGCGGGAGCCTGAGGACCGAGAAGGCGATCGTCGCCAATATCTCCTACGGTCTCAACTTCGAGGACATCATTCGTTTCGAGGGGTTCTACGACCAGGCGCTCCTGACGGATCGCCGCTCCGGCTTCGAAAAGACCTACTTCTCCGGCGCGGGCCTGCTCGCATCCTTGAACGGTCCCTGGAAGAACTCGCTCGTCCGCGGCGAGGTCGGCGTGCCGGTCGTCAGCCACGGTGTCCGCGGATTCGTGGTGAACATCATTTTGTTGAAGCTGTTCTGAAGAGGTCGACAGTCCACAGTCGACAGTCAACAGTCAACAGGTCAGTCGATAGTCGGTAGTCAGTAGTCGGTAGAGACCAGGCTTTATCAGCCGATCTTGCTTCAGGCTTTTCGAACTCGGAACAGAAACGCTTTCTCCTCCTGGCGGGAATCCAGGAGCTCATGTCCTCCCTCCCGACAGAAGACCTCGACATCCTCGACGGCCGCAGGATCTGTCGCCAGGAGAAGGGCGACGGTCCCGGCGGGGCTCGTGCGAAACGCCTTTGCCAACCGGAGAATCGGGAGCGGACAGTAGAGTCCTCTCGCGTCGACTTCGAGCTCGTTCACGTCACCACTGTCGACTGTCGACTGTCGACTGTCAACTCGGCTATATTGCACCGCTGTCATGCCCGAGCCCATTCCCTTCCCGTCCCCGGTGACCCCGGTCCGACGCGCCCTGATCTCCGTCCACGACAAGTCGGGGGCCGCGGAGCTGGCGCGGGAGCTCGCGGGCCTCGGCGTGCAGATCGTTTCGACGGGCGGAACGGCAGCTCACCTGAAGGAAGCCGGGATCGCAGTCGGCCTGGTCGAAGAGTTGACAGGATTCCCGGAGATCCTCGGTGGGCGGGTCAAAACCCTCCACCCGAAGGTCTTCGGAGGGGTCCTCGCCGATGCGACGCGTCCCGACCATGCCCGCGATCTCGCCGCCTCGGCGATCGAGCCGTTCGATCTCGTCGTCATCAACCTCTATCCCTTCGAACGGACTGTCTCGCGCCGGGCCCAGCGCTCCGAGGTGATCGAGATGATCGACATCGGAGGCCCGGCCCTGATTCGCGCGGCGGCCAAGAATCAGTCGCGCGTCGCCGTTGCCGTCGACCCCGAGGACTACGCGGAGATCCTCGAGGAGATCCGGAGAACGGGGGGCACGAGCCCCGCGCTTCGGGAACGCCTCGCCGCCCGGGCATTTGCCCGCACGGCAGCCTACGACGCCGCGATCGCCCACTATCTCTCCGAAGGTCCGCGATCCGGAGGTGAGTTTCCCGAGAACCTGGTTCTCGCCTACGAGAGGGTCGGCTCGCTGCGATACGGGGAGAACCCGCACCAGCGCGCGGCGCTCTACCGCGAGCCGGAGGCGCCCGCGGAAGCGGTCGTGCGCTTTCAGATGCTCCAAGGCAAGGAGCTCTCGTTCAATAACCTGCTGGACCTGGATGCCGCCGTCGCGCTGGCGCGCGATTTCGACGGTCCGGCGGCCGTCATCGTCAAGCACAACAACCCCTGCGGGGCGGCCGTGGGCGAGACGATCACCGAAGCGTTCGGCCGCGCCTTCGCGTGCGACCCCCTCGCCGCTTTTGGCGGCATCATCGCGATTCGGGGAAGAGTCGACGGCGCAGTCGCTTCTCTCGTCCTCCAGCACTTCGCCGAGGTCGTCGCGGCGGATGACTTCACGCAGGAAGCGATCGACTTTTTCGGCAAGAAGCCCAACATTCGCCTCCTGAAGCTGCCGATCTCGCGCCGGCCGGTCGAGGCGCTCGATTTCAAACGCATCGAGGGGGGACTCCTCGCGCAGGACTCCGACTCCGGGCCGGATCAGGTTTCAGCCTGGCGGCTTCTTTCGCAAAGAAAACCGACGGCGGTCGAGCGCGCGGCGTGCGAGCTCGCCTGGAAGGTCGTGCGCCGCGTCAAGTCCAACGCCATCGTGCTCGCCAACGCGCGACAGACCATCGGGATCGGCGCCGGGCAGATGAGCCGCGTCGACGCCTGCCGCCTGGCCGCGGCCAAGCCCGTCCTTCCCGTCGTGAACTGCGGGGCCGCGTCCGACGCGTTTTTCCCCTTCCGCGACGGCATCGACGTGCTCGGCGAAGCGGGCGTGACCGCGGTCGTCGCGCCCGGCGGCTCGATCCGCGATCCGGAGATCGTCGCCGCCGCCGACGAGCGGCAGATGGCCTTCCTGCAGGCGCCGAGAAGGCATTTCCGGCACTGAGGGGGAATGGATTCATTGGTTCATTGATTGATTGTGTGATTGGGACAGAAAGCAACTTTTTCGCTCAATCTTTCAATGAGTCAATGAGTCAATGATTCAATCGTTCCTGGCAGCGACTTTCGCTCTTGCCGCGGCTCTGTCTCC
>Ga0070698_100000019_pt1 | contig 107241 bp, 98 predicted proteins | sample KBSK1502metaG_FD_65477 | JGI IMG/M metagenome (GOLD analysis project Ga0070698, IMG submission 65477) | Corn, switchgrass and miscanthus rhizosphere microbial communities from Kellogg Biological Station, Michigan, USA - KBS K1-50-2 metaG | ecosystem: Host-associated > Plants > Roots >... | reverse complement strand
GGACACGAAGGATGGCGCTCGTTGGGAGCGCATCAAAGAAGGAAGTGCACGATGAGCGAAGAATTCGAGGGCGACCGTCCGAGCGACGCCGCCCCGCAAGAGAACAGCGCGCCCCAAGGAGCCGCCGGAGCACCGGCGCCCGGCCCGGGCGGCCTGCCGAACCAGTTCGATCCGAACAACCGCCGGCCCCGGCGACGTGGCCGGCGCGGTCGCGGCGGCGGTACCGGCCAGCCGTTCCAGCCGCGTGGCCCGATGCCGCAGGGCGCCCGTCCCGCGCAATTCGGACAGCCGTTCCGCGGCCCGGCTCGCGGGCCCGGCTTCGCTCCACGTCCGGCGCCGCGCCCGGTGGACGACGAGGCGTCGCTCCAAGCGCGTGAGCTCGCGGCGTACGAGCGACGTCAGCAGCAGCAACAGCGTCGGACGACCGGTGGCTGGCGGCCGGGCGCGCCGTTCCGCGCGCCGACCGGCGGCGGAATGCGTCCGCGCTTCGGCGGCAGCGGCCCCCAGTACACCGAGCAGATCCGCCGCGCGACCTCGGGACCGCCACGCGGCGCCGCTCCGTCGCACGAGGCGGGGGAGCCGATCGCCGGTCCGCATGCGGTCCTCGAGGCGATGCGCGCAGGTCGCGCGATCCGCAAGCTCTACATCTCGCAGGACCGCAGCCTCCGCGTCGGCGCGGTGAATGACCTCATCGCCGAAGCGCAGGACCGCCACATCTTCGTGAACTACCTGGACAAGCTCGACCTCTCGCGTCTCTCACCGGTCGAGAACCACCAGGGCGTGGTGGCGATCTTCGAGGGCCGTGCGGGCGTCGACCTCGATGAGCTCATCGTTCACCTCGACGCGACGAACGACCCGCCGCTCGTGCTCCTCGTCGATTCCCTTCAGGATCCGCAGAACTTCGGTGTGCTGCTCCGGTCAGCGGAAGGCGCCGGCGTCGCCGGTGTCGTGATCCCGCGGCACCGCTCCGTCGGGCTCACCCCGGCCGTCGCGAAGACGAGCGCCGGCGCGAGCGAGCATCTCCTCGTCGCGGAGGTCGCGAATCTTCGTCAGGCGATCGACACGTTGAAGGACAAGGGCCTCTGGGTCGTCGGGACCGACGAGACCGGTGACCTCCTCTACGACGAGGTCGACTACCGCGGCCCGACCGCGCTCGTGATCGGTGGCGAGGGCGAGGGCATCCGCCGCCTCGTGCTCGAAGGTTGCGATCAGGTCGTGCGCATCCCGATGGAAGGGCGCATCGCGTCGCTCAACGCCGCGGCCGCCGGCACGGTCGTCTTGTACGAAGCGCTGCGTCAGCGCCGGCGCGACGTTGCCCCACCGGGCACGCAGACACCGCGTCCGCTGCAGGCCGACGGCGCCGAGCGGGTCGAGGCGGACGAGACCGACGAGCTCGCCGAGACCCCGGAGCTCGAGGAGCAGCTCACGGAGGCCGAGCCGGTCGACGACCTGGTCGCCGAGGATGGTGAGACCGACGCGCCGACCGAGGTCGTCCCGGCGGCGAAGGCTCCGCGCAAGACCGCCGCGAAGAAGACAGTGAAGAAGGCCACCAAGGAGGAGGCTGAGGACTGATGCCGCGCAAACCGAAGGCGATCGAAGGTATCTGGGAGCTGCGCGCGGGCGTGGTCCGCACGGTATCGCCGCGGCCGAAGCGGATCCAGCATCGCGAAGACGTCGACTACAACAACCCGTACCGGTACAACATCGAGCGCGTCTGGTGGGACGGGAAGATCCTCTACGCGAGCGAGCAGGGCGAGCTCGAGGTCGACCCGAAAAAAGTGAAGGTCGCGCAGGAGTACCAGCTCGTGTACCGAGTGTCGCTCGACAAGCGCGGGAAGCTTCGCGGCGAGCCTGACCGCGTGCCGGGCCAATACAACATCTATGACTCGATCCCCGGGATGAAGAAGTACAGCCCGATCTGGCAGTTCAACTACGTGATCGTCCCACGCGATTACGAGCCGAACGCGATCCGCTCCGAGCGTGACTGCTTGAAGAGTGGCTACGAGATCCGGCGCAGCACCGTCTTCGAGAACTGACCCGTCATCTAGCGCCCCACGGTCGTGGGGTCAGGCGACGGCGGCGGCGATGGCGATGCTGCGTTTGCCCGAGCGCTTGACGCCGAGCAACGCGCGATCGGCGGCCTCCAGCAATCCACGCAGGTCCCGGTACGGCGTCGCGTGATCGGCAACGCCGGCTGAGAAGGTGATCGTCCCGCTGGTGACGCTCGACAGGGCGCTCACGCTCGACTGGATCCGCTGGACGATGCGGGCCGCTGCCAGCGCGTCGCCGTCGAGAACGATCACGAACTCGTCGCCGCCGTAGCGCCCCGCGACATCCGATTCGCGCAGATTCGCGCGGATCGCCGCCGCGACGAGCTGGAGCACGCGGTCACCCGCGGCATGTCCGGAGGTGTCGTTGACCTCCTTGAAGCCGTCGAGATCGAGGACGACGACGGCCGCGCGCCCGTCCGGGCGAGCCAGATGGGTCGCGGCGAGCGCGCCGAAGGCCCGGAAGTTGTACAGATCGGTCAGCGGATCGCGCTCCGCTTCGTGCTGCAGGGTCCGAATGCGCTCGCGGTCGGCGCCGTAGAGGAGCGCAAAGCCGATCGCGAGGAAGCCGATGGTGATGACCTCGAAGACGGCGCCGAGGTCGCGCGCGACGCTGTCGCCGAGCGCGGCGAGGCCGCTGTGGACGACGAGCGTCACCGAGGCCACGGCGAAGAAGATCCACGATCGCAGATGCTGCGATTGGCCCGCGCCGCGGATGACATCGATGGTCAACGCGAAGATCGCGATCGCCAACGCGAGATCGATCGCGGCAGCCAACGCCTGAACGTCCCTCACCAGCGACGGATGCTGGATGACGCCCACGGCTGTGTGGTCGCTAGGAGGTATCGGGCCGCCAAAGGACCCAGGACTGATGCCGGTCCGACATTGAACAGATGGTCCTATCGGAGCCTTGTATGCGTCCACGCAAGCGGGAGGCGAACGGGTGGGCGGACGGACAGGGTGGGTGGCGCGCTGGTGGGCCGCGATCGCGGTCCTGGTGCTCGTGTTCGCGTCGGTGCCGATGGATGCGTCGGCCAAGACGACGCCTGTGCGCACGACCATCGACCCGGCGTTGCTGCGGGACGCGCTCGCGAACCCGACCAAGACCTTCGCGGTGATCGTGCAAGCGGTGCCCGGCGCCAAGACCGGCCGCGCGGCGCGTGCCGGCGCCGCGGTGCAACGCAGTGGTGGCATCCCGAAGCACGCGCTGCCGATCGTGGGCGCGGCGTCCGCGACGATCAAGGGCGGCGCGCTCGTCGGCCTTTCGCACGACAAGGACGTCTCCTACATCTCGCGCGACTCAGCGCTCCGCGCCACAGCCGAGACGTCGTGGGGCGGATCGCTCGCCCAAACGCCCGGCATCGTCGAGACCGGCGTGCCGTCGGTCTGGTCGACCGGTCTGAGCGGCAAGGGCGTCGGCATTGCCGTCGTCGACAGCGGCGTGGCGCCGCACCCCGACCTCGCCGGCCGGATCGTCGCGGCCATCGACTTCACCGCCGCGTCGCCGACCGTGTCGACCACGCCGCTCGGCGACCCGGGCGGACACGGCACGCACGTCGCGGGGCTCGCCGCCGGTGACGGCACGGCGTCCGCCGGTGAGTACGAGGGCATGGCGCCGCAGGCGAACATCATCGACGTCCGCGTCATCGACGGGACCGGCAGCTCGAACATCTCGACCGTCCTGCGCGGGCTGCAGTGGGTCCTCGCGAACCGAGCCACGTACAACATCCGCGTCGTCAACCTCTCGCTCGGCGCGGCGCCGGCCACGAGCTACACGCTCGACCCGCTCGCCACCGCGGCGGAGATCCTCACCTTCGCCGGGATCGCCGTTGTGGTCGCCGCCGGCAACAGCGGGCCGGGCCCCGGCACGATCACGAGCCCGGGCTACGACCCCTACGTCATCACCGTCGGCGCGGTCGACGACAACGGCACCCCGGACCTGACCGACGACTCGATCGCGACCTTCTCGTCCCGCGGCCCGACTGCAGATGGGGCCGCGAAGCCTGACCTGGTGGCGCCGGGCCGGAAGATGGTGAGCCTCCGCTCGCCGGGCAGCGCGCTCGACCAGCTCTACCCGGAACGGCAGGTCACCGCGACGAACAGCACGACCGCCGATTACTTCCGCCTCTCAGGGACGTCGATGGCCGCACCGGTCGTCGCGGGCGCGATCGCGCTCCTGCTCGAGCGGAACCCGACCCTCAGCCCCGAGCAGGTGAAGCACCACCTGCGCTCCACCGCCACGCAGGTCGCGTCGGCGGGCGCCGCGGACGAGGGCGCCGGAATGCTCGACGTCGCGGGCGCGGTGAGCGCCGTGGATCCGACCCAGGACTACAGCCTCCTGCGGGTGACCGACGCGTTCGCGACCGACATGTTCGCGTACCTCGTCGGTCAGCCGTTCGTCTGGCGGGACCCGACGTTCAACGGCGGCGTCGACTCGTCCAGCGTCACCTGGGAGCTCGTCACCTGGCAGAACGTGACCTGGGACAGCGTGACCTGGGAGAACGTGGCCTGGGAGAGCTTCAGCTGGATGAGCGTCAGCTGGGAGTCCGTCAGCACCGAGAGCGTCACCTGGGATGCCGCGGAGCCTCTGTCCGCCGGCGCGCTCGGATCGAGTGGCGGCGGCTGGAAGCTCGTGAACTGAGGAGATGAAGATGAACAAACATCAGCTCGCCAATCTGTACATCGGCGTCATCGCCGTCGCCGGTGCCATTTGTCTCCTCACCACGTCGGTGACGGTCCGCACGGACACGCTCGATCCGGTGATGTTCGTGCTCGTCATGGTGCTCGCGGGGATCGCGCAGCGGAACCCGGTCAAGCTCTTCGGGTCGACCGCCATCTCCGTCGCGTTCGCGATCCAGGTGGCCGCGTACGTGCTCTTCGGCGTCGGCCTGACGCTCTGGGTCACGCTCGTGGTGGTCGCAGTCAATGCGTACACGCCGAAGCGCAAGCCCTTCCGGAAGATCATCTTCAACTTCGGGCAGCTCGCGCTGTCGGCGTACCTCGCCGCGAACGCGTACACGTTCGTCGGCGGCAAGGTCCCGCCGGGCGGCTTCGTGCCGACGATCGTCGCGGTGGCCGTCTCGGCGGCGCTCTACTTCCTCGTGAACACGACGTTCACGGCGACGGTGATCGCGCTCACCTCCGACCTGAAGTTCGGACCGGTGTGGCGGCAGAACTTCGGGTGGATGCCGATCAACTGGCTGGCGACGGCCGTGAACGGCGCCGCGCTCGCGCTCGCGTACCAGTCCCTCGGGCCGATCGGCGTGATCGTGTTCCTGCTGCCGCTCGGCGTGGCGTGGTACTCGTTCAAGATGTACATGGACAAGTCCGTGCAGCTCCGCCAGCGCAACGAGCAGCTGCAGGCCGCGAACGAGATGCTCCTGCGCACGAACACCCGCCTCGAGGCCTCCCACGTGTCGGTCATCGGAGCGCTGCTCGGCTCGCTCGCCGCGAAGGACCATTACACGCAGGGGCACTCGGCCGCGACGATGTTCCATGCCCTCGGCGTCGCGAAGAAGCTCGGCCTCGGCCCTGACGAGCTCTTCGCCGTCGAGCTCGGGGCCCTGTTCCACGACATCGGCAAGATCGGCATCCCCGAGCACATCCTTCGCAAGCCCGACAAGCTCACTGACCTCGAGTGGACCGAGATGAAGGCGCACCCCTCGATCGGGGCGAACCTCCTCGGGCAAGTGCCGAACCTCGAGCGCATCCGGCCGATCGTGCTCGCGCACCACGAGCGCTACGACGGCACCGGATACCCGAACGGGCTCAAAGGCAACGACATCCCGCTCGCGGCCCAGATCATCTCGGTCGCCGACACGTACCAGGCGATGACGTCGAGCCGGACGTACCGGCCCGCGCTGTCGCACGCCGACGCGATCCGAGAGCTGCGGAAGGTCGCGGGCACGCAGCTCAACCCGACCGTCGTCGACGCGTTCATCCAGGAGATCGCCGATCACGCGCCGGCCACCGAGGATCACGAGCGCGAGCACCTCGCGGTCTACCAGCGCGCCGTCGAAGCCGTGCGGATGACGACCTAGCGAGAGCCGCCGGGCGGCCCATAGACTTTTCTATGCGCCGCCCTAGCTCAATTGGCAGAGCAGCGGTTTTGTAAACCGCAGGTTCCGGGTCCGATTCCCGGGGGCGGCTCAGCGAGAATCACAAGCGTGGCGACACCGTGATCCACGGAGGCATCGCGCCAAGCGAGCGGTCGTCTGCGGCCGAAACATCCGCGCCGTCGGCCCGTCTTACTGAGGTATGAAGCGATCGCTCGGGCTTCTCGCTCGCGTTGCAGTTGCCGCGGTCGTCGTGGCTGCTGCTCTGGTGGCTGGGTCTGCGCTTCGCGACGCGCGCATGGGTTCAGCCGGTCGTCAGACGGCCAAGGCGGTGCACTCGATGCTCAATCGGCGAGCGCCGTTCCCAGTGCGGTCCAAGGCAACTGCGTCGCGCTCGGGAACGTCGCGTCACGGATCGCCCCACCTCTCGCGGTGGTCGATCTCGGTGACGGCCGGAAGCGGGTCACGAGCGCAGAGGGCGGCTACGAGTTCGTCGTCCCCGCGAGTTGGTTCGTCGCGCCCGGAGGCTTCGGCGCACCGAACCCACCGAACTTCGGCCAGGTCCACGTCTCGAGCTTCGATCCGAAGGCGGCACCAACGCTTGACCCGGCGCGGTGGATGCTGCCCCCGTCCGTGGGTGTGATGTTCGACATCCAGTTGTGGCATGTTGCGCAGCCGAAGCCGCTCGATCAGTACGTGTCGAACATCATCCTCGGGCCGGACACGGTGGCGCGCGTCGGCGTCGGGTACACGACGATCGGTGGGCAAGCCGCGTATCGCTTCACCATGCAGAACGAGCATCGGTTCCAACGACAAGACGGCACGCTCGTCGTGACGAGGCAGACAGAACCGGTGTGGATCATCGCCACGCCGCGGCCGGACCGCGTACTCGTCGTATTCGCGACGCCAGCTGAGAACGATCACATTTCCGTCGTCGACCAGGCTGTCGCGGAGATGCGGATCTACACACCGTTCGAGTCGCGGCGACCGGTGACCTATCAGCGTGATGAGATCCTGCAGAAGTGGTCAACGTCGTTGACCGGCAAGCCCGTCGGGGAGCGTCGGGTCGAGGCGAAGCTCGTGCCGTACGACCAGGCGCTCGCGGTGCAGCCTTCGGGCGCCGCTGTCGCGATCTACCGCCTCGACCACGATCCAAGCGAGCTGTACTGGATCGTTGCAGTGAGCGGCGACGACCTGCCGCAAGGGCGTGGGGGCCCCTTGGGGAGTCCGGCCACCCCGCCCCCGACGCGCTGGATCCTGTACGACACACCGGCCACGACGGACAACTTGGCCGGGACCTTCTCGCAGATCGCAGCTCAGGGCTCGTGGCCGCCGACCTTCGACGCACTACCCGATCTGTGTCGCTGACGACGTGCGCGCCGCCTGATCCCGAACTTGGACTCCACGCCGCGTAACTGCCGGCCGGCCTTCCCCGTTCATCGCAAGTGACGAGGGGTGGGACCTTCGGGGGAGGCCATTTGGCTATCCGCGCAAGCTCGCAGTCGGTGGAAGGGCCGTCGCTTCGCGACGTCATCGCGGTCGCCCGCGAGTACGTAACGGCGTTCCAGATCCCGCTGCCCACGCTCGCTCGACCGAGCAAGCGGGCCATCGCGTTCGCCGGCCTGGCCGCCTCTGCGCTCGCGTTCCTCGTTATTGGCGCCTTCGATCTCGGACGGACGCCGCTCGCGCTGCCGTTCGTCGCGTTCGTCGCGAGCGGCATCGCCGCCTGGCGCGTCGGCTCGAGCGCCCATCCCGCGGTTTCGCTCGAGCGCGAGACCGCGCTCCGAGCCGAGCTCGAGACGCTCGCGGACTCACGGGTCGCGCTCGTCATTCGCCAATTCGAGTGGGCGGTGAACGACGTCGAGCGGCTGCGCCAGGCGGTGCGTCGCGCGGAGGCCGCGAAGCTCACGGCCGACAAGCGAGCGACCGACCTCGAGCTCCGGAACCGGCAGTTCCGCGCGATGGTCGAGCAGGCCCAGACCCAGCTCGCGGAGTACCGCGCCGAACCGCTCCGCGTACCGCAGGCCGCGCCCGTCGCCGAAAAGGACACCACCCTCGCGATGCACTGGAGCCTCCACGACGACGGGGCCGCCCAGCGCCTTCGCCTCGAGACCGACCACGTGGGCGCGAGCCGCGTTCGCCTGCTCGATCCCGATGGGCATCTCCTCGTGATCAGCGATCCTGCCGAGCCGTCGTCCTCGCGGAGCGACGGTCCGCTCAGCTTCTTTCTCGAGATGAGCGTGCCGCCGGACGTGATCGCCGACCTCACGGCGGGTACGCTCCGCCATCGCTTCGAGGCGCTGGTCGCCGAGAGGTGGCACGCTGTGACCGTGCGCGACAGCGGGGTCCGCGGTCGCTTCTACATGGCGGAGGCCGTCCGCTCCATCGCCTCCTAACGCTCCGCTTCGACCGGCCGCACCTCCACCAATCCGCCCGCGGGCCAGGTCTTCGCGATCTCGATCGCCGCGGCCTCGTCTTTCACGTCGACGATCGCGTAGCTCCCGACGGCCTCCTTCGCCTCGACGAACGGCCCGTCCGTCACGATCGGGACGCTGCCGCTCCGCTGGATCCGTCCGAGCCGGACCGTCGTCGTCGCCCGTCTCCCGCCCGCGAGCCGCCGCCCGTCGACGATCGTCCCGGCCCGCGCGAGCGCGCCGTACCACTCGCCGATCCGACCGATGGCCGCGTTCCGCTCGTCCTCCGGCAGGGCCATCCACTCGGCTTCGTCCGCATAGAACATCAGTAAATAGCGCACGTCAGCCTCCTTACGTGGTCACGACGAACGGAGCGCCGGGGGTTCGACGGAGTCCTATCGTGGCACCGTGATCGAGCGGGCGCGCTTCGGCCGCACCGGGCACCAGAGCACGCGGGCGATCTTCGGCGCCGCGGCGCTCTCGAAGGCGACCGAGGCGGAGACGGAGCACGCGTTCGCGCTCGTGGATCGCTTCGGCCTCAATCACCTGGACACCGCCGCGAGCTACGGCGATTCCGAGCTGCGGCTGGCCCCCTGGCTCACCGGGAACGGCCGCGACCGGTTCTTCCTCGCGACGAAGACCGGCGAGCGGAGCTACCGGGCCGCGCGTGACCAGATCCGCGCGTCGCTCAAGCGGCTCGGCGTCGATCACGTCGACCTCATCCAGCTCCACAACCTCGTCGATCCAACGGAATGGAAGACCGCGCTCGGGCCGGATGGCGCGCTCAAGGCGGCGATCGAGGCGCGCGACGCCGGGCTCGCCCGGTTCATCGGCGTGACCGGTCACGGCATCACCGTCGCAGCGCGGCATCGCGAGAGCCTCGCGCGATTCGACTTCGACACGATCCTCTTCCCGTACAACGCGACGCAGCTCCGCGACCACGCGTATGCGGCGGATGTCGAGGCACTGCTCGCGACGTGCGCGGAACGCGACATCGCGGTGCAGACGATCAAGAGCATCACGCTCGGTCCGTGGACCGAGCGACCGGCGGAGGCCCGGACGTGGTACGAGCCGCTCACGGAGCAGGCCGACATCGACCTCGCCGTCCGGTTCGTCCTCGGCCGCGAGCGGTTGTTCCTCAACACCACGAGCGGGCTCGACTTGCTGCCCAAGGTCCTCGACGCCGCGAGTCGCGGCGGCCCGCGTCCGTCGGACCGCGAGATGGACACCCTCCTCGAGCGCCGAGGGATGACCCCGCTCTTCGCGTGACGACGTTCGAGCAGCGCGTCCTCGCCGTTGTCCAGCGGATCCCACGCGGTCGGGTCGCGAGCTACTCGATGGTCGCGGACCGCCTGCGCATGCCCGGCGCGGCGCGCGCCGTCGGGACCGCGCTCTCGCGCGGGATCGGCGGTCCGGCGCATCGCGTCGTCACCGCCGACGGGCGGCTCGTCCGCCGCTGGCCCGAACAGTCGCGGCTGCTCCGCGATGAGGGCGTCGCCGTTCGCGACGGCCGCATCGCGCGGCCGATCCCCTGGTGGCGCGCGTGAGCCGACGCCGGCGCCGCCTCAGCGCCGTTCCGATCGTCATCGTGATCGCGTTGCTGCTCGTCGGGACCGTCGCGACGACGCTCGCGCTCCCTCCGGCCTCACCGTCAGCGTCCCCGGCGCCCGACCAGAGCCTGCCCCCGTTCGTCGAGCCGACGGCACCGCCGACCGAGACGCCGCTCGGCCGTTATCCCGCGAGCGCGGAGGCCGGCGTCGTGACGTCATGTGTCTCGGGGATCGACCCGAGCACCGTGCCCGGACCGATCGCGCAGGCATTCTGCGTCTGCACGCTCAACAAGTACGAGCAGCTCTACCCGACGTACGACGAGTTCCAGCGCGCGCAGACATCGGGAACGATCACGCCGCAGGTGACGACCGACATCTCGAACCGCTGCGCGCAGCAGATCGTGGGCGGTTAGGGCCGCAGCGCCCCCTCGCGTTGCCAGGTCGCGGTGTCGTGGGCGAAGTAGACCCGCCACGGGTCGAGCTCCTGGAACCGCGCGACCCACTCCGGATACGGCCCGTGCGGCTCGCCGCGGAGCGCGAGCTCGAGCGAGTAGCGCTGCCGCGCGTAGTCGGAGGAGAAGTTGAAGGCCTGCCCACCGAGGATGACGCGGCCGTCCTTCGTCTCGACGACGAGCGACTGATGTCCCGGGGAGTGCCCGGGCGTCGGGATGATGCGGATCCCCGGCAGCGGCTCGGCGTCGCCCTCGATCTCCTCGAGCCTCGCCCCGGCGAAGTCCGCGACCGACGGCGCGTGCGTGTAGGTCGGCGTCGCGCGCAGGTGCGCGACCTCGGCACGCTGGACGAAGATCGGCACGCCCGGGAACTCGTGGTTGCCGCCCGAATGGTCGCTGTGGAAGTGGCAGTTGGCGATCAGGCGCACGTCCTCGGCGCGAGCACCCGCTTCGGCCAGGACCGACCGGATCGGTCGGATCGAGACGGGGGCGAACGCCTCGAGGGCCGCGCGGTCCTCCGCGGAAAAGCCCGTGTCCATGAGGAACAGGCCATCTGGATGTTCGATGAGGAACGCCCGGACGATGATCCGATCGTTCGGGAAGCGCGTATCGGACGCCGGCATCGTGTAGTGACCGGTGTGCAAGGGCCGGATGCGCGACAGCTTGGGCCCGGACATCGCGCGATTCTTACCCATCTCTCATCGCCGCGGGCCTAGACTTGGTTCTTCGGATGAGTGGGTCGAAGGCCGATCGCCCGTACGGCAACTTCCCGCGGTACGGCGTCGTCCCGCCCGAGGAACCGGTCAATGAACCGCCACCGCTCGGTCGACGTCAGCGTCTCCGTGCCTGGCTGCGCGCGACCACGCGGCGCGAGCGTATCGAGCTGTTGATCACGGCGGTCCTCGTCGTCGCCGCGATCTCGATCTCGATCTCGGCGCTCCCGAAGGACGTCGAGCTCGGCACGGTCGACACCGTGGCGCCGACGCCGACGCCCACGATCCCCGAGCTCTACCAGAAGCTCGTCGCGACCGTCGTGACGGTCCACGTCGATCTCGCGGACGGGAAGACCGGCCTCGGGAGCGGCGTCATCTTCGACGAGGACGCGGACATCCTCACCGCCCTCCACGTCGTCAACGACGCGACGCGGATCACGGTCACCTTCAGCGACGGCTCGACCTACGCGGCCAGGATCTTCGCGCGGCAACCGGACAACGACATCGCCGGGATCCGCGCGCTCGGCCATCCGGACCCGATGGCCGTCGCGACGCTTGGGAACGCGAACGCGCTGAACGTCGGTGACGACGCGATCGTCATCGGCAACCCGTTCGGTCTCAGCCGCAGCCTGTCGACCGGCGTGATCTCAGGCCTGCACCGAACGATCCAGCCACCGGGCGCGGACAAGCCGATGACCGAGCTCATCCAGTTCGATGCCTCGGTGAACCCGGGCAACTCGGGTGGGCCACTGTTCAATCGCGAGGGCGACGTCGTCGGCATCGTCAGCGGGCTCGCGAACCCGAACGGCCAGGCGTCGTTCGCCGGCATCGGGTTCGCGGTCACGATCCAGGCGGCGGGCGGCGCCGTCGGCGTGCCGCCGGATTAGGGGAGGGATCGATGGACGACAAACAGCAGCAGCAGACCGAGGTGGGCCGGCTCATCTATGAGGTGAAGCGGGTCATCGTCGGGCAGGACCACATGCTCGAGCGGATCATCGTCGGGCTCCTCGCGCGCGGCCACCTCCTCGTCGAAGGGGTGCCCGGCCTCGCGAAGACGCTCGCGATCAAGACCGTCGCGGGCGCGATCCACGGCGACTTCAAGCGGATCCAGTTCACGCCCGACCTCGTGCCGGCCGACCTCGTCGGGACGCGCATCTACAACCAGAAGAACGGCGAATTCCAGACGTCGCTCGGCCCCGTGTTCACGAACCTGCTCCTCGCCGACGAGATCAACCGCGCGCCGGCGAAGGTCCAGAGCGCGCTCCTCGAGGCGATGCAGGAGCGCCAGGTCACCATCGGTCGCGAGAGCCACAAGCTCCCCGACCCGTTCCTCGTCATGGCGACGCAGAACCCGATCGAGACCGAGGGCACCTACGCGCTCCCCGAGGCGCAGGTCGACCGATTCATGATGAAGGTGGTCGTCGGCTACCCGAACGAGATGGATGAGTTCCTCGTCGTCGAGCGGATGGCCCAGGGTCTCGCGACCGTCGCGTCGGTCATGACGACCGAACGGCTCCTCCAGCTCCAGAAGGAGACCGACCGGATCTTCGTCGACCCGGTCCTCATGGAGTACGTGGTGCGACTCTCGACGGCGACGCGGCGCCCGGCCGAGTACGGGCTCCCCGAGATCAAGAAGTACATCACCTTCGGTGCGAGCCCCCGCGCGTCGATCAACCTCATCCTCACCGGACGCGCGCTCGCGTTCATGCGCGGCCGCACGTACGTGCTCGCGCAGGACGTTCTCGACCTCGTCCACGACGTGCTGCGGCATCGGCTCGTGCTCTCGTACGAGGCGCTCTCGGACAACGTCTCGCCCGAGCAGATCATCGACCGCGTGCTCCAGAAGGTCTCCGCGCCGACCCAGGCGCTGCAGGAGCGTGTCGCAGCAAAAGCCTGAGGTCATCCTCAGGCGTGTCGAATGGACCGTGATCCGTCGCCTCGACGGGCTGCTCCAGGGCGAGTACCGCACGATCTTCCGGGGCCACGGCCTCGACCTCGCCGACATCCGCGAGTACGAGCCCGGCGACGATGTCCGGTACATCGACTGGAACGTGAGCGCGCGGATGGACACGCCGTACGTGCGCCAGTACCTCGAGGACCGCGAGGTCACCGCGCACTTCCTTCTCGACCTCTCGCCGTCCGTCGACTTCGGCACGATCAACACGTTGAAGCGTGACCAGCTCGTGGATTTCGTGGCGGTGCTGGCGCGCCTGCTCACGCGCCACGGGAACAAGATCGGGGCGGTGCTGTACGCGGGGAAGGTCGAGCGGACGATCCCCGCCGGGCGCGGCAAGATGCAGGTCTTGCGCCTGCTGAACGACGTGCAGAACCTGCCTCGGCTCGAGAGCGCGCCGTACACCTCGGTCGCCGACCTCATCGAGCACGCGCTCCGCACGATCAAGCGCCGGTCAGTCGTCTTCCTCGTGTCCGACTTCTTCACCGCGCCGGGCTGGGAGCGCGCGCTCGGGATGCTCTCGCGCAAGCACGAGGTGATCGCCGTGCGCCTCGAGGACCCGCGCGAACGCGAGCTGCCGGACATCGGGATGGTCGTCATGAATGACGCCGAGACGGGCGAGAGCGTCCACGTCGACACGCACGACGCGAAGTTCCGCCGCCGCTTCGCGGCCGTGGTCGAGAAGCGCGAGGCCGAGCTGCGGAGCGCGTTCAGCCGTTGTGGCGTGGACGTGTTGACGCTGTCGACCGAGGAGGACCTCGTCGGCGCGGTCCTCCGCTTCGCGATGCTTCGGAAGCAGCGGCGCGGGATGCGCGCCGCGGTCGCGGTCTAGCCCGATGACGTTTCTCTGGCCGACCAGCCTGCTGTTCCTCGTGGCGGTGCCGGTCTTCGCCGGCCTCTACATCTGGGCGCAGCGCCGGCGCCGGAAGTACGCGCTCCGCTACGCGAGCCTCTCGCTCGTGAAGGAAGCGCTCGGCCGGGGACCGGGTATCCGCCGGCACATCCCGCCGGCGCTCTACCTGCTCTCGCTCGCGTTCATGCTGTTCGCCCTCGCGCGACCGATCACCGTCGTGAAGGTGCCGAGCCAGGAGGGCACGGTCATCCTCGCGATCGACGTGTCGATGAGCATGCGCGCCTCGGACATCAAGCCCGACCGGATCACGGCGGCGAAGGCCGCGGCGAAGGCGTTCGTCCTCAAGCAGCCCGAGAACGTGAAGATCGGTGTGGTGTCATTCGCGAGCGACGCGTCGCTCGTGCAGCCGCCGACGACCGATCACGATCTCGCGATCGCGGCCATCGACCGGCTGCGCCTGCAGCGCGCGACCGCGATCGGCCGGGCGATCCTCACCTCGCTCGACGCGATCGTCGAGGACATGGGCGCCGGCGGCGAGACGGACCTGCCGTCCGCGGTCCTCACCAACCCGCAGAACCCGAACGCGCCGCAGAAGCCGACGAAGACCGCCGTGCCCGGCGCGGCGAAGGCGCCCGCGTCGATCATCCTGCTCACCGACGGGCAGAACAACCAGTTCCCGCCGCCGCTCGCGATCCTCGACGAGGCGATCAATCGCGGCGTGCGCGTCTACACGGTCGGCGTCGGCACGCCGTCCGGCGCGGTGCTCAGCCTCGAGGGCCGCTCCATCCGGACGTCGCTCGACGAGGCGACCCTGAAGCAGATCGCCGAGGACACCGACGCGCAGTACTTCTTGGCGACGAACGAAGCCGACCTGCGCAAGATCTACGAGAACCTCACGACCGAGCTCGTGCTTCGGAGTCAGAAGACCGAGGTCACCGCGCTGTTCACGCTCGTCGCGGCGATGTTCTCCATCGCCGCGAGCGGCCTGTCGCTCCTCTGGTTCAACCGCCTGCCCTGAGCGCCGGCGCGAGCAGGTCTCAGGTGAGGTTGTTCCCGATGTTGCTGAAGATCCCGAGGATCTGGCCCTGGAGGAAGACCATCGCCCCGAGCGTCGCCATCGCGATCACCGCGATGATGAGCGCGTACTCGACCAGCCCCTGACCCGCGTCCTCGTGTAGCCACTTCCACATCGTCGGCCTCCCATCGGCTTTGGCGAGCTAACGCCGACGCGGGCGACGATGCTCACGGACGTTCATCCCACCCCGGGCGGGGGAGAGTGCCTAGGTCTGGGCGACCGTTATCCGCGAGCCGCCCGCGGTCTTCGACGCGTACATCGCGGTGTCGGCCTTGCGAACGGCTTCCGTCGTGGTGAATCGCTGCGCGTCGGCGACGATGCCGATCGACGCGCCGACCCGGCGCTCGGGCGCCGCTCCGTTCGCGAGGCCCACGAGCACTTTCTCGGCGATGCTCTGCGCGATCGCGGGGTTCGCGCCGGGGAGCAGGAGGGCGAACTCATCGCCGCCGAGCCGCGCGGCGAGGTCCGCCTTGCGGATGGACGCGACGAGGATGGCGGCGACGTCCTTGAGCGCGAGGTCGCCCTCGGCGTGGCCGTGTGTGTCGTTCACCTTCTTCAGTCCGTCCACGTCGAGATACATGAGGGCGAACCGCTGCTTGCGGCGCGAGAGATCGGCGAGCTGCAGGTCGAACGCCCGGGCGTTCCCGAGCTGCGTCAGCTCGTCGGTCTCCGACAGGGTGAGCGCGCGCTCGGTGACGCGTTGGCCGCCGAGGTAGGTGAGGATGAAGCCGACCGTGACGGCGAAGATCGCGCCGAAGAGCGGGATCTGATGTTCCAGCCCGAGCGCCGTGCCTTGGGTCGTGAGCGCCACCAGCTCGGAGGCGATGAACAGGATCGACGTCATGCCGGCAATGAGCCAAATGAGCCGCCAGGGCCCCGGCCGGGCCCAGGGAAGGACGCGGAACAGGAAGAACATCGCGACGAGCAGCGCGTCCACGATCGCCAGGACGACGAGGGGCTCGGTGTCCACCCGTGAGTGATACCAGACCGCACCCCCGGGAGGGTGAGTCAGTGCCACTGGTCCACCGTTAGCGTGCCGAAACACCAGACAAAGGTGACAGAGCATGGCGTGTCTTCGGCAGTTGGGGTGGGATCCGTGGGAAGTGGGACGAGCGCGGATGCTGCTCTCGTTCGGGCCGCCCAGGCCGGCGACGCCGCCGCCTTCGGGGAGCTCTACGAGCGGTACCGCCATCCCCTCTACCGCTACTGCCTCGCGCGGTCGAGCTCGCCCCACGAAGCCGAGGATCTGGTGAGCGAGGTCTTCCTGAAGGCCATGGAGTCCCTCGCCCGCTACCGCGACCAGGGGCTCCCGTTCATCGCCTTCCTCTACCGCGTCGCGCGCAACGCGGCGATCGACCGCAGCCGCAAGGACAAGGGCGCGTCGCTGTTCGACATGGCCGTGGAGCCGCGCAGCACCGCCGACGTCGAAGGCGATGCCGCGCGCTCGTCGGACATGGACACCGTGCTCGGGGCGCTCAAGAAGATCAAGCCCGAGTACCGCGAGGTCATTCTCCTGCGGTTCGTCGAGGGGTATAGCGCCGCCGACGTCGCGAAGCTCCTCGACAAGGCCGAGAAGGCGATCTGGAACCTGCAGCAGCGCGGCCTCGAGCGCCTGCGGAACGAGCTGAAGCGCTCGGGCGATCACGTGCTCGCGGGCGTGGTGGCGGACCGATGAGCGACGACCGCCTCCTCGCCGCGCTCGCGCGCCTCGGCCACGAGGAGCTCCCGAGCGCCACCGACCGTCAGATCCGCGCGCGCCTCGAGACGGCCTGGACGACGCGCGCCCGCGCCGTGGCCGCGCCGCTCTTCAGCGTCCGCCGCCTCGCGCCCGTGCTCGCGGTCCTCGTCGTCGCCGCCGGGCTCGGTGGCGCGGCCCTCAGCGCCGGCGCGGACAGCCCGCTCTGGGACACCCGCGTCGCGCTCGAGGAGGCCGGTGCCTTCCTGCGTACATCGACCGACGACCGCGTCGCGTACCTCCTCGACCTCGTCCAGTCGCGCACCGAAGAGGCCGCGCGCCAGGAGGCGGCCGGCCACCCGGACGCCGCGGCCAAGGCGCGCGCGGCGTCGGCGGCGGCGGTCGCCGAGCTCGACGGCAACCTGCCGCAGATCGATGCCACCGTCCCCACGCCGGCGCCGGTCCCGTCTCCGTCGGCGTCGCCATCGCCGTCGGCGGCAAACTCACCGTCTCCATCTCAGTCTCCGATCGCTTCGGGCTCCCCGGCGGTTCAACTGCCGCCGACAGCGACGCCGCCGCCGACGCGGACGGTCACGCCAACAGGGACTCCTCTGCGCACCGAGCCGCCGACGCTGAAGCCGTCGCCCACGCCGACGCGCGCGCCGATGACGATCACCGGGATCGTGCGCGACGCAAGCGGCGCGAACGTCACCGGCGCATGCCTCTCGACCCAGCCGACGTTCCCGACCTCGACGACCGCGTGCAGCGTCAAGACGACGAACGGCGTCTACGGCATCTCCGGCACGTGGACCCCCGGCGTGACGATCACGCTCTACGCCTATTGGATGAGCTCGACCGGTGTGCACTACTCCGCGAGCGCGTCAGCGACGATCGTCTACCCGACGACAGTCATGCCGCCGATGACCCTCACCCAGCAGAAGTAGTACTAGCGGCCCATGAGGAAGGGCCCGCTTGGTCCCGTTGTGTGGGCAAACGCTCACGAACGCGTCGAAGGGATGGGGCCAAGACATGTGGGGACACCTGATCAAGCTGTTGAGCCTGGGCAAAGGGGCGCTCGTTATCGGCGTCGCCGCCAGCGCCGCGATGGTCTCGACCGCGGAGATCTCGAACACGCCTTCGCATCACAACGAGGAGCCGTCGCCGATCGTCTCTGTTTCGGCGAGCCCGACGGCGACTCGGCCGGCTAACTCACCGTCTTCGCCCGCGAAGCCCAACGCCTCGGAGGTGCCGGCGGTTCAACAGCCGTCCTCGTCGCCGTCGAGCTCGCCGGCGTCGCCGAAGTCGAACGACTCGGCGTCCGGTGTGGTGAAGGAGTGCCTCGAGAAGTACGCGGCCCTCCGCGCCGCGGGCGACAGCGCCTCGAACGGCGACCGCGAGAGCACCGCCGCGGTGTGCAAGGCCGCGATCGAGCAGAGCGGGCTCACTACGAAGGAGTTCGCCGAAAAGTACGGCTTCGACAAGCTCCCGTACCCGACGACGACGACTCCGAAGACGCAGCCCAGCACCTCCGGCCTGGAGGCTGCGATCCACCAGTGCCTCATCGACTGGCGCAACTACGCCGAGACCTCGAGCACCGCGTGCGCGCAGGCGCTCGCCGCGAGCGGCCTCTCGGCCGAAGACTTCTGGAAGAAGTTCGAGGCCTGGGCCGTCGAGCAGCCGTACGGCGACACGACGACCGATGTCGACGCCCTCGTGAAGGAGTGCTTCGCGAAGTACACGGCGAAGGACCCGACGACGCTCGAGACCTGCAAGAAGGCGATGGCCGCGAGCGGTCTCTCCGGCGACGCGTTCTGGGACAAGTACGGCCGGCCGACGCCGCCCACGGCCGCGCCGAAGTCCTCGACGAGCGAGGAGACCTACAAGCTCATGGCGCTCTGCTTCAAGCTCCACAGCGCGCTCACGTCGACCTCCGAGAAGTCCACGATCGACGCCGCGTACGACGCCTGCAACAAGGCGATCGCCGCGAGCGGCATGAGCGTCACCGAGTTCTGGACCAAGTTCGCGAGCCAGCTCGCGCCCGCGAAACCGTCCGCGAGTCCCTCGCCGAAGCCGGTCACGAACCCGGCCGAGGTCGAGCAGCTCGTCGCGAAGTGCCTCGACCTCTACAAGGGGCTCTCGAGCACCGGTGACACGAAGGCCGTGAGCGACGCCTGCAAGGCCGCGATCCTCGCGAGCGGCATGAGCTCAGCGGACTTCTGGAACAAGTACCACCCGCAGATGAGCACCGCGCCGTCCGCGACACCGAAGCCGGTGACGAGCACCGCCGATCTGGCTCAGCTCGTCGCGAAGTGCCTCGACCTCTACAAGGCGGTGGCGACCACGGGCGACACGCACGCGGTCAGCGAGGCCTGCGGCGCGGCGATCCGCGCGAGCGGCATGACCTCGAGCGACTTCTGGGCGAAGTACCACCCGGCGAACTAGTCCTCTCCAACCCTCCTCCACGCGCGGCGACGGCCAATGAGCCGTCGCCGTGCCGTGTCTAGCGGGTGCCGACCATCGGGACGAGCGCCGGGACGCGCCGGGCGTAAGCGGAATACCGCGCGAACGCCGCACGGAGCACGCTCTCCTCGGCCGCGATCCGCGCGACGGTGAGCGGCACGACGAACACCGCCGTGAGGACGAGGAGCGGCACGCTCTCGAGGGCAAGCGGGGCGCCGAGATGGAAAGTCACGATCCCCAGGTACATCGGGTGGCGGACGAGCGCGAACGCGCCGTCGGTCTTGAGGGCGTGGCCTTCGAAGAGGTCGAGCCGGATCCCGTAGCTGCGGCCGAGCGTCCACATGCCCCACGCGGCGAAGAATGCGCTCGCGATCGCCAGCGTGAGCCCCGCGAGCTGGAAGCTCGACGCGAGGTCGAGCGCCGGGACGAGCGACGGAAGCCACGCGACCTGCGCGTAGACCAGGACGAAGGGGATCCAGACGACCGGCGGGTAGTACTGGATCCACCAGGGCGCCTCGGTGCGCACGAGGTGCCCGCGCTGGCCGCGGATGATCCGGAGTGCGGCGGCCGACAGGAAGATCACGTGCCCCGCGAGGAGCACCGCGATGCGGATCGCGTGGTCGTCCATCGAATGATTGTGGGGCGGTGGAGCCGCGCGTCGAAAGCCCCTAAACTTCGGTCACCACGCTTGGGCAGATCGAGCAGGTGGTGAGCTCCGCTGACTGTAGATCAGCCGCCTTTGGCTGTGGGGGTTCGATTCCCTCTCTGCCCACCAGTTTCATCAATGACGACGGCCCGGAGTGGCCGTCGGTTGCTTTCTATCGCACCACTGAAAGTCGGTTTTGTGCGCTGAAGGGCATCTGAACAAAGTCGGTTTTGTGCAAGGGGTTCGGAAGTGCGCTCCGGTCGCGGGGTGGGATCGCGTGGCTATATCGCTCGACCATCTCCCAGCGGGCCCAACCGCCCTGGCGCTTGAGCTCGAGGAGGCTCGCGTTCGGCGAGCGCATGAACGCGGTCGCCCAGGTGTGGCGGAGGATGTGCGCGGAGAACCGGGTCACCCCGCTCCGCTTGCGGACACGCTCGAAGATCTTCGCGAAGCTCTCGAGCCTGAACCGATCGCCGGTCCGGGTGGGAAACAGCGGAGCATCGGGGGAGACGCCGAATCGTGACTCGCGGAGGTACCGGTCGAGCTCGCGTCCGACGGCGTCATGGAAGTGGACCGTGCGGCCGCGGCCGAACTTGCTCGTCTCCGGCCGGACCGTGACGGACCGATCGTCGAGGTCGAGGTCGGCGAGCCGAAGCTCGCGGAGCTCGTTCAGCCGGAGGCCGGTGCCGGCGGCGAGGATGAGGATCGCGTAGTCGCGGGTGCCGGGGCCACCGGCCGCGGCGAGGATCCGCGAGAGGTCGGCGTCGCTGAGCGGCTGGCGAACGTCCTCGTCAAGCTTCGTCCGTTTCACGTGCTTGAGGACGCTGTTGCCGAACGGGTCGGCGAGGATCCCGTCTTGGGCGAGGAACGAGCCGAGGCGCTTCAGGCTGACGGCCGCGGCGCGCGTGGTGAAGGGGGAGCCCTTCGGGTACTTGCGGGTCGGCTGCGTCATCCGCGCTTTCAGGTACGCGTCGACGAGCTGCTTGTCGAGGTCGCCGATCTGGGGCTCGCGGCCGCGGACCGTCGCAGCCCAGTCGTGGAACGCGGTGAGGTTCGAGCGATACCAGCGCTCGGTCTTCGGCGCGAGGTCGAAGTTGGCGCGGAAGAAGCTCTCGATCGCGACGGCGAGCGGCGCGTCAGGCTTCATGTCGGCCCTGCGCAATACGGTTGTAAAGGTGCGATGCATCGTGACCCTCCCGCACGGGAGGCTGACCCGCGGGGGAGTCTAGACCGCTGGCGCTCGTTGACCCACACTCTGCGCCGACCGGTTGCTGGATCTCTTCGCGTCGCAGCAGCGGCAGCGCGTCGTTCTCGCCGACGACGCGGCACGCGGTCGCAAGGCCATCGCGGCCTAGTGATTCGATCGAACAGAAGTAGACGCTCAGTGGCGCGACGCCGAAGCTCATCGGGAGCGCGGCGTCCGTGGCGGCGTGCAGCGACGCCGCGCGGGCCTCGGTCAGCGTGACGGCCAAGATGAGCGGCCAGATCCGCATGAACGCCCGCCACGCGCCGCTCCGGTATAGGTCCAGGTAACGGGTCATCTTGCGGGCGAAGAAGCGGGTGCCCTCGGTCCCGAGGTCGGCCTCCACGAACAGGTGCAGCCGGCGCCTGCCGAACCGATAGACCAGCCGGGCGTCGGGAACGACGGCGGACTTTCCAAGGCGCAACGCGAGCTGCCATTCGGCTTCCCACAGCTCGAGCCCATGGTCCTCGTGCGCCGCGGCCGCCCGGCGGAAGGCGAGCTCGACCTCGGTCGCCAGGACGCTGTGGGCGAAGAGGAAGGGCGCCCGTCGGGCCGGTCGACGGGCCGGCAGGTCGGGGTAGCAGGTCGCCGCCAGGCGGAGTCCGCCGGCGGTGAGGAAGTACCCCGGGAGGGTCGAGCCGGCCACGGGGCCGCCGGTCTGGCGCGGCGTGGCGGCAACGAGGCCGCGGCGCTGGAGCCGGGCCAAGAGCCGCCAGGTGACCACCTGCCGCGAGCGGGGGGTGTGCGTCGATTCGGAGAGCAGGAGCGCCTCGAGCTGCGGGCGGGTGAGGAAACGGTGGAGCGCGAGGAGCCGAACAGCCTCGGTCTCGCGCGAGAGCAGACCGATCAGCGATTCTTCTCCGCCGAGTCCTTCTTCCTTATCACTCGGCGTCCCGTGGCAGCTCGCTGTCGGGAAACAGACCGGTGTGGTCAGGACTTCCAACGACCTGCCAGATGGTGCCGAGGGGACCGTCCTGACAGGTGACGGCCGCGAGCGTAGCGAAGTGGAACGATGCTGCTGTGTTCCACTCACCGCCGGGTAGCGCCGAGACTGCTTCGCAGACCCGCCGCAGCTGGACAAGCCGCGCCGCAGTCTGGGCGATAACGAGGATGATCGGCCACACCGGCATGCGCGATCGCCACGACCCGGCGCGGTGAACGTCGAGATAGCGACGCATCTTTCCCGCGATGAAGCGCGTGTGCTCGCTGCCCATGTCCATCTCGATTAGGACGTGAAGACGCTCGACGCCGACGCGATAGAGCAGGTACGCGTCCGGCTCGACCAAGGACGAGCCGAGCGACAGCGCGGCCTGCCAATCGCATTCCCACGCGACAAGCTCGTGCCCCGGGTCGGCGAACGCCGCACGCCGAAACGCGAGGATCGTCTCGGCTGTGGCAAGGGCATGGCGCACGAGAAACGCGCCAGAGGAGCGAAGGTGCCGCGGTGCTGGCCCGGGCCAGACCGAACGGGCGGCACGCAGACCCTTCGCCGTGAGGTAGTACGCCGGACGCGCCTCGCCGACCCCTGGGTGGTCGACGATCGCCGGCAGCGCGGCGACCATGGCCCGTGTCTTAAGCGACGCGAGGACACGCTGGGTCATGACTGTGCGAGAGCCCAGCGTCACGGTCGACCCACCGAAGACGAACTCGGCAAGCTGTGCGCCGGTCAGGAAGCGCAGCCGCCAGAGGTGCTGCAGTATCAGCCCCTCGCGATCACTAACCGGTTCGAGTGCGAGCAACCTCACGAGGACGTAATTCCCGTCCGGTCGTCCCGCCGAGAGCCCCGCAGATCACGCGTTTGCCGAACCTCGCGAGTTGTGCTGACACAACTGGAAAACAACTGCCAAACAACTGGAAAACGTCTCGGCGATTCGAGATCGGGACGCACGCACCCGGAGCCATGATCACCCCTGCACGTTCTGGTCATGTCGAAGGCCCTCGCTCACGGCCGTCCGCGCGTGCACCTCCCATCCAGCGCAGGGTGGAGAGCAACTCGCGATCGACGGCTTCGGCAGGACGTCCGTAACGCTCGAGGGAGGCCGCTCTCACGCGGCGCGCGATCTCGGGATCCTCAACCGCGGCCGGCGGACTTGTCCGCAAGGTGAAGGCGCGGGACGTCGTTCCGCCGATGGCCAGACGAGCAGCCATCTCGAAACGGGGAAGGGACTCGAGCGCGCTGGCATCGAGCGGCGCGAACGAGCGCGCAAGATACGCGGCATCGTCCTGACCACACTGAAAGACGACCTTGCTACGAGCATTGGCATCAATCGCCTCGCGCAGCTCGCGCGAAAGCTGACCGAGGTTCTGATTCGCGAGCGTGAGCGAGACACGTAGGCTGCGCGCCTGCGCCAACGCGTCAGCGAACGAATTGCCGATGCCCCCGAACTGCTGGAACTCGTCCACGTAGAGGAAGAAGTCACGGCGGTCGTTCTCCGGCCGCTCCGTCCGCGCGAGCGCCGCCTGCCAGAGTCTCGACAGGAGGAACGATCCGATGAGCTCGGACGCCGACTCGCCCCACCGACCCACGGACAGATCGGCCAGGAGGATCTTTCCGGAGTTGAGCACGTCCTCCAGGCGGACCGTGGAGCGCACCTGGCAGAGCAGCCGGCGCAGGCGCGGTCGCACGAGGAAGTCACGCAGCTTGTTCAGCACCGGGCCGACGGCGGCGGTCCGCTGCGCGTCGTTCAGCCCGTCGAACCACTGCCAGAAGCTCGCCAGGAAAAGGTCGTCAAGCTCGTTCGTCACCTCATTCCGGAACGTCGCGTCGGTAAGCAGGAGCGGGATATGCGCCAAGGTGGCGTCGCCGCGCGCGAGCATTGAGCGCAGCGCGACCTTCAGGATGTCGTCGGTGCGCATGCCCCAGAAGCGCTCGTACAGCCGCTTGAAGATGGTGAGGGTGTTCTCCGCGACGAGGTCGAGGTCGTCGCCGGGACCGAGCTCGAGCGGATTGACGCCGACGCACCCGCCTGTCTGGTCCGGTGAGATGTAGACGACGTCCTCTATGCGTCCGCGCGGGATACGCGCGAGCAGGGCGCTGACGAGGTCGCCTTTGGGATCGAGAACGCCCACGCCGCGCCCGGCGACGATGTCCTGCAGCGAGAGGTTGAGCATCGCCGTCGTCTTGCCTGATCCGGTCGGGCCCAGCAGGTGCAAGTGCAGGCGCGAGTCAGGGATGTTCAACCCGATGGGCCGATCGTCGCCCGGCCAGCTCGAACGACCAAGGACACGCTCGCCGGACTCCGCGCCTGCCGGCGGGGCCAGATGCATCGGATGCGCGCTGCGGAGCGCCGGCGGCTCGAGCAAAGGAAGGTGCCATAGCGAAGCGAGTTCGTCGCTCGTGAGGATGAAGCGGCCGCGCAACGGCAACGTCCGCGACTGGACCGCCCATCGCGACGGCTCGTCGAAACGGACCCGCCGCAGTGCGAACGCGTTCGGACCCGCGAACACACCGAACGTCGCCACCGCAGACCGGATGAGCTCGCGTACATCCGAACGCGAGTCACCACAGGCAGCGACCCGGAGCACGCAGTCGTAGCCGTCGCTGCGGACACGCTCTTCGATCGCCTTGGCGCGGACTCGCTCGAACTGCATCGGGCTTCGGTTTCCCACTAGTTGCCCGAAGGCATCACCCGGGCCCCGGCGCAGGCGCTGGGCCTCGAGCAGTGCGTGGCCCCGCCATGAGGGTGACGCCGGTCGAAGAAGCAACTGCAGGAGAAGCTGTTGCCGATCAACGAGGCTCGCGAGCAGCGACAGCAGGCCGGCGAGGGGCTCCGCGCCGTGCACGCTCCGTATCGGAAGATACCGACCATGCGCGAGCCGCAGCTCGGCTACGGCGACGCAGCCATCAGACCACAACGACCCCTCCGCAGGGACCAGCTCGAGCTCGCTATATGAGGCACGCAGCAAACGCTCGACTGAGGTCCGCTGGGTTTCGGGAATCCACATCTGATAGCGCAGCGCGTCGGGCGCTCGGCTGATCTCAACCGAGATCCACGGCTGGACGTCAAGAAACCCCCGCCGCGAGGGGTACAGGAGTCCGCGCAGGTCCAGGAAGAACGTTTTCGTGCCCGCGATCGTCGGCCGAGCACGAACCTCGTACACGGCACCCGCTGGTGTGGGGCGTCGCAGGAGAGCCGGAGTTAGCGCAGTCGCGTTCGTATGATTCGACCGCGCCGGGAACTCAGCGCCACGGCGCGAAGCGAACGAGGTGAACGTTCCGCGTCGAGTGGCATCGCGCTACGCATCGACCTGCTCATCAGACGCGGGCGGTCAGCCCCGCGTAACGCTCCCGCCGTTCGCTCGCCTGAGGCCGGGGTCGGCTTCCAGAAAGACGCCACACGGACCTCGCCAGAGTGTCGGGGAGCGTTTCCGCTGCGAAGCCGGCGGCGGAGGGTCCTCCGCGCCGTCATCGAATGGACGTCGTTGGGCTGAAGGCGCGCCGCGGGCGGCGCGGCCGCGTCGATGCGGCCGCACTGCCAGCGAGCGCGGGAGGGATGAGGGTGACAGCTGCGCGCATCAGGCAGGGGCGACGTAACCAGCCCCCACCATCGCGAGACCGCGGATGCTCGCAACGTCGCTGTTCACCAGCGACGCGTACATCAGCAGGAACCCAACGGCGAGGACGACGACCACGGTCGAGATGGCCCTGCGCCAGCGATTGGGGTCGGTCCCGGTCTGACTCGTCACGACCACGTAATAGAAGACCGAGAGCCAACTGGTCATGATCAGGACAGCGAAGGGCACGCCGATGATGGCATAAGGAGACGCGATCGCGAAGGCGAGCGCGTAAATGAACCCGACCGGGATCGAGAGCACGACGAGCTGCTTGCCGCGAGCGTCGCCAAGCATCATCCCGACGCCGCCGGCGACCATAAGCAACTGCGGCAGGAGCACCCCCACCAGAAGCTCGAGCGGCGAGGCGGTCCGCAACCGCCCTAAGTCACGGTGGAGCAGGAAGAACCAGTGGATGCACCCCAGGACGTTGAATGCGGCGATGAGGAAGCCGAGATGGCGCGCGTTGGGACGGATGAGGTTGTCTCTTGCGAAGGCAGGCGCGGCGAGTCTTTCGAGAGCGGTCATGTTGTCCTCCAAATTCATTTCGTGTGCGGTGTTGGGTCGCTCGAGGCTGGTGACGCGGCGTCGGATTCCATCGGGATGAAGCCCTGGACCTGCGGATCGGGCCACGGCAGAACGCGCGTGCTGACCTCACCCCACTTCGGCGCGTTCATCTCACTCACCGTGTACTTGTGAGGACTCACCGCGACGACGAGCGCGACGTGCCCGTAGGCGCTGTACTCGCCCCCCGGTTGGTACACGGCGATCGCGCCGACCGAGGGCCGGTCGCTCGTCGCAAGGCCCTGGGCCCTGGCGTTCACGAGCCAGTCGCGGGCATCGCCGCGCCAGGTAACGCGGCGGTTGTACGCGGCCCACCAGGTGCACTGGCCGTACGGGAACGGATTTGCGAATCCGCCCTCCGGCACGCCGGAGAAGAGTGCTACTGCGGGCGCCTGGTACGGCGCGGTGGCGGCCGCGCCGGCGGTCGCGCCGGCGATCACCGGCAGCATCACCAAGACCATGACCGCGAGCAACAACTTCATCGGGCCGGGGCCCGCTGGGCGATGAGGCGCGCCTCTTCGTCGCTGGCCACGACGGCGAATGGCACGCGCTTGCCCTGCGCAACGAGGAGCCCTTCACCGCGCTGCGCGCCCAGCAGCCAGCTCTGCTCGGCGCGGGTGAGTCGGAAGAGGTCAGCGAGACGCGGCATCGCCGGTGCCGCCTGCTTCATCAGGATCTGGAGCGCTGCGTTCGCGAGTACGGCTTCGCCGTCGGGGCTGGCGAGCAGATCGGAAACGTCCTGCGTGATCAGCGTCAACCCCGCGCGTCGCTTGCGCGCGGTCTTGACCATTCGGAACAAGAAGGCGGCCGTGTCGGGGTGGCGCATCAGCCACCAGGCTTCGTCGACCACGACGAGCGTCGGCACGGCTGAGCCGGCCAGCTCGCGCCAGATGCGGTCGAGCACCAGGAACATCGCGGCGGCGCGCTCCTCCTCGGGGAGCCCGGCCAGGACGTAGGCCGAGCTCCCCTGTTGTGGAGTGCGTGCGCCGCTGCCGCCCTGGAAGAGCCAGGATCCCGAACCGCTGACGTAGCGCTCAAGGCGAGCGCAGGTCACGTCCATCTCGGGGCTTTGGCGTAGACGCCGCTGGATCTCGCTGAGCCGCGGCGGGACGAGGCCGTCGGAGGGCCCGCCGTCCCGGAAGCCCGCCGCGGCGTAGGCGGCGGAGATCCCAGTTTCGACCGCGGCTCGCTCGGATGGGCCAAGCTGGCCCGTGAGGAGCTCGATAAGCGTGCCGAGAGTTGCGACGCGCGCGCTGAGCGTGCCGGGCGCCTCGTCCGGAAGCGCGAAGGGATCGAACGCGATCTCGATGCCCGGCCGCACCGGAACAATCACGGCGCCAAGATGCGCGAGGAGCGCCGCGTACTCGCCCTCGGGGTCGATCACCAAGGCGCGCTGCCCCGCGAGCACCGAGCGCGCGAGCTCGACCTTGACCAGATACGACTTGCCCGCGCCGCTCGTGGCGAAGACCACAGCGTTGTGGTTCTCGAGCGCGAACCGGTCGAGAACGACCGGGCTGCGAGTCTGCGTGTTGATCCCATAGAGCAGACCCGAGCCGGCGGGCAGGTCGGTGCCGCTGAACGGAAACGTCGCCGCAAGCGCGCTGGTCGAGAGCACGCGCCGCACTGGCGCCGGCTCAAGGCCCAGTGGAAGCGAGGTCAGCAGGCCGGGCCGCATCTGGAAATACAGCCGCCGCGTGTGGATGAGGCGCGTGCCGAGCAGGGCCTCAACGCGGCGCGAGGATGCGTCCAGGTCGTCGGCCGAGTCGGCCCACACTGTCAGATAGAGACCGGCATCGAAGAGGCGCTCCGAACCCTGCGCGATGCGATCCTGGAGCTCGAGCGCGTCTTGCAGTGCGGCGCGGCGATAGGGGTCGGCGCGGCCACCATGCTGTTCGGCGGCGCGGACCGTGGACGAGAGCTCGGCGATCCGCCGCTCGAGGAACGACATGACCGAGGATCCACGGCTCGGGGCGATATGCAGCGCAAGGTCGAGATCGCACTCAAGCGACTGCACATCACCCAGCCACCCGGGGTGCAGGTGCGAGGGATAGTGCGCCACTGCGATGGTCCGTGCGAGACGTCCGCCCACCGACACGTGGTCCCGGCTCTCGGAAAAGCCGGCCGGCGCGACTAGAGCGCCGACATCCGCGAAGCTCTCGTCGTTGGCCAGTGGTTGCAGCGCCGCGACCGGATCGAGGGTCGACCGCACGAGCGACGCAAGCTCGGTATCGCGCAGTCGCCGCGGCTGCAGATCGATGCGCCGGAGCGACGCGTCCATCCACCGCACGCGCTGCTCCAGCACTTCGAGACCATCGCCCGCTGGGCGGCGACGCGCTGCTGGCTCCACATGCGGGATCACAAGGTAGAAGCGGCGGTCGATGATCCGGCGCCGTCCCGCAAGGTCGTCGAGGAGGCGCCGGTATGACTCCCGCAGCGCTCCCTGGCGCGGAGCCGAGTCGTCGGGCAGTCGCGTGAGCCCGGCTGGATCGAGCTGTCGGGAGTGGATGACGATCTGGACGGGGTGCGAGAGCGAGTTGAGGAGCGCTGACCAGCCGTCGATGACGGATCGCTGCTCGGCCTCGCCTTTGATGCCGAAGGCGAGCGTCGGGCACTCGAGGACCGCTCGCAATCCCCCGTCCGAGAGCCGCAGCGCGTCAGCTGCGATCGCCTCGATTGGCACGAGCGTGAGCGCAGACGCGCGGCCAAGACGCAGCGGCGGCCGGATCACCAGTGGCCGCCGGCGACGAGGATGCGCGGCCGCAACGCGTACGCGAGCGTGATGACGAGCCAATCGCGCAAGGAGAGTTGACCGAAACGCAGGATGCCGAGCGCGACCCCCGTGACCGCCGGCGGCATCACACCGACGACCTGCAGCAGGGCAGTCTCATGGAGCGCAAGGTGGAGCCACCACGACGCGGCGACGCCGGCGAAGACGCACAACAGATCGACCGGCCCGAGTCCCCAAGCCAGAACGTCTTCGAGCTCGAGGTGCTGTGGGACCTTGACAGCTTCCACTGCTTACGCTCCCCCAGCCATCGCACGTGCCGCTATCAACACATAACGGACCGGAGCGGCGTGGCTGACGGGCTGCCGGAAGGCCCAGTGGTAGGCCGCGAAGGGGATCCGGAACAGCAGGTAGAGCAGCGTGACCAGAAGGATTCCCGAGGTGAGCTCCGAGACTGGACCGCCGAGCCAGTCGGTGTGCCGGAGCAGCTCGAGCCCGAGATTGACAAGCAGCGCCTGCACGACTTGCAGGAACAGCAGCGCGGCGTAGATCCGCCACCAAAGATGCGCGAGTTCCTCGGTCTGTGGCAGCGCGTACGCGGCAAGGGCTAGCGGCGACAGCACGGTCGCGACGAGGAGCAACACTGCGCGTGCGATCGCGAGCACGAGAAGGAGGAGCGCGAGTGCGGCCGCGGCGAGACCGACGACGCTGCCGATGGCAAGGTTCACCGGGTGCGCGGCGGTCGTCGCGGCCAAGTGGCCGATGACGGACCCAGATGACTCGGCGTCGAGTAGAGCGCCGACGACTGCGTTGTTCAGACGAATCAGCGCACCCACCATCGCGAGACTGCCGTTCGCGAGGACCGCCGCGAGCAGGAGGCGCGGAAGGAGTACCTTCGCGCTGTAGCGAGAGTCGAAAGTTCCTGAGGCCATGATGAGAACGCCGGCTGCGACGATCGCGAGCATGAACAGCGCGTCCGCGGCGTTGCGGATGACGGTCCACAAATGTTCGACCTCCGTGATCCGGTCATAGGCCGGCGTGGCGAAAAGCAGCTGGCCTACGGCCGACAGCGCAGGTGTGAGCAACTGCTCGCTAACGGTCTGAAGCCACGTGTTCATCGCGAGCACGATCTGTGAGGTAAGGTCCATCGCTATGCCGCGCCGATGACGCGGCGCAGGATATCCACGAGCAGCGGCGCAAGCGCCGCGAGGGCGTAGCCAATCAACGCCGAACGAATCGCGGCCTTGCCCTGTTCCATCGCACGCGGGTTGCCGCCGGCGATGAGGTAGCGAAGGCCCCCGATGGTGAGAAAGAGCGTCGCCAGCCCGGCGAGCAGCCCGGCTACCCATGCGCGGATGCTGTCGATGACGGTGTTGATGTCGCCACCCGCCGCGTAAGCCGGCGTCGTCCAGAGCAGGAGCAGCGAAGCAACCAAGAGAAGCCTGAGCGGTAGGACGGTCCCAATCGCCAGAGGCCTACGGACCTCGATCTCTTCGCGGCGCGGATTCGTCATGGCGATTGCATACCGCGCGAGCTGGCGCTCGGGAAGGAGCGAGTTCACGCCACCGGTGTGAACTTGCTCCGCCGAGACCCTGCGGCCGATCTACTCGCGACTCTCGCGCAGCAGGCCTTCTGCATCGAGGATGCGGACCTGCCGCCGGTCGATCTTGATAAGTCCGCGCCGCTCAAAGCGGTGCAGGAGCTTGTTCGCCCACTCGCGACTGGTACCGACTGCCGCGGCGATGTCGTCCTGGCTCAGCGGGATGTCGCCGCCCAGCCGACGTAGCTCGAGAAGGTAATACGCGAGGCGGGCTGGTACGCCGAGAAAAGCATTGCGGGCGAGGATGTCGGTCATGTTCTGTGACCCGGCCACAAGACGCTCGAAGGTGAACAGGCCAGCGCGCGGGTTCCCTGCCAGCACACGTAGCGCGTCCGAGCGCCGGAGTTGTAAGGCGACCGTCGGGCGAACCGCCGTGACTGTCATCTGACGGGGATAATCGAAGATACTCTCGGCTCCGATGAAGTCGCCGCGTCCGGAGTAGCCGAGGAGCAGATCGCGGCCGTCCTCGTCCTGAAGCAACAATTTCACCAGACCCTCATGAACGAGAAAGATGTCGCCGGCGGGATCGCCGCGGTGGTACATGGTCTCGCCTCTGTCGAAGCGACGAATCTCCGTGTGCAACACGATCTCCCGCCGCTCCGTTTCGGTCAGTGTGTCGATCGGAAGCACGTCGCGGAGCTCGTCTGCCATTCGCCATGTCGATTCGAAGTCCACCGCGGCATTTTGGCGAGACAGACGAAGTGCGGTCAAAACGAAATGACGCTGCGGGTGGCCACCGAAGGCGAGAACCCGGATGTAACGGGCCGGCTGTGTCGACGTCGTGTCAAGAGTCCATTGACTCGATACCGCGCGAGTTGTCTAGTTTGAGGAAATGCCCACGCAACGTAGGTTGCGCCGCCCGGCTCCCCCTTCTAGGGCCGGCTTGCGCATCGGGATGAAGCTGCGACTAGCAAGGGCCCGCGCTGGCCTGAGTCAGGCGCAACTTGGATCGCCTCACTTCACGCGCGCCTACGTCAGCGCCGTTGAGCTCGGAAAGGTCCAGCCATCCGTGAAATCCCTCGAGTTCTTGGCCTCGAAGCTCGATCTGCCTCTCGCCTACTTCCTCGCGTTGACGCCGCGAGAGTTGGCCGGCCCTCGGGAGGTGCTTGTCGCGAAAGCCTGGGACCTGGTAGGTCGCGGCCGTGCCGAGGACGCCGTCGAATTGCTCGTGTCCGCTTTGACGCAGCTCGAGGATCAGCAAAGCGTGGACGACCGGCCAAAGGGGTAGTAGCCTTCCGGCTGCCCGTGCAGCTGTCCTAACGTTGGAATGGGGCAGGGGGAGGTCCGGACTTGAAGTTTCTGCTTGCTGTGCTCTTTGCGAGTTCGGCTTTTCGTCTGATTTCCGACATTTGCCCTGGCGTAGTCGGTTAACGCGGCCAAAAATGGGACGGAGATCAGAACAGCTCCAGGGGAGAGATGAAATGCGACGGCTTTTCGCGGCCCTAGGCCTCGCGCTGCTACTCCTCGCGGCGACAGTGCCCCAACCGGCTGCGGCAGAGGATGCCGGACCAGGAGGTCAGCCCCCAACTTGCTGCTAGTCGGCACCTGAGCTGAGTCCCGACCGGGGAGTCGCCGCCGATGCCGCGCCATTCGGGGGGACAGCTTGGTGAACTTGCCATATCAGGGCGAGGTCGATCTTTCCACCGAGCGACCCATCGTCTTCGCACGGAAGATCGCGCAGTACCTCGCGCTCTACCGGGGGCGGCACATGGCAGAGCCGCCTTGCACTCTCGCCTGTCGTGCTCGTCGTGACCCCGAGCGCGGTCCGCGCGATGTCGCTCCGTCGCACGACCGAAGCGGTCCTCGCAGGCACGGACGAGGACGCGCGGCGGGGGACCGAGTTTCGCGTCGCTCGAGCACATCCAGGCGGCAGGTCTTGCCGGCGCGATCTGGCAGGTCGCGGGGCGTACCGGACTGCACCCACTCGTCGACCTCGTGACGGCCGCCGCGGCGGGGTAGAAGACCTCGATCTCGCAGACGGATGAGAAGGAACAGACGCACGTTGAGGGTGTCATGAAGCGGTTGGGCAGTGACACTAACTTGGCCTGACGGAGAGCCGACGATGCAGTTCTCGTTCCGCCAGCTGCATCTTGAGATGACCGATGGTTCGGCCCGGCCACTGCCGCGCATCGATTGGATAGGCCCTGTGGCAGTGGGGGCAGAACAGCCGGTTGAAAGCGCCAACGTGATCGGTGTCCGTGACGAGGTCCCACGATGCAAGCCAAAGCAATGAGCGGTGGAGAGGTACCGCATCGGTCGGACAGAACGGGCCCTTGACCGTCCGGGCGTCCGGCGGTTCCACGACCTCCCAGTCCACGCCTTCGTAATTTGCGCGGGTTTGAACTGCCGCTGGTGGTGCGGCGTGCACACTAGGAGGCCATAGGAGCCGGAGCGCACCGAAGCCCACAAGCGCAAGACCGAGGATCGCAAGAAGCTCGAACGCGTTTGGGAGCGGCCCAGCGGGACTGGGTAGCTGCAGAGTTCTCTCCGCTAATGGCCACATGACCCGCTCGATCAAGACGCCGAAGATCGCGCTGAGCAGCGCATCGGTCAGTCGTGAGCGAGTCAATGCCACGCGCGGGACGCTAGCAGCCGCGCATAACCGGGTCCGGCAGGCCGCTACGGGATCCTGTCGTCACTTTCCGCGTTCTGAAGCCCAGATCGTAGGCGCTCAGCAGCCTGGACCGGTTCCGCCGAGCGGCGCCCCGGGCCGCGATTCTTGTGGATGTCATCGTCATATCTGGTCAGCAAGCAACCACCATGCATACAGTTCCGCTTGACGGGCTGTGCCCGGCACCCCGGAGGTGAGCCATAGCGGTCCAGAAGGCAGTCCGTCGAGCCGCTAGCAGCGCGACGCATCGATCATCTGCGACGTTGAGTAACGATTATGAGCATCGCGCTTTGCGCCGCGACGTCGCACGGATGTTGGCAGTGTTGCCGAATGACTCGGGGGACAAGGCGTCGATCCGACAACGTCATGCAAGGCAACACCGTCTTAAGGCCGAGCAATCACGTGACTTCGTCAACAAATGGAGAGCGGACGTACTGCCGTTCTTCGCGAATGGGCGAGACGTAGACCCGTCACGCATCGAACCCGAGGTGCGAGCCGTCGCGACGGATCTTGAGATCGCACTTTACCGATGCGCGATCCTGAACTGGAGTGTTCCTGTAACCAGCGGCTTTGGTCGCCGGACGCGCTTCCTCGTGTTTGATCGCAGCAACGGCAAACTCATCGGCGTGTTTTGCCTCAGCGACCCGGTTTACAACCTGTCGGTCCGCGAGAAGTTCATCGGTTGGGACGAGAATCGAAAGCGGACCGGACTGTATCGAGTGCTTGATGCCTCGGTCCTTGGAGCGTTGCCTCCGTACAACCAGCTACTAGGGGGCAAGTTGATGGCGTTGTGTGCGCTGTCCAAAGAAGCGTCGGACACGATCGAAAGGAAGTACAAAGGCCGCAGGACCGTAATATCGAACCGCCTCCTGAACGCGCGGCCGATCCTGATTACGACGACCTCTGCGCTGGGCAGGTCTTCGATTTACAACCGGCTGAGGGTGCCGTCACGCGTTTTCTACGAACCGATTGGGTGGACCAAGGGATTTGGAACCTTCCAGCTACCTGAGGATTTGTTTCAGCGCGTCGTCGCCTATCTTGATCGGCGCGAAGTCCCTGAGGTGGGCCGCAACCGTTTTGGCGATGGTCCCAACTGGAAGCTACGCATGCTGAGAGTCGCCCTAGAAGAACTCAGACTTCCGGCCTCACTCCTCCAACACGGCATTCGTCGTGAAGTCTTCGCCGCGCCGCTCGCGCGGAACTGGCGTGAGGCCCTCTCGAGTCACGTCAGGCCTGACTGGTACGGCGACACGGCCTCGTCGCTGGCCAAGATCTACACGGAGCGCTGGGCAGTGCCACGCGCGACGAGGGTCGACTACCGATCGTGGGACGCGGCGCGGGACTGCAATTGGCTAGGTAGCTGAGCTGCTTTCACCGTTCGAGGCTCATGCGCACCTTCGCGACACGCTCATTGCCTATTTGACGACCGTCTACAAGATCTCCAACCCCGTTGTCGCTGCCGAACGTCTGAAGCTGCTAAGCGACGCCGAAGCTGTTGCCTCAGCACCTCTTATCGAGAGCACGCCTGCGTTTCCGGCTGGCCGCTGGGTGAGAGAGCTCGAGCAAGCAAGAACAGTTGCGCCAGGTCTCTCTGAATTGCTCGCCTTTGGGACGCCGCTCGGTACGAACCCGCTCTACCTCCACCAGGAGACGGCACTCACCGCGGTAACAGGTGACGGAAGGAACCTGGTGCTTGCATCCGGAACGGGATCAGGCAAGACCGAGGTCTTCCTGGCGTCGATCGTTCACTTTCTGCTGCGAGAGGCCCGCAAGGCCGGCGCCCCTTGGCCGCGCGCGCGAGCAGCCCCTGCGCGCGGCACTTACGAGGCTTCGTCGCAAAACTGGGCTCCATCACGTCGCAACGAGACGCGGCCAGCGGCCCTGCGCGCGATTGTTCTCTATCCCATGAACGCTCTAGTCGGCGACCAGGCTGCACGCCTTCGTCGCGTGCTCGCTTCCGACGCGAGCATGAACTGGCAACGACGAGTTCTGAATGACAACTTCATTCATTTCGGCATGTACACGGGTCAGAGCACTCCTCCTGGACCTTGGACACAAGCGGCGCGGCGGACAGCATGGGCTGCTGTCGAGCAGGAGATTGGTGAGACCTGGGCCGAGTTGGAGCCAGAGCAAAAGTTGTCCGGTCGTTTCCCGCGATTGGACGGGCCCGAGATGCTTTGCCGTTGGGACATGCAACTCCGCCCGCCTGACATTCTGATTACGAACTACTCGATGCTCGAATACATGCTGATCCGACCTATTGAGTCGCGAATCTTCGACCTCACAGCCCAGTGGCTCAAGAGCGACCCGGATGCCGTCGTGACGCTGGTAATCGACGAGGCGCATACGTACTCCGGGGCCCGGGGAACTGAGGTCGCGCTCCTGATTCGTAGGCTGCGACAGCGGCTGGGGCTGCCGCCGGGAACGCGCCAAGTTCGTTGTATCGCGACAAGCGCGAGCCTCCCTACAGGTGGAGCGGCCCGGCAACAGGTCGCATCGTTCGCGGGTGATCTCTTCGGCGAATCGGCCGAGAGCTTCACCGTGGTCGCACCCGAGAGCACCATGGCCCCGTCTGCCGCGGTGCGGTGCAACGACAGCGAACTCCCGCTTTTCGTTCGGTATTGGCGAACCCTCGAGGACCAGGGCGAGGAGGCCGCTCTTCGCAATCTTGGATCCGCGCTCGGTGTCGCAGCTGATTCGTCAGGATCGGTGGCGGCACAGGCAGGTCGCGTTGCGCAAGCGACCAGCGCCGTGGCGTGCCTTCGAAATTTGACCGCACGTCGAGCACGGTCCCTCCAAAGCACCTATCAGACGCTGTGGCCAGGTTCTTCGGATGACGATGGTCAGCGAGCGATTGCGGGCGTACTGGCCTTGGGTGCGCTCGGGCGAATCAACGACGGCGTCAATGAACAACCCATTCTGGCTAGTCGCATCCACGTCTTTTTTCGCGGCGTGCTCGGCATTTGGGCCTGCCTCAACCCGTCATGTGATCAGGTGGGACCGGAGTTCCGGCAACCCGATCGTCCAGTCGGACGCCTTTACCTCGAACCGCAGAACGACTGTCCGTGCGGTGGTCGCGTGCTGGAACTGCTCTCGTGTCGGTGGTGCGGACTGCTCTACATGGGGGGCATACAGGACGCCGCGTCGCAGACCCTCTGGCCATGGCATCCAGATCCAGAGTCCCCGGTTCCGGCCGGTCGCGTCGAGTACGTCTTCGGCGTCGAGGATCCGGGTTCGCTCCAAGCCTCCTCAACTACGTGGCGTTCGGCACTTACGACGCGAGTCGCGTCGGCCACCGACCGCGGAGCGCGCAAGGTCTGGGAGACGCCGGTCGCTGGTGAGTTACCCGCATCTTGCCCTCGGTGTCTGAAACGGAGAGCGCCAACTCCCCCAATCCGCGAAATCGTTGAATCGCTGCGCACGCGAGGATCGCGATCCTTCTCTGCGATCGTCGAGGATGCCCTCCGGGTTCAAGCCGCGCAGTCGCCGGAGGCACCGAACAATGGGCGAAAGGCACTCACGTTCGCCGACAGTCGCCAGGGCGCGGCGACGTTGGCCGGCGACCTTTTGTCGGATCATCGCCGAGATCTGTTCAGACAGATCTTGTACCGAATTCTGATCGGCTGTCGCGCGTGCAACAGCCTCAGCCCCTTTGGCGACGCCAACTGCGACGAGTGTCACGGGACCGGAGCTTCATCGGGTACCCCAACGGCCATAACGGTGGATGAGCTACGACACAGCGTCTTCCAATTTTGCTTGGCGCGGGGCATCGATCCGACGTTTGGAGACAACGAACACTTCTTCGCCCAGCACGAACGGCCGGCATCGCTCGAGGCGTCTGCAATGCGCGAGATAGACGCTTGGATACGCGGCGAGATCGCGGATCCGTCCTTTGGACTTGAGCCGTTTGGGCTGGCACGGTGGGTCGTGCCGATCCGCGACCCAGTACCACTGCCAGGTCTATCTGCCGTCGATAGCGAGGCGCTGATTCGCGCGGTCATCCGGGTTCTAGCGACGGAGAATGTCCTCTTGCCTGTCAGCGGACGCAACATCGATTGGAGTGCATCCGTTCGCAACTGGGAACGAAACCTCGTGGTTCGGCATCCGGCTCAACAGGAAGAAATTCCGTTCACGTTTTCACCACCGCGCGGCCGGGGTGCGGGCAGGAAGCTCGCGCGCTTGTTTGTGGCGATCTATCCGATGCTTGGAGCTGCGGTCGCGCCTGCAGCACTGCCCAATCTCGAAGTCGCCGTGCTCGAGAGCCTGAAGCGGAACAATGTGTTCACGCGTGTCCGACAGGACGAGTACGGCATTCGGATCAATGCCTTCGTTCTTGAGCCCATCCCGGCACCGCTCTATGTCTGTCGCAGCTGCGGATACGTTTCGAGCAGTTCGGTTGGCCGAGTTTGCCTCCGCTGTTTCCAAACGACCGTGGCGACGATGCCGAACGACAATTTCTACTCGCGCCTAACGCGATTCGCCGATCCTCTCAGTGGCTTCGCGGACCCGTTCCCGCTTCTGACGAGGGAACACACCGGCGCGTTGAATCCGGATGTCGCTCGACGATACGAACGCTGGTTCCAAGACGAGTTCCACGGCACCGAAAGCGCGTTCGATTCGCGAATCGATGTTCTTAGCGTCACCACAACGATGGAGATGGGGATCGATATCGGCAGCCTTCTGTGCGCCGCCCTCCGGAACGTGCCGCCCACCGTAGCCAATTACCAGCAGCGTGCTGGACGCGCGGGTCGACGCGGCTCGGCAACGGCCCTCGTGGTCACCTACTGCGAACCTCGGCCACACGATCAGTACTACTTCAAGCATCAGGCGGAGATCGTGGCCGACCCACCGCGTATCCCGGCTCTTCAAATGGGTAATGCAGTCCTATCGGAACGACATCTTCGGGCCATCGTCTTGCAGAGATTCTTCGCAGCTCATCGTCCTCCAAGCGCGTCGGGCGCACTGCTCGGAGTGTGGGGATCAGTTGCGGACTGGCAAGGTACGAGCCGCCGACAATTCGGTGCGTGGCTCGCCGCAAGTTCCGGGGAACTCTTGGACATCTCCCGGAACGTGTTGGTCCCGGAGCTCGTGGCACGCGTTAACGAATGGCTGGGTAGGATTTCGAAAGCGATTGACGACGCGGTGGTCGGCCGGTCACAAACGACTGATCTCCTGGACGCACTGCTCGATGCTGGGCTCCTTCCCCGTTATGCGTTCCCGGTCGATGTCGTGCAGCTTCATACGGAACCGCCGGCCCGGGCTTGGAACACGGAACACGGCCTACAGCGTGATCTTTCAATCGCGCTCAGCGAGTACGCACCAGGGAGCGAGGTCGTTCGTGACATGCGCGTCTACCGCGTAGCGGGTCTGTACGACCCGTATGCGCGGACCTCCAACTACACATCGACTTCCGACCTGTACGAATGCCACGACTGCCGCGCCACGCTTGAGGGGCCGCCTGGGCACCCGATTCGTCTGTGTCCTGTATGTCAGTCGGTCAACATCGACGCGCGGCCCTTTATTGATCCGCGCGGCTTCACAACGGTTTGGGGCGACGAGTCGCGTTACATGGGTGGCGGTAGGGATCGTGGCGGCTTCAGTTCGCCGGCTCGTCTACTGGTGGGACCATCGGCCTTCGTTGCCGGAACGCCGGTGTCGTTCACGCCACGTCTCCGGACGTACGGCCGCGAGGGCGATCTATTTACGGTCAATCAAGGTCAGCAGGGAGCGGGCTTCAACATCTGCACAACATGCGGCTCACACGTTGATCCTTCGGCTGCCAACCACGTGATTCCCGCGGATCAACCACCGCTGCATAGCCCACACGCCCTTCGCCATGGCAACAGGTGCCCGACGGCGAACACCGCGGCACCATCGGTCTGGCTCGCACACCACGCACCGAGCGAGGTTCTACTGCTCGGCATCGAGCTCACTGCAGCGCTATCGGTGAGCCCGCGCGAAAAAGCAGCGCGAGCTGCATGGATTTCGCTTGGTACGGCGCTCCAGCGCGCGGCATCGCTGGAGTTACAGATCGACCCTGGCGAGATCGCCGTTGGCTGGAGGCCCGCCATGCTGCCGACGGGCCAGCTGGGAGCTGAGTTGTTCATGTACGACACGCTGCCCGGCGGAGCAGGGTACGCCCGCGACATCGAACTCAACCTCGAGGAAATCTTGGTGCGTGCCCTACTGCTGTCGGAGGAGTGCCCGTCCAGTACCTGTCAGACGGCCTGTCACCGCTGCTTCATTGACTACAGGAATCAGCGACTCTCCGGCATGCTCGACCGCAGCCTTGCGGCTGACCTCCTGCGATTCGTCCTCTATGGCACGATCCCAGAGATCGATGCGCAATTGGCGCGAGAAGCCGTGGCGCGGTTTTCCCCCTACCTGAGCCATGAGTGGCGCGTTAGCGACGGGGACGCAACCGTTCCGCAGGTCTTCGAAGGCCGCGGACGGCGGATTGGAATCCGCCCAGTTCACAGCCTGCGGCCGATGCCGACCGCGGCGGAACTTGCGGCGGACCGGCAGAGGACCAACAGCGATGTGCGGGCCCATCGGCTGTTCGACCTACGCGCGGTGCCGCTATCCGTGCTCGAGGACATCGGGACATAGCCACCGACTGGACGATCGCAGGCGACCGGCTCCCGCAGCCAGCGCTTCCAGCGCGTTTCGGCGTGACGGCGCTCGAAACCTGGCTCCACTGCCCCCTCAAGGTGCTGTATTCGATGGACCGTTACTTTCCACGTCGGCGCGACCCTGCGGCCCTTATCGGCTCCGCCCTGCACCACTGTTTGGACGATGTGGGGAAGGACAGCTCGATCGATGCCGTCGCTGAGTTCGAGGGTCGGTGGGAAGCCCTCATGCGGGACCGCAACTTCCGCGAATCGCGGCTCGCTGTTTTGGAACCTCGACTGGAGCGAGCTCGACGTTTCATTTGGTCAATGACGACCGCCGGACGGCGGCGACGCGCTCGAGCGGCAACAGAGGTTGGTCTTGTGAGTTCGAGCGGTAAGGTCGTGGGCAGCATCGACCGACTGCGGCGAGGGCCATCGGGTGACCTCCAGATCCTTGAAATAAAGACGGGCGCTAGAACCTCGGATCGAATGTCGTCCTACCGTGCCCAATTGATCTCATACGCGTATCTGCTTGCTGACAGTGGCGGCGGCCGTGCGCTCCGAGGTGCACTGCTGTTCGTGCTTGCTGGCGGCGCCGTCCGGGAAAGCTGGACCACCAACGAGGTGGCGGCGCGAGGTTCGTTACTGGAGGAGTCTGCCTCGGCAATCTCAACGACCCGCTCTGTCACCGGGCAGGAGGGTCGGGTTAGCGACGAGTGCCGTCGATGCGACTATCGCCCATGGTGTCCCGCCTTTTGGTTGGAATATCGACGGCCCGTTCGAGCCGGTGATCCCAATTTGCCGGTCGCGGGCGCCGAGTTATTCATTCGCGAGTTGGTCGAGTCCAAGGGTCAATTGCTGATCATTGGGGAGACTGATCGCCAACCTATCGAGCTACTCGTCACGCTAGGCGAATATCCCCATGCGGCGGATCTTCGCCCGGGCTCGTTCGTTCGTGTCACGGATGTCCTCTTTTCACCGCTCGGTCGGCTGCGAATGCGGATGACCAAGAACAGCGAACTCTTCGTGGTTTCGCGCCCAGCGGCGCCGGCTGATCGCACCTTCGAACGAGATCTGCGTTGAGGAAGTGGCCGGACCTAGCCACAGCAACATTGGAGAGGCTCAAGGAAATCAAGATCGAAGCGCGGCTCGATCCTCGCGACCGCGGTCTAGCCACCTGCGACCTCTATTTCGAGGGCCGTCGGATTGGGGCAACGGACGCAGAGGGCGAGGGTGCCATCGTGAAGATTGTTTCGTGGCCGGGGCTCAGCCTCTCTGGGCTCGTCGCCGTGCGGGTCATGTCAGTTCCCGACCTCCCGGCGCTTCGCGCACGTCTTATCGAGAAAATGCCGCCGGGATTTGAGACCGCGATTTCCTCCGACAGCGTGCGACGCGAGAAAGCATCGTCCGGGGAGGAGATAGCGAGGACCGACCTCCCGCCGGTCGACGAAACAACGCGTCGAGCGTGGGAGGCGAATCGGCAGCAGGCGGCTCTCTGGCGATCGAGGCCGGTCTCGGTCACAACGACGTCCGAGCAGACCGGATCCGAGGCGCAATTCATGTATTGCGCGGGGTGTCATCTCGAAACGTCTCATGTCCTGACGGGCCAACGCTCCACAGGTCGCGGCAAGAACTGGCGCGGGTGGCAGTGCACGGTCTGCTCAATTTCAGTACAGCGTCCGATTGGCTAGTACGCGCGCAATCGGGAGTTCATCGCCGGTTGGATGGGCGCGACGTCGCTGCTGCCACGCCGCGGGATGCTGACACTTCTCGATCGGGATGGTGATCTGGATAACATCGCGGCGAATTATTGAGTGAGCGTCCCGCTGGCGAATTGGCGACTCCAGATGACAGGCGTCCGCCGGCAGGCCGTAGCCGGCGGTCATGAGGGCCAGAGTCTCACCAGCCTCTTCGTAGGTCAATCGGCCGCCTTTCCAGGTCAGTGACGGGCCGCGCCTGGCGTGCAAGACTTTGCAGGTGGCCATACCGCGCATCGTGCGCTTCGAGATCAGCGGCGTGCCGCGCCCGAAGCCCGCCGGCTTCAACGACCCGACCCCGAGCCTTGTCGCGACGTTCGACGACGGTCAGCGCAAGGAGCTGATGCCCCGGGTCTACGTGGACGAGTGGATGCCGGAGGAGGGCGAGCTCATTGGCTTGACCGAGCGCGAGGCCCGGGCGTTCATCCACCGCAAGGACGTCGAATACCTCCGCTCCTGATCGGTGCTTTGGCTCGTGGCGACGGTCGCGCGGACCAAGAAAGTCACCCTCAATCACTAGGATGTGATCTGTGGCAGGGAAGGAATCGCTAGTCCGGGCGAACCGAGCCAAGAACGACGAGTTCTACACGCAGATGCCCGACATCGAGGAAGAGCTACGGCACTACCGCGACCAGTTTCGCGGCAAAGTCGTGTTGTGTAACTGCGACGACCCGTACGAGTCCAATTTCTTCAAGTTCTTCGCCATGAACTTCAAGCATTTCGGTCTGAAGAAGCTCATCACCACCTCCTACGCCGGGAGTCCTATCACAGGCGAGCAACTCTCCATCTTCGACATAGGCGGAATGCCTAAGGACGCGCCGGCGAAGTCCGCTTACAAGGTCGAGATCACCGAGGTGCCGGACGCCAACAACGACGGCGCCATCGACCTCTTCGACGTCGAAGCCCTGTTGAAGTACGAACGCAACGTCCTCACCCTCCTTTCGGGTGGCGGCGACTTCCGCTCCGCCGAGTGCATCGCCTTGCTGGACGAGGCCGACATCGTTGTCACCAACCCACCGTTCTCTCTCTTCCGCGAGTACATCGCCGGACTCGTAGAGCGTCGGAAGCAGATGCTCATCCTGGGCAACCAGAACGCGATCACCTACAGCGAAGTCTTCAAGCTCATCAAGGACAACCGGCTCTGGCTTGGCTATGACAACGGCGGCGAAAAGTGGTTCCGTGTTCCAGACGAGTACGACCACACAACCACAGCGTCACGGATCAAGGTCGAAGACGGCGTCCGGTACCTGTCCATGGGCAATATCGCGTGGTTCACGAACCTCGATACCACGAAACGGCACGACACGATCACGCTGTACAAGCGCTACAGCCCCGAGGAGTACCCGCACTACGACAACTACGACGCGATCGAAGTCCCTCGGTACACCGACATCCCATACGACTTCGATGGAGCCATGGGCGTCCCGATCACATTCCTCGACAAGTACAACCCGGACCAGTTCGAGATCCTCGGCTGGACTCGCGGGAGGGACGAGTTCGAGGTAAGGCCCACCAAGCGCTACGTAAATGCCCGGCAACTGAGGGCCGACGGCCCGGAGTCCAACGGCGGGAAGGTGAACACCGGCCCGACGCTGCTCGTAGCCGAGCGGCCGGCGAATGGCACGGCGTACGTGGCCGACGGCGTGGACGGCTACTTGGTGCAGACCTACATGCGCATCATCGTTCGCAACCGGACCCCAGGCAAAGCACGAGCGTGAAGATCGAGCTCAACGAGATCACCGTTCGTCGGGTGGTCGACGGCTATCGCGACAGCGCCGAAGAGGGCGTCGTTGGCTATGGCGGCCGGCTCGACATTCGCCCCAAGTACCAGCGGGAGTTCGTTTACGACGCGAAGAAACGGAGCGCCGTCATCGACACCATCCGTAAGAGTTTCCCGCTAAACGTCATGTACTGGGTCGTCACCGACCAGGGCACATACGAGGTGATGGACGGGCAACAGCGGACCATCTCGTTCTGCCAATACGTCAATGGCGAGTTCTCGATCCCGGTCGACGGCCATCCGATGGCCTTCCATAACCTGCCGAAGACACTGCAGGACCAAATCCTCGACTACACGTTGACCGTGTACTTCTGTTCCGGTACCGACAAGGAAAAGTTGGACTGGTTCCGGATCATCAACATCGCCGGCGAGCGCCTTCTCGAGCAGGAGCTACGCAACGCGGTCTACACCGGACCGTGGCTTACGCACGCCAAGCCGATTTTCTCGAAGACAAACTGTCCGGCCTACCGGCTCGCCAGCAAGTACGTGAGCGGCAGCCCCATCCGCCAGGAGTACCTCGAGAGGGCCATCTCATGGCTGTCCGGTGGCGAGATCGAGCAGTACATGTCGGTTCACCAGCACGATCCGAACGCCAACGAACTGTGGTCCTACTTCCAGGCTGTCATTCGTTGGGTTGAGCTGACGTTCACCACGTACCGCAAAGAGATGAAGGGCGTGGATTGGGGTCGCCTCTATAACCAGTTCAAGGGCGAGCTATACGACACCGACAAGCTGGAGAAGCGGATTAGGTCGTTGATGCTTGATGATGACGTCACGAACAAGAAGGGCATCTACCCGTACCTTCTTACCGGCCACGAAAAGTACCTGTCCCTCCGCGCGTTCACCGCGCAAATGCGACGCGAAGCATACGAACGACAGGCCGGGATCTGTCCCAAGTGCGGCAAGCACTTCGAAATCGACGGGATGGAAGCCGACCACATGACCCCGTGGTCGCAAGGCGGAAAGACGAACGCGGCTAACTGCCAGATGCTGTGCCTCGAAGACAACCGACGCAAGGGCGCGATCTAGCCACTCTGCAGCTAACGATCGACGATGACGCCCGCTGGTCTAGCGCCACCGCCGGACATCTTAGATGAGCATGCGCTCACGATCTACGTCGACGGCTCGATGTACGGGTCACCGAGGCGCGGCGGGATCGGCATCCACTTCGTGTGGGTCAACGAGGCCGGCAATGAGGAGTGCTGGGACCACTCCCTTCCGGCAACGATGGGTGCAACGAACAATGAAATGGAGCTTGAGGCGCCCACTGAAGCGCTGAAGCTGGCGCTTCACAGAACCGCACCGTTCGAAATCGCTCGTTTCGACAAGGTGGTCATCCGCACCGATTCGCAATATGTCCATGAGAACTTTCAGCACGCCCTGTGGACCTGGCCGAAGACGGGGTGGACGCGACGCGGAGGCGGCGCAGTGCTGCATGTGCGCGCGTGGAAGGGCCTCGTCGCGGAGGTACAACGGATGGGCAATATCCATCATCGGCGCGTGTACTTCGACTGGATCAAAGGCAAGAAGGGCGCTCATGCCAAAGCAGTCGACAAACTTGCCAAACAGTCAGCGAATAGCCCCTCCTTCGGGCGCGTGCGTCCGACCCAGGTCACAAAGAAGGTGACAACTCAACAGGTCACGCCGGGCAGCGTCACGGTGGACGGTCAGCTCATGGACCTTCGGATCATCGAGATCCAGTACCTGCCTGCGCCGCGACGAGAGTCGCGTTACAAGTACGAAGTCATTGACAACGCCAGCCCGTTCCGGGGATGCGTCGACTGGGCAGAGTCGAAACTGGACTTCAAAAGAGCTGGGTCCTACCGCGTTCGCATGAACGACGTGCAGGAGAACCCACGAATCGAAGAATTGATCGAAGAGCTCGTCGAAGATCTGACTCCCTACCTCGGTGCGTTGGCCGATCTCGGAGGCGCGGCAACGGCTGCAAGCGTATCCGCGGCTCTCGAACGCGCACCAGGCGCAGGAATCTCAGTTGGCTCGGTTCGCGTCAGGCTTGATCGCCTCGTTGACGCGGGGAAGATACGTCGCAGTCGCTCGACGAGCCGCGGGCATCCCTACAGATATCAGTTGTTGCTCGATGACGTGGGATAGTCGAGTCGGTCAGCCGGAGGGACTTGTTGCCTGTTCGCCGTCCCGTTGGTTGAACCATTTGCTGTCGCCTGTAACCATGCGTTGTCGCGAACGAGTTATGGCACGATTTCGCGAATCGCGAGGGACATGACCTGAAGAGCCATGTGTCGCGGCTCAAGTCCTGCCCTCGGCACAGATCGAAACTCGAATCTCGCACGACACGCAAGGCGACGCGGGTGCCGAAAGGGGCGGAGCGGGCGGGCAATCTCGCGGGAGGGGGGCACGCCATGATGGCGAGGACCACCGAAGACGGACGGCAGAGACCCACTCCTCCGTCGCTATGATCCTGGCGTGTCCGAAGCACCGCGCATCAAGCGCGTCGAGTTCACACCGCCACCGCGGCCGAAGCCGATGGGATTCGCTGATCCGATGCCGGTCGTGACCGCGGAGTTCACTGACGGCACGCGCAAGGAGCTCTTCTCCTTCTACCCGGACGAGATTGACTTCGACAATGAAGGGGCGGAGCTCATCGGCCTGACCGAGGATGAAGCCCACGCGCTGTACCGGAAGAAGGACCTCGCTTACCTCCGCACGCCTTGAAGCGGACGCAAGGCCGCAAGGGGGTACTACCGATGAGCGCTGCGAAGAAATGGGTCGATCCGTTCGCGGACATGTCCGATGCGGACTTCGACGAGCACGTCGACGAGCTGTTCGCCGCCCGGCCATCTGCTGTTGCGGTGTCGTTTCGCGTCGCCCCTGAGCTCCTCGGGCGCGTGAAGCGCCAGGCCGCCCGCGCCGGGGTGCCATACCAGACCTTCATGAAGGGCATCCTCGAGGCGGGGGTCTCCAAACTGGAGCGCGGAAGCGCCCGGATGAAGCGGCCGGCACGGAGCGCCGGGCAGCACCGCTAGCCCTCGCTTTGCCGCGGCGATGTCGGCGACTGACTCCCGATCAGGCGGTCACGCCCCGGACGCACATTTGTCGCTGTCTTCAGTCGTTGTCTTGGAGATCTGTTTGGGCCATCTAGCGCACTGCCCGTCCGGCGCAGGGTCCTGGCGCCAAGTCCAAGTCCATTTGGTCTGAAGAACCGCCGCCGCGCGGATTCCTGAGATTGCTCGACAACTGGTTAGGTCAGCCAGCCCATTCACTGAGAATGACCCCGCCGCTAATCCAGCGCAGTGACGTCGCCGGTTCGATTACCGGCTCAACAAAAGAAGGGATTCGTCGCAATCGCTCAATTACGATCTGCAAATGAACATGTTCCGCCGCTCCCACCGTCCGACGGATGTCGGCGAGGCTTCGTTAGCTGAGATTCACGCCGGCCCGTGACGCCCGCGAACGAAGACCGGGCATGACGTCCCGTTCGAACAGCCCGATGAACCGCTCCTGGTCGGGACCCGGGCCGTGGATGACCAGGTGGTCGAACCCCATGTCCGCGTACGCCCCGACGCGCTCGACGATCTCGGCCGGATCGGTCGACACGATCCAGCGCGACGCGGCCTGCGCCGCTGTGAGCGCAGCCGCCAGGCGCTCCATCTCCCGCGGATCGTCTACCCCGACCTTCTGATCGCCCGGGAGCGCGAGCGCCGCCCAGTGCTTCGTGTCCTCGAGCGCCCGGCGCGGGTCGGTGTCGTACGAGACCTTCACCTCGATCATCAGCTCGATCGACCTCGGATCCCGGCCGGCCTTCCTCGCGCTCTCTCGCACGGCCGGGAGGAGCTTCGAGGTGTAAAGGTCGTCACCCTTGCCGCTCGTGCAGATGAACCCATTTGCGACCCGGCCCGCGAGCCGCGCGGCGGATTCGCCTGTCCCTGCGATGTAAAGCGGCACCGGCCCTGAATGCTGCCGCTCGTAGATCGTCGCATTCTTCGTCTTGTAGAAGTCGCCATCGAACGTGACGAAGTCCTGCCGACCGAGCTTGCCCATGAGCTCGGCGGCCTCCTTCATCCGCGCGAAGCGCTCCTTGATCTCGGGCCACTCGATCCCGAGCGGGACCTCGTTCATCGACTCGCCGGTGCCGATACCGAGGAAGAAGCGGCCGCCGGCGAGCGACTGGATCGTCGCCGCCATCTGCGCGACGAGGGCGGGATGGTAGCGGAAGGTCGGCGTCGCGACGCTCGTGCCGAGCCGCACGCGCTTGGTCTGCGCGGCGAGCGCGCCGAGCCACACGAACGCGTTCGGGGCCTGCCCGCCATGATGGCGCCAGGGCTGGAAGTGGTCGCTCACCGTGACGCTGTCGAAGCCGGCCGCCTCGGCCAGCAGTCCGAACCGCAGGAGCTCTTGAGCGCCAAATTGCTCGGCGGAGGCCTTGTAGCCGACGTTCACAACGGCGATAGCGCCTCCCACCAAATGCTGTGATCCACTCGTCGCTTTATCGCGGATCCCGCTGACCGCAACCCTGAAGCTGACTGTCGGGCGGGCAACACTACTTGCTTCATGCAGGGCCCGATCGGTTGGTAATGTTCCGCTGGCAAGGACAAGAACCTGCTACGCCCGCTGTTCAAAACGCCGGCCGAGATACTCCGAGGCGATGCGAATCCGCTGCATGTTCGGTGTCCCGCCGCCGAGAGACCAGCCAATCGCGTCACGGTGCAGCCGCTCGATGCCGTATTCGGCAGCATACCCATAGCCACCGTGCAGTTGGATGGCGAGGTCAGAAACGCGTTTCGCCATCTCATTCGCGAAGCACTTCGCGATCGATGCCTCGAGTGGAAGCGGCGCACCGTGGCCGGCATGCGCCGCAGCCCGTTCGATCAGAAGGCGCGCTGCGTCAACCTCGACAACCATGTCGGCGATCGCAGCCTGGACGAGTTGGAAGCTCGCCAAATCCTGGCCGAACTGCCGTCGTTCCTGGACGTAGCTCGCGCAGCGGTCCAGGCACGCCTGGCCGATGGCGAGGCTCATCGTGGCGTTTCCCAAGCGCTCTATCGAAAAAGCGGTGAAAAGGTCGCCAAAACATCCCTCGCGGACGATGAGGTTCGCTGCAGGCACTCGGACGTCCTCAAAGTACATGTCAGCCGAGGGGATTCCTCGGAAGCCCATGAGTCGCTCTGGAGTGCCGAACGAAAGACCTTCGGCATCCCGTTCGACTATGAGGGCCCCGATGCCCTTCGCTCCAGCCTCCTCGCTGAGTCGTACATAGACGAGGTACAGCTCGGAATGGCCCGCTCCCGAGCACCAGCGTTTGATTCCTCGGACGACATACGAGTCGTTAACCAGTCGGGCAGTAGTGGAGAGGTCGGTAGCAGCCGATCCAGCACCGGGTTCGGAAATTGCCACTGCCATTACCGCCTGCCCGCTTGTGATGCGCGGGAGGAAGCGTCGTTTCTGGTCTGCGGTTCCGAAGAGGTCGATGACTCTCGCGGCACCTGTATTGGCCTCGAATACAGGGAACGCGGCGATCTGTGACTCCTTCGCAATCTCCTCAAGCACGCCCAGCGCATCCGCGAGCGGCGCGCCAGCACCGCCGTACTCCCTGGGCAGAGTGAGCCCAAGATAGCCCAACTCCGCCAAGCGGCTGCGTTCGGTCATGGGCAGGGGGGAGCCCGCTCTGTCCCAGGTGAGCGCCTGCATTCCATAGACTTCGCCAGCTATACGGGCAGCAGCCGTGCGAAGTGCTGGGTCGCCGCCCAGAGTCGACAGATCCGTCACGAGTCCTCGCTAACTGGCGAAAGGGCTGGAGCAGCTATCACGAGGGGTGTGTGTTCTCCCAGGCTCGGCGGAGCGAGATAGGGCCTGAGATAGTCGCCCGCAATTCGAATCGGATTCATGATCTGGGCGATCTCTCCCCATGTCGGATGGCGCATCCTGTACACGGTGTTGGTCTTGTGACTCTCCAACGCCTCGGGCACGGTTCGGACACGCGCGTGGGGGATCCCCGCAGCACTCAAGGCTACTTCCCACTCGCGCGATGGCCGCATCGCGAACTGTGCCTCGAGGATCGCGCGGAGATCGGCACGATGTGCCACTCGGTCGCGGTTCCGTTTGAACCTCGTTTCGCTGGCGACGTCAGGCATTCCGATGACTTGACAGAGCTCTGCGAACTGATCATCGGTCCCGACCGCGACCACGATCGCCGCATCGGCGGTCCGGTACGACCCATACGGAGTAATGGCAGGATGGTCGGAACCATGTCGCTCCGTATCTTCTTGACAAAGCAGCCAGTTCATCGACTGACTTGGGAGCAGAGCTAGAACTGAGTCGTATAGCGAAACGTCTAGTCGCTTCCCCTGTCCGCCGTTGTTCTGCCTGTCGAACAAAGCTGCCGTCACGGCCATCGCGCCATACATGGCGGCGGCGAGGTCAGAGACTGGTGCGCCCACTTTGACCGGTTCGCGCCCGGGCTCGCCGGTGATCGACATCATTCCGCTGAGGGCCTGGGCGATGAGGTCGTATCCACGACAATCTGGATCTTCAGGTCCCATGGCCCAGAGCGAGAGGTGGATCGCCGCCGGATTCAGCTCGTGTATCGATTTGTAGTCGACCCCGAGCTTTCGAGCGGTGGTCCCGGTGAAATTCTGGACGATGACATCAGCTTGTCGCACTAGTTCGGCCAGAATCCCTCTATCACGCTCGCTCTTGAGGTCTAGGACGACGTCCCACTTGTTCCGATTCGCTCCGAAGAAGTACGTTGCCGAGCCTTTGAAGAATGGCGGTCCCCAGAGGCGTGTTACGTCTCCTGTCGGTGATTCGACCTTGATGACGTCAGCGCCGAGATCGGCGAGGAGCATGGAGCAAAAAGGACCAGCTAGAACTCGCGTGAGGTCCAACACTTTGACTCCCGACAAAGGTCGGCCGCGGTTTTCCAGGGAGCTCGGCCAGACGACGTGAGTCATGAGTCGTGTCCAGACCGCCGGCAGTGCGGGCCTTCCACTCTGTTTTCCCGTGCGTACGCGGCCCACGTCGCCGTAGCGTTGCTCAAGTCACACACGTTGAACACGCTGAAGTTGACCCGCTCTCGTGGACACCCTGAGATTGTGTGGCCAAGTGCCGCACCAAGGAGGTCCGCGTGGCTGTCAAGAGTCGCAAACCGTATCCGCGAGAGTTCCGATCCGACGCGGTCCAGCTGTAGCGCACCTCGGGCCGATCGCTCGCGGTCGTCTCGAAGGAACTGGGCATCGCGACCGAGTCCTTGCGCCACTGGCGCAAGCAAACCGAGCTCGATGGCGGGAAGCGCAAGGACGGGCTGACCAGCGAGGAGCGCGACGAGCTCCGGCAGCTGCGCCGCGAGAACCGGATCCTGGTCGAGGAGCGCGAGATCCTGAAAAAAGCCGCGGCCTTCTTCGCAGCGGAGCACGGGGGCCGGACGCGGTCAGCGCATTCCGGTTCATCGAGCGAGAGAAGGCCAGAGTCACCACCGCCTGCCGGGTGCTGGGCGTCTCGCGCAGCGGCTTCCACGCCTGGCACATCCGGCCAAAGTCCGCTCGGGCCCTCGAGGATGAGGTGCTCTCGCTCCAGATCGCGCCGATCCACGAAGACAGCCGCGGCACGGACGGCAGTCCACGCATCCACGCCGAGCTCCGGCTGGACCATGGGGTGCGCTGCGGCCGAAAGCGGATCGCCCGGCTGATACGTCAGGCCGGACTGGCCGGGGTCACCCGACGACCGACGTATCGCTCGGCCAGAGGACTGCGTCAGACCGTACCCGCACCCGATCTGGTCAACCCTACCTTCCAGGCCGCCGCCCCCGGCGCGCTCTGGGTCGCCGGCATCACACACATCCCGACCGAGGAGGGGTTCCTCTATCTCGCGGTGGTGCTCGACGTCTTCAGCCGCAAGGTCGCTGGCTGGGCGATGCGCTCGCACCTCGAAGTCGAGCTCGGCACCAGCGCGCTCGACATGGCGCTCGGCCGATCCACGGCGAACCCCGGACTCATCCATCACTCCGATCGCGGCTCGCAGTACACCAGCTTCGCGATGGGCCGTCGCCTCCGAGAGGCCGGCGTTCTGTCCTCGATGGGCTCGACCGGCGATGCGTACGACAACGCCATTGCCGAGAGCTTCTTCGGCACGCTCGAGTGCGAGCTGCTCGACCGGACCGGCTTTCCTTCGCGCGAGGCCGCGCGGATCGCGCCGTTTGACTGGCTGGAGACCTGGTACCACCGCCGGCGCCGGCACTCGTCGCTGCAGAGGCTGGCACCGCTGGAGTTCGAGAGGAGGTGGCAGCTCGAGGCTGCGCTCACCTAGTGTTCGACAGTCCACGGGAGCGGGGCAACCTCACTCTTCCAGAAACGGGTGGATGTATGCACCAAGCATGTGGATATGCAATATAGTATACTCTTGATGCCGGGGCTGCCCTCGACGTTGATCGATCATGTGAGATTCCGAAATGGAGATTCGAAAATGCCTGAAGATGCAGGGTTGGCTGCGGCGGAGGAGCCTCTTCCTCGTTTTCACAATTGGGACGACTATCGGCGAATGGGTGACTGGGAATTGCCCAAGGCGGACACCTGGGGCTTTCACCGGGTCAAGTACCCGCAGGTTGATGGCTCAGCGATGTACGGTCACGTCGTTCGGGTCTTGCCGGGGCAAGCTAGTCCTGAACAGTCACATCCAGTCGACATATTCTTTGTTGCGATATCCGGAGAAGTCGAGCTCTACGTAGGCTCGACCATCTATGCACTGAGGCCGCACGACCTCCTTAAGGTAGACGCAGGTACCCCCTACCGTTACCTCAACGTTGGTTTCAGCGATGCGCTGTTCTTCAACATCTTCGCCAAGCCTGACGGAACGTCAGAAACATCACGTGAAGCTGGTGGCGCAGCGTCAGGGACCACTGGTCAAAGAGCGGGGAACGACCCAACTGGCGGCATCACCCACATGCGCTGGGAGGAGTATCGCCGGGAACTCAATTGGTCCTTAGTGCCTAAGGCTGACGTTTGGGGATTCCATCGAGGCGACTTTCCCATGATGCGTTCTGAGAAGTTGAACTGTCACACGGTTCGTCATCCGGCTGGTCAAAGCAGCCCGTGGCACGCCCTGCCGGGCGACAACTTCATCATGGTCTTGCTCGGCGAGCTTGAAGTGAGAGCAGCCGGTAGAGTTTTTATCCTCAAGCCGTTGGACGTTGTCTGGATTCCCGGCAACCTTCCGTACAAGTACTCGAGTGTTGGCCAGTCCGAGGCGCTGATCTTCGGCATGTTCGTCAAGTGGCCCGGATATAGGGAGAAGCGAGACCCAGTCACGCCTGCTCCCGGTAGCACGTACTACGATCCCGAACCAACCTCTGATCCGTGGTTGGATCGCGCTAAGCCTGCTTTGAAGAAGGGCGCATACGCGCCCGGGTAGGCAATGTGGAGGGCCGCAAGTCATCCAGATTCCGTCTGCCCGGCTGCATGGGATTCGGGCACGTCGCTCGGGCTCGCCAGTGGTCGCATGCGTGATGGTGCGCGGCTCGCAGGATCGTCGCTAGGACGCTACATAGAGTGAACGTCGTCGTCCGCACGTCAATGCCGGTCTGGGCGTCCGAGTGATGCGAGGCATGATCGTCGCTCCTCAGCCACTTGCGGCCGAGGAGGGGCTAAAGGTCCTTCGCGCCGGCGGCAACGCCGTCGACGCGGCCATAACGACCGCCTTCTGTCAGTGCGTGCTCGACCCGCAGATGTGCGGCATCGGCGGGACGGGAGAGATGTTGGTTCATCTCGCTGACGGGCGCGAGGAGGTAATCGAGTTTCATGCTCGAGCCGGCTCCAAGGTGCGCGGCGATCAGTGGGAGGCATTGTTCATCAGAGAGGCAGCCAATCGGTATGGCTACGTTCTGGAGGGATGGGTAAATGATGTCGGCTACGAGAGCGTAGCCGTGCCAGGGACAGTTGCCGGGTTTGCCGAGGCGCTACATCGCTTTGGCACGATCTCGTGGGATCAGGCGATCGGACCGGCCATTGCTTTCGCTCGCGATGGCGTACCCGTTAGCGGCTTCGTGCACGGCTTCTGGACGACCGATACCGGCCCCGATACCGTGCCGCCGCCCCTGCGTATCCAATGGACATCAGAAGCGAAGCGGATCTACACGAATGACGGGAAGCTCAAGAAACTGGGTGAGCTGCTCGTCCAAGCCGACTTCGCGCGGACGCTGAAGCGGCTGGCGGTCGAAGGACCAGAGGACTTCTACCGCGGCGAAATCGCGGAGCGGATGGCAGCCGACCTCGAGGCCAACGGAAGTTCCGTCACCAATCAGGATCTCGCCGCGTACCGCGCCGAGATCACGCAACCGCTTCGCGGCACCTACCGCGGTCTCGATGTCGTCACGGTCGGGCCGCCGGCCGGCGGGCCTGCGTTGCTCCAGATGCTCAACTTCCTGGAGCAGTACGAAATATCAACATTAGAGTGGCCCTCGGTCGATGAGGCCCGACTACGCGTCGCGGCGATGGCGTGGGCATTCCAGGACCGGAAGCGCTGGCTGGCTGATCCGAGATTTGTCAACGTTCCAGTCGATAGGCTCGTCGGCAAGGGCTACGCGGCATCTGCCCGTGACCATCCCGACACGACACACGTCTGTGTCGTCGACGCCGCCGGCAACGCGGTCTCACTGACGCACTCGCTCGGTTCCGGATCGGGCGTCGTCACCCCCGGACTCGGCTTTATGTACAACAACTACTTGAACTCGTTCGACCCTCGGCCCGGCCAAAACGACTCGCTCGCACCAGGCAAGACCCGCTCTACGATGATTACGCCCGCGATCGTCTTGTCGAAAGGCAGCTTGCGCGCGGTGATCGGCGCCTCGGGGGCGACCCGAATCGTCACAGGTGTGCTGCAGACGCTTCTCAACTTGTTCGACCATCGCATGACAGCAGTTGAAGCCGCCGCGGCGCCGCGGATCGATTACCAGGGCGACGTGGTCACGGCAGAAGCACGTATTCCTCTAGAAGTCCTCGACGGCCTACGCGATGTTGGCTACCGTGTGACACGGCGAGTCCTGAACTACGACGTTTACTTCGCCCGCGTGCAGCTCATCGCCGTGGAAGACGGCGTTCCGCGGGGCGCTTCCGATCCGCGCAAGGATGGGGGCGTCGCCCTGATGGTATGAGTCGACGCCCATTTGGATGGGTTGTTCCGGGCCTCCCGCGAAGGCCCCAAACCTCTTTGCTGGCGAATACCGCCGCGCGTCCGACTGACCGAGCACATCATGCAGCACTCGATAGCGCACAGGGACGGCAAGATGGCAGAGAAGAGACCCCGGATGCGGATTTGGCGCCAGGCAGATCTCACCTACCAAACTCGCCCCGATTTGACGTACGGGGCGAAAAAAGGGGGCGGCTTCTTCTATTCAAGGATCGTCGACACTCCGGTGAGCGAAAGATGCCGCGCCGGCTACGCGAAGTTCCAAGGCAGCGAGATCGTCTATGAGCAGCGGGCGGACGAAGTGATTTTCGTGCTGGCAGGCACGATGAGTGCCAGTGATGGCGAGCATGCTTACTCTCTTGAGCCTGGCGATGTCCTGTTCGTTCCGCGCGGCACACAGGTAGTGATGTCAGGGCAGAAGGACTCAAAGATCGCCTATGTATGGCAGGTCCCGGATGCCGAGAATGAAGTCCGATCGATGCCTGACGAGACGCCTGCTGCTCCGGGAAGTCGCTCTGTTGATGCCCGCACCCCAGAGGCACATTGATTAGTTGGTGATCCACGCCCCTTTTTTCCTTTATGGACCTCTGTCTCTCAGAGGGCGTTCCACACGCGCCGTGGTCGTCCCGCCAACTATCGTTGCAACCAGCGAAAAACGTGTCTAACGTCTCTGTTGAAGGGCGTGGTCCCTAAGTGATGCTTGCCGCTAAGAGGGAAGCCCTGAAGAGAGAAGTCTGCGCGGCAATCGACAGCAGGGCGACGGAAATAGTCGAGATTGGCGATCACATCCTGCGGCATCCCGAGACTGGTTTCCGTGAGGTCGATACCGCGGCTTTCGTGTGCAAGCAATTCACCAGAATGGGGCTTCCGTATCGCGACATGTTGGCGCTAACCGGAGTGAAAGCCCGCCTTCCGGGTAGATCTGAACGGCCAACGATCGCCGTCATGGGCGAACTCGATTCGCTGATTGACTCCAGGCATCCGTTCGCGAACCCAGAGACACACGCCGCGCACGCTTGCTGCCACTACACGCAGGTGGCGACCATGCTTGGTGCGGGCATGGGTCTTCAGACCGTTATCGGTTCGCTCGATGGCAGCGTCGTCTTGTTCGCGGTCCCCGCGGAAGAGTGCATCGAAGTGGATTGGCGCAGGAGTCTCCGCGACCGGGGCAAGCTGGAATTCATCGTAGGAAAAGCTGAGCTCATCCGATTAGGAGAATTCGACGATATCGACGTCGCGATCATGACCCACACACCGGTACGCTCCGACGGAATGCTCGCCACGGTTGGCGATTCTCACAACGGCTGTGTGGTCAAGTACATTCAGTTCATCGGCCGGGCATCGCATGCCGCCGCCTACCCGAATAAGGGTATCAATGCATTCAAGGCCGCAACGGTCGCGCTCGGCGCGATCGACGCTCAGCGCGACACCTTCCGCGATGAAGATCGGGTCCGCATCCATTACCTGGTCAGCAAGGGAGGTGAGGCCGTGAGCGCAGTGCCAGCTGACGTACGGATCGAGATGCTGGTCCGTGGGAAGACGGTCGAAGCTATGGCGGATGCGTCAGCGAAGGTTGACCGATGCCTGCGAGCTGGAGCGCACGCACTCGGAGCGATGGTCGAAATCACGACCATTTCCGGATACATGCCTTACCACTCGGACCCGACTTTGGACGCCTTGGCGCGCGAGAACTGTGAGGCGGTGGTAGGGCGCGAGAAGGTTGGTCGCGGGAGCCACATAACCGGCTCGACCGACAATGGGGATCTAAGCCTAATCATGCCCGTAGTGCAACCGCGGTCGTCGGGAACGGTTGGCTCGCCGCACCAAAGCGACTACGTTGTCGTTGACCCGAAACTGGCGATGATCAACCCCGCCAAGTCCATGGCGATGATGGTGATCGACTTGTTGTGGAACGGGGCGCGTGAGGCGCGCGCGATCATGGATGGAGCTCAGAAGCTCAGCAAGGCGGAATACCTTCAGATGCGCCGGCAGTTCGATTCTTTTGAGCGGTACGGGGACTAGCGACGCACACCTCGATGACGAGACTGCTGTGGTGCGAGCGCAAGGACGGCATGGGCTCCCTTTAGCGGCGCATTCGGGGATGGCGAACCCGCTAGTAACTATCCGCTTGAAGGCTCAATTTTAGAGACCTTGCGTCCTGACTCATGATATGGGCCGAGGTTCCAATCGAGGCCATCAAGGGGCCCACGGCACCATATCTTGGGCGTTCGTCGGCCGAGGACTCCATGGATGCGGTGGCGCGAGACAAGTTGTGGCTATCAGTCGCGCGTTGAGCGATTGCGATTCCTGGCGTATTCGGAATCGCGACGGTAGGATCCGCAGTACGCAATCTCTGGATGGTGTCGAAATGCGTCGTTCTGCAGATTGACTCAGCGACCGCCCCGAAGCCATGTGGGTCGTGCTCGCGCCGCGGCCACCGCTCCACAGAAAGCGACGATGACCCAGGGTGTGATGGAGACGATACGCGATCTAATAGTTCGCCGCGAATTCACCGTAGGGCAACAGCTTCACCAAGAGCAGCTCGCGGCCAAGCTGGGAGTCAGTCGAATCCCGATCCGGGAGGCACTGAAGGGCCTAGAGGCTCAACGACTCGTCGCCCATGAACCGAACCGAGGTTACTTCGTCGCGTCGCTCAACGTCGGCCAGCTGCGCGAGGTATATCTGATGCGACGACTGCTCGAAACCGAGATACTAAGTACCGCCGAATGGCCCGATCCCCTGAAGCTGCAAGCTATTCGCCAAACCCATTCCGAGCTCAGCGCCGCAACAAGTAAGGGTGCGGTGAACCGGGCCATCGCATTGAACCGCCAGTTTCACTTCGAGATCTTCGCGTTGTCGCCTCTTAGCGAGATCACGCGCGAGGTTCAGCGCCTGTGGCATCTTTCAGAACAATACCGCGCGGTCTATCTCTCGATGGAGTTTGCCCGGGAACGTGTCGTTGCCGAGCACTCTCAAATGATTAAGGCATTGCGCGACCGGGACCGCAGGCGGTTGATATCGCTGGCCAACCAACACCGAAAGGCCGCTGAGCAGCAGGTAATCGCGCTCCTCGCCGACACCTAAGAGGTTGCGGAAAAACGATTTATGAGGTCCGAAGAGCCTTCGAAATCGAGTGCGGATTGATGTTGTCGCTGCAGCAGCTCACTCGACGTGCGGCGTTTTCGACTCATGCAGCCTTACCCAAGCCTTGTTCCGCAGCCTCCTAAGGAGGCACCGTCGAGGCATGTGCTGCCTCCGTTTCACCGGATGGACTCCGGGCGTCGGAAGATGGCGACGATCTTCGCGGTCATCAGCCTCGTCGACGGTCTAGTAATGCTTTCCAAAATTCGGATGATCTCCCGGAGTCGGTACGGATCGAAATGGTCGTTTGCAGCATTGAGCTCCGACGTGACTATCCCGGTGTGGCCTCCCGAACGATCACAGGATCGCCGAATCAGCGCCTTGATCGCCCTGGCCCCTACGTTCTTCGCAGGGCCGATTCGGAGTCGTTCCGCCCAGAGCCCTTGTGGCACTCGCATCGTCTTGGCTGGCTGCACTCGGAGGCGTGGCCCCGAGAGCGGAGCAGCGGCGGAGTTGTGGTTAGAGGCGGCGCCACTCCACAAGTGGGAGGCGTGTATGCTCTCTTGGATCCAATTCTAGGGAGGAGAAGGAAGACACCAATGATTTGGGAGCTGCTCCGTCGGGCTAGAAAGCCGTTGGATCTATTCGTGGGGGCGCTTGTGGTAGGCGTCACGGCTGCGTCTTGTGTCAGCGCGTCCACCTCCGCGACGCAGTCTGCGCCGCCGAAGCCTGACTCGATCGTCGTTGTCGTAGGCACAGACATCATTGGACAAAGCATCGAGCCCGCGGCAAACATGAGTGGCGCGGCGATTGGACTCTTGTATAGCGTCTATGACGGCCTGTATAAGTTCGACAAGGCGGGCAACCCTGTTCGATCTCTGGCAACAAGCGATGTGGTGAGTTCGGACGGCTTGACCGAGACCATAAGTATTCGGAACAACGTGCTCTTCCACGACGGGTCACCGATGACCGCCGATGACGTGAAGTACAGCCTCGACAGGGCCCGCGGCTCAGATCCTGCTCTGCCCAACGCGACTGCCGCCTCGTATCTCGCGGCAGTGTCGAGCGTCGACGTCACGGATGCGACCACGGTGGTATTGCGCTTGAAGCGGCCCGAACCCCTGATGCAAAGAGCACTCGCTTATCTGGCCGGAATGATCGTGCCGAAGGCGTACTTGACCCGCGTCGGCAACGACGGATTCTGGAAGAGCCCAATTGGATCGGGGCCCTACCGAGTGGTCGAGAAGGTCGCTGGAGACCACATAGGGTTGGCGTCATTCGCGAACTACTGGGGTGATAAGGCGAGCATCAAGAATGTGACTTACAAGATCATCCCAGATCCTGCTTCGCGCATCGCCGCGCTCCAATCCGGTGGCGCCGACTTTGTGATCGATACCGATCCGAGCCAGGTCGATCCGCTGAGGAAAGCGGGCCTTGCCGTTGTCGCGAATCCGCAGGGCGAAAACCTATTTCTTCAGCTCAACCGCTTCTCGCCAGGCGCACCAACCGATAGCCGCGTCGGACAGGCGCTGAACATGGCAGTAGATAGGGATTCGATTATCAAGAACATCATGCTTGGTTTTGGAAGTCCGATTGCGTCTCTTGAGACTGCGCCCGGGATGATTGATCCCGCGCTGAAGCCCTATCCGTTCGATCCAGCGAAAGCGAAGCAACTGTTGATGGATGCGGGCTTCGACTTCAACACGGCACTTCATGTTGCCAATCCGATCGGCCGGTACCTGAAGAGCGATGAGATTGCGCAGGCGGTGAGCAGCGACTTAGCCAAGATCGGGGTGAAGCTTCAGGTCGACAACATGGAGTACGGCGCGTGGGTTCAGCACTTCCTGGATCACAATTTCGGCACCATGACCTTCAGCACAATTCCCAACACAACCTTCGACCCTCTGCTTTACATGCGCATTTCGCTGCTGTGCAAAGGCGCCTACTCGACCTGGTGCGACCCCGCCCTCGATGCGCTAGTGGACCAGGTGAGTGCACTTACTGGCGAGGCGCGCGTGCAGGGAATTCAGAAGATCGATCGCCTCATCCACGACAATCCTCCAGGGATCATGTTGCTCGGTTACTCTCAAATCAACGCTATGAAGAGCAATGTCGTTTGGAATGCGACTCCAGGTACGCGTGTCGTGAAGCTGACGGACTTGTCGTATAAGTAGATCTCTCTAGGAAGAGTCTCTCTAAGGGCCGCGATCGGCGATACTCCTCGACGAACGCGGCGCGCTCGAGAGGACTGCGACTTGGCATGGTTGTATCGAAGTCGGGCCCGCTGCTGCGGGCCGGTCGGATGAGGGACTCGTCATGTCTCCGGTTCACGTCTCCACTTGCAGGTTGGCGCCAACGATGAGAGGGCCGGACACCTTCAAGTTCACAGCGTCCGGTACTCGCCGTACGGTTGAAGGCTCTTTGGGTCGCTGGACGAATGGAATCGGCGCCGCTCAATTCGTTGGGACAATGCGTCGGCGTCGGTCGGGCTGACCGGCCGAGACTGGTTCCGTAGAGTTGCTTCGTTATCTAGCGACGCGTCTTGTTCAAGGCCTGATTTCACTGTGCCTTGTCGCCACGTTCTCTTTTGCGCTGACTCATCTGATCGGCGATCCGGTTCTTCAGTTGCTTCCGGCAGAGTACACGCCGGAGCAGTACGTCCAACTGAGGCACGAGTTAGGCTACGATCGTCCCTGGGTTGACCAATTTCGGGATTTCATGCTTGGCTTGGTCAACCGAAATCTCGGAACGTCGACGATCTACGGAGCACCGGCGGTCGATGTTGTTCTGAGTCGACTTCCGACAACCGCTGGTCTGGCTGGGGGAGCGCTGGCGGTCGGCATACTGGTTGGGATCCCCATCGGTGTACTCGCGGGCCATCGACCGTACGGAATCATTGATCGGGTCGGCGTTACTGTTGCAACACTGGGACAAGCAATCCCTGCTTTCGTCACCGCCATCATCCTCATCTTGATCTTCGCCGTAGACCTGCGTCTGCTCCCGTCTGGTGGCTGGGGAACATGGCAGACCGGGATATTGCCCATCGCAACATTGGCGTTGGTGCCAATGTCCGGAATGATCCGGCTCGCCCGTTCGGCAGTGCGCGAGGTCATGGCGATGCCCTTCATCACCCTCGCTCGGGCCAAGGGGCTAACTGACGCACAGGTCCTGATCACCCATGTGGTGAGGCCATCACTTCTTCCGGTCATCACTTTCGGGAGCCTACAGCTCGGTGTCCTGCTGACGGGAGCCGTCGTGACCGAGACTGTGTTCGCCGTGCCCGGTGTCGGCCGTTTGGTTCTCGACGCGGTACGCATGAGGGATCACAGCGTTGTCGAAGCCGCAGTGATCGTGGGTGCGATTGGCTTCATCGTGATCAATTTCCTCACCGACGTTTCCTACGCGATCGTCGATCCCCGGATCCGCTCGAGAGTTCAGCGTTAGGTGCTCAGGAGGCGCACGGTCCAACTGTTCGGCCCTGATCCGGGCTGGCTGGCCAGTCGGCTACCATGGATGCCGATTCTCGCGGCGAGTGTCCTAGTCCTCGTAGCTCTGGGCGCGCTTCTTGCTCCTCTCTTAGCGCGCGAACCTCTCGGAGCTGTCGACCTTTCGCAAACTCTTGTGCCGCCAGTCTGGTCTTCCAGCGGATCTTGGCTTCACCCCCTTGGAACCGACCAACTTGGCCGAGACACACTCGCTCGACTGGCCTATGGCGGCCGTGTGTCACTTCTAGTCGCTGTCTCGTCGGTCTTTCTCGCGAGCAGCATCGGCACACTCGTGGGTTTGATCAGTGGCTACTTTGAAGGCTGGATCGACGTCGTTGCTGCGCGGATCATCGAAGCTCAGTTGTCTCTGCCGTTGATCCTCGTAGCGCTGGCGATAGTGATCGCCCTGGGGTCGTCCTTTCAAACGGTGGTGCTCGCAATCGCACTCAGTAGTTGGGTGCCTTTCGCGCGTATCGTCAGGAGCGAGGTCCTGGTCCTGAAGCACCACGACTTTGTCGACCTGGCGGTCGTCGCCGGTTTGGGGGGTCCGGCCATAATCCGTCGCCACATTCTCCCTAATGTCCTTCCGTCGGTGGTCGTCCTCGCATCACAGAACTTCGGTCAAGCGATCATTTACGAGGCGTCGTTGAGCTACCTGTCTCTTGGCGTTCAGCCGCCTCAGGTTTCATGGGGCTTCATGATCGCGCAGTCGCGCATCTACCTCGCGTCTGTCCCATTGCTCGTGCTCGCGCCCGCCGTGACGCTGGCGGTTACCGCGTTGTCGGCAAACATTCTTTGTGACCTGCTTCGAGATCGGCTGGATCCGACGCTGACGACGTTGCAGTAGGTAGTTGGTGCCAGCTCTGCAAATGACTCGCAAAGTTGATTCCCGATGAAGGTTTTAGAGACGCCCGTTTGCTCCATGAAGTCCGTGTCTGTCCGTTTCCCGACACGAAGCGGCCGCACCTTAAAGGCCGTCGATGAAGTCTCGCTGGACATCCACCGCGGCGAAGCGATCGGGATAGTCGGAGAATCAGGAAGCGGGAAGAGCATGCTGGCGCTGTCCCTGCTAGGCCTTGTTCGACCGCCTGGCGTGCTGAGCGGCAAGGTTGATGTCGCAGGCCGCGATGTGTTAGCCGCGCCACCCAGAGAGATCTATGAGCTACGCGGAAAAGTGATCGGGCTGATCTTGCAGGATCCGACGGCTTCTCTGAACCCCGTAAGGACAATCCGGTCGCAGCTCGCCGAGTCCGCAAGGCGGGCGCCGATAGCAGGATCCAGTCTGGATCATGAGATCTCGGAGGCCCTGATTGCTGTTGGTCTTAAGCCCTCGGAGGTGCTTGGGCGCTACCCGTTTGAGCTCAGTGGCGGCATGAACCAGCGAGTTGTGATTGCGATGGCGCTTATTCAGCGACCCCAGATCCTGATTGCGGATGAGCCCACCACGGCCCTTGATGTGAGCACTCAACTTGGAGTGCTTGCCCTTCTTCAGTCAATTCAGAAACAGCGCGGGATGACCCTCGTCCTAATCTCTCATGACCTCGCGCTGATTTATCAGGTAACGCAGAGGATCGCCGTGATGTACGCGGGCAAGCTGGTCGAGCTCGGTGCGACTCAGGACATTGTCGAGCGCCCTATCCATCCGTACACGAAGGCGCTAATCGCGGCGATTCCACGTCCCGAGGCCGGCGACAGACCGCTCCAGACGATTCCAGGCCAGCTGCTCCCGATGTTCGACGACAGCAGGGGTTGTCCGTTCGCGGATCGGTGTCCGGAGGTAATGGACATCTGTCGAGTCACTTTTCCGAAGCGGTCTAGTCCCACGGCGAGCCACAGCGTCTGGTGCTGGCTCAGCAAGACCGAGTGGCACTCGGAGTGATCGAGCTCCAAGGCATTCGCAAGCGGTTCGGTGCGATGACCGCGCTTGGCGACGTCTCGATTCAGATCAGCCCAGGCGAGGCCGTGGCTGTGGTCGGCGAAAGTGGGTCTGGAAAGACCACGCTCGGTCGGATTCTCTTGCGACTCATCAACCCCGATGCGGGTCGCTATCTGTTCGAAGGCTGCGACGTCCTTCGGCTACGAGGATCGAACCTGAAGCGCTGGCGACGCGATGTCCAGGCCGTGTTCCAGAATCCGTGGCAGTCGCTCAACCCACGCCTCCGCGTGGACTACCTGATTACGGAGCCGCTGGCGGCGGTCAAGGGACTTAGCGAGCGGGAGTTCACGTCAAAGGCTGGAGACCTTCTCGAGCTGGTCGGACTGCCGGCGCAACTCGGTCGGCGCTATCCGCACCAACTCAGCGGAGGACAGAGGCAACGAGTGGCGATCGCTCGCGCGGTCAGCGTCCATCCTAAGTTCATTGTTCTCGACGAGCCGGCGTCGGCTCTCGACATCTCCGTCAGGGCCCAGATACTCAACCTGCTGAAGAGTCTGATCGCACAATTTGGCATCACTGTCCTGTACATCACGCACGATCTGGCCACTGTCCCGTATTTGTGCAGCCGTGCGTATGTGCTCTACCAGGGGCTCGTGTTCGAGCAGTTGAGCGCGCGCAATCTCGTGTCGCAACCAGACAACCCGTACGCGAAAATGCTGCTTGACTCGGTCTTGAGGGTAGGCGTGAAGACGCCGCTGCCCGATCCGTCCCAGGAGGTGCTCGTCGATCGTCCGATCGAGGGATGCCCGTTTGCTCCGCGTTGTCCGCACGTCCAGCTTCGCTGTCGCGAGCTTGAGTCTGAACTTATCCAGATTCAGGCCGCGTGGCAGTCTCGGTGCCATTTCGCTGGCGGACCGAAACCCATGCGCGTGGACGTCCGGTGATCTTCCCAGGCTAGAACCGCAAGGCTGATCGCTCGCGCTTTGTCAGTTGACCTGTCCGACTGCTCGCCGAGCCACGCCGACACGCCTTGATCTGAGCGCTTCTAGCTGGGTGATCCCGGAACTGTGAGTCGGGCGAGAAGTTCTTCGTATTTGGCCTCGCGGGCACGGAGACGCAGCAGGTCGCCTGGGCCCGGACGCATCTCACGCTCGTATCGCTGCCCGCGCTCGTCTCCGAGGTAGTAGCGAGCGAGACGGCCCATCACTTCTACGCGTGCGGGAAAGTCGATCTCCTCAATCTCAACGTGACCTTTTACCGTGGCGATCCGATAAGGAATGTCGGACGTTGAGACACTGAGAGTCGCAAGCGGGTTAGCCCGCAAACTTCGTGCCTTGTAAGAGTTAACTGGACTCTCGACCAAAATATCAGTTCCCGCGAGTTCGAACCACGTCGGCAGTACTCGTGGGTGTCCATCTAGGCCGATGAACGCAAAGTAACCAATCAATGGCAATTTCAGTAACTCGAGAGCCCGTTCGTCGAATTTCGGTTTCGCCATTTCGGTTTGCAGTATACATTGCTGCATGCAAACATGGTGGGCGCGACCGTACTTTTCACTGTAAGCAGCTGAGGACCATAGGCAGCGGAGGTTGCGGTCGAGATGACCCGTGACTGGCGTCATGCGGGCGGCGTGGGTCGGCTCTGGGGCCTGCTCAGCTCAGCGGTGCGACTCACTGTATTGAGGGCGCTAGCTGCTATAGGCGATGCGCTCATGTCGGAAAGCCTCACGATGCTTTCCGAGGAGATCTCAGTATCGCCGCTTGGGGACGACCTACCCAACCTGGTAGTCCACGACTTCAATGTGATGACCCCTTCCAAGAGCGACCCGATCTGCGTCGTCAATAACGACGGACTGCAAGGGCCGCGTGTGATCTGAGTGCGTGCCTCTACTCGCGAGCTCGTGTGACACGGTGGATCTTGGGGAGGTAAACCTGAATTCGCCCACCTATCGCCCTCAGCTGCAATCGCTTGTTCTTCGTTCAACTCCGTATGGACGGTCTTGATGAAATGAAACAGCAGTCGGAATCGATCGTGACGGATGGGCCACTGAAGGGGCTCGTTGTCCTGGACTTAGGCACGATGATCGCGGGGCCGTTCTGCGGGACGCTTCTCGCCGATTTCGGTGCCGATGTGATCAAGGTTGAGCATCCTGAGCACGGCGATCCGATACGTGCTTGGACCCCGATGGCGGAAGGCCAATCTCTCTGGTGGAAGGTAATTGGCCGTAACAAGAGACTCATAACGCTTGATCTGAGCAAAAGTCGTGGAGCGGAGCTACTGCTAGAGCTTGCACGGCGCGCCGACGTCGTCATCGAGAACTTTCGGCCCGGCACGATCGAGAAATGGGGAATTGGATTCACTGATCTTCAGCGAGTCAATCCCGGCATTGTCCTAGTGCGGATTAGCGGGTACGGTCAGACGGGCCCCTATAGCGGACGCCCGGGCTACGGCACATGCGCCGAGGCTATGTCGGGTATCCCCGCATTCACAGGGTTTGCTGATCGGCCTCCCCAACTCTCGGCATTCCCTTTGGCGGACTGCATAGCTGGCACGTTCGGCACGTTCTCAGCGATGATGGCGATCTACAGCCGCGATCATGCCGGCGGCGTTGGACAGGAGATAGATATCAGTCTGTTCGAACCACTCTTCCGACTGATCGACGCGCAGGTGGTTGGCTACGACAAGCTTGGTCTCATAAAGAAGCGTCTAGGTAATCGGCTGGAGGAGGACTCGCCGCGCAACGCGTACGAGACTAGTGACGGCAAGTACGTGACGTTATCGGCCTCGTCCCCTCGGACGTGGGAGCGTTTGGCGCGCGCAATTGGCCGTCCCGACCTGGTTCGGAACCCAAAGTTCATCAACAACGCAGCTCGGTGCGCAAACTCGGACGAGCTCGAGCAAATCATCGCCCAATGGCACCGAGAACGTACGCTCGCCGACGTCCTTGCCATTTTTGAAGAAAGTGATGTCGTTGCCGGACCAATCTACGACATCGCTGCGATCTTCGAAGATGCACATTACCGAGTGCGTGAAGCGATCATCGATGTCCCGGACCAGGACTTCGGACGGTTGAGAATGCAGAACGTAGTACCGAAGTTCAGTCGGACACCAGGGCGCATACGTCACACGGGCCTGGCGAAGGGCGAAAATAACGAAGAAGTTTACCTAGGGATGTTTGGGATGACGGCTGACGAGTATTCGTCGCTCCGTCAAGCTGGCGTCGTCTGAGGCATCGGAATGGGAAACGTGCACGGATACGAGGGGGTGGCGATCGTCGGCTACGGTGAGACGGACTACCACAAGACCGACTCTCAGCCCGCCGTGTTCTACATCGCGGACGCAGTTAGTCGTGCGCTAAACAATGCCGGCATGACGCCCAAGGAAGTCGACGGTCTGTCAGTTACGTCGTTCCAGATCCCGCCGGACAATACGACCACGATCGCTGAGCACCTGGGCTTGTCGCTGCGGTGGGCCTTTCACGGCGTTTACGGCGGCGCCTCGGGCATCATCGGCATAGCACAGGGTGCCAGAGCGATTCAGAACGGCGACGCCGACGTCGTTGTAGTCGTTGCTGGCGACGCCTTCAATGTAGCCGCGCACAACACGATGATGGCTCAGTTCAACATTCCTCTGCGCGACTACGTGTCCTATTACGGCTTCGGTGGCGCAAACGGCATTTTTGCCCTCGTCCAGCAGAGACACATGTATGAGTTTGGTACCACACGGGAGCAACTGGGCGTCCTTGCCGTGACACAGCGTTTCCATGCGTCGCTTAATCCGAACGCACTGCTCCGCACGCGAATCACATTGGCTGATTATCTCAACGCGCGTCTCATCGCGGATCCGCTCCGGCTGTACGACTGCGTAATGCCGTGTTCGGGCGGTGATGCAGTGGTCATTAGCAGCGTCGAGCGCGCTAAGAAGTTGTTGCGTGATCCGATCTATATCCGTGGCGCAGGCCAATATCACAACTTCCGACCGAAGGATCTGGTCGTGCTTAGTCAAGGCTGGTTAGCGTACGCAGATGAGATGTTCGAGCAGGCGCATATGCGTCGCGACGACATCGATCTGCTGGAGTTATACGACGACTACCCGATCATGGAGCTCATTCAACTAGAAGACCTTGGATTTTGCGCAAAAGGCGACGGCGGTCCATTTCTGGAGAGGACCGACGTTTCTATTCATGGTGCGTTGCCCATTAACACAGGTGGCGGGCAGTTGTCCGCGGGTCAGTGCGGCGCAGGCGGAGGGATGATCGGACCCGTAGAGGCCGTTCGTCAACTCATGCACGAGGCGGGAGGTCGCCAGGTTCCACGTGCTCGCACTGCGCTCGTGTCTGGGTTCGGGATGGTGGCGTATGGGCGGGGACTGTCGACGAGCGCAATGATCCTCGCTAACGAAATGGACGACTCCGGCCATTCCTAAGCCCCTTCCGGTAATAACGGAGACGAATCGCGCCTTCTTCGATGGTTGCGCTCAGGGCGTCCTTCGGATCCAGCGGTGTGGCGCTTGTGGTTCCCATCAGTTCTTTCCCCGGGTCGTGTGCACGGATTGTTTTCGTATGGATTCCCTTCGCTGGGTGGACACGTTAGGGACGGGAGAGGTCTACTCGTACTGTGGCGTCTACCGGCCCCAGAATCGTGTCTTCGACTCGGAAGTACCGATCTACTTCGCCGCCATAGAACTGGACGAGGGTCCAATGATGCTTTCCGAAATTCGCGATGCCCCTCCGGGTGGTCCGCACATCGGCATGCGCGTACGCGTCACATTCGTGAGGCTGGATGGCGATGTCTTCATCGCCGTTTGGGTGCCTGAGTAAGTCGTCGTCTGCGACATGGATCTGGGCCCGGCGGAAGAGGTCGCCTCAAGGTTTGCGGCCGCGGTCTCGCGATCTCGTGCGACGTAACGTCACGGCCTGCCGTCAAGGCTGCGGTCGATAACGTCGTCGAACGCTTTGGACGGCTCGACATCCTCGTCGCGTGCGCCGGTATCACGCGCGACAACCTCGCCCTGCTGCGCGATCGTCGGTTCGTTCGATCCGGCCGCTTGCGCGAACCACGGCGGAAAAGAAGGCTGTTCCTGCGGCCGTCGATCCGAACCGATCAATTGGGCGAGTCGCTGCCTCGGTGAGTGCCACCTGCTGCCCATTGTGGCGAGACTTTGCCCTCAGCGAGATCTCGATCAAGAAGATCGTTGGACCTATTCCGAAATAGGCCCCAGCCTCCTGCTCCAGGCGTCTGCACACTCACGACGTCTCCATCATGCAATTCGACTTCGCTGACCTTGCCGGACCGCAACAGCTCGGCCTCACCTGAAGATGCGTGCGTGATCACAAAGCGGCCACAGGCCCCCGGTTCGCCACCGAAAAGGCCCCATGGCGGGAAGTGCTGGCGGTCGCCATGACTTGCAAATGTGCAATCGTGACCGACCACTCGTATGTCCTTTCGAATTCCAAGGCCGCCCCTGAATTCCCCTCGGCCGCCGGTGTCCGGAATTAACTCCAGGCGGTCGACCAGGAGGGGGTACTCATTCTCGAGAGCCTCCACCGGTAGATTCGACGTATTCGTGACGTGTACCTGCACCCCATCTAGACCGTCCTTGTTGTGGCGTGCCCCTGAGCCGCCCCCTTGGGTCTCGAGATATGAGTAGTAGCGTGACCTCTCTGAGTCGAAGCCCGAGAACATCGTCGCCGTGACTGAGCTGTTACAGCCGGCCACCACCCTTGAGGGCATCGCGGCTGCCAAGGCGCCGAATATCACGTCTGCGACGCGTTGGGCGGCATCCGAACGACCCGCAACTGGTGCTGGCGGCTGGGCATTGGTGATGGTCCCACGTGGTGCGGTGATCTTGACTGCATTGAAGTACCCGCCGTTGGACGGGATGGTGGGATCCAAGATCGCTCTTAGCGCATAAAGGACGGCCGCCTGCAAGGCAGGCCACACGAGGTTTACACCGCCCCTGGCCTGCGGGCCGCTCCCAGTGAAGTCGAGGTGTATCTCGTCGCCAGCGACCGTAATTGTCACGGCAATTGGAATGCTTTGGGTGCCTCGGCCATCGTCGTCCAGATAGTCCTTGAATGTGTATCTGCCCGCCGGGACTTGCCGAATAGCAAGTCGAGCCTTTCTTTCTCCGCGCTCGAGCAATGCGGTGAAGACAGCCTTCAAGAAGCCAACGCCGAGCTTGCCGGCGAGTGCCTCGAGTCTCTGAATGCCAACGTGATTCGCCGCGAACTGCGCCTGGAGGTCTGCGACTCGCTCTTCCGGAGTCCGACAATTTAGGGTTATGAAAGCTAGTACCTCATCGAGGAGCTGAGCGCGAGCCATTACGCGCACGACAGGAATACGCAGGCCCTCTTCGAAGATGCTCACGCAATCACCCGAATCGCTTCCTGCGACGCGCCCGCCAACGTCAGAATGGTGCGCGATGTTTACGACGTACGCGATTAGTTCGCCGCCGATATAGACCGGAGCTGCAACTGTGATGTCTGGGAGATGCGTTCCACCGCCGCTATAGGGGTCATTCGTTATGAACATGTCGCCTTCATGGATTTCCTCTATTGAGTACTTCTTCAGAACGGCGGAGACGATACCCAGCATCGAACCGAGGTGTAATGGTTGATGCTCCGCTTGCGCTACGGTCAGGCCGTTCGCATCGAACACGGCCGCCGAACAATCGCGTCGTTCCTTGATGTTGGTCGACTGAGCAGCTTTCACCAAGACCGCGCCCATCTCTTCGGCGATAGAGAGCAGTGCGTTCTTGGTGACCTCTAGCTCGACCGGACCGATCTCCAACACGGACGAGTCAAACAGTTTGATAATCGGAAGCACCGACGTCTATCAGCACGCTGCCGCTTGAGTCGATGGCGGCGCTAGCTCCTGGTGGGATCACAACTGTCGTGTCGAACTGCTCAAGGATCGCGGGACCGCGGATGATACGACCGACAGAGATGTCCGCTCGCAGAAGTATTGGCGTATCAACGTATGTCTGACCTTCAGCCCAGAGCACCAATCGTTTCCCGATCGGCTGAGGGGCCGGGAATGATCGTGCTGCGCGCCGTTCCATAGCAGTGAGATGCTCGTGACGCGGAGCCTCTGTCGTTGCCGATACGCGAACGTTGACGATCTCGACGGCTCTCGCGAACACCGCGTATCCATACGCCTGTTCATGAAGTCGGTGGAATTCGTCGATCGCTGCCTGCATACCCGCCTGATCACTCGGGTCGCGGCCGCGTACCTGCAGCTCGTAGTTCTGACCTTGGTATCGCATGTCGAGGGCAACCTCGATTCGGCGCTGCTCGCCACTCGCTCCTTGTTCGTCAAGCCATCTATTCGCACTCTCAACAAGTTCCTTTGTCGTCTTCGAAGCAACTGGGACCGAGGACAGCTTCGCCTCCAGCAGAACGGTGCGAACCATGTCGGTTCTGACCGGCATGGTAACCATGCCAACTGCACACAGGACACCCGGAGACGGTGGAATGAGCACAGTTCGCATTCCCAACTCCCGTGCCACCGGAACAGCATGCATTGGCCCAGCACCGCCAAAAGCGACCAGAGCGAAGCGCCGCGGATCGATGCCACGCTGAATCGAGACGGAATACACCGCCCTAACCATGTTCGCGTTTGCCACACGCAGAATGCCAAGCGCTGCCGATTCGATTCTCAGGCCGAGCGGGCTCGCCACCCTTTGTCGGATCGCTCGTCGGGAGAGTTCCACCTCGAGTCGGAGGTCGCCTCCGAGTAGAGTTCGGGCGCCAACACGCCCCAACACGAGATTCGCGTCTGTAACTGTCGGCTCGACTCCGCCCTTTCCGTACGCAGCTGGCCCGGGCACGGCACCGGCGCTTCGAGGTCCGACAACAAGGGCTCCCACATCCACCCATGCGATGCTTCCGCCGCCTGCTCCCACCGTCTCCACGTCCAACATAGGAGTTCGACAGGGCAGACCCGCCAAAGTGCGCTCAGAGGTGAGCGGCGCTTCACCTCCTTCGATAAGGGCTACATCCGTGCTCGTCCCACCCATATCGAACGTGATCAGATCCTCCAGATCGGAAGCCCGTGCAACCTGGATGGCACCCTTAACGCCTGCCGTCGGGCCGGACAACAATAGGTAAGCTGGTCGCCGACTCGCAGCTTCCGCCATCATGATGCCGCCACTCGACTGCACGATGGAGATTTTTCCGTTTATGCCCGAGTCACGTAGCCGCTGCTTCAGGCGGCCGACATAGCCTGAGATGACTGGACCCAGATAGGCATTTAGCACGGTTGTGCTGACCCGTTCGTATTCCCGGAATTCCGGCAGCACCTCGCTAGAGGTGCAGACGTAGGCATTCGGTAAGACGCGACGCACGACATCTGCAGCCTGGAGCTCATGGTTGGCATTGCGATATGAATGAAGGAAGCAAATTGCCACCCCCGCGACGGCCGCACTTTCTAGCGCGAGCGCTGCGGCTTTAACACCGCCGATATCCAGAGGCCGGAGGACGTCGCCCTTGGCATTGATTCTCTCGTCAACCTCCAGCCGGAGATCACGAGGTACGAGCGGCGCTATCTTGTCGACCGTTACGTCGTAAAGGCTTGGGCGCTTCTGACGCGCGATCTCTAGGACGTCCTTGAAGCCACTCGTCGTGATAAGTCCTGTGCGGCTGCCGCTTCGCTGCAGCACCGCGTTGGTCGCAACGGTGGTGCCGTGAATCACTTGCGCAACCCGATCGGGACGAATCCCGTGCTCAGTGAGGATACGCAGAATCCCAGAAACGATACCGATTGATGGATCCTGCGGCGTCGTCGGGATCTTTGATGTTGCGTATCTGTGGCGCTCATCGTCGACGAGATACAGGTCCGTAAATGTTCCGCCGACATCTGCGCCTATGCGGACGGCCACACGCGTGCCTCCGCGGAGCGAATGAAAAACGCGTGGCGCGCGCGAGCGTTCAGGCTCTGCTCGGAGAGGTCACGATGTCCTCTACTTCGACGTGGAACTCGGTGCCCACACCGCCTGACAGTCGCGCCAGGAGCTTTGCGATTTCGCGTGCGGGGTGTGTCGTTGCAGTCTCGGATAGCCTTCACGTCGATAATTGGCGCAACAATGCGAGACGTTCGAGCCGACCTCATCCGGACTCGTGCACGACAATCACGTAGGTCACATATGCGCTGGGCATCTCAGCCATTGCCGCCTCGGTCTCCTGTCGGCCTCGACCCGACTGGGGAATCCAGCCAAGCGCACACCCAATCGCCAGCGGCAATCAGTCGGGTTGTCTCACCGTTACTCACTTCAGTCTGTCCAACACCGTGTGACAGCCTTCTCACTTCTCGTCCCGTTCCGTGTTCCGCAGACTCTCGGCCCAGGTCGATGTGCGGAACCGATCAGGCCTGAATGGGGCAAGTTCGGGTACTTTTGTGCCCGTCAGCTCTTCAGTGACGTAGCGCGCAATTATCGCCGAGAGCGTGATTCCGCTATGCGTGACGATCTCGTACAGACCCGGAGCGTCGGACTCGAAGCCAACAATCGGGTGGCCGTCGGCGGGCATCGGCCGGATGCCAACTCGTAATGCCTCAATGCATGCTGCAGGCACCGTTGGTACGACCCGTCCGAGATCTGCAACTGCCATCGCGCATGTCGGGTGGTCTAGCGTAGGGATCGTAGCCTCGGCGACACCGCCGTCATAATGATCACCTCCGAGTAGCAGGCGGCCGCCGCCTTCGGGACGTAAGTGAAACCCGGGCGGATATATGACGTGCCGAATGCAGACCGGGAGCGGGGCGGTTACGACGAGCGCGCCCGGCTGCCGCCGAAGCTCGAGTTTGATGTCAGCATGGGCGGCAACTTCCGCAGCGTCTGGTCCAGCGGCATTCACGACAATGTCGGCGAGAATTCGACGTCCATCAGCGAGACCGACGCCAGTTACCGCAGAGCCATCCCGAATCAGCGCTACGACGCGTTCCTGGACCAATGTTGCTCCGAAGCGTCTCTGGGCTTCGTGAGCGAGTTTGTGCGCAAAGGCGACACCCTCGAGCCAGCCTTCACCCGGGACAACGTAGACCTCTGACGTCCGGTCGCGATCAATGAGAAGGTCCGGCTCCAAATCGCGCATCGCAATCTCAGGTGAGGTCCGATCGACGCGATATCCCCATTGTGCAAGTTGCCGGAGATTTCGCTGGAAATGTTCAATGCCCGATGCGTCGGTTTCATCGATCCACGCGAGCATTCCGTCTAGATGAAGCCAGTCACCTCCGAGCTCGGAGGCCAGTGACTCATGCTCGCGCATCGATCGCGCATTCAGTTCGTGATATTCGTACGGGACCTTTCGAAGCGCATTGAGCCAAGCGAACGAATTCGCAGTCGTGCCCCGTCCGAACCTCTGGTCAACGAGTGTGACGGCGGCGCCAGCTTGGGCAAGTCGGTAAGAAACCGCCGACCCAATCGCACCCCCTCCGACCACGACGACTTCTGTACTGGCCTGGAAAGTGGAAACGTATCTCACTAGTTGACAGCTGTCATGCCGACGTGCAAGGGGAGCAGCCTCGCTGGTCGGAACGCTTTCGTGTCAGAAAATGGCCACATTGCCTACTCGACGTTTGTAATCACGATGTTGCCGCTGCCATCCACCACGGCTTCGAAGCCAACCGGCACGACGACAGTAGTGTCATCCTGTTCGACGATGGCGGGTGCGGCGATCAGCTGGCCGGCCTGCAAATCTAAGCGACGATACACATTGGCGTGAGATACGCGTCCACTTAGCCGGACGCGCCTGCGGCCGATGGGGATTGGCGTTCCCGTCCCCGGTGTCAGTCTCGGGAAGTTCGGCTTGCGGATGGCGCCGACGACGATCACGTGTATGTCGACCAAGTCGACAGGCTCATCGGGGTCGGCGTGGGCATAGAGCCGCTCATGCAAGGCGTGAAACGCGCGAAGCAGACCGTCCTGGGTCGCATCAACTAGCCAATGAGGGTCAATGGGCAGCTCAATCTCGTAGGCTTGATGGTGATAGCGCATGTCAGCCGAGTAGAAGAGTGCCGGAACCGTGGCTTCAGGCGCATCTTCCTTAACCCATGTTCCGGCCTCAGCGGCGAGCTCCGCAAAGCACTTTCGAATCGTCTCGATCCGGTCCTCGGAGAGGCGCAAATTGAGGGTGCGCACGTAGTCGTTCTTGAGATCAGCGCTTAGGGCTCCAAGCGCGCAGAGCGTTCCTGGAGATTGCGGGATAAGTACGCGCGCTATGTGAAACTCCTCGGCGAGATGACAGGCCAAAAGCGGGCCGGCGCCACCGAAGGCGACGAGAGTGAAGTCGCGTGGGTCGACGCCATGCCGAGTGAGAACTTGGCTGAACTCTGCGTACATCCCAGACGCCGCAACTGCGATTATTGCGTCGGCTGTGGCTTCACAGTCCGATTCCATCGAGATTCCGAGGAGGCTGACCGCATCCTCAGCAAGTTTCGGGCTCAACTTGATTTGGCCCCCCGCGAAGGTGTTCGGGTTCAAGAAGCCTGACACCAGGAACGCGTCAGTGAGGGTGGGGGCAACGCCGCCCCTCGCGTAGCACGCTGGGCCCGGATTTGCGCCGGCGCTCGCTGGACCGACTTTTAGGAGGCCCGACGTGTCGATGCGCGCGATTGAACCGCCGCCGGCCCCGATCGACGAGATTGCGACGGCGGGCATGATAAGAGGAAAGTCGCCCACATGCTCCTCTCGTGAGTACGTGGGTTCGCCAGCGCGAACGACAGCGATGTCCGCGCTGGTCCCACCTATATCAAGCGTGAGCAAGTCCCGGAAGCCTGATAGCCCGGCGGCCTGGATCGCCCCTACCACGCCCGACGCTGGCCCAGACAAGAGGCTATCCACGGGTGTGGCTTGCGCATTCGTGACGGGCATCACGCCCCCGTTTGATTTCGTGACTAACGGTTCAACGCGCAATCCCATCTCAGCCAGATTGCGTTTTAGGCTCTCTAGATAGCCAGATACCTTCGGGCGGATGTAAGCGTTGAGGACCGTGACCGTCGCGCGCTCATACTCGCGCATTTGGGGCCAGACCTCATGGGAGCAGCAGACATAGAGATCAGGCGCGCGCTGCCGAACGATTTCCCGTACCGCGGTTTCGTGCGCGGGGTTTCGGTAGGCATTGATCAGGCAAACGGCCAGCCCAGCAATCTTCAGAGCTAGCGCGCGCTCAAGCGCGTCCTCGACGCTTGCTCGATCAAGTTCCGTGTCTATCGTGCCATCGGCGAGTATTCTTTCGCGGATCTCGAAGACTCGCCAGCGTGGAATCAGCGGCTCCGGGGCTGTGGCCCTGTAGTTGACAGGATCCGCAAGCCGTAAACGCTGAAGCTCGAGGATGTCGCGGAAGCCCGACGTGACAAGCAAAGCGAGGTCTGCTCCGTTCCGCTGAAGCACGGTATTGACGCCGATCGTCGTGCCGTGCACGAAGTACTCAATGCTGGAGGCGTTGATTTGGTACCTGTCCTTGAGGAAGTTCATTCCGTTACGAACGCCCGCGCTTAACTCCGAAGGAACAGTGGGCGCCTTGTGATGCAATAGCCGTCCTGTCGCCTCATCCCACACACTGAAGTCCGTGAACGTGCCACCGATGTCGATTCCCAACCGATGACCAGTCTTCACGTGCGGCGCCATTTTTCTAGCTGCGCAAGGCGACCTTGTGCGGTTCGATGTGTGGACGCACCGTCGTCCCACATTGGATTCCCCAGAGCGATTTCTAAAGGGACGTTCTGCAACCTTCGGAGACTCACCTAAACAAATCCTGCGTTCCGACGCACTAACCAGATCCTCTCCGGCGAAGCAGCACGAGAGGGGTCGAGGGCAAGACGAAAGCCTTCGCGCAAAGCACCACCGAGGCTCAACGACAGAACGCTGTGAAGTCCCGGGGCCAGTTCACATAGTTCGTTTGCCGCATTGATCATCATTAGAGCGGCCCCCAGAGTCGAGGCCGACGAAGGGCTGACGGTTGCGTGCACGCGATGTCTGCCCTCAATCGTGATCTGGTCCATCTGCACTAGACCGTGCTGCTCAGGTTTGTACTGCGCCGTAAAACGCATCGTGATCGCCTCGCGTTCGCCGACGAACCCCTTGCCCTCTTGGTCAATTCCCGTGACCTTGCCGGGCTCGAGAATGCCGAGACTTGACTCCACTGGCAACGGACTGGTGCGCGGCCTCCAGCTTTGCTCGATGTGATCCAGTGGCAAACCGACGTGTTCAGCTACCGCGGCAATTGACTCGGGGAACCCCATGTGCCCGACAACGCGGCCTGCGGCGAGCTTTGTGCGGAACTCATCTGGCCAGAGTCCAATGCCGACGTGATTAAGGTCATCTGGACCAGCCGTTACATCAACCACCCGAGACGCAGTTATGCCGGTGATCGCGGTGGAGACTCTGGCAAGAGCCAACACCAACGAGTCGAAAACGAACCCTGGATTGATTCCGCATCCCGTGATTCGGACGCCCTTTTCCATCGCGACCCGGTTGAGCCTCGCCGCGGCTTCGGGGTGACGAAGCGCCGGGTGGAACATGGATTCCGCCGCGGAGATCACGTTCAGTCTGCGACTCAGGGCGAGCTCGAGTTGATCTTGGATTCTTGGCATGAACGATTCGGTCATGTGAAACACGATCTCGGCGGGCGCGGAGAGGCCAGCTAGGCATGCGTCGAGGGTCGGCTCGATCTTAAACCCCAGGCCTCGAGTCTCAGGGAAGACGCTGCCTACTTCTTTTCCGGCGTAACCGGGATTGTGATCAATGACCCCGACGACTGAAATGCTGTGGACGCCCACTGCAGCCTTTAGTACTTGGCTGCCCAGGGCGCCGAGGCCCCATAGCACGACCCTCGCTGGATCACTCAACTCGCATCTCCTTCCCTGAAGAGGCCCATTGGTATCACGCGTTCTCAGCGTTCTCTATTCTTGGCCTCGGCAGGAAAGCCCCGAGGGCAGCGACCCTCGCGTCCGACAGCTCGATGCGTCGGTGCACGCGCATGCCTACTTTGCGGGCTATGCAAGTCAAGTCAGCTGAGCGCGCGTTTTAGCCGCGCCAGTAGCGCCGCCCAAGCGACCAATAGGTCCGCAAGGCCGGGTTCTCGCTCCGCCGGCACGCTCATGATCGCCCTGAACAAATCGTGCTTCGCGTAATCACGAACGGCTGGAGGCAAGGTGCTGACCAGCCGCACGCATTCGGCCCCAATTTGATCCGGCCAACGTAGCTCCAATGCTCGCCTGTAGCGGCCGAAATCGAATCCGTCCCGAAGCCCACGTTCGTGACGGAGGTGCTCACGCAGCGACGCGGTCGCCGTGGCGTCGACCGCACCATTGACGAAGACGACGCCGTACAGCTCACGGGCTGCAGGCTCGCTCACAAGCTCAGACCGGTAGTCCGCAAGGACGAGGTTCGAGGCTCGATCGAGGGGATCTCCGTAGCCAGCACCAGCTGGCCAGCGAAGGCTCACAACGTCCCCTGGCTCGAGCCGAAGGAAGTCGAACTTCCCGATTGCGCGTTGAGACTTGGAATCTGGATTCACGAGTGCCTCGCCGGACGCGCCGGAGTACCCCCCGGCGACACCCCACGGCTGCATCCTGAAGCGTTCCATACCTCGCGCCAGCACGATGCTGTCGGGGTGGAACACCTGAAAGTCGAGACGCACACCCATCCCCCCGCGGTGTCGGCCGGCGCCACCTGAGTCCGGGATTAGATGGAACCGGCGGATAACGATCGGGATATCTGCCTCGAGGCTCTCGACTGGAGTACTGCGCGTGTGGCCGCTGATTGGTTCGCGCGCGTTTACGCCGTCACGATCCCAGTGCCCGCCTCCGCCGCCTTGCATCGGCTCGACCACGGTCACATGCCGCCGATGGGTGCGCGGTTGTAGCAACGAGCACACAACCGGCGATGTCGCACCTGCCGACGCAGCTGGCACCTTCTGCGGTACGGCCTGCGCAAGGGCGCCTAGGACGACGTCCGCGAGCCGCAGCACCGTCGCAAACCGAACGCCGCAGGCGGCAGGAAAAACTGGGTTGACAATGCTGCCTTCAGGCAAGGTCATCGTTACTGGGCGAAGGATCGAGCCTGCCTTCGGTATGTCAGGGTCGTGGGTGATGATGTATGCAATCAGCCCGAGCGCGGCGAAGGGATGAGCCTTTCCCGCAGTTGCGATATTGAGAGACGACGAGACCTGAGGATCGGTGCCGGTGTAGTCAAGGTGGACATGGCCATCGTCCGCGGTCATTGTCAACTCGAGTCGAACGGGCACATCAGACACCATGTCGTCTTCGAGGTAGTCGACGAAGTGGTATGTCCCCCGAGGGATGCCCGCAAGAACTGCGCGAGCACGTCTCTCAACATGATTCAGAAGTACCTCGATTCCCTCGCGGACAATCTCGGGGCCGAATTTGGCAACCATCTCCAGGAGCCTTCGCTCAGACGAGTTGACGGCGGCGACCATTGCCTTTATGTCGCCCCAGTTCATGTCCGGTATCCGACTGTTGTCGCTTAGGATGGCGACGAGGTCTTCATTTAATACACCCCGGCGGAACAACTTCGTCGGCCTTAGTCGCAGCCCCTCTTGGAAGATTTCAGTCGCGCGCGGCGAGATGCTGGCCGGGACGAGTCCACCGACATCGGACGAATGGATGAAGGCGTATCCGAAGGCAAGCAGCGTCCCGTTATGGAATATTGGTTTCAGCAAATGCAGGTCGGGGAGGTGCGTGCAGAGGCCCGACGTGCTGTATGGATCGTTCATCAGCACAATGTCACCCTCGTCATAATGCTCGGTGAACCCGATTGCCCCGGACATATTTATTCCGAGGAATGGTGTTGCGCCCAGCTTCCACGGGTAAGCCACGTATTCGCCACCTGTCGAAACCACGCCCGTGCTGAAGTCAGCGGTTTCCTTGACGAACGTGGTGAACGCTGTTCGTTCGATGACCCGGGCGGCGTCTTCCACGATTGCTTGGAAGTAATTGCGCATGACTTCCAGCGTTACCCTATTGATCTTCTCTTTTGGCAAGGTGTTCAAATGCCTTTTACCTGCATCGAGACAAGGCCACGTGAGCTTCTGGCCCGGCTCGAACGGTGGATATGGGCTTCGCTTGCGTGCTCACTATTAGCCGCCATTTCGCTGGTCGTCTGCTCGCGAATCGCGAACGTTTCCATCTAGCGTTAGTTGAAGTGCGTCGAGCTCCCGGATTGTCCCGGTATCTAGGAGCGGGGCAGGCCGACGCACTGTCGCATGAGGCAGTGCACCTCTCCTACGGAGGATCTCCTTGCGCAGCGCGACACCAATAGTCTGCTGAGCCTCCAACTTTATCAGTGGTAACCACTGATGAAAGATTCCAGTGGCGTCGCTGTGTGATCCGGTCAACTCATTCTCCCAGATCCGCACCAGAATCTCTGGGTAGGCAAAGCCGGTCATTATGCCGCGTGCACCACGCCGTAACTCGTCGAGGAAATACAACCCGCCCGAGCCGCCGAATAAGCCCAGGCGTGCATCAGGGACAAGGGCGGCGATCTCCGAAATCTTCGGCGGCGTCGGGAGGTGCTCGATCTTCGCGTACCGACAACCTGGACAGTAATCTGCGATTCGAGCGAGCAGCGTGGAAGGCATCAGGATGCCGGTCGTACTCGGCTCATCTTGGATTACGATCGGAATCGCTATCCGGCGATTTACATCGCTGTAGAACTCCACAATTTGGTCAGCGGATGGTTTCGCAACGAACGGCGGTGCCACCATCACTGCCGCGGCGCCAGCAGTTTCCGCCGCAAGGCAGTACGCAATCGTCCCGCGCGTACCTCCAGGATGACCCGCTCCAACGATGACAGGAACACTGGCTCGCCGAGTGACCGTCTGCAGTACGATCTCACGCTCGGCATCCGTCAGCTTGTAGACCTCGCCGGCGATTCCTAGGATTGTCAGTCCGTGTGGCTTGCGCTCGAGCACCCAGTCAACGAGGTGTTCGAGCCCTTCGACATCGAGGCTTTCATCCTCCCGAAAGGGTGTCGCGAGGACAACGAAGACGCCCCGCAGGTCTTGCTGAATCATCGCCCGGCTGATAGCGGCCCATGGACACGACTACGGTCAGGTATGCATCGGCAGCGTTGTGGTGACACGTGGCATGCCAGAAGCATCGCCAGTGGCACTGCGAGGGCGTGGGTCGATCTCGTACCCGGGGAGTGCGAAATCCGCCGTCCCGAAGAGGACACAGACAAACCTAAGGCGGCTTGGCCAGGCGGCCATGGCGTAGAACCGACTGTTAGGATCGGACCGGCTCCATCCGTCTCGGAGTGGTCTCACGACGAGCGACATTGTTGCTGTCTGGTCGCACAAACCGCGCGGAACCGGGCGATCCTTCTAGGCGGCCTTCGTGGACCAGGACGCGGCCACGCTGAACAACAGTTCGCGGGAGCCCTCGCACAGAGCGTCCGCTGTACAGCGAGTAGTAGGCCTTTCCGTGCAACTTGTCCGAGAGCACCGTCGCCGCCTCCGGATCAAACACAATCAAGTCGGCATCCGCCCCGGGTACGAGGCGGCCCTTGCGAGACAAGCCGAAGATGCGAGCCGGCGCTTCGGCGATGGCGCGGACGATATCTTCAAGGTAGATGCGACCACGGTTTACGCCATCCTCATTGACTACAGTCAACATCGTCTCGATTCCAGGGGCGCCGAAACCGACATCAAAAATGTCGCCATCTACTTGGTCCTTTTCGGCACTACTGAATGCGCTGTGGTCGCTCCCTATGACATCGACAGTTCCATTGCGGACGAAGCGCCACAGCTGCTCGATGTCCCCAGTTGTCCGCAGTGGGGGCGCTATCTTCGCCCGGCCACCAAAACGAAGCATGCTGTCTTCGGCTGTGAGTGTGAGATAGTGCGGGCAGGTCTCGGCGTACACGGTTTGGCCGCGTTCGCGGGCCGCGACAATCTCCGGGAAGGCTTCGGCACATGAGATGTGAACCAGGTATACGGCGCTGCCCGCGACTCGCGCGAGTGTAAGAACCCGCCCTACGGCATCGACTTCCGTCCAGGTGGGGCGGGTCTGCGGATAGTCAAGGGGCCCTGTCCGGCCAGAAGCTCGGAAGCGGTCTTCGAGTAGGTCGATGGCCCAACCGCTCTCGGCGTGGACCATCGGCAATCCACCAAACGTGGCAATGCGCTCCATTGCAGCAAAGAGTTCGGCGTCAGTACTCATGATTCCGGCCTTGCGATACGCCGTGAAGAGCTTGAATGATCGGACGCCCAGTTGGACTGCGTCCGGAATCTCATCGAGTCGTCGTTTGACATCCGTCAATCTGACGTGCAGGCCAAAGTCAGCGAGCGAAGTGGCTTCTCCTTCGGCGATTGCGTCGGCAACACTCTGTCCGATGGGCCGTTGCTGGTCCACGTAAAGGTGGTGTAGGAGTGTCGTCACGCCGCCGAAGACAGCGGCTTCGGATGCCGTTGCCATCGATTCAGCATGGACGGGGTGGACATGCGCATCGATGAGGCCTGGAAGCACGAAACAACCGGTTGCGTCGATGATGCGATCAGCTTCAATGTGGGGCGCGGCCCTTAAGTCAGCCGCGATGACAGCGATTTGCCCGGCGCGCACCCCGATGTCGCCGCGGAAACGGCCCGTGGACGAGACCACGGTTCCACCTGCGACCAGCAGATCGAATCGACGGTCAGCAGTCACAGCCCTACCGCACCTTGTCTTCGTGGCAATAGGGTTCTTCCATCGTCTTAAATCGCGCCGATGCTGTTGCGACATTTCCTGCGCTTGCGGCGAAACGCTCTTTCGCGTGGCTGGTTAACGCAGATTTACGCACGGGCCGTGATAGGCGCCTCACCGACCAGACTCACGCTCAGGTCGGACGAACTTGCCGAAACCCGGCGAGGTCAGAATGGCACCGTGTTCGAAGACCTTCGTACCACGAAGTAGAACCGTTTCCAACGCGACGCGCGATTGGCGCCCGTGGTATGGAGTCCACTTCTGCCGGCCGTGTAGCCGTTCTTTGTCGACATGCCACGGGCGATCGAGGTCGTAAATCGCAAGATCCGCATCGCTGCCAGCCCTTAACGTGCCTTTGCGTGGATAAATGCCGATCAGCTTCGCGGGGTTGGTCGCGCTCATCCTGGCGATGATCGAAGGCGTCAGGCCACGACCGTATACGGCCTCATTCAGCACCAGTTGGAGCATCGTCTCGTTTCCCACGAGCCCGTTCGATGCCTCGAAGATGTCGTACTGTCCGCGGTCCTTCTCTGACTGATTCGTCGGCGAATGATCTGATGCCAGAATGTCGACTTTCCCTTCGCCGATCGCACCCCAAAGGGCGTCGACTTCCTGTCGCGACCGCACAGGTGGGGTTCCCTTTGCGTACGGACCGAGACTCTTGAGATCGTCCTCAGACAATAAGAGGTAGTGGGGGCACGTCTCCACAGTGGCCCGACAGCCCACTCGGCGGAGATCGGCGACCGCGTTGACAGATGTTCCAGAACTAGCGTGGAGAATATGTAGGCGGCAGCCAGTCGCGGTGGCGAAATGGCCGGCGCGACGTATCGCTTCGCATTCGCCGAGGATGGGTCGGGCTTCGACGAACGCCCCCGGATCGACTCTGCCAGACCCTCGCAACTTCGCGGTCAGGAAAGCGTTCAGCTCCTCGTTCTCAGCGTGCACAGCGATGACACCATCCCAGGTCGCGATAATCCTCATCGCTTCGAAGAGATGACCGTCGTCGACTCGAGGAAGAACCGGACTTCCAGCGATCATGTAGGCCTTAAAGGCCGCGGCTCCGGCATCATGCATGGGTCTCAGCTCGCCGAGCGTGTCACCGGTGACGCCGGCCCAGAGCGCGAAGTCGGCGTAGGACTTTGCAGATGCGCGTTCTCTCTTCGCCATGAATCCGGCGTAGGTCGTCGCCGGAGGCACAGCTTGTGGCATCTCGACAACAGTGGTGATGCCCCCTGCCACAGCGCCCGCGCTGCCCGTGTCAAAACCCTCTCTGCTCTGCGGGTCGGGTTCCCGAAAGTGGCAATGGAGATCGACGCCACCGGGCATGACAAGTTTGCCACTTGCATCGACGATTTCATCTGCGACGACGGTCTCGTCGGCGCTGAGGACGCGCTCGACAATGTCGTCTCTGATCAGAATCGAGGCGCGCAGCGTAGCCTCCTCAGTAACGACAGTGCCCCCTCGTACTAAGACGCTCGTCACGCGCTGCTCCTTGACAGAATAATGAGGTCCGCGTGGGGGATTACAGCGCGCAAGTAGACCTCTGAGGTGCCACGTCGATTCCCTCTCATGCCTATAAGAGCGCGCGTTCGAGGCGAGCCAGTATCGCGGTCCAGGCGGCGAGTAAAGCTCGGTCAATAGCTTCGACTTCTAACGGCGCGGCGGCAATAGCCCTAAACAGATAATGTTTGACGTAATCCCTCACGGCTGGGGGCAGCGTGCCGACTAATCGAGCGCATTCGGCCGCGACCCGGGGCGTCCACCGCTGCTCAAGCGCGCGCCGGTAAGGGCCGAAGTCAAATCCTTCGCGCGGACCCCGTTCGTGCCGCAGACGCTCACGCAAAACTTGTGTCGCAACGCGATCAACCACGCCCTCTGTGAACACCACGCCGTACAGCTCACGTGCCGCCGCAGAGCTAACGAGCTCCGCTCTCCAGTCAGCGTGGACAAGGTCGACGTTTCGATCGATCGGGTCTCCATAACCCGCACCGGCGGGCCAGCGGATGCTAACGACGTCTCCCGGCTCGAGCCGGAGGTAGTCGAACTTGCCGACCGTTTGGGGTGCCGCGGAGTCCGGATTGAGTACCGTCTCACCGGCTGAGCCACCGTAGCCGCCGTCGACTCCCCAGGGTTGGATCTTGAAGCGCTCCATGCCTCTTGCGGTCACGATCGCGTCGGGATGGAAGACCTGGAAGTCCAGACGAACGCCCATCCCGCCACGATGCCGGCCCGCTCCCCCCGAGTCCGGGATCATGTGATACCGGCGGATGACGATCGGTATGTCTGCTTCAAGACTCTCGACGGGAGTATTTCTCGTGTGGCCGCTGATCGGCTCTCTCGCATTGACACCGTCACGGTCCCAGTGGCCCCCTCCTCCTCCCTGCATCGGTTCGACGACAGTCACATGCCGTTGGTTCGTGCGTGGCTCCAGCAAGGCGCACACGATGGGCGCGCTTGCACCTGCCGACGCGGCCGGTACCTTTTGTGGCGCGGCTTGCGTCATCGCGCCGAGCACAAGATCAGCGAGACGCAGAACTGTTGCAAACCGGACGCCGCAAGCTGCCGGAAACACCGGATTAACGATGCTGCCCTGCGGCAGCGTCACCGTGACCGGGCGGAGGATCGATCCCGCCTTCGGGATGTCCGGATCTTGTGTGATGATGTAAGCGACCAGCCCGAGGGCGACGAACGGATGCACTTGGCCGGATGTCGTTACGTTCAGAGATGACGACACCTGGGGATCGGTTCCCGTGTAATCAAGATGGATGTGACCGTCATCAACTGTCATGGTCAACTCGAGCCTCACAGGGACATCAGACAGAAAGTCATCTTCGAGGTAGTCGACGAAGTGGTACTTACCGTTTGGAACTCCAGCGAACACTTTCCGAACCCGCATCTCGACGTGATCAAGCAGTTCGGCTGCGCCCGCCTTGACAAGTTCAGCCCCGAACTTTTCCACCATATCGAAGAGACTGCGCTCGGACCAGTTGACGGCGGCGACCAGGGCTTTGACATCCCCCCAGTTCTCGTCGGGGATGCGGCTGTTGTCGCTCAGAATGTCGACCAGATCCTGATTCAGCACGCCCTGACGGAAGAGCTTGACCGGCCTCAACCTCAAGCCCTCTTGGAAGATGTCCGTAGCCCGAGGCGAGATGCTCGCGGGAACGAGGCCTCCGATATCGGATGAATGAATGAATGCATGTCCGAACGCGAGAAGCTCGCCTCGGTAGAAGAATGGCTTCAGGAGATGGAGGTCCGGCAGGTGGGTACAGAGCCCCCCCGTGCAATAGGGGTCGTTCATTAGGACGATGTCACCCTCGTCGTACTGCTTGGTGAATCCGATTCCGCCCGAAAGGTTTACGCCGAGCAACGGTGTTGCGCCAAGTTTCCAGGGATACGCGATGTATTCGCCTCCGGTCGACACCAGCCCGGTGCTGAAGTCTGCGGTCTCCTTGACGAAGGTTGTGAACGCGGTACGTTCGATGATCCGCGCCGCGTCTTCGACGATTGCTTGGAAATAGTTTCGCATCACCTCAAGCGTCACTGTGTCGATGTGGCGTCGTTCGACGTTCAAATTCCGATCCCCGCCCCCAAGAGTGTGGTGCGAGTGATGGCCCCAACGCTGCTAATTACGATGCCTCCAGCCGCGTCGACGACGCCCGAGAAGTCGACTGGGACCAGAACCGTTGTGTCGTCCTGTTCGACGATGGCCGGTCCCTCGATGCGGTGGCCGGGGCCTAAGTCCGCCCGCCGATAGACAGCGGCTTGAGCTACGCGACCGCCGAGTCGAATGCGTCTTCGCGCTATCGGCGCGGGCAGACCCTTACCGGGACGGGGCGCCGCTATCTTGGGCTTGGACGTGGTCCCGACCACTTTCACGTGGATATTGATCAGGTCAACAGGCTCACTCGGGTCCGCGTGGGCGTAGAGGCGATCATGGAGCGTGTGAAAGGCACGGACCAGATCACCGTGTGTCGGTTGGTCAAGCCAACTCGGATCGACTGGCAATTCGATCTCGTAGGCCTGGCGGTGGTAGCGCATGTCGGCCGAGTAGTAGGTGCGGCTGTCTGCTACGACGGTGGCGTCGTGAAGTGCCGCGCGCCCGGCTTCCTCGGTGAGTTCAGCGAAATGTCGGCGAATCTCAACGATCCGATTATCTAAGAGGCGTAGGTTGACTGTTCGCACGTAATCGTTCTTGAGGTCCGCGCTCAGCGCACCGAGTGCGCACAGCGTGCCAGGTGTTTGCGGGACAAGGACCCGCGCAATGTGAAACTCGGAGGCTAGGAGGCACGCGAGAAGAGGCCCTGCACCACCGAAAGCTACCAAGGTGAAGTCTCGCGGATCGACGCCGTGGCGTGTGACGACCTGGCTGAATTCTGAATACATGCCGGCCGCCGCCACTGCGATTACGGCATCGGCCGTAGCCTCGCGATCCTTGCCTAGCTCACTAGCAAGTTGGTCCAAAGCGGCCTCAGCGAGCTCACGACTCAGCTTGATTTGGCCTGCGGCGAAGTTGTCTGGATTCAAGAGGCCGGAAACCAAGAACGCGTCCGACAGCGTTGGCGCGACTCCGCCGCGCCCATAGCATGCGGGTCCGGGATCTGCGCCGGCGCTCTCGGGTCCCACTCGAAGCAGCCCGGACGAGTCGACTCGGGCGATGGAACCGCCGCCTGCACCAATTTGAGAGATCGCTACCGCCGGCATGATGAGGGGGAAGTCACCGATATGTTCCTCGCGCGTGTACGTCGGCTCGCCATCCCGAACGACTGCGATGTCTGCGCTCGTGCCGCCGATGTCAAGCGTCAACAGATCCCGGAAACCCGAGAGGCTCGCAGCATGAATAGCGCCAACGACGCCGGACGCAGGCCCAGATAGAAGTGTCTCCACCGGTGTGGCGCGCGCAGTCGCGAGCCGCATCACGCCTCCGTTCGATTTCGCGATGTATGGCTCCGCTGCGAACCGCAAGTCGGCTAGCGTCGCGGATAGCCCGTGGAGATAGCCTTCAAGCTTGGGCCGGATGTACGCGTTGAGGACTGTGACCATCGCCCGTTCGTACTCACGCATCTGTGGCCAGACTTCGTGCGAGCAGCAGACGTACATGTCGGGTGCGTGCTGCGCAACGATCTCGCGAATGGCTCGTTCGTGCATCGGATTCCGGTACGCGTTGATGAGGCAAACGGCAATTCCACTTACCTTCAGGCGAATCGCCTTCTCAAGTGCCTCAACGACGCTCTCGTGGTCCAGCTCGGTGTCAACGCTGGCGTCAGCGAGAATGCGCTCGCGAATCTCGAAGACGCGCCACCGCGGAATGAGGGGCTCTGGGCAGGTCGCTCTGTAGTTAGTAGGGTAAGCCAAGCGCAACCGCTGAAGCTCCAGGATGTCGCGAAAGCCAGTTGTGACAAACAGAGCGAGGCTCGCGCCATTCCGCTGCAGGATCGTGTTTCCGCCGATCGTTGTGCCGTGAACGAAGTAGTCGATATTGGATAGGTCGATACCCAGTCGCTGCGAGAGGTTGACCAGTCCGTTTCGGATGCCCTTCGCCAAGTCGCTCGGAACAGTGGGCGACTTGTGATGGACTAAGCGGCCATTAGCCTCGTCCCACAGGCTAAAATCCGTGAAGGTACCGCCTATGTCGACGCCGAGCCGGAGCCTTTCGCCGGACTTCACAGTTCTCAGCCTTCCAACCGAGTTCGCTTAGGCCCACAGGGCTCGGATGCCCGCGGCTTGGCTGATATTGTAGCCTGGATGCGTCTGATATTTCCATCGCGGCAGGTCAGTCGACGGCGCAAGCTGGGGTAGCCGGCAGGTGAGGGAGGACAAGGCAATGTCGAAGCCAGAGTCTGTTGATTCGCGGCTGACTCGAAGGCGGATGCTCGGTCGTGTAGCGCAGGCGGGCGTTGGCGTGGCGCTTTTCGACTTGACTGCGGCGGCTCTTGCGGCGTGCTCTTCGAGCACAGCCACACCGGCTCCCGCTGGCTCGCAGAAGCCGAGTGGTCCTTTGAAGGTCGCGCTCGTCTCGGAACCGACCTCATTCGAGCCATCAGTCGAGATGTCGAAAGTCACGCTCGTCCAAACGAACACAATGCTCGAGACCCTTGCGATCAATGGTGCGGATCATGTTTACAAGCCCTGGTTGGCTGAGTCCTGGAACGCGTTTTCGCCTACGAGATGGCGACTCAAGTTGAAGCAGGGGGTCAAGTTCCAGAATGGCGAGCCTTTCAATGCCGATGCCGTGACGTTCTCGGCGAATGTGTGGCTGACGACGAAAGGCCAGGCAAAGGGCCTCTTCAACCCTGTCTTCACTGGAGCGGAAAAGGTAGACGATTATACCGTGGACCTCGTAACGAGCGGGCCGTCTTCAATTTTGCCGTCCAGCCTGGCCTTCTTCTACGTGTTCCCGCCCAAGTACTACGCGCAAGTCGGACCCGACGGCTTCGGCGCCAAGCCGGTCGGGACTGGTCCGTGGCGCTTTGCAGAATGGACCAAGGGCGTGCAGTTGCGTGTCGAGCGGAATCCTGACTACTGGGGTCCAAAGCCTCTGTTCGACGAAATAGACTTCCGCTGGGCGCCGGATGCTTCGACTCGGGTTGCACTGCTTGAAACTGGTGAGGTTGATCTGATTCAGAGCGTCCCGCCGGCACTCGTCGATCGTGTCAAGCAGTCTGCGAAGGCGCATGTTGAGGCCGTGCAGAGCCTGCGCAGAATCTACTTTCAGATGAACCTCAGCGATGGACCGCTTAGCGACGTCCGAGTGCGTCGAGCCATCAATTACGCCGTTGATGTTGATTCGATCATCGCCGGTCTCTTCAAAGGGCAGGCTTACAGAGACAAGGGATTCAACGACATCGGGCTCGAAGGCTACCAGCCGGATCTAAAGCCCTTCACGTACGATCCTGCCCAGGCGCGCAAACTGCTTGCCGACGCAGGCTATCCGTCGGGCTTCCCCGTCACCCTTTGGCACACTGTCGGTCGATATGTCCTTGACAAAGAGGCTGCCCAGGCCATCGCTGACCAGCTCGGGAAAGTCGGGATCAATGTCACGCTCATGGGACTTGAGTCCGCAGCCTATTTCAGTAAGGTCAATGGCGAGAGGGTCCCAGGAATCAATCTGTATTCCAGCGCACCTCTGTTCATGAACGCGCTCTCGCTGGGGCTCCAGGCCTTCCAACCCGGTAGGGGTTCCGCCTACGATGCTAACGACAAGACCGCAGCCTTCATCACGGCAATCATCGGCGAGCTTGACGCGCAGAAACGAGCAGACCTCTACAGACAATTCGAAAACTACGTGTACAACGACTACGTTCCCTGGCTGTGGGCATGGCATCAGCAGGACGTCTACGGCGCCAGCAATCGGCTGAACTGGACAGCGCGCTCGGACGAACTTATGGAGTTCACCGCGATTACGTTGAAGTAGGCTGTTCGCGCGGGAAGTGAAGCGCGACGATACGGGTCCGGGCCGCAGGCTATGCCTCCCGCCTCAGATACCGCTTGCCGGGGGCATGACGACTCGTTAGATGACTAAGTTCCTTGCGCGCAGACTCATGCTCTCCTTTGTTGTCCTCGCTGGGGTCAGCTTCGTCAGTTCCGGAATGATGCTCATCGCGGGCGACCCCGTTGAGGTCATGCTCGAAGGAACCACGACGTCTGACGCGGACAAGGTAGCGCTACGTCACGAATTCGGATTCGACAGACCGTTCTTGGTCCAATATGCGGACTTCGCAACAGGCGCGCTAAAGGGAGATCTCGGAAGGTCGCTACGATTCCATCAACCAGCACTGGGCATCGTCATGGACAGACTTCCGGCGACGCTCCGATTAGCGGTTGCGGCGATGCTGCTGGCAGTCTTGGTGGCGGTTCCCCTCGGCATTGTGTCGGCCTCGCGTCCGAATAGTTGGGTCGACTATGGCGCACGCCTACTCGCTCTCATCGGGCAGTCCGTCCCGCTCTACTGGCTCGGCATTGTGCTTGTTTTGCTCTTCGCGGTCACGCTCGGTTGGTTTCCGTCCGCCGGCGACCTCGATCTAAAGAGCATCGTGCTACCCGCCTTCACTCTGGGTCTATATCCGACGGCCCGAATCGCCAGGACCCTGCGCGCCAGCCTGCTGGAGGTTCTCAGCCGGGAGTACATCCTCACCGCGCGCGGCAAGGGACTGAGCAATCTGACTGTGCTCTCTCGGCACGCCCTACGTAACGCGGCGCTTCCAGTTCTGACGGTTGTCGGTCTTCAGTTCGGAGCGCTTCTCGGCGGCGCGGTTGTGACCGAGACAATCTTCGCCTGGCCCGGCCTCGGTCTGCTCTCCGTGCAGGCGATATCTTGGCGCGATCTGCCCTTGCTCCGCGCGATTGTGATGGTGGCGGCGGCGATGCTTGTCACGCTGAACTTGGCGACCGATGTCCTATACGCCTACGTTGATCCGCGGATTCGATTCTCCTAAGAAAGTTGTTGACTTGGTTCCCGAGTCGCCGAGACAGGCCCGCCTGTCCACCGCGGGAGTGGGTCGCCACCAGTTCATACGGCGACTCTCGCGGGATCCGGGGAGCCTTTCCGGTGTCGCGCTCGTGGCCGCATGGGTCTGCATCGCGCTCCTCGGGCCTCTGTGGGTCAGCAGCCCTACCGACCAAAACCTTTCGCTGACCCTACTTCCCCCCGCGTGGTTGCCGGACGGCTCGGCGGCGCATCCCCTCGGCACTGATTTCCTGGGGCGGGACTTACTCAGCAGGATTGTTTATGGCGCCCGAACCTCATTGACCGTCTCTGTATTGGCTGTCGCTGGCGCGGCGGTAGTCGGATCGCTTGTCGGCACTGTCGCAGCAGCTTGGGGCGGCCTCGCAGACGACTTGCTCATGAGAGTCGCGGACGTGCAACTGGCGATACCGTTCGTGCTCCTCGCTATCACAGTGCTCGTGCTGCTGGGCGGCTCAACGCTGAACATGGTGCTGGTCTTGGTTCTGTCGGGATGGGTGATTTTCGCGCGGGTAATCCGAAGCGAACTTCTCCACCTCCGCGAGGCAGAGTTTGTACTCGCGGCGCGGGCGGTGGGCGTAAGCCAGATCAGGGTCGCTTTACAACACCTCCTGCCGAACGCCATGGGCTTTGTGGTCGTAGTGGCAACGTTGGAGCTCGGTAATGTGATCCTCCTCGAGTCCGCATTGAGCTTCATCGGAGTCGGAATCAGGCCGCCTCAAGTCAGCTGGGGCACCATGCTCGCCGATGGCCGCGACTACCTGACGAGCGCGTGGTGGCTGACAACCCTTCCGGGCGCGGCGGTAACAGCAGCGATTTTTGGCGTGAACCTGGCGGGCGACTTTCTACGAGATTTCTTGGACCCGCGCCGACGAGAGTTCTGATGTTGAAAGCCATGCGGCCGCCGGCTCCGGTTACGACGGCCGAGCGAGGTGCGAGCCGAGGCCATTGGACATAGCGGCAGCCGTACGAGGCGCGCCAATCTCGATGTGGCGCGGTAAGGCGGCCTGGCTCACGGTCAACGCGCTAATGATGTTCTCCCTTGTGTGCTTGACCTGGTCAGCAACGATCGTGCGCGCGGATTCAGAATCACGTTTTCGTAGAGCCTCAACTAGCTCAAGGTGGTCTTGAGCTACTTCCTGGCTGATGTCTTTAATGTCGGCGCCAAGATGAAAGACACGCTGCAGCTCATCGAGGCAGCGCGAAATCAGCGCAGAAATCCGCTCGTTGCCCGAGAGTTCGGCAACCCTTACGTGAAACCGCGTGTTCGCATCGATGAACTGATCGAGGCTCTGCCGATTGCCACGGCTATAGCTCGCGCGTGCGAGTTGCTCGAGTTCGTCCAGATCTTCTTTCGACGACCGACTCGCGGCCAGCGTGGCGGCGCCGCTCTCTAGCACGGCCCGTAGCTCAAGAAGGCTCAGGATGTCGTTCATCGTCAGCGGCATCACCTGATACCCTCGTCGCGGGTGCACCACAATGAGCCGCTCCTGCCGCAGAGCGTTCAAGGCTTCGCGGACGGGCGTCTTGCTGGTGCCGTAGCGGCGAGCAAGCTCGGCTTCGTAAACCTGACTGCCAGGGACCAGCGCGCAACTGAGCACATCCGCGCGTAATTGCGCGTAGACGCTCTGAGTAAGCGACTGCGGCGAGGTAACGGGCGTAACCGCCCTTACCCGGTGCGGAGTCCGTTGTACTACATGCTTCTTCGATCGCTTTGTGACCCGATCAGTTTTGCTTGACACGAAAGATATGGTACATCATAAACGCCTGAAATATCAGCTTGCGCAGAACCCCGAACTTGGAATTCCCTGCAGCCGACGGCCCCCGCCGGTAGGCTCGGGCAGTCTTAAGTGACTCGCACCTCCTCGTTAGCGGGCCGTGGGACGCCGCGAGCCGGCCTTAGCACCGAGGTCGACGCGGGTCAGGCTAAGTCCAAATGATTCCTCCGAGCGCAGAGGTCGTCGTGATCGGAGGCGGCGTGATTGGCACCAGCGTCGCATATCACTTGGCCCGCCGCGGCTGCACCAACGTATTGCTCATCGAACGGTCGAGGCTTGGCGGCGGCTCAACCGGCAGCGCTTCCGGCGCAATCCGGCAGCAGTTTGAGCGCGAGATTGAGGTTGCGCTCGCGGAGCGTTCGGTTCGATGTTGGATTGACTTCGAAGAATCTACCGGTGCTCATCTGGACTTCCGCCAGGTCGGTTACCTGTTCCTCCTAAGCACCTCTTCGGAAATCGAACGGTACCGTGCCAACGTTGCGATGCAACGCCGAATGGGGGTGCCAACCCGTCTCCTCAATGTCGAGGAAGCGCTTTCCGTCGCGCCGGGGATCGACGGCGACGGCTTGTTGGGTGCGAGCTATTGCCCCACGGACGGCAGGGCAATACCGGCTGCAGCGGTCGAGGGCTTCGCAAGGCGCGCCCGCGACCTCGGTGTACGAATCGAAGAGCAAGTAGCGGTCACGGGCTTCCGAACCGCGGGCGAACGCATCTCCGCCCTGGAGACCTCGGCCGGAGTCATCCACACGCGGGTTGTCGTGAACGCTGCAGGCCCACAGGCCGCTGACGTGGCGTCGATGGTCGGCGTCAGCTTGCCGGTTCGTGCCCAGCGGGTTCACCAGGTCGTGACAGACGCGGTGCAACTCCCTGACTCTTTCCCTTGCGTGCTGGAGTTGTCTAAGACTCTGTTCCTGGCCAAAGAGGGGTCTGGCGTGCTGCTCGGCCTGGGTAGCGGAGAGCCGAAAAGCACCGATCTCACGGTCGATTGGAACTACCTGCCCGAAGTGATCGAGGCCGCAATGCAACGCATGCCTCTCTTGCGTGGTGCCGCGGTCCGCGCCGCCTGGGTTGGCCTCGGCGAGTACACGCCGGATAGGCTACCCGTGCTCGGTCCGGTGTCCCAGATAGAGGGCTTCTACTGCGCCAACGGAATGAGTGGACATGGATTCATGCTGGCACCAGCTATTGGCGAGGCGATTGCCGACCTACTCGTCGAAGGCAAATGTAGCTGGCTAGACATTGGCGAGCTCAGCATCGAGCGATTCCAGACCGCGTGAGGTCGAAATGGGTGGGGCAGTGGCCCGAGGCTCCAGGCCCGTGGGACCGAACGAATCAGTCTCACGCGTCGCGCAGTGAATCGACATAGGGAGGGTTCTTAGGTGGGCGACCGGATCACCGCGACCCGCATTGCGGATGTTCAGGCAGTCTGGATCCACGAGGGCTTCGAGCGTAGCTATCGGTTAGTGACGAAGAAAAAAGACGGCTGCGCCTCCTTTTCGTTCCACGTGACCTTGTACGAGCCGAATTTCGACACCATCGTACGGGGGGATGGGGTGCACGAAGTGGTCTTGTACTGCCTGGAGGGTGAGTCCCGACAGATCCTCGAGGATGGCACAGAAATTCAATTCACGCCGGGCACGGCGACTTATTTGCCACGGACCTACGAATACAGGCACATAGTCGGTCCCTCGGGTCTGAAGATCGCCGTCGCGTGTAATCCCCCCAGGGAGTGACGCTGGCGTGTGTTCTGTCCGTGCCGCCGAGTCGGCCCAGAGCGGCCGGTCCTCGTGCGGGACGTCCGAATTGAGAGTGAAGGCGAACGACTACGATGCTTGATGGCACGCTGAAGAGACGACTTCTCGCGGGCGAGCTTCTCCTTGGAGCATGGCCAACACAGCCGTCGCCGAATCTCATCGAAGTTTGTGGCTTGCTCGGTTTTGACTTCGCGTTTGTGGACGCGGAACACAGCATGCTCAACCTCGAGACTTTCGGCGACTTGATGCGTGGCGCAGACGCCGTCGGACTTGCAGTGCTAGTTCGGGTCCCTCGAAACGATCCGGTGGCGATGCTTCCTTACCTTGAGGCGGGGGCCGCAGGGGTCGTGGTTCCACATGTGTGCTCAGCAGGAGAAGCAAAAGCTGCGGTGGACGCTGTCAAGTACTACCCGATGGGGTCACGCGGCGCCGGAAGTTCGACGCGGGCGAATGCATATGGCTTTCGTCAAAGCGCTGCGGAGTACTTCCAGCGGGCCAACGAGCAAACGATTGTCATCCCGATGGTCGAGGACGCCGAAGGCGTCAGCAACATCGCGAGCATCGGTAAGGTGCCAGGTGTTGACCTGGTGTTCATCGGGCCGGGCGACCTTGCCCTTTCCCTCGGCCACGGCGGCAAAAGCGGAGATCCCGAGGTCCGCGCGGCGATCGACCGCGCGTTCCTGGACGCGAGGGCGGCGGGCGTCCGTGTGGGCACTGTCGGATATGGCATTGAAATGGCTCGTCAAGGCGTGGACTTAGGTGCGCAGCTTCTGATCCAGTCGACGGATCTCTTGCTTGCCGCAAGTGCGAAAGACTACCTCAACTCCGTCCGTTCGGTTGGAACCAAGTCGTAGAAGATTCCGGCGGATGGGGGCTGATCTAGCTGACTGTTAGACCGATCGGATTCCCCAGCAGGTATGTAGATGGGGATGCTCAGTCCTCAGTTTGGGCGACGGTAGGGGTGCATTCAGCGTCGTCGGGTCGGTTCGGCCCCCTACGCCTGCGAATTCGTTGCTACAGCCAGCGCGCAGGCGGCAAGGGCTTCTGCGGTCAGAACTCCTGACGTAAGAGCATAAGGAGTGAGACTCGCCTCTCTCATGGCAGGCGAGTGACCGGCAATCGGTGCCTCGGTCACAGGGAAGCGGATCCAGTCCGTCGGTACGACCTGCGATACGTTGCCGAGGTCGGTCGATCCGGTTATGAGCGTTCCGCGCTTCGGCTCGATACCGCGTGTCGATAGATTCTCCGTCAGGATGTCGCCTAACTTCCAATCTGCCTTCACAGGGGCGTAGAGGCGCAGGTAGTCATCGATCTCCACGGTCGTCCCGGTCTGCAGTGCCGCGCCCTCGGCAATCTTGGTGAACGTCTCGACCATCTCCTCGAGCAGGGGCAACTCCTTCGCGCGGATACCGAACTTCGCCTGAGCACGCGCCGGGACAACGTTCGCGGCTTCGCCGCCATCAGTGATGATTCCGTGGACGCGCGTGTCGGCGGGCAGGTGTTGCCGCCAGCCGTCAATCCCGATGAAAAGACGGATGACACCGTTCAGTGCGTTGCGGCCGAGTTCTGGCGAGGCTCCCGCATGCGAAGATTGACCGTGGTAGGTCACCTTCTTTCCGACGCTTGCGAGCACGGTTGCACTCACAACCCAGTCGGCGCTGGCCGTCGGATGCGACGAGAGTGCAGCAGACACATCGCTGAACGCTCCAGCGTTGAGGAGATCAATTTTCCCTCCGCCATTCTCCTCGGCTGGGGTGCCGATAACTTCGATGCCGCACCTCAGCGCCGCATCGCGCGCCGACGCGGCCAGAAGGAACGCACCGACGTTGCTCAGGGCTATGAGGTTGTGCCCACAACCATGTCCGACGCCAGCGAGTGCGTCGTATTCCGCCAAGAACGCCACGGCTTTCCCGGGTGGCCCGAAGCGCGCGCGGAAGGCGGTCGAAACACCGCCAAACCCAACTTCGACCTTGTGCCCATAGGCCTCGAGCAGTTTGCGAATACGCTCGACAGCCCGGAATTCCTCATACGCGAGCTCAGGGTCTGAGTGAATCTCACGCGACAGCTGGATGACGTCATCGCGGAGCTTCCCTTCGAGCTTCAGCATGAATCGCTCCGTTTCATCTCATTGCGCCTGTAGCCCAAACCGTAAATCCGCTATGGATACGTCGAACAGACGACATAGGCGCACCATCTACCTGCCTGATGCCAACCGGTAACCATTGCGCGCAGAACCCAGCTCAGCTTTCGCAAAATCCTCCCGGCCGCGACCAGAGGCGAACTAATATATCAGCGGCATATGTTGCGCCGCAATTGCACAAAGGCGGGACGTACGCAGCTGTGAAGGCAGCGCTGTGCCAGCACGGCCTGCCAATCATCCGAGCGAACCGGGAGCGTCTCTGGGAGGACTTCGCGGCGGTCGCGAAGATCGGGCGCCGTCGCGACGGTGGCATCTCGCGAGAGGCCTATAGCCCAGCCTTCATGGAAGCAAGGCGTTTCGTCCAGGAACGGATGGTGGCAGCTGGTCTCAAAGCACGCGTAGATGCTGCTGGCAATCTTTTCGGTCGCACGCTCGGCGCCGCGCCGGTCGTCCTGACTGGATCGCACCTCGACGCGGTTCCTAACGGCGGCGCGTTCGATGGGGCAGTCGGTGTTATCTGTGCGCTGGAAGCTACGCGCGCGATTTCTGAGACATCGGTTTCGCTCGAGAATGCGATCGAGGTGGTCGCTTTCGCTGAAGAGGAGGGGCGGTTCACTGGGCTGCTTGGAAGCGCTCTCATGGTTGGCGCGGCATCGATCAGCGAGCTTCCGTCACTCAAGGACGTCGGCGGCGACTCCTTGTCCGAAGTCCTCTCGAGCGTCGGCCTGAATGTCTCGCGGCTTGGGGACGCCCGTCGAGCGCCGGCCGAAATTGCTGCCTTCGTCGAACTGCATATTGAGCAGGGAGCGGTTCTTGAGAATCTGGGTCTCCCAATTGGCGTGGTGACTAACGTCTCCGCTACTTATCGGCTCGCGGTGGAGCTCCACGGTCGGGCGGATCACGCGGGCGCAACGCCGTTGGATCATCGGAAGGATGCTCTGCTCGCCGCCGCCGAAGTGATCACCCAAGTGAGGTCCCTCGCCGTGAAAACAGGGCGGCCGAGCATCCGCGCGACCGTCGGTCAACTCGTCGTGAGCCCAAACGTCACCAGTGTCGTTGCGGAGTCAGTTCGTTTTGTCGTAGATGTTCGAGACACCGAGGAAGAGCCGCGCTCCGGGCTGATCGAGCAGATTCGAGCCGCAATCGACCTTGCGTGTTCCCGTGAGGGCTTGGCGGCTGACATGCGCGCGACCATGTCCGCTCGACCAATAAGAACCGACGCGCGAGTTGTTGACGCGATTGAATCGGCGTGCCGTTGCTTCAATCTGCCATTCGCGCACATCGTCAGCGGAGCGAGTCACGATGCTCTGAACGTTGCACTCGTTGCCCCCACCGGGATGATTTTCGTTCGAAGCGTCGGCGGGCGAAGCCACACGCCCACAGAATTCACGAGCGGCGAGGACATTGCGGCGGGCGCGGATGCGCTAATCGGGACTCTCATCCACTTGCGACTCGCCGCGGAACCAGCATCTGGTAGGTCGCAGCTCGCTTGACTGTCGATTTTAGAGCCGCCCTGTGCCGATTCGATGATCCATCGAGTCCTCTCGCTCGGCACACCTAGAGCCGTTGTCCGGCCTCCTTCTGGAACTTTTGGGAACGAAGTCCGAGCGCGGATAAGCGGCTGTTCGGCTGATCCCGAGCAAGGAACGTTGTTTTCCAAGAAACCGTTCGACTGTGATTGGGCCGCACGCCCGAATCTGCCATCCTGCGCCCATCTCCGATCAACTGGGCTGCGAGGTCGAACTCGAGGCCGGCCATCATTGGACGGGGATGGTCGCGACCCGGACGAACGTGACGTGTCGTTGTCGGTTAGACGATTGCCAACGATGTGATCGTCCGCGATGTTCAGCGCACGTGGCAAGGGGACACTGTTGCAATAGCAAGAAGTTCGACAGTCACTTCGCCGAGCTGTCAGTGGGCACGAGTCTGTTTCCGGAAGACATCGCCATAACAGCGACATCAGAACGTGTTGCAGTCGGCCGACAGCCGCCCGATTGGCTGAAGATCCGAGATCTTTGTGGAATTGGAAATTGGAACGGATCGGGGACTGTTCGCAACCGCGTTGGGAGAGCGTCGGCCCTTGCAGGCGTCAGCGAGAACCCCTTCCACCGGAGACAGGGCTTCCGAGGAGAGGTCACATACCAGTGCGGCCGATGATTAGCGTCCTCAACGCGCTGGCAGTTGACCAACATGCTGCCCGGGAGGCGACTACGTGTGACGCGCACCCCTGGCTGAGACTCAAGCGGCCACCGTCAATTCGACGACCTGCGGACCGGCCCCTGTGCCGCTGATCGCTGCGCTCTCAGGCCTTTGGCGGGGTGCGGGCTCGGTGGTCTCACCATGAGCACCAGGCGAGAGGTTCGTCAGACCGTCAGGTTGCATGCTATGCCGCCGCTCAAGGTCATCCTCGGCTACGTGTTTATCGTTGTCGTGGGGGGAACTGGATGGGCCGCGATCAAGGTTGGCGTGGCGCAGGTGCCACCGTTCCAATTCTTGTTCGAGCGCAATGCGCTTCTAGCTGTCATCTTGACTGCGTTGGTCTCCGCGATGCGACTCCAATGGCCCCGCAATCGGACGACCATCGTCACCGCCGTCGCGGTCGGCGTCCTCTACAACGGCATTGGATCGGGGATCACATACTGGTCGGAGCAGTACGTCTCCAGCGGACTCGTTTCGGTCTATGGTGCCTCGTCGCCGATCTGGGGTGCGCTCTTCGCTCACTATCTCGTTCGTAACGACCGTCTCTCACCAGCGAAGATTCTGGGGCTTGCATTGGGTCTCGCTGGGGTTGCGCTTCTTGTCGGGACGCCCGAGCTTGGTTTGAGACCCGAGGCGGTCGCCGCCCGGGTGCTCCTACTTCTGTTCCCGATATCTCTGGCGGGCGCCACGATTCTCCAAGTCCGCCTACTTAGGCAACAATCTCCGATTCCTCTCGTGGCGATCGGGGCGTGGGGGGCCACTGCGGCGCAGGCTCCGCTGGCACTCTCGCAGCTGAACGAACCCGCACAGTGGACGATCGGTGCAGGACTTGCGCTTCTCTACTTGGTTGTCTTCCCAAGCGCGCTCGTGATGGTCGTACAGATGTGGCTCACACGGTGGTTAAGAGTTACGACCATGACCATGGTTCAGGTGATAGTTCCGGCGGAAGCGCTGCTGATCGGAGCGCTTGCATTTGGCGAAGCGCTAACGCTGTCGATGCTCGCCGGTGTGAGCTTCATCCTCACTGGGCTGACGTTGAATGCGGTCTTTGGCCGTGGCCGGCCAACAAGCCGATTACCCGTCGGCACTGGCAACAGCTAAGAATGGAGTTGACCCGCCGGTTTCGTGGACACGAAGCACTTTGGGCCCGAAAGACCCAGAAGGAGTGTCCAGGTGAATGTCTTCGTCCGGGCCGCGCGCAACCTCGCGGCCAGGTTGGTTGAACGCTTTTTGACGTGACGAGCGCGATGGTCGTCGGCTCGAAGCGTGTGGACGTCATGAGAGACTGGCTGTTCATGATGCGGGGCTGGACGGCAACCGCGTCGCCGCAATCGTCGAACTCAGGCTGCCATTGGCACTCGTCGCAGGCATCGTGACGACTTCGCCTCAGGGATGGCTTCTGTTCCTTTCTCTATTGGTCCGGCGGCCGTGCGGCGCACGATGTTCCCGCAGTCGCCACGACGATGGCGCCGGAAAATGGGTCAAGAGCGTCAGACTTTGACGGAGCGGAGTCACCTTTTCGCACGCAGCGCCGCTAGCCCCTCGGCAAGTCGATCCAGCCCAGCGGCAAGCCGCCCATACTCGGTCGCATAGGACAGCCGCAAGTGACCTTCGCCGCCCGGGCCGAAAGCCGAGCCCGGCACCACCGCCACTCCGTGGTCCTGAAGGAGTCGGTCAGCGAGTGCGCTGTCATCCAGACCGAATGCGCTGACGTCTGGGAACGCGTAGAAGGCGCCCTGAAGCTGAGCGGATGTCAATCCCGGGATGGCGGATAGCCGATCAATTACGAGGCGACGCCGTCTGTCGAACTCGTCCCGCATGGTGTTGACCGGTTCTTGCGGGCCATCCAACGCGGCCAAAGCGCCGGCCTGGGCAAACGAGTTCGCACACACCGTTGTGTATTGAACGATGCGAACAAGCACGTCTATGACAGGTCTCGGCGCGGCGGCGTACCCAATCCGCCACCCGGTCATGGAGTATGCCTTGGAGAAGCCGTTCAGCGTGATTGTGCGTTCGCGCATTCCCGGTAGCGCTGCGATCGAGGCGTGCTCGAGTCCGCCGTACACAAGCTTCTCGTAGATCTCGTCTGCGAGGACAATGAGGTCGCTGGACCGCGCCACCTCAGCCAATTGGTCCAACACCGAGGCCGGACAGACACTGCCCGTCGGGTTTTGGGGGGTGACGACAGCGAGCATGCGCGTGCGTGGCGTGATGCGATCGAGCACGTCTTGGGCGTCAAGTTGGAAGTCGTTCTTCTGGCGCAGCGGCACAGGAATCGGCACGGCACCAGCGAGCGTCGCGCAATGGAAGTAGTTCAGATACGCGGGGGCGGGAACAAGAATCTCATCACCTGGGGTGAGGAAGCCAAGGATCGCGATCGCAATGGCCTCGCTGACACCGCTCGTGACCAGAATCTCCGTCTCCGGCTCGTATTGGAGGCCGTTGTCGACGCGCAACTTCGTGGCGATCGCCCGGCGCAACGCGAGCTCGCCGTAGTTCGAGGTGTAGTGGACTCTGCCAGCGTCGAGCGCGGCTTTCGCCGCCTGTTTGATATGTGTTGGTGTGTCGAAGTCAGGACGACCAATGTTCAGATGGACGATGTCCCGGCCGTCGGCCTCGAGACGTGACGCGGCCTCGAAGATCCGACGTATACCTGAGAAGGGGATAGCGCCCATGCGCTCCGCCGGCTTGTTCGTCAACGTCATGCGAAGGACGTGATGCTGCCGTCATCGTCGCTCGTCGCGTGTACGAGCTCGACGCTGCTTCGTCTTCCGTGCCCGGCCATCGAACGCAGAGTAAACGGCAAGTGGGGGGGCGTGGCTCGCTCCCTGAGCGACGGATGTCGAGTCTGTTGGATCCCTGACTAGGCCCGTGCCTTCCAGATGCGCCACAGCGCAAACCGAAGCTCTTCTTAGTGCTGAGACAAGAGTCTGCGTAGTCGAGGTGGTCAGCCGAGGTACGCGATTCCTCGAATTTGGTCGGGTTCTCGACTCGCAGAGCGAAAACTAGAAGATGGGCCTGAATCCTCATCGCGGGATCGATTCCCAGCCCATCGCTTCGATCACATGATTGGGCGACGTGCCTGCTCGCCGACCATCGTTGAACATTTGTCGTCAGCCGTAACCACGTAGCGTCGCGCTTGCGCTCAGGCGCGATTTCGCAGATCACTGGAGACATGACCCGAAGAAGCGTTCCGGCGGTTTTCTGAAAGTAGCGGAGAACGTGGTCTGGCTAAACATTGCTCACGCTCACCGACTTTGACCGAGTTGGGTCAGCCCCCCGTGTTTGAACAAAATGGGCAACTGACTCGGTCGCGTGCTGAACATTTCTCGTGCGATTTTCCTCGGAAACTCGAGTGCGAAGGGCATCCGGTGGGATGTTGGCTGTAGATCAGCCGCCTTTGGCTGTGGGGGTTCGATTCCCTCTCTGCCCACCAGTTTCATCAGTGACGACGGCCCGAAGTGGCCGTCGTCGCGTTCGACACGCCGGTCGTCGAAGGCGGCTGACTGCGTGAACGACGGTAGACCCCCAGTCAGCGGCCCTCGCTCGCCCGCACCAAAGGCGGGTTTGTGCGTCGAAAGGCGGCTGAACACGGGCGCTTTTTGTCCCGACTGCACCCGAACCTGATTGACACAACTATCACGGTATCGCTATAGTTCACGCAATGAGTCTGATTGAAATTCCGGCGAGCGAGGCCGCCAAGCAGTTGGGCGTCCATGACTCCCGCGTGCGGCGGCTGATCGAGTCGGGTGAGCTTGCGGCGCGCAAGGTCGCGAATCGCTGGCTCGTCGACCAAAGCGCCGTCGAGCGGCGGCGGTTGAGCCGGCACGATCCGGGACGGCTGCTCGAGCCCGAGAACGCGTGGGGGTTGCTCTTCTTGGCCTCGGACGAGCCGGCGCCCTGGCTCGCCTCCGACGCGCGGTCGCGGTTGCGACGCCGGCTCGGTCACGCGTCGCTCCGCCGTGACCACCCGCGATTGGCCAAGCGCGCCCGTGTGCATTTCTTCCGTGGCGGCGCGCGCGCCCGAGCGCACCTCTTGCGCGATCCGAAGTTCGTTCGGTCCGGCGTCAGCGCGGCGGTCCGGTACGGGGCGCGTGTGCGCTCGCCCGGCGTGCTCGAGGGGTACCTCCCCGAGGACGCGGTCCAGCGCCTCGCCTATCGCTTCGCGCTCCAGCCGGCCGATGAGCGAGCGGCGGACCTCGTCCTTCGCGGGGTCGCGGGATTCTGGCCGTTCGACGCCCGGCGCCTCGCGCCGCGAGCCGTCGTCGCCGCCGACCTCTTCGACAGCGTCGATCAACGGACGCGGCGGGCGGGGGAGGAGCTTTGGCGGCGGGACCGGTGATCGTCCTACCGGCCGAAGGAGCCGACGAGGCCGCGTTGTGGCACGCGCTGTTCGACCGCGCGGAGCGGACCGGTGACTGGACCCTCATCGGTGCCCGGATGGTCCACCTGCACGCCGCTGCGGCGGGCCGGACGCTGCTCCGGACAAGTCTCGATGGCGACGTGCTCGCGGACGCGCGCACCGAGCCGAATGCGGTCCGTCGCGTTGCGGAGATCCTCCTCGCGGAGGACTTCAAGCTCGAGGAGCCGCGACCGCATCGCAACAGACTTCCGCCTTAGCGCGACCGACTCGACTCAGCACTCGCAGATGCCGCCCAATCGCCGCTGCGCCCGCGCAATATGAACTAGGAAAGTCTGCGACCGTCGCCTGATGACCGGCGCTGTTGTAGATAATGTGCCCGGAATGTCCACGAAGGATCTAGCGACGGTCTGTCGCGAAGGCGCGGAGAGCTTCGTCGCCGGAATGACGAAAGCCGGCGTTCAATATCGGTTCGATTTCTCGGTGGCAAGTGCGAGCCGCCTCGACACGTTGATCGACGTGCTTCTGAGCGCGGACCCCATCGCTGACGACTACCAACTCCTAATGGGACTCTACGTGGGCGAAGTCTTAGTTCGTCATCTCGGCGGCCAATGGGTCGAAGATGGCACGCTCATGCAGGCGGCTATTGACTTGCCGAAGGGCCGAGCGTTCCCGCTGGAGAAAATTCGTAAACGTGTGGCTTACGGTCGCTCGGACTCGATTGACAGTTGGATTCACGAGCTGTCAGTAGGCCCGCCGAGGAGCGACGACGAGGCTCAGCGGCGTGGGTGGCGGCGAGTGAGCAGACGGCCTCGCAATTAGGTCGAGCCGCAGGAACGCAGCCCGGGAAAGGTCAGCCTCCCAGCTCTGGGGGAAATCGGAGGGCCGACAGTCGGCAGGCATCTGCCGCTCGACGTGGAATGGTGAGAAAGAAGCTCGATGCTCACGGCGTAGACGGGCTCATTGCCTAGGTCGCGCGGATCATCAGCCGAGCCGGTAGTGGCTCGCGGTGCAGCACACGAAGCACCATCGCGTCACCTGCACGTCGTGCCTCGAGCTTCGCAGCTTCACGTGCGCGCCGCACACCGGACACTCGGCGCGACCGTCGGCAGCGGCATCGAGGGTCATGAGCCGGAGCCTTCGCTTTCACCGCCGGACTCCTCGAGCCAGTCGATCGCATCGGCGCGATTCCAGAAGACGCTGAGCCGCCCATCGCCGTTGCTGACCAGCTGGAACATCCGATTTAGTCCATAGACCACCGGATTCGGCGCGATCACCGCGATGCTCGCGGAGCGCAGGCGATCGGCGCTGGGCCATCGCCGCGCGATGCGCGCGATGTCCGCCGGAGAGATCAGGCCGACGTCCAGGTCGGTCAGGTCGACCAACACGGCCTCCGGGCCACGGGCCTCGAGCTCATCGAGCAGCGCAATGATGTTGCCCGCCTGCACGGTCCCAGACAGCGGGACCGTCAGAACGTCGCGGTCGCCGATCCTGAGCGGAGCGATGAGATAACGCTGAACGGCCACGTCGGCCGCAAGAATGGATGTGATCGTCAAGCTGCCCCCCGAGTACCCGCCGGGAAATGTCCCGTACCTATGACCCTACGGACGTGGGGACGCATGGCCATGGGCCGAAGGTCACTTATCGCGCCCTAACGGATCGGATCCCCGTTGATCTGGGCGCGTTGTCGTCAGCGAAGGACGATGCGCAGATCGATCGCCGGAGCTCCGTCCTGCTTGCCGACGATCAGGACCGCCGCGCCCTCCGCGGGTCCGACGGTCAACGTGCTCGAGTTGTTGATGAAGTTCTGGTTCCCGGCGAGCCGGCCCTGCGTGTAGCTCGGCAGGCCATCGAGGATCTTGTCCTTCGATCCGATCGACCCGGCGGCGGTGATGTTGCTCTGGGTGAACGGGATGCCGATCGATGCGCCGAGGCCGAAGACGGCGCTGAACAGGCTCAACGCGCCACCGAGCAGGATCACGAGAATGAAGCCCCCGCAGCCGGCTCCGCAGCCGAAGCACCCGCCGCGGCCCGGGCGCCAGCGCTTCTTCTTGTCGTCCACGAGCAGAGGGTAGTCGGGGTCGTGGCCGCCACGGGCGACGGGAATGGCCTTGGCCGGATAGTTGTTCGGACAACTGCCATGCAGATCGGTGTTGACAGCTTCGCGGCCGCTATCGGCGACTCGAGCGCAGTGGGCAGTCCCACGGATCGGCTGCGCGATCTCCTCGAGGAGATCGAGCACGCCGACGAGGTCGGCCTCGATGTCTTCGGGATCGGCGAGCACCATCGCAAGGAGTTCCTCGACTCCGCGCCGACGGTGATCCTCGCCGCCGCCGCGGCACGTACGAAGCGGATCCGCCTCACGAGCGCGGTGACAGTGCTCAGCGCGGCCGACCCTGTGCGCGTCTTCCAGGAGTTCGCCACGCTCGACCTCATCTCGGTCGGGCGGGCCGAGATGGTCGTCGGCCGCGGCTCGTTCATCGAGGCGTTCCCGCTGTTCGGCTACGACCTTGATGATTACGACTCGCTCTTCGCCGAGAAGCTCGACCTCCTCCTCGAGATCCGCTCGAACGAGCATGTGACCTGGTCTGGCACCCACCGTCCGCCGCTCAGCGGGCAGGGCGTGTACCCGCGCCCACTGCAGGACCCGCTGCCGATCTGGCTCGGCGTCGGCGGCACGCCGGCGTCGTTCGCCCGCGCCGGCGCGCTCGGCCTACCACTGATGGTCGCGATCATCGGCGGCGAGACCCGGCGCTTCCGGCCGTTGGTCGACCTGTACCGCGAGGCCGGCCGCCTCGCCGGCTTCGGGCCCGAGCGGCTCAAGGTCGGCGTTCACGCGCTCGGTTATGTCGCGACGAACGCCAAGGAGGCGGCCGACGACTTCTTTCCCGGCTACGCCCGCGCGTTCGGCGAGATCGGGAAGGAGCGCGGCTGGAGCACGCCGACCCGTGCCCAGTTCGATGCGCAGCTCACGCCGGAGGGCGCGCTCCTCGTCGGCGAGCCCGACCAGATCGTCGAGAAGATCCAGCGCCACAGCGAGGCGCTCGGCGGACTCTCGCGGATCACCTTCATGATGAACGCGACGACGCTGCCACACCGCAAGCTCATGAGCGCGATCGACCTGCTTGGCGAGGGGGTGGCCCCCGCCTTGCGGAAGGCGATCCCCGTCTAAGGAGGACACCATGCTGCAGACCTCTCCGATGTACGCCTACATCCCGGCGGCAGACCTCGCTCGCGCCCGGCGGTTCTACGAGGAGAAGCTCGGGTTCACCGCGAAGCTCGAGACGAACGGCGGCGTCGTGTACGAATGTGCGGGCGGCACCCGAGCGTTCCTCTACCCGACGCCGAACGCGGGAACCTCGAAGGCGAGCCAGGCGTTCTGGCAGGTCGCCGACCTGGAGCAGGAGGTCGCGGAACTCAAGAAGCGCGGCGTCACCTTTGAGCAGTACGGCATGCCGAATCAGCGCGCCGACGGCGTCATGGATGATGGGTCCAGCAAGGCTGCGTGGTTCAAGGACAGCGAGGGCAACATCATGGCGGTCATCCAAGCCACCTAGCGGTCAGAACGCTACGCGATGTACCAGCGCGCCCGGGGTCGTCTAGTCGGCCCGGTGGCTCGCGGTCCGGTCGAAGATGTCGTCGCTCAGTCGCAGCGGCCGGCCGGATCCGCCGTAGCGCTCCATCGAGAGCTCGGCGAGCACGGAGAGCGCGATCTCGGCCGGCGTGCGGCCGCCGAGGTCGAGGCCGATCGGCGCGTGCACCGCGCGGATGCGCTCCTCGCTCACGCCTTCGTCGCGCAGCATCTTCGCGATGAGCACGGTCTTGCGCTTGCTCCCGAGCAGTCCGACGTACCGCGCGCCGGTCTTGATCGCCGCGCGGAGGCAGTGCGCGTCGAGCTTGTGGCCCCTCGTCGCGATCACGATGAACGTGTTCCATCCGACGTCCATCGACTCGAGGGCCCTCACCATATCGGTGTTCAGGACCTCGCTGACGCCGACGAACCGCTCGCGGTTCGCGAACTCCGGTCGGTCGTCGACCACCGTCACGTCGTAGTCGAGCTGCACCCCGAGCTTCGCGATCGCGAGCCCGACATGACCACCGCCGACGATGAGGAGCCGGGGCTTCGCCATGACGGGCTCCACCAGGAGCTCGGTCTCGTCGTCGAGGACGATGGTGCGAGCGTTCCCGGCGCGGAGCACTTCGCTCGCGGCGGTCCGGGCGCGCGCGTCGAGGCCGGCGTCGCCGAGGGTGCCTCCGCCCGAGCCATCGACCTCGACGAAGAGCTTGCCCGCGGCGGTCACGTCCCTGCCCTGCTTGCGAAGGAGCGTCGCGATCGCCACCGGCTTCCCGCCGGCGGTCGCCGCGAGGACGTCGCCAAGGAGATCGCGATCCGCGAACCGCAACGCCCGCTCGCCCGGCTCGATGGAGATCCACATCGTTCCGCCGCAGACGAGGCCGGTGTCCCACGCGAGCTCTTCCGTGAGCTCGTACTCGCGAAGCGAGCTGCCGCCCTCTTCGATGACCCGCTTAGCCTCGGCGAATGCGTCGCCTTCGACGCATCCACCTCCGAGGGTGCCGACGAGGCGGCCCAGGTCATCGACCAGGAGTTTCGCGCCGACGACCTGGGGGGTGCTGCCGACGGTACGCACGACCGTCGCGACCGCGAAGCGGCGGCCTTCACGCTCGAGCTGGGCGAACCGCGCGTAGATCTCCCGCATCGGTCCAGTATCGCGCGCCCGCGAAGGCGAAGCCGCTAGCCGCGCCGCCTGCCGGGGCCGCCGCCGAAGCCGCTCGTGGCGGGGGTGCTCGTCCGGGTCACCGTGAAGCTCGAGCCGTCCTTGCCGATCGCCGATGGCACCGCGAGCGGTTGATCCGCCCCGTTCGCCATCGTCACGGCCTTCGCGCTCGCGGCGGTCAG
>Ga0070698_100000018_pt1 | contig 107758 bp, 82 predicted proteins | sample KBSK1502metaG_FD_65477 | JGI IMG/M metagenome (GOLD analysis project Ga0070698, IMG submission 65477) | Corn, switchgrass and miscanthus rhizosphere microbial communities from Kellogg Biological Station, Michigan, USA - KBS K1-50-2 metaG | ecosystem: Host-associated > Plants > Roots >... | reverse complement strand
CCAAACGCGTCGGAGCCTGATCCGGGCTCGGAAAGCGCATAGGCGCCAACCGTGTCGCTGGTGAGTTTTGGGAGATAGGCCGCCTTCTGGGCGTCATTTCCGTAACGGGAGATCGGGTAGTTGGCGAGCGTGTTCTGCACGTCCACGATGATGGCGGACGACGCGTCCACGCGGCTGATGGCTTCCACCGCAAGCGTGACCATCATCAGGCTGCCGCCCGCGCCGCCGTACTTCTCCTCGATCTCGATCCCCATGAGTCCCAGCTCGAACGCGGCGCGAATCAGCGCGGAGTCGAGGTGCGCGGCGCGCTCCATTTCGTCGACACGGGGCCTGACCTCGGCGTCGGCGAATTCCATCACCGTGTTCTGGAACAACAACTCGTCAGGCGACAGGACGGTCAGCGGTCCGACGCTCTCGACGTCACGGTCGGACTGATTCAACATGTGAAGTGCACCATCATCGACGCCTTGCCTCGATGTCGCGGGGATGTCCGCATACGGCAGCTCTTCCGGAAGAACTACAGGCCCACCGACTCCTTCGGGAGGGGGTCGGTCGGCTGGTCACGACGCAGCCGCGAATACCTGCAGGGCCAGGTCGACTTTCCCGAACGGGGCCGACACTTGAACACCATTCACGGTGTCCCGCACTCGAATCAACATCTCCCTGGCGATTTCGATCCCCTCCGCCACCGCATGTTCCCGCGACTTGTCGTTCGCCTTGCGCATCCGCTGCAGGATTGCCTCCGGCACCACGACGCCGGGAACTTCGTTGGCCAGGAACTCCGCGTTGCGTGCCGACACGAGGGGCCAGATGCCGGCCACCACTGGAATGCGTACGCCGTCAATCTCGCGGAGGAAACGTTCGAGTTGCTCGACGTCGAACACGGGCTGCGTGACCGAGAACTCGGCGCCGGCTTCGACCTTGTACATGAACCGCTTGAGTTCGACCGCGGGGTCGATAGCCGCCGGATTGCAACCCACGCCGATGGCATAACGTGTCGGTTCGCCGATGGGGTTTCCGCCCGGATCGAGGCCGTGGTTCAGGTTCCGGACGAGGTTCGTCAGTCCGATGGAGTCGATGTCGAAGACCGCGGTCGCGTCGGGATAGGGCCCCATCTTGGGCGGATCGCCCGTGATGAGCAGGATGTTGCGCAGCCCGACCGCCGACGCGCCGAGCAGGTCGCTGAGCATGCCGAGCAGGTTTCGATCGCGGCAGCAGTAGTGTGTGACCGTCTCGATACCCACGCGCTGCTCGATGAGGAAGCTGGTCATGAGCGCGCCCATGCGGCTTTGCGCGCGGGGTCCATCGGGGACGTTGACGGCGTCGACGCCGGCGTCGCGGAGGGCCCCCACGTCGGTCAACATCTTGTCCGCGTTGACGCCGCGCGGCGGAACGATTTCGACCGACGTCACGAACTGCCGGGCCGCGAGCTTTGCCGCGAACTTCGATCGCGTCGCGAATGGAATCGGCTCAACGGCCTTCAACTCCTGTACCGTGACCCGTGATTCGGGACTCGCGACTCGTGGCTCGGCGCGGCCGGTATCAACGGCCGTTGTGCGTTGCTTGTGATGACCGAGCCGTGGAGACAGCGGGCGAACGCCGTTGGCAATGGCGCGAATGTGAGCGGGTGTGGTGCCGCAGCACCCCCCGACGATCTTGGCGCCCGCGTGCACGAGGTGCCTGGCGTAGGTCGCCATGTATTCGGCGCTGGCCATGTACATGTTGCGGCCGCCCACATCGCGCGGCATGCCGGCGTTAGGCTGCGCGCTGAGCTTGCGGCGCGTGACGTGCACCATGCGCTCGATGCCCTCGAGGATGCCTTGCGGGCCGACCGAGCAGTTGAGCCCGATCACGTCGGCCCCCAGCCCCTCGAGCCAGCTGGCCACGTCTTCCGGTGATGCACCGAAGGGCGTGCGTCCGTCGGTGCCGATTGTCATCTGGGCGACGACCGGCATCAGCGGATCCACGTCGCGTGCCGCTTGCACGGCCTGCCCGACCTCCTCCAGGTCCCCGAAGGTCTCGATGATGAAGAGGTCGGCGCCGCCCTCCTTCAGGGCCGCCATCTGTTCGCCGAACGCGGCGCGAGCTTCCTCGTTGCTGGTGGGCCCGTAGGGCTCCAGGCGAGCGCCTAACGGCCCCACCGCGCCGGCGACGAGGCAGGAGTCACCGGCCACGTCGCGCGCGAGGCGCGCCGCGGCGCGATTGAAGTCCCCAACGTGTCCCTCGAGACCATACTGGGTCAGCTTCACCCGATTGGCGCCGAACGTGTTTGTTTCGAGGACTTCGGCCCCCGCTTCGACGTATTCAGCGTGCACCGCGCGCACGAGGTCCGGGGCGCGCGTGTTCAATTCGTCGTAGCACTGGTTGATGAACACGCCGCGCGCATAGAGCATCGTGCCCATGGCGCCGTCGAACACGACGACGGATTCGGGGTCGAGCAGGCGTTCGAGGAGCGTGGCGCGTGTCGTCACGTCGATGACTCGGCGGTTCTGGCCTCTGGCCTCTGGCCTTTGGCCTGTCCGTCCGCCTCTGGCCTCTGGCCTCTGGGCTCAACGACGCCTTCACCCCGAATGGAGTAGTACTTCGCCTCGGGATGATGCACGATCATCGCCGCCGTGCTCTGCTCGGGAACGAGCTGGAAGGCACTGGTCAGCAGCATGCCTAACGCATCCTGGGCCGGGAGCAGCCGGAAGAGCACCGCGTGGTCGTCGAGGTCGGGGCAGGCGCCGTAGCCCCAGGAGTACCGCTTGCCTCGTCCGGCGGGCAGACCGAGTTCGCTGCGAATACGCCGATGCATCCACTCCGCGACCGCCTCGGCCGCCTCGACCGCCAGGCCGTGCACGAAGTAGGCCTCGGAGTATTCGCCGGCCGACTGCAGTTCATCGAAGCGCTTGGTCGCGGCACTGCCGACGGTGACCAGTTGCAGCGGCATGACGTCGACGTCGCCCGAGTCGGTGGACCGGAAATAATCGGCGAGGCAAAGTCGGTCGCGCCCCTCTTGCCTGGGGAATGAGAACCGAGCCAGCTCGCGAAGCGCGCCACCATCGCTCTCGAGTGCCGCCGGGTCGTACACAACGACGTTGTTGCCGTCTGATTGAACGGGAAAATATCCGTAGACCGCCTGTGGCCTGAGCCAGCCCTTCGACGACGCGTCTTCACGCAGCCGCGCCAGCGTCGGCTCGAATACCTCACGTACGTTCTTCTCGAACACCTCGCCTGAACCGCGACCTCCCCACTGCAGGCGGTACAACTCGTCGAGGTCGAGCAGCTCGAGCACTTCCCCGAGTGGGATGTCGCGCAGGACGCGGACACCCCATGCCGATGGCGTCGGGATCGCGTGCGATGCCGAGACGGCGCTCCGTTGCGTGTCGGTGGTGCCTCCCCGGTCTTCCTTCCCGAGTGCCGAGTTCAGGAAGACGTCGCGGCGGGCGTCGTCCACCAGCGTCCGCACCAGCGACTCGCGGTTAGGCAGGTCCATGAGCGCCTCGACGGTGTCGAGCCCCTCGAACGCATCCTTACAATAGAAGACGCCGGACGCGTACGGCCGCTCGCCCTCGACGAACAACGTCCGGCGCCCGAAGCGGCGATTGATCGCGGCGCCGCCTATGAGCACCGGCACTTTCAGCCCGCGTTTGTCGAGTTCCTGGACGCAGATCGGCATCTGCTTCGACGTCGACACCAGGAGCGCCGAGAGGCCGATGGCGTCGGCGTTCACCTCGATGGCCTTGTCGATGATGGTGTTCACCGGCACCTGCTTTCCGAGATCGAACACCGTGTAGCCGTTATTGGAGAGAATCGTGTTGACGAGCGATTTCCCGATGTCGTGCACGTCGCCGTACACGGTGGCGAGGACAACGCGACCCTTCGTGTAGCCCTCGGAGCGTTCGAGAAACTGCTCCAGGTGCTTCACGGCCTTTTTCATGACTTCCGCGGACTGCAGCACGAACGGGAGGATCAATTCGCCGGCGCCGAACTTGTCTCCGACTTCCTTCATTGCCGGAAGAAGTACTTCGTTGAGCACTCGTACGGGTTGCTCGCGCACTCCCGCCGCGTCGAGCGACTCTTCGATCCCCTCTTTCTTGCGGTGCACGATCATCCAGTGCACGCGCTGATCGGGCGTGAAGCCTGCCGTTGGATCCTCTTTCGTGCTTTCTCCCGTCTCCCGTCCCCCACCCGTCGTCGAGAAGTGTTCGATGTACCGCTGCAGGGCATCGGGACGCTTGTTGAACACCAGGTCATTGGCGAGCTCCCGCTCGTCAGTCGGTATCTCGGCGTACGGCGTGACGTGCACCGGATTGACGATGGCGGCATCCAGCCCCGCCTGGACGCAGTGGTGCAGGAACACCGAGTTGAGGACCGAACGAGCCGGCGGCGTCAGGCCGAAGCTGACGTTCGACACACCGAGAATGGTGAAGACGCCGGGCAGCTCGCGTTTGATGAGACGGATGCCTTCGATGGTCTCGCGCGCCGAATCGATCCACTCGGCATCGCCCGTCGCCAGCGTGAACGTCAACGCGTCGAACACCAGGTCGCCGGGCGCGAGTCCGTATTCGTTCACCACGATGTCGTGGATCGTGCGCGCGATCTCCAGCTTGCGATCGCGCGTCTTTGCCATGCCAATCTCGTCGATCGTCAACGCGACCAGGGCGGCGCCGTGTTTGCGCGCGAGTGGCACGACCGCATCGATGCGCTTCCGTCCGTTCTCCATGTTGATGGAGTTGATGATCGCGCGACCCGGCGCGTGCTCGAGAGCCGCCTCGATCACCGACGCTTCGGTGGAGTCGATCATGAGCGGCGTCTCGACGCTCATCGACAGGAGCTTCACCACCTTCGCCATCTGTTCTGCTTCGTCGGCGCGTTCCGTCAGCGCCACGCAGACGTCGAGCACATGCGCGCCCGACTCCGATTGCTCGCGGGCCACGTCGAGAATGCCGTCGTAGTCGTCGGCCAGCAGCAGCCGCTTCACGCGGCGGGATCCCTGCGAATTCACGCGTTCGCCGACGAGCAGCGGCGGCGGATCCTGGTGCATGGTGATGGCGCGCATCGCGCTGGACAACCTCGGCACCGTTTTCGAATGGCGGGCCTGGGGCTTGGGGCCTGGGGCCTGGGGTGCCTCGGAACCCTGAGCTCTCAGCTCTGACCTTACACCGAGCTTATCGATCTCCCGGCACACCGCCTTCAGGTGCTCGGGTGTGGTTCCGCAACACCCCCCGACGATCCGGACGCCGAAGTCGCGAACGAATTCGGCGAGCATGGCGGCCATCGGCTCCGCCTCGAGCGGATACACGGCGTCACCGGTCCCGGTATTCAGGGGCAGCCCCGCGTTAGGGATGCACGACACCGGTCGCGTCGCATGCTCCGTCAGGTACCGGATCGGCTCCCGCATGTGTTCAGGACCCGTCGAGCAGTTCAGGCCCAGCACGTCGACCCGCAGTGATTCGAGCGTTGTCATGGCGCTGGCGATGTCGGTGCCGAGCAGCATGCGACCGCTGGTGTCCAGCGTGACCTGCGCCTGCACGGGCACGCGACGACCGAGCTCGGCGAAGAGCCGCTCGAAGCCCGCCAGCGCCGCCTTCACCTCGAGGATGTCCTGCGACGTCTCGACCAGCAGCACGTCGACGCCACCCTCAACGAGGTACTTGGCCTGCAGATAGTACTGCTCCGACAGCTCGCCGAACGTGGTGTTGGACAGCACCGGGTCACTGCTCGACGGCAGAAGTCCGGTTGGACCGATGGAACCGGCGACGAACCGGGGTCGGTCCGGCGTTGCATAACGATCCGCTACTTCGCGCGCTATCCGAGCCGCCGCGACGTTGACGTCACGGACTTTCTCGCCGATGCCCCACTCCTCGAGCCGTCGCGGTGTCGACTGGAACGTGCAGGTCTCCAGCACGTCGACGCCCGCCGCCATGAATGACTCGTGGATCTCGCGGATCACGTCGGAGCGCGTCAGCACGAGGTGATCGTTGCAGCCTTCGAGACTCTTCCCGCCGAAGTCCTCCGCCGACAGGTGGTACCGCTGAATGCTCGTTCCCATCGCCCCGTCGTAAACCAGGACACGACGGCTGAGGGCATCGAGGTAAGCCGAGCCGGGGCTTGCAGTTGCGATAAGTGTCGTCAACGGGATCCTGGAACGAAATCGGCCCGACGCACGGGCGCCGGGCCGGCGCTTTAGCGGGTTTTTTTACGTGGCCGCAAGTTGCCTGAAATCGCCACGAATCGGTTTTTGCGCGTGCCTTCCCGTGTACTGCACGGCTCGCGCCACTGAGGAATAACGGGGCTCCGGGGCCCCGGCAAGCGGTCCCGCCTTACGAAGCCGGCGAGTCCCGAGGGGGCGACGTTACGTCCGGCTGGCGGCCGACCACCTTCGCCCGGGTCGCGAGATGATCAGCGAGAGCGACGAGTCGGTTCCGCTCCAGCGGGAGCACCAGGTCTGCCAACACATGGCGGGCCAAAACGGCCGGAAGGGCGCGCGACGTGTCCCCGGCTTCTCGATAGGTGATCAGGGCGCCACCACCCGTGAGCGTCAGATGGACGAACGACTTGCCCGACTCGGAGTCAGACAGCAGACCTCGCTCGGCAACCGTCAATATGGAAGGCTGTCGGGTCTGTTGCTCGCGAGCTTCGTCGAGTGAATGCGCGACGATAACCCGTTGCCCTGTATTCGCTAACGCCTGGGCCAGTCCTTCGAGCAGAGCCGTATTACCACCGGCGAGTAGGATCATGGTCTATCGTTAGGTAGAAGCCGCGATTCGGTCAAGGGCACCGCGAGCACTCGAGTCGACCTCGACACTTTTATTTCGTGATCCAAATCCTGACACTATTTGTACGAGTCTTCGTGAAACGCCGAGCTCGTCAGCCAGGAAATCGATGAGCGCTTCGTTGGCCGCGCCGTCGACTGGTGGGGCCCGGAGCCGCACGCGTAGCGCCCCGTTTTGCACTCCGACGATTTCATCCTTCGACGCGCGCGGTTGAACTCGGACGTCAAAGCGAACCACGCCCTCCCGTTCGCGAAGCGTCAGCCCAGCCACTGGCGAATCAGGGATTCCAGTATCGTCAACCCGAAGAAGGCGACAATCGGCGTGATGTCGATCGACCGAATTGGGGGGATGACGCGGCGCAGTGGCTTGAGGATGGGCTCCGACAGCGTGAACGACCACCGGACCCACGGTGAATACGGTCCCATCGGAAGCCATGACGAGATCACGCGCACGATGATCGCGATGCGCAGCAGCATGAAGGCCCAGTAGAGGACCAGGCGCAGGATGCCACCGGGACCTTGCGAGACGCCCAGCGTGACGTCGGTCAGCAGGCCACCCAGAAAGTCTATCAGAGCCAATAGCAGGATGCCGACGATGACGATGGCGGCGAGCGCCCACCACGGCGCCGACGCTGGAAGCCCTCCGGCGCGCACCACGCGCCGCTCCACCGGCTCCAGCAACGGATCGACGCTTTGCCTGAAGAAGCGCGCGACGGGACTGAATGGGCTCACGCGTCGGGTACGAACGAGCCAGTCGACTACCGCGATGGCCGCCATGATCACCGCAGCCCAAAGCAGCACGACCCTGAGGATTTCGCGAAGCGTGTGGAACGCCGTCAGCACGGTGGTCACGAGAGTATGGTGTCGTCAGGCGCGACTGCCTTCAAGTCCGTGCCTGCCGGCATCGCTGTCGCGCGTTCGAGAATCAATCCGGCGACAATACCCACAACGACGCCAAACCACTCACCCGCGCCCAGGGCGCTCAATCCCGTAAGCGGGATAGCAACCAATACGGACAGGACGAGCGTCAATGGCCACCACGCGATCGTCGGCGCGGGATTCCCGGTTGGCGCGCTCAACGAGCGAACGGCAAAAAACGAAACTGGGAGTAACAGCGTTGCGAGCCATAGTGCATTGACGGGCCACCAACGAGGTCCAAGCGCCACGTCCCAGGGCGTAAACAGGGCCCAGGCCAAGCCAACCGTTCGTTGAAGGATCACGCTCGACTCGCCGCTCGCATGCCGGCGCCTGACGAGCATCATTCGAGGGTTGGCGATGGCCTCTATCGTGACCGGTCTGTCCGTTCCCGCCATTGCGCTGTTTGACACCGAAAGCGCGCTGTCCAGTCCAACCGCGATAGCCCGAAGCTTCAGCCGGACCGCAGCGAGATGTGTTCGAAACGTTGCCTGCTGGCCGCGCTGCGTCAGGGAAAAACCCTGTTCGTAGTAGTTCTCGATGCGTACGATGACTGCCGGACGTCGCGTCAACGGCGGGTTGGCGCCAACACTTGCCCGCACGACCATGGAGTGCGATGTGCTGTCGTACATCTCCGCTGGAGAGACAAGCGCGCCTTCAGCAATGGGACGTCCGTTCAATTCGACGGCGAACAGCTGGCCCTGGAACAGGTCCGCGTTAATCGCTTGCGGAGTCCACTGCACCAATTGCCAAAGTCTTGTTTGACCCGGTTGCAGAAGCCACGCCGAGACCAGGAAAACCGCGGCGGTGACGATCCCGAAGATCGCAGCGTACCGTCGAGCGGCCACACCGCCGGCATTCAGCCATCGAAACAGCTCCACCGCGATCCACGCGCCGAGTAACGTGCCGAGCGTGTTCGCCAGAAGGTCGCCCAGCGACGCATCGCGACCAGCGACGAGTCGCCATTGCAGTACCTCGATGGCAAGTGTGATGATCGCGCCGGCCATTGCCGACACTTTCCACCGTCCGGTGGCCCAATGCAGGGTCATGCCTAACGGCACGAACAGGACCACGTTGAGCACGAAGTCCGTGCCACCCAGCGGGCCGCAGAAGATGCAGAAGGTCGGCGTGATGACAACCGCTTCGGTCGGCTGAAGCGTCATGTACGCGATCAGCACGAGCCAGGCAGCGGCGAGAGACGCGGCGAGTCCGCGGCCAGGCTGGGTCATCATGAGGCGTCGCCGGTCCAATCAGTGCGCGCTTTTAGATACGACGAGCTTTTCGTTAGTCGGGGGTAACGGGCTCGCTGGGACCCGGGAAACGGGGCAAGGCGTGCGAAACGCCGGTTAGCCACCCCTCGAACTCGAGTAAGCTGAGGTGCCAGGAGTCTACCACTCTGGGAAGCAGAAGCAGGTCTGATTTCGCGGAAGCCAGTCCGGGACGACATGTCATTGCGGCGTGGATTCCCAATTCCTGCAGCCAGGGAAGGAATTTCTCGTTCGTGATGCCACTCGGATAACAGAATCCGTCCATCAAACTGTTGGGGCGCAGTGGCTCGAGGTATCGACGATTGTCCTGCACCTCCTGACGAAAGAGCTCGCGGTCGAGCGGGACCCGGTGCCGGTGTGTGTGAAGCTGCACGTCGATCAGGTCGTCAGGCAGGGAACGGATTTGTTCCGCCGACATGATCCGAAGACGACGGCTTCGCAAGAGCTCATCGAAGTCCGCGCCGACCCGCTCAGCGATGAGCCGAAGAGTCGCCATCTCGCGCTCGATCCCCCCACCACTGGCTCGGACGAACTCCTCGAGCTCGAGTGCAACCGCGGATCGAACATGGGGGCTCCTCAGATTCAGTCGGTGGCTTACCGGGCCAACGAGATCGACGCCGGATATCTCCCGGTCGCGCCCTTTCCAAAGCAGGTACCGTGAGGCGAGCCTGAATACGGGCACCTCTTTTCCGGAGTAGTAACTCGTGACGTAAACCGTGGCCGGGAAGCCGAACTCCTGAAGCAGTGGCAGTGCGACGCTCTGGAAGTCGGTGATGCCATCGTCAAACGTGAGGGAAACGGAACGAGGCGGAAGAGTGCCGTTCCTGAGACGGTCGACTGCGTCCCGTAAGGAAAGCACGTTGTAGCCATCTTTCTTGAGGAGCGAGAAGCGCTCTCGCAACGCATGAGGTGGGAGGTACAACTCCGGCTTCCACTCATGTTCATCGGTGGACGACACCCCGTGGTAGGCGAGGATGAGGAGTCGATCAGACCGCCATCTACTGTCGCGCACCACACCTGAGAATCCGGAGGCGTGCGCGGCGCGAAGTACCGCGAGCTTTGCCGCTTTCAGCGCCGAATGCGGCGGCGTCCGAAAAGACGATTCCCCGCCGCTGACCGTGCCCTCACTCACCGCAGTGGAGAGTTTCGCAGTCGCAGCGGTTGGACGCGGTAGCAGATCCGTCGAATCGGTCTTCACGAGGTGGCTACGTCTCCGGGCGTAACACTCGAGCCCGACCGAGCGCGGACCTTAACGGACTCGTTGCGCGCCAGTCTAAGAGGCATCGTGGTGCCAAATGTGGTCCCACTGTGCCTTCCATGCGCTCGGCCCGAGAGAGGTTTCCGGTCATTCGGGACAATGTGAAGGCCGAGTTTGTCGCGCGTAAGCGTCCGGGTTCTTGATGACGACCCCGGAAAGCCTGAGACGAGCTGAAAAGGTAAAGGCCCTCGCCCCTCTGCCGGTCTCGCAAGGAAGGTGCCACTCCGGGCACGCGACGAATGTCGGGTTCCGGCCACTCCGGTTGGGTAATATGGAACCATGCATCACCCACCAAAGCCTAAAGCCAGAATGGCTTAGGCCGGTTTTGCCTTGTCGCTCCAGGTGACCGGGCCGCGCCGAACCGCCCGCTCGAAAAGCGCCACGATCAATGCGGCGTTCACCATCGAGAAGTAGTAGGGAAGACGCAGCAGCCGCGGGCGCAACGCAAACGCTGCGCCGCTCAGCGCGAGGGCGTAGAAGACCAGCTGTGCCACGAGCAGCAAGGCATACACGGGTGACCGCGCCAGGAAGATGTTCGCGACCAAACACGTCATCATCGCCACGGGCACGACCAGCCTCATCGCTTTGTGCGACACGAAAAAGAACAGCGGCATCACTCGAGGTGGCATCAGGAGCATCGGAAGCTCACGCAACTGCTGGATGTTTCCGCTGGTGATGCGAACCCGTCGCCGAAACCCCTCCATTTCGTGCGCCTCCTCGACCGCTACGGCGCCCGGCTCGTAGACGGCGCGGTAGCCGCGAGCGACAATTCGAAACGGAATGACGAAGTCGTCGTTGATGACACCGCGCTCGGGAAACGGGTAGAGTTCACGACGGATGGCGTAAAGCGAGCCATGCGCGCCGAGCGTGGAGCTCAAGTCCGCTTCGGCCGCCTTCAGCGATGTTTCGAATCGCCAGTAGAAGTCCTCCTGCGGCCCGAGTGCCGCTCGCGCAGGATTGCGCACGAGATAGGCTCCGCTGACAGCTCCCACGTCGGGGTCGGCGAAGTTGGAAACGAGGACGCGGATCGATTCCGGCGTTACCATCGACGACGCGTCGGAAAAGACTACGATCTCGCCCGAGAGTTGCGGGATCACGTCGTTCATCGTTGTGAGCTTTCCGCGATTCACCGGAAAAGCCATGAGTCGGACCCGCCGGCCCTCGGCGAGTCTGGCGGCGATCTCGTTCGTGCCGTCGCTCGAGCCGTCAGACGCGATAACGATCTCGAGTCGATCGGCCGGATAGTCGAGCGCCAGCGAGTTCTCGATCTTTGCGGCGATGACATCTTCCTCGTTGAACGCGGCGACGAGGAGCGATACGGTGGGCTCGATCGGCGCCTTGCGCGGCGGGCGCGATACTACACGCCGCAGCAGCGCAAGCAGCGCCGGATAGACGAAATACGGATAGACAACCAGGAACGCCGACGTCCAGAAGAGGGCGCGCACGTCAGGTTGGCGTAGCTGCCTCAACGCAATACAGCTGGCCGATGACTTCTTCGGAGCGAATGGTGAACCCCGCCTCGGTGATCAGCTTCCTCACTTCGTCGTGGCGGTAGAAGTAGACCGGGCAGCCGAGCATCGACAGGCGTGCCTTACGCACGGGCGCGCGCCAGGTCTCCGCGCGGGGCCAGGCGGAGAGGAACGTTCCCTTGGTGATGCCTCGGATCTTCTGGAGGCGCGACCTGGGGTCGGCGATGTAATCCCAGAAGCCGATGGCGATGACGAAGTCGAACTTCTCGTCTGTCGTCCAATTCTCGACATCGGCGACTGTGAATTCACACCGATCACTGACGCCGTCTTTCTGCGTGAGCTCGCGGGCAAGACGGATCATTTCGGGAGCGACGTCGACGCCCACCACGCGCTTCGCGCCGCGCTTGGCGAGTTCGGTTACGAAACGTCCCGATCCACAACCGATATCGCAGATTGTCAGCTTGCTGGCGTCGCCGGCCTTCCGCATGACCCAATCGAATCGGCCGAACATGTCCTGGCGCAGCCAGCGATCGAGCGCGCGTCCGACTGTGCCCTTTCTGCCGGTATAAATGGAATCGAATTTCTCAGCGATATCGTTCCAGTACTTCGCGACCTGGGGCATCGTGTCGCGTGTCATAGGGCGGCCTCGGCGGGGTAGAGGTCGAGCGTGGAATGCGACTCCAACCGGTCGGTGAAGTTGCTGGAGCGAAAACTTGTGAAGGAGAAGCGTTGTAGCAGTCGATGCAAGCGCTGTTCCATCTGGTGGAGGTTGGTGTAGTGGCGCAAGCGAGAGCGAAAGCGGCCCGCCAAACGAGGCTGGTTCGCATCGACCTCCCACGGGTGGACATATAAAATGAAGGGGACACCCTCACGCTGTGCATTGCGCAATCCCCATTGCGTATACCAGAACGGGAGAATGCGGAGGTAGCCGCCGCCTCCGACGGGAAGGTTCCGCTTGCGAATCGAAAACGTGGTCATCGGCAACTCGGCGAGCGGTCCGTGGCGCGTTTTGACCAGCGCAGGTCGCCGGGGACCATCTGGAATGCCGTAGACGTCGTGTGCAATTGGGAAAATGCTGGAGTCATAGGTGAAACCGAGCTCGGCCAGGATCTCGAGAGCCCATAACGACTGGCGTGTAATCGAGAAACTCGGCGCGCGGTAACCATTAACCGGCGTACCGCTTGTTTGTTCGATCGTCTCTTTTGCGCGGTGCGTGTCTTCGCGAAACTCATCCGCGGTGAGTCTGAAGATCGGACGATGCCAGTAGGAGTGGCACGCCACCTCGTGGCCGCGGGCAACGATTTCGCGCACCAGATCTGGTTGTCGATCGCACACCCATCCCAGAATGAAAAATGTGGCTTCAACGTTGTGCGATGAGAGGAGGTCGAGGAGTCGATGCGTGTTGCCCACCACGCGTGACGGGAACTGGTCCCACTGCGACCGCTCCACGACGTCGGCAAAGGCTTCGACATGAAAGAAGTCCTCGACGTCCACAGAGAAGACGTTGGGCTGGGGCATCGAGTATTATGACGCGTTAGGAGGGAGGATTGGCACGGGCTCGTCAGGCGTAGACCACCAGGGGCTCGGTTGTCCGGTCGACTTGGTGTCGGCACGATAATACCTTACGCGCGCCAACCTCTCATCGGGGAGCCGCATTGAACGCCTCGCGGGTCGACGCACAATCGAGCGCCTCGCCCGGCGCGGCTCGATTCGCGGCCGGCTTGTTCGTCGTGGCGTTCCTCATTCGGCTGGCGGTCGTGATCTGGCTGAGGGACATGAGCGTCGGCCCGACGACGCCATCCACGAACGATGACTACGAGTTCAACGTCTTCGCGCAGAATCTCGCCGCTGGAAGCGGCTTCCTGAACGATCAGGGCCGGCCATCGTCGTTCCGGGCACCGGGTTTCTCCTTCTTCCTCGCCGGACTGTACTACGAGGCCGGCGTGAACTTCGCGCTCGCGTTCGTTGCGCTCTGCGTACTGGGAGCCGCGTCGTGCGTCCTGACCTACCACCTCGCCCGGGAGTTTTTTCCGGAGAACTGGGCGCGAGTGGCCGGCATATTGTCAGCGGTGTACCTCCCGCACGTGTATTTCGCGACGGTCTTCTATTCGGAAAACCTATTCGTGCCGCTGCTGACGCTTGGTGTCTTGCTGACCGTCCGTTTCCTGAAAGGCGCGTCGACGTGGTACCTCGCCGCAGCGGGTGTCGTATCTGGTCTGGCGACGCTGACTCGACCGTTCGCCCTCATTCTCCTGCCGTTGATCGGTGTGCTCGTCTGGTTCGTCAAGCGCCCCCTCGCGACACGGCTCGCGAAGGTCGCCGTGTGGACGGCGTGTTTCGTCGCCGTGATGATTCCCTGGACCGTGCGGAACTACCGGGTCCATGGCGAGTTCGTCCTGGTGGCCACCAACGGCGGCTCGACGTTTTACGGCGCCAACAACGATCGCGTGGTCACCGAGCGCAGGTTGTACGGTTACTGGCTGTCCACCGTGGAACTTCCTCACCGTGACCTCATCGACGCCCAACCTAACGAGGTGGCGCACGACGCCATGGAGTGGAAGCTGGGGATGGACTGGGTGAAGAGTCACCCGAAGCAGTTCACCTTCGCTGCGGGGCTCAAACTTGCGCGGTTGGCGGTTGGGCTTCCCGATTTCGATGCCGGCCCCCCGCTTTATCGCGTCCTGCGGATGGTGGGGTATTGGCCATTCCTGGTGTTGTTTCTCCTGGGGGCGCTGGCCTGTGTGCGGCTCGGGCTCTGGTCGCTCCCCTGGCTCGCCGTTCACCTGTGTATCGTTGCCACGTTGATCACGGCGGTGATTTTCTGGGGCTCGGCGCGATTTCGCGACGTGAACCTGGGAGCGTTGATGCTTTACGCGACCGCAGGACTCCAGTGGCTTTCGGCAACGAGCCCACTGCGAAAAGCGACGGCAGGAGGTGCCGATGCCCGCTGAGTTCGATACCTACGCGCATGACTACAAGGAGCTCCTGCGCGAGCCGATTCGCGACCGGTTTGCGGCCGATCCACGATTCTACACGGAGCGGAAGTGGATACTGCTTCGCGATTACCTGGCGAGGCTCGGGCGTTCAACGCGCTCGATGAGTTGGCTCGACGTCGGTTGCGGCGAGGGTGACCTTCTCCGTTATGGCCAGAACGTGTTCGATCGTGTGGCGGGCTGCGACTCGTCATCCGAAATGATCCGGGCCGCGGAGGGGCTCGAGGTCAGGCCCCAGTCTCCGCCTGACAAACTCCCCTTTGACGACGCAGAGTTCGATCTTGCGACCGCGGTCTGTGTGTTCCACCATGTCGAGCCGGCGCATCGGCTTGGACTCGTACTTGAAATGACGCGGGTTGTGCGCCCTGGAGGGATCGTTTGCCTCATTGAGCACAATGCGCAGAACGCAGTTGTCCGGCGCATGGTGAAACGGATTGCCGTGGACGTGAACGCCGTCTTGCTGGAGCAACGTGAGTGCTATGATCTCTTCACACGCGCGGGACTGCGTCCGCTCCCAGGCGAGTTTTTTCTTTATTTGCCAGAGAGATTGTACCGGCCGTTGGGTCGTCTCGAGGCGCTTGGCAGGAAGATTCCGCTGGGCGGGCAATACGCAGCTTTTGCAGAACGGACAAGTTGAATAGTCCTCAGGCGACCGGTACAGGAGTGAAGCCGCAGACCACTCGTCAAGTCGGAAGGTTCAACCGAGCTGGCTGGCTGATCGCGATCGCGTTGTCCGGTTCCATCACGCTCACTGAGCAAGTGTGGGTGGGCGGAATGAGCATCTACGAACCGGAGCGATGGGCGGTTCGAGACATGATGCACGAGTCAATTCTGCACAACCGCCTCCCCGATTCGGTGAAGAGTTGGGGAGCTGCGGGTGCGAATGGATTGAATATCCGCTTGCTCACCGTGTGGACGGCCGAAGCACTCCACAGGTCGACGGGGATTACCGTCCAGCGCAGCTACCGGTGGATCGAGACCTTTGCGCTCCTCAGTTGTTGTCTCCTCCTGTACGGGTTCCTCGAGTCGTACGCCGATTGGCGCTTTGCGCTTGGTGGCCTGCTGTATTGGGGCAGTATTCTGCCCCTGACATACCTCGCGCACAGCTTTCATCCCTGGGATAAGCCATCGATTGCATTGTGGCTTCTCGCCTTGATCTGCACGTGGCACCGCCGGTGGTGGGCGCTCGCGTTCGTCCTGCTGATCGGCGTCGTTACGAAATACGATATCCTTGTCTTCCCCCTTCTGGTGCTCCTTGGTTTCAGAAAGACCGAACCATTGACACGCACGGTGCCGCGAACGGCGCTGCTTCTCACGCTCACGTTGTCAACCTTCATACTGCTTCGCTGGTTCGCGCCTGGCGGGTTCGAACCAAGGCCGGTTTTCGATCTCGTGAAGGACAATCTCAAGGACATGCGCGGCTTCCTGTATTCCTATCCGCCATTGCTTGCCCTGGGTCTGCCCGCGCTGTTGGCGGCAATCGGCTATTCATCCGCCGACCAGTTCGCGAAGGGCTGTGTTCAGCTCGCGGGAATCATTTTTCTCATCCTGTTTCTGCAGGTCTATTTTGTCGAGTTCCGCACCGAGGTCCCACTTCTGCTGTTGCTGCTGCCGTCCTCCTGGTTCGGCCTGTTGCGTCTCTCCAAAGCTCCTCAACAACTCACATCGTGATCTCCGTCGTCGTTCCGGCTCTCAATGAACAAGAGACCATAGCGGAGTTACACCGTCGTGTTACCAGTGCGGCCGAGCAGTGGGGCGAGGACCACGAACTCCTCATTGTCGATGATGGCAGCACCGACAACACGATTGGCATCCTCGAGCAGTTGGCGCGGGTCGATCCGCGCCTCAAAGTCATCAGCCTCACCAGAAACTTCGGACATCAGGCTGCGGTGACGGCGGGTTTGCATCACGCACGAGGCTCGATCATCTGTGTCCTCGATGCCGATCTCCAGGATCCACCCGAGGAGATCCTTCCGTTCATCAATCGCGTGCGCGATGACATGGATGTCGTGTACGCCGTGAGGACCAACAGAAAGGAAGGTGTCTTCAAGCGGGCTTCGTATTTCCTGTATTATCGGATTCTCCGCCGTTTGGCCGCGCTGGATATTCCGCTGGACGCCGGGGATTTCTGTGTCATGCGGGCCGAGGTGGTTCGCGCGATCAACGAGCTCCCCGAACGGAACCGGTTCGTGCGGGGGTTGCGAACGTGGGTGGGCTTCCGGCAGGCGGGCATGTCGTACGAGAGGTCGGCGAGGTTTGCCGGCCAAGCCAAATACAATTTCGCGCGACTCATCGGGCTGGCGGTGGATGGCATCGTCAACTTCAGCTATCGGCCGCTTCACCTGATCGTGCTCCTCGGCCTGACGGTTGGCGCCCTTGCGTTTCTGATAGGCGTGGTCGTGCTGGTGCAATACGTAGGCGACTACACCATTCTCGGTTACAACCCGCGCCAGGCCCGCGGTTGGACTTCATTGGCGCTGACTCTGCTCTTCAGTTCCGCGGTTCAGCTGTTCTGCCTGGGAATTCTCGGCGAATACCTGGGACGCCTTTTCGAAGAAGCGAAGCGGCGGCCTGTGTACCTGGTGCGCCAGCGCATAGGGGTTGAGCCGCCGGCTCTGATCAACCACTAGTGCATTGAAATGAGCTTTATTGACCGAGTCATGGAGCAGCCGCTTGTCTATCGGCTTTGGCAGGCGCCATTCGCCGCGCGCAAGCTGGCCCCGGTTCTGTCACGCCATGACCTCGGCAAAGTGGGGCGCGTGCTGGACGTAGCTTGCGGACCAGGAACGAATGCGAGCCAGTTCGCCGCCGCAGACTATGTCGGGATCGACGTGAACGACCGGTACATCATGACGGCGCAGAGCCGATACCACGGTCGATTCATCACCGCCGACGCGATCAAGTGGTCCGCGGAAACAGTGGAGGAGTTCGATTTCATCCTGGTGAACAGCTTCCTGCATCATCTCGATGATGATTCCGTCCGTGTGTTGCTGCGCAGCCTGCGGTCGCGTCTCGCGCCGCAGGGCAGGTTTCACATTCTGGAGCTGGTCCTGCCGGACTCTCTGGGAGTCGCCAGAACGCTGGCGAGGCTTGACCGGGGCCATTATGCGAGGCTGCTCGAGGAGTGGAGGAGGCTCCTGAGTGAAGAGTTGCGCATCGAGTGGTTCGAGCCCTACCAGCTCACCGCATTCCGGATCCCGTGCTGGCACATGGTCTATGCGGTGGGCAGTGCACGCGCGTGAGTGAGCACGCGGCGTAGATCGCGTCAGCCGCGACGGGAAGTGATCTTCATCACGCTTTGCCGGTGTCCAACTCGCTCTGGACCTGAGCGGCACCTCGTGCTTACCGCGCGCGCCTAACGCGCCGGAGCGTTTTCGTGCGACGGCTGAAGCCCCGGCGCGATCGCGTGCCAACGGGAATCGCAGGAGGGCAAACTGCCAGACCTAGTGGCTCATCGCACGACCGTCGTGTGAGAAAAGTCCGATCTCACGAGCGAGTGAAGTAATTGCATGAGAAGAAGTTGAGCGACGTGACGGCATCTCCGATCGCTCGTCACCACTCGCAAGGCTCGATCACGTTCACCGCACGCGAAAGCACGAGGAACCAGGGCGATAGAAGCGCAGCCCTCCACGAGAGGGCACGCGACAAAGGCAAACCCGGTGAAAACCGGGGACGCAAAGCAAACGGGGCTAACGCGCCTGTAGGGCGCTACGCCGGCTGGGCTTCCGAACGTACCCGTGGAGGAGTTGTTGATGCGAGCGTCACGCTGGATGATGACGAGCGTTCTGCTTGTCGCACCTTTGCTAGTCAATTCGTGCACCGGTTCCGAGCCGCTGGCGCCCGCTGGGAGTCCTATCCAGCCTGCCGACCTGCTCTCGGTTCGTCTGTCGTCGAACACCGAGTCGTTGGCGCTCGGAAGCTCCAAGCAGCTTTCGGCCCAAGTCGTCAACCAGTTCAACGTTCCGCGCACGCAGATCGTCGAATGGTCGTCGGCCGACCTTTCGATCGCCGATGTTTCTCGTACCGGTCTGGTGACCGCTGTTGGCCCCGGCGCGACGAAGATCGTCGCACGCGCCGCTGGCGCGACTCCTGATACGGCAACGCTCCTGGTTGAATCGAGCATCTCCGCCCTTTCGGTCTATCCCGAGGCGGTGAGTACCTTCGAAGGCGACTCACTCAAGTTCTCTGCTTCCGCCACCCTGGCATCGGGTTCGAATCTCGAGTTCCCCAAGGTCGCGTGGAGCTCGTCAGATACGACCATCGCCCTCGTGGATGCCGGCGGCATCGTTACGTCGGTTGGCTCCGGCGATGTGCTCATCAGCGCCGACTATCTCGGCGTCACGGCAGCGGCCGCGGTCAACGTTCGGGAACCCGAAGTCGTGAGCGTCAGCGTGAGTCCGGCGAACAAGACGATTTACGTCAACAGCCAGACCAAGCTCCACGCCTCTCTTCGTGATAACGGGGGCCGAAACGTCACCCGCTCGAATCTCTTGTGGTCGTCTTCCAACACCACCGTCGCGACGGTAACAAGCGATGGCACCGTGTCGGGCAAAAGTTCTGGGTTTGCGATTATCACCGCGAAGGCGGGTGAGAAGGCGGCCTCCGCGACCATCAACGTCCTCGGCGCGCCGGCAACGACGGTGGCCGTTTCGATTTCGCAGGGAACCATCTCGGCTGGACAGACAGCGCAGGCCACGGCAAACCTCGTCGACAAGGACGGAAATGTCCTGACGGGTCGTCAGATCGCGTGGCAGAGCTCCAATCCGGCCATCGCCACCGTGAACTCCTCGGGCCTCGTGACAGGCATCGCGGCTGGCAACGTCACCATCAGTGCGATCGTTGATGCCATCGTTGGTCGCGCGAGCCTTTCGGTTGTCTCGGCACTCCCCACGGCTGTCCGGATCGATCCGGCCAGCGCGTCATTGTCGCCGGCGCAGAGCGTGCAGCTCACGGCAGCGGAAACTGACCAGAACGGGAACACCATCCCCAACCATCCGGTCACGTGGTCCAGCTCCAACACCGCGGTCGCCACTGTCTTCAACGGACTCGTTCGAGCAGTTGCGCAGGGGTCCGCAGCGATCAGCGCGAACGTCGATGGTCTCACGGCGACGTCTCAAATCACCGTCAGCCCCGTGTCGGCAGCGTCGCTCGTCGTATCGCCGAGCATTGTGTCGCTGCAGTCGGGACAGTCGGCGCAGCTTTCGTCCGTGGTGAAGGATGCCGCGGGCAACATTCTCACCAACCGGGCCGTCTCGTGGATTTCCGCGAATCCGACCGTCGCCACCGTCTCGGCATCGGGCTCCGTTACGGCGATTGCCGGCGGTAGCGTCGTGATAACCGGCAGGGTGGACGCCGCCGTCGCGAACGCGACGGTGAACGTTGCTTCAGCAGCGCCGGTCGGTGTCGCATCCGTCGAAGTGATTCTCAGCGCGCCAGCGCTGGTACTGGGTCAGACGGGCCAAGCCAGCGCAATCCTGCGTGACAGCAATGGCAACGTGCTCGCGGGACGCTCCGTGACCTGGTCGAGTGAACCAGGTGAAATCGCCAGGATTGCGGCCGGCGGACAGATCACCGCCATGGAACCTGGCTCGAGCTCAATCATTGCGACATCAGAAGGTGTGTCGGGCGCAACGACCCTCGTCGTGACCCCTCCGCCTCTGACTCCAGTCGCTACAGTGTCAGTGTCGGCGACACCAACGTCGCTCACGGTGAACCAGACGAGTCAGCTCACCGTTGTTCTGCGCGATGCCGCCGGGGCCACACTCTCCGGTCGCACGATCTCGTTTAACTCGTCCAACAGCGCGATCGCCTCGGTTTCGTCGAGTGGCCTCGTGACCGGTAAAGGCGCGGGGAGCGTTACGATCACCGCGACGAGCGAAGGCAAGAACGGCATCGTCGGGATCACCGTGACGGGCGCTGCTTCCGTAGCCACCGTTACGGTAAGCGTCGGGAGTTCATCGCTCAGTTCCGGGCAGACCACGCAAGCATCGGCCGTTGCAAAGGACGCCTTCGGCAACGTGGTCACCGGAAAGACCTTCGTCTGGACCAGTTCCAACACCTCGGTGGCGAGCGTCAGTACCAGCGGCCTTGTGACCGCTGTTGGCGGTGGCATGGCATCTATTGTTGCGACGGTAGACAACAACAAAGCCGGTTCCACGACGGTCAACGTCGCCGCGCCGACACCACCGTCAGTGAGCTCGGTTTCGGTAACTCTTGGAGCATCCTCTCTGGCCGTTGGTGCAACAACGCAGGCATCGGTTGTCGTGCGCGACGCGCAGGGCAACGTGCTGACGAACCGTACAATCACCTATAGCAGCTCGAGTGCATCAATCGCTTCGGTCTCGTTATCCGGCCTTGTGACGGGGTTGGTCGCCGGCACAGCGTCCATCCGCGCAACCGTCGACGGCGTCGTGGGCTCGGCGAACGTTACCGTTTCGGCGCCAGCTGTTCCGCAGCCGCCGGCCACGGGAGCAATACCAACCATTCTTTCAGTTCTGGGCCAGACCAAAACGATTACGGAGACAGCGGCGTTAGGGGCCATGTTCGCAACCTATGACCAGACGTTCGATCAATACCTTCCCACCTCGAACACCTGGATAGATAACTATTACGATCGCGCGGTCGTGTACTACGCCCGCTATGCGCGCACGGGAGATGTGACGTTCCTGAACAAGGCGCATGCCATCGCGGTCGCGTATCGGCAGCAGTATGTGGAGGCGAACAACTATCAGGTCTCGCCTCACTGGTCGGTGGTCCGGGGCCTGGAGCTGCACTATCGGCTTACCGGCGACACGCTGAGCCGCCGAGCCGTAGCGGGCATGTACTCCTGGGCGCTCTCCTCCTTCTCACAGGCGCTGTGGGGGGACCCCAAGATCGCCGATCTCCAGAACCCGAATTCGCAGTACATGGAGAACCGCATTCAGGCGCGTGTGCTGCAGGGGGCGCTCTCCTCATATCGCATGAACGCGAGCTTTACGAAGACAGACGGATTGTCGTTTCGGGCGTCCGAATGGCCCGCGCGCTTGCGCGAGATCCTGAATCAGATCCTTTCAGTGCAGAAGGCCGATGGTTCGTTCTCCTGGGTGCAGATCTGCGGCGGCCAGTTGAACTACATGGTCGGGATGCTGAACGACGTGTTGATCGAATACTACAGGGACTTCGAGGCCGATCCGCGCATTCCAGTGGCAGTGGAAAAGGCGAACGAATACCTCTGGACCACGCAGTGGAAGGCGACGGAGCAGGCTTTCTCCTATGCGTCAGTGTATTGCGCCCCTAATCCCTGGGGGACCAACGTCGGAGGAACTGAAGCAGCCGGCGATCTCAATGGCCTCATGATCGCGTCCTTCGGCTGGCTGTATCAGCGCACTGGCGATGCAAAATGGAAGACGCGGGGCGACGCCATCATGTCGGGTCTGATCCTGCCACGATGGGCTGGCGCGTACGCCAGCTCGAAGCAATTCAACCAGGCATTCGCGGAAAGCTATCGCTACCTCGGCTGGCGCTAGCGCACCCCCCTTCGAAGCATCAGCGCCGTCGGTCGAACGCATTCGACCGGCGGCGCGATCATTATAAAGCTTCAATTCCGCGTCAGTAGGACTCGCGCCCGGCCCCCTGAATAATCAGGCGGCGTACGAACGATCGACTGACAGCGCGACGGCGTTTGAGCTCGTATTCGTCCAGTTGGATTCTCCGCCGCGTTCCTATCCATGAGGGAATACTTTCGCTCAATTTCGTGCGCTAAATCACCGCGGAGGAGCGAACACTGGCTTAGAAAGCGCGCTTCATTGTCCGGCTTCAGCCAGTCGTCATCGTTGCTTAACGCTCTAAACAGATCCGAAGTCGTCTCGCGCTCGTGCATCAGCAGCGGCGCTCGAGGTTTCTCCGGACTTCGACTCTCGCCAGAGAGTCATAACGCGGGCCCGCAGGCGGGCGTGCCACGCGAGCACGTCGTCCATCTCGCGCACTTGTCAGAAGACCGCACCCTGTCGGCCCAAGGGCTGACACAGCCACGAAGCGAACGCGCTGGAAATGCGCCTTGCCGGTCGGTCGCCCAAACATTTTTCAGGAGATCAATTGATGCACACGAGGTCCTGGCACTCTTTGGCTATCGTCGTTACGTGCCTTGGAATTGCAGCGTGCATTGACAGCCAGGCCCTCGCGCCTACGAGTCGAAATGAGATCGCTACAGCCACTTCGAGTGGCACCGCCGATTCGGCAGTTTTCACGGCGGGTCGCAAGGAGAAGCAGCAAAAAGCGCCGGATGACACGACCCAATCGGCGCCCCCGCCATCCCCGCCATCCTCGGATGCGGCGGCGATCATTCAAGTAGTTCTGGGCCAGACAAGAAGCGTCGAGGCGACGGCTGCGTTAGGCGACGTATTCGCGAGTTACGACAAGCTGTTTGATCGCTATCTCCCCAGTTCGAACGCCTGGTCGGACAACTACTACGACCGTGGGGTTGTGTATTACGCCCATTATGCGCGCACGGGGGACGTGACGTTCTTGAACAAGGCGCATGACATCACGCTCGCGTATCGACAGCAGTATGTGGAGGCGAACAATTATCAGGTCTCGCCGCACTGGTCGCTGGTCCGGGGCCTGGAGATCCATTACCGGCTCACCGGCGACGTCCAGAGCCGGCAGGCGATCGCGGGCATGTATGCCTGGGCACTCTCCTCCTTCTCACAGGCGCTGTGGGGGGACCCCAAGATCCCCGATCTCCAGAACCCGAATTCGGCGTACATGGAGAACCGCATTCAGGCGCGCGTGCTGCAAGGGGCGCTCTCGTCCTGGCGAATGAACGCGAGCTTCACGCGGTCCGATGGAATCTCGTTCTCAGCGTCCGAATGGCCGTCGCGACTCCGCGAGATCCTGAATCAGATTCTGTCAGTTCAGAAGGCGGACGGCTCCTACTCCTGGGTACAGATCTGCGGTGGCCAGTTGAACTACATGATCGGGATGCTGAACGACGTATTGATCGAGTATTACCGCGATTTCGAGCCCGATCCACGCATTCCGGAAGCCGTCGAAAAGGCGAATGAGTACCTCTGGACCACGCAATGGAAGGCGGCGGATCAGGCCTTTTCCTACGCGTCAGTGGACTGCGCGCCTAATTCATTCGGGACCAACGTCGGAGGAACTGAAGCGGCCGGCGATCTCAATGGCCTCATGATCGCGTCCTTCGGCTGGCTGTATCAGCGCACGGGCGATGCAAAATGGCGGATCCGAGGCGACGCGATCATGTCGGGTCTGATCCTGCAACGATGGGCCGGCGCGTACGCCAGCTCGAAGCAATTCAACCAGGCATTCGCGGAAAGCTATCGCTACCTCGGCTGGCGCTAGTTCCGCCTCACGTCAGCAGCGCCCGGCTCCGTTCGGGCGATAGCCTCGCCGATACCGGACTGTTCGACTGAGCGTCATGCTACGTTAGGTACGTGTTTCAGCCAATGCCGAACAGACACGCCTGAACGAAGATGATGCCTCGCCGTGCTATTCAATAGCGCCGTCTTCCTCTTCGCCTTTCTTCCAGTCACCTATCTCGTCTTCTGGTGGCTTCGGACGAAGGACGCGCGCTACCTATGGCTGACGCTCACCGGATACGTCTTCTATGGGTACTGGGACGCGCGCTTTTGCCTCCTCATGGCGTTCTCCACCCTGGTGAGTTACACGGCGGGACTCGGCTTTCTGCGGTGGAAATCCGGCGCACGCCGGCGCGCGTGCCTCGTCGTTCCCATCGTGGTGGATCTTCTGTTACTTGGCTTCTTCAAGTACTTCAACTTCGCTCTCGACAGCACGGTATCGATTGCACGCCTGTTCGGTGCCGAGGTGAGTCCGCCGCACCTCAATATTGTTCTTCCGGTCGGCATCTCCTTTTACACCTTTCACACGATCACCTACATCGTAGACTGCTATCGGGGTGTCATCACCCCGACGCGCAGTCTCTTCGAATTCTCTACCTACGTTTCGCTGTTCTCCCAGTTGGTTGCGGGGCCGATCGTTCGATTCCGACAAATCGAGGCCGATCTTGAGAACATTGGCACGGCCAGTCGCACTCGATGGTTGGCCACGGGGGTTCAGTTTTTCATCGTCGGATTGGTCGAAAAGGTGGTGGTCGCCGACTCGCTGGCGGCATTCGTCGATCCGGCACTTGCCAATTATGGCGCGCTCTCCACCGCCGGTGCATGGCTGGCGATGTTGGGCTACACGTTTCAGCTCTACTTTGATTTTTCGGGCTACAGCACGATGGCTGTCGGTCTCGGGTACCTGTTCGGTCTCCGGATCCCGCAGAACTTCAACTCCCCGTACAAGGCACTCGATCCGTCGGACTTCTGGCGTCGGTGGCACATCTCGCTGTCGAGTGTCCTTCGCGACTATCTGTACATCCCACTCGGCGGAAATCGGCATGGCGAGTTGAAGGCGTACCGAAATCTGATGTTGACCATGCTGCTCGGCGGCTTGTGGCATGGCGCCTCCTGGACGTTCGTCGCATGGGGCGCGTACCACGGACTCTTGTTGTCAGCCTATCGGCGTTTCGAGAAGCCGTGGGATAGTCTTGCCCCAGTGGCACGCAGGGGAATCATGTTCGTCGCCGTCCTTATTGGATGGGTGTTCTTCCGTTCCACGTCGTTCGAAATGGCCGCGCACTTGCTACGCGTCATGTTCGTTCCGTCACCGGGGGCGCTGGTCCCGCAGTGGCACCTCGCGTTGTTCGCGGTGATTGCCGCCGGGTGGTGGGCGCTTGGTGGCCCAAACGCTTTCGAGGTTGGGAATCCTGACAGGCCGCGCCGCCGCATCGTGCTTGCGGCCGCCTTCGGCGCGTCGCTGGCGATCATTCTCGGCGCACGGTCGTCGCCGTTCCTCTATTTTCAGTTTTGATTTGTGGCAGCCCGCCCTGTAGCGCGCTTCCTGTCTGGCACTGCGCTCGTTCTGACGTTTGGCGTCGCGCTCGAGATCACGTGTCGCATTGAGGATCGCATTGCGAACGGAATTCCTCTTCTGTCGCGCGTCACTCAGCCCGGGCACCTGATTCTGGTCGACACTGGTGGAGCCCGTGGCCGCCCCAATGCGCGGTTTGGCCAGTGGCGCATGAATTCCATGGGCTTCCGTGGACCCGAGTTCACTTTTTCGAGACGTCCTGGGTCGCTGCGTGTGGTCGTAGAAGGGGCGTCGGAAACATTTGGCTTGTATGAGGCGCCGGGCAGGGAGTTTCCGCGACAACTGGAAGATTCCCTGCGCCAGCGAACGGCGGCGATGTGTGGTGCGCCGTCCACCGATGCGATCGAAGTGATCAACGGCGCACTGCCGGGAATGGCGCTTCCTTCCATGGTACGCCACGTCGCCTCGGTGGTGACCCCGCTCCATCCAGACGTCATCGTCTTGTATCCATCGCCGGGCTTCTACCTCGACGTCCAGCCTCCGCGCGCGACGGTGGGTCCAACGGCAAGCGACAGCTCGCTTCCCGCCGCAAATGCGCTCCGGCTGCGGCTAGTGGACAGACTCAGATCACAGGTCAAGAGCCTCACTCCCGAGATTGTCCTCACAAGCCTGAGACGCCGATCCATTGAGAAGGTAGAGCGCCAACACCCCACCAGCTGGAAAATCCGGTCGGTGCCGGAGGAGCGCGTGGCACTCTTCGAACGTGATTTGCGCAGGGCCGTCGGAGCAGGGCGTCAGACCGGAGCACGAGTCATCCTCCTCGGCCACGTGAATCAGACCCTGTTTCCGGACTTCAACGACGCTGCCGCCCTCGTCGCATGGGAAAAGCAATTTCCAAACACCACAGGCGAGACGCTGGCAGATTTTCACCGGCGTGCACGAGAGATATCGGTGCGCGTGGCTCGGGATTCATCGGTCGATCTTGTCGATCCGACAAAGGCACTTGAAGGACACTGGAGGGACTCGTTCGCCGATTTTGTTCACTTCACGGACCTCGGCGCCGCCACGATCGCAGGACAGCTCGCCTCGTATCTAGTCGCGGCGCTTCCGAACACCACGCTGTGCAGGTCCTCGTCAGTAGGCGGAATCGAGACGCCACCCTTTTCTCCGTTAGCCTCGGGAGTGCCTTGGTGAAACTGAAGTGAGCCCGCGGGTGAGAGTCCTGCCCGTCCACGCTGCCCTGACCGCAGCTTTGGCCGAATGTCGTACCAGCGCAACGTTGGATACATCCGCAGCCTTTTCGGGTACGAAGGCTGCGAGTTCAGTGAAGGGACGCCTTTGGCTGAATTGACCAAGGCCGTCTCCCAAATCCATGATCGAGTAATGCGAGGTATAGAAGTGCGCGTCACGCTGGTAGTCGCGACGGTCATGCTGTCGGGGGGTGTTGTTACCGACGCTGCGTGGGGGAAGCCCCTCACGTCGCCGACAGCGGCACGCGGAGGAGTGACTCAGGCCGCCCCGCGAAGCGATTCGCTGGTGGTAGACCTCCGCATTCAAAGGCTCAAGTCCGGTGCGGGGAACGTGCTGGTTTCGAGCGGGATTCCGTTTCGAGCGGGGGCACTCCAGAACGCGGATTTGTCGCGTCTCAGAATCGAGGTCGAAGGACAGGAGGTGTCGGCGTACGTGGCGCCGCTCGCGAAATGGCGTGACGGGTCGGTGCGCTCCGTTCTGATCCAATTCCTGTGGAGTCCTGACCAATCAGGATCGGCGCGACTGGTCGTCGGCTCGGTCAAATCGGCTGTTCGCCGTCTTGACCGTGGCGTTCAGAGCGGTCTTCCTGACGCCGTGGCGCTTCCGGCGCGGCCCGAGTATCTGGTCCAAACCGAGCTGGCGGGACCGACGCTTACTGTGTCGGCAACGCGCCGGCTCGGAGGAACGTTCGTCAAGTACGAGACCGACTTCAAGCAGCTTGCCGACCGACACTGGAAGGCCCGTGCCGACGCGTGGGAGGACAATTACTACGACCGGAGTCGGATCTACTACGTGGCCTGGATACGAACCGGTGACCTGGAGTATTGGCGTCGCGGCACGATGATGGCGCTCACCTACCGACGAGAGTATCTCGAGCGAAACACGTACAAGTCGTCCCCGCACTGGTCACAACTGGGCGGGCTGGAGCTGCACTATCTGCTCACGGGCGACACGCTGAGCCGCCGCGCCGTGGCTGGCGTGTTTGCGTGGGGGCTTTCCGACTTCCCAACGGCGAAGTGGGGCCCGCTGGCGGACATCGAGAATCCGCAATCGGAATACATGGAGAACCGGATTCAGGCTAGGGTGTTGCAGGGGGCGCTCGCGGCCTATCGGCTGAACGCGAGTTTCACCCGATCCGATGGTCCCGCGTTTCCGGCTTCTCAATGGCCAACGAAGCTGCGAGACATGCTCACCAGGATTCTCTCAGTGCAGAAGCCGGATGGTTCGTACCCCTGGGTGCAGATCTGCGGCGGCCAGTTGAACTATATGGTCGGGATGCTCAACGATGTGCTGATCGACTACTACAACGATTTCGAGGCTGACGCGCGCATACCGGCGGCAGTCGAAAGAGCGAATGAATACCTGTGGACGCGGCAATGGCTACCGGCGGAGCAAGCGTTCAAGTATGCCAGCGTGAACTGTGCGCCTAACAAATTCGGGACGAACGTTGGCGGCATCGAACCGGCCGGCGATCTCAATGGCCTCATGGTCTCATCCTTCGGCTGGTTGTACCAGCAAACAGGCGACCCGAAGTGGCGTACGCGAGGTGATGCGATCCTCGCTGGTCTCGTTGCCCCGCGCTGGGCCTCCAACTACACCGGCTCGAAGCAATTCAATCAGGCCTACACGTCGAGCTTCCGGTACCTCGCGTATCGCGCACCCCGTTCCTGAGTCGTCGCGAGTTTCTCCCCGGCGCGGTTACTTCCCGCTCGGACGTGCCGGCGAAAGGGCGCCGCGAAACTGCCGGATTCTATCGATGACTTCCTGACGTTCGTTCGGCAGGAGGCCGATCCGGAAGGCGACCAGAGCGCCGAAAACCGCAGTGACGCCGGCCGCGGCCGCGAATTGCCGCCAGGTGTCCAATCCCATGAGTTGTATCGAAGCGAATCCTGCGCCTGCCACCAGCACGGCCACGAGCGCTGGACGCGCGTACGACTCGCGCATGACTTGTGAGAAGGGAATGTGGAGGTGCCTGGAGACATACGCCGGCAGAATGGCGCCGTGGACGATCACCGAGGGGATCAATGTTCCGAGCGCCACGCCGGCGATATCGAAGTAGCGGACCAGAATCAACGAAAGGGTGATATTGACCGCCGCTTCTCCCATCTCGAGCCACATCAGGAACTTCATGCGATACGTGGCCACCAGGAGCTGCCACGACATTCCCTGAATCCACCGCGGAAGCTGCGCGACGATCCAGATGTAGAGGATGACATCTGAGCGCTCGGTCCAGGGCCCGCTGACGAACTGCGATCCCTGCCACAGCCGAATGAACGAAGCGCCGAACAGGGCAAGGCACCCGGCCATCGGCACGGAGAGGAGGGCGGCGAGGCGCGTGCCCCTGGTATACAACGTTCGAAGCGCGGACTCATTGGCGCGACCGTGCAGGTCGGTCAGGTGCATAGTGAATGATCCCGACAACGTGGCCGTCACCTGAGTCATGTAGTCCACCAGCATGCGGCCGATCGTGTAAAACGTGATCAGTGAGAGGTTCAGCGTGGCGCCGATGACGAGCAGGTCGATGCGCCCGATGATTATCAACGCCAGGTTGGTGACGAAGCTCTTCGACCCATAGTCCCAGACGGAGCGCAGCGCCTGACGCGACACGTTCGTGATACGCAGGGAGATGGAACCGAGGAGCTGGCGGGCGAAGACAAAGCTGGTGGTCCAACTGACGGCCTTTCCGGCGAACTGGATCGACACGATGTGTACCATGCCGCCCCCGGACGACAACGCCAGCCAGATGGCGACAGTCGTTAGAATTCGCAGGAGGGCATCGACGCCCTGAGCGAGATCGAGCCGCCGGCAGCCATTCACGACGGCGGTGAAGAGTTCGAGCGGCAGATGGACCGCAAGCATCACGGTGACAACCGCCATCGTACGCTGTGCTTCTATGGCGCTGACATCATGCAGCTTGAACAAGCGTGGCATCAGGAGCGTCACTGACGCCCCGACAACGAGCACAATCAGACCGAGGCAGACGAGTACCCAGAATGCCGATGACAGCAGGCTCGGGAGGTCCCCTTCCTCATTCCGCGAAAGCTTCGTGGCGACCAGGTACGCGATGGCCGCGCGAAAGCCGAAGTCCAGAATGCCGTAATAGCCACCGATTTCGGCCACCAGCGCCAGCGCGCCGTACCGGGAATTCCCGAGCGACTTGACGATGAACGGAGAGAGGAAAAAAGCGCAGGTCGCCGAGACGACGAAACTCAGGAGGCTCGTTATCGCGATCCGGCGCAGCGAGACACCGCCGAGTGGAAGAGCCATGCCTATCGAGTCATGGGATGCAGGAATGGGATGGCATCACGAGCGTCCACGTACCCGCGTCGCCCGTTGAGGGAATTGGCATGTGGCACAATGTATTGACCGGGCAAGCAGGGCGTTCAGCAGAGGGCGACCGCTACTCTGACCGCTTCATCGCGCGATCGGTTACACGAGCGTCGTGAGCCCAATGCGAATCCTCTGGTTGTCTCACTTCGTTCCGTGGCCACCGGTCGGACACGGAGCGCTGCAGCGGAGCTATCACCTGCTTCGCGTGGCCGCCGCCAGGCACGAGGTTCATCTCCTTGCTGTCGCGCCGCCTTCTGCAGCGGCGGCCGATCTCGACCTGGCCGCGGCAACGATCGCCCTGCGGCACCTGACGGCCGGCGCGGATATCTACCCACTGCCGCCGGATCGACGACACCTGCGTCGTATGGGGCTTCTGCTGCGTGGCATTGCCCGTGGCGAGTCGCACTGGGAGCGCTGGTTCCGTGCCCCAACCATGGATGATCGGGTGCGCGAGCTCCGTGGTCGATTCGATCTCGTGCACGTGGACTCGGTGGTGCTCGCGGCCTATCGAGCGTCTGTAGCCGGCACCCCGGCGGTACTGAACCATCACAACATCGAATCCGCGCTGGTCAGGCTGCGGTCGGACACGGCGCGAAATGGAGTCACGCGCGCCGTTCTCCGGCACGAGGCATCGAAGCTGGAGGCGCTCGAGCGTGACTGGGCCCCGCGCGCAGCGGTGAACCTCGTCGTCTCGGAGCTCGATGGAGAACGACTGCGTGGGCTCGCGCCGGCGGCGAAAATCGAAGTGGTCCCGAACGGCGTGGATACGGAGTATTTCCGCGCCGATCCCGGGATCCGTGCTGAACCGTCGACATTGGTGTTCGCCGGCGGGATGGATTGGTATCCGAACCGCGACGCCGTCGCCCATTTCGCCCGCGATATCTGGCCGCGGCTGGTCGCGACGAACACGTCACGGCGAGTCCTGGTCATCGGGCGGAGCCCACCAAGCGAGCTCACTGAGCTACGGGACTCGCGCATCCAGGTGCTGGGATTCGTGCCTGACGTGCGCTCGCTGGTGTCACGCGCTGCGATCTACATTTGCCCGATGCGGATCGGGGGCGGGACACGACTGAAGATCCTCGATGCGCTCTCCATGTCTCGCGCCCTGGTGTCGACGGACCTCGGCGTCGAGGGCCTCGACCTCACACCGGAAGTCCATTTCCTGCGCGCCAACACCCCCGAGGAGTTCGACCGGCAGATCACCCGGCTAGAGGGCGACGAGGCCCTCCGGCTCCGGCTGGGGCAGGCGGGGCGCGCCCTGGTCGAACAGCGGTTTTCGTGGACGGTCGTCGGGCAGCGACTTCTCGAGACGTACGAGCAGGCAGCCGTGCACGGTGCGTTGGTTAGCCGTTAGGCGGCGTACACTGAGTCGTGTCTGGACCAGGGCCGAGGTCGGGGCGATCAGGCGAGGTTTCCAGCGCGTTCATCCGTGCTCCTTGAGCCATTCGTCGAGAACCAGCAGAGCAAACAACCGCTCGCCATTATCGCGGTGCCCGGCCAGGTGCTCGTTGGCGAGGGCGTCGATGAATCGAGGGTTGAACCAGCCAAGGTCTGCGAAACGTTCGCTGCGCGCGAGCGCGCGAGCAGAAGCGGAATGTGATGTGCGTAGCCACTCAGTAACGGGTGTCGTGAATCCCTGTTTCGGACGGTCGAAGAGGGCGGAAGGCAGATAACGCGCGAGGACGGCCCGAAGGAGTTTCTTGCCACCCTTGCCTTCCAGAAGCATGTCGTCGGGCAATGACAGTCCAAATCGGACGATGGCATGGTCGAGCAACGGCGCGCGCAATTCCAACGCATGAGCCATGGTCGACACATCGGCCTTCGGCAGCAGACAGTCGGCGAGATACGTGTTGATGTCGACGTAGCGCATGCGCCGGAGATCGGTGCCGTTGCAGTCTTCGTAAAGCGCGCGCAGGTCGCCGGCTACTTGCTCGGTGCGCGCGGCGGTGGTCGCCGCGAGATCCCCGGCCGTAAGGCGATGTCGATCTGTCGGTCCAAAGAGCTGCCGCAGGCGCGCAAAACGTGTGGAGCTTCCGCGATCCTCGAGCAACTCCGCTGCCCGCTGGATGCGCGTTGTTCCCTCGGAATGACGTCCCCAAATCGGTCGGCTGGCATCCACCACGTCGGCGACAAACGAAACCAGCGCCGGCGGTACACGGCGACGAACGCGCGCGATCCGAATCGCGTTGCGATACCAGTTGTAGCCGGCGAACCCTTCATCTCCGCCGTCCCCTCCTAACGCGACCGTTACATGCCGGCGCGTTTCGCGAGCCAGCGACCACAACGGAAGAGATGACGACTGCGCGAAGGGTTCACCGAAATGCCGCACGTGTTCGGGAAGGCTGGCGAGTGTTTCGGTGTGGATGCGGTACTCGTTATGCTCCGTGCCCAACCGGCGCGCGATGTCGCGCGCGATCGCCGATTCGTCGTAGGCGGCCTCGTGAAACCCAACCGAAAACGTCTGGATCGACGTTCCGGCACATCGACGCGCTATCGCCGTGACCAAACTGGAATCGACACCTCCGCTGAGAAGAACTCCCAGTGGGACGTCGCTACGCAGTCGGATGGTGACGGCCTGCTGCAACATTTCGTCGAGCGTGTCGGTGGCGCTCTCGAATGATCCGGTGAACGGCTCGGGTTCGGTTGCGAGGTCCCAGAATCGCGAGTGATGGAGCTCTCCACCGGCCACCGTGAGATACGTGGCGGCTGGTAGCTTGCTCGCCTCGCGGTACGCCGTCCTGGGGGCCGGGATGTAGCCAAGCGTCAGGTATGATTCGATCGCGTCCAGGTCGAAGGTCCAGCGATTCGCCGCGGTCGCATGCAGTGCCTCGAGAGAGGAGCAGAAATAGAGGCACCCTCGTTCGGCCGTGTAGTAGAGGGGCTTCTTGCCGAGTCGATCGCGGGCGAGTACGAGCGTCGACCGGTCTTCATCCCAAAGCGCGAACGCAAACATCCCATTGAATGCCGAGAGACTCTCGACGCCACTGCGTAGGTACGATTCGAGGATGACTTCCGTATCGGAGTCTGTGGAAAAGGCGGCACCGTCCTGCAGGAGCGCCTTGCGCAACTCGCGATAGTTATAGATCTCGCCATTGAAGACGATCGCTGCCCGAGCATCACGCGAGTGCATCGGCTGCTGTCCACTGACGAGGTCGATGACGGCGAGGCGGCGATGCCCGAGGACCACGCGGCCGTCGTTCGAGGTCCAGAATCCGTCACCGTCCGGCCCGCGATGGGCTATCCGCGCGGTCAGTGATCGAACGCGATCGAGATCGGGTTTACTGTCTTCGCGGAGGCTGATGGCGCCGGCGATGCCGCACATTGGAATCGATCCTTGGTGAGGGCGGTTGCGCAGCGCGTCAGGCGAACGCAACGGAACTTGATACCGGCGCGTCCCCTAGAAGGTCACGGTAGACCTCCAGGTAGCGAAGGGCCATGTTGCGCTGGCTGTAGGCATGAACGGCACGGGCCCGGGCAATCTCCCCAAACCTCCGTCGCTGACCGTCGTCGCCAAGAACAGCAGTGAGCCGGCCGGCAAGCGCCGTGACGTCTCCTGACGGCACGAGTAGGCCGGCCGCTCCTCCATCGAGCAGGGCTCCGCTTCCGCCAACATCGGTCGCGACAATACAACAACCGGTTGCCATTGCCTCGAGAATGCTCATCGACGTCCCCTCGGCCTTGGACGTCAGAGCAAACACGTCGAAGCAGCGGTACAGGTCGGACGTGTCATGACGATCACCCGTGAAGACGACGGATCCTTGCAGATCCGGCTGCCGGGCGCGGCGTTCGAGCGAAGCCTTCAATTCGCCATCGCCGACGAGAACGAGGACCGCGGTTGGGTGTGAGCGGCGAGCGACGGCAAACGCGTCGAGCAACAACTCGTGATTCTTGATCGGGTCGAATCGCGCGACGCATCCCACGACCAGCCCCGGAACCGGGTGGCCAATCACTTGTTCGCGTGCCACGTCCGGCGAGGGATAGAAGATCCGCGTGTCTATCCCGTTAGGCACCACACGGATCTTCGCGTCCGGCAATCGAACGGTATCGAGTAGATAGCTGCGTAAGGGATCGGACACGGAGATTACTCTCGATGTAAACTGCGCTGAGATCCACATGAGCAGGGGGCTGTACCATGGCTCTACCGTCATCAATCCGTGGACGGTGTGCACGACGCAGGGCACTCGCGCCAGGCGCGCGGCGCGCACGGCCTTGAGCCAGACGCCACTGTGCGAGTTCACCACGTCCGGCTTGGTAGCGATGAACCGCTCTGTCAGTTGCCGCGGAGTTACGTTCGTCCACACGCCGGGCGTGGGAACCAGGTGAACCGCAACGCCCGCCGCGGACAGTTCGTCGGCCAGCGGCCCCCGCTCCTCGAGGCAGATCACCTCGACGGAGTGCCCCAACTCCGTGAGTTCCACTGCGAGACGGGACGTCACGACTTCCATACCGGCCCTGACAAGCGTCGGCAGGACCATGCTGATCCGGAGCGGCCGCCCACTGTCCGTATCGAGGCTTGCCGGCGCCGGCAACACCGATCCCGCGGGCGTCAAAGAAGGCTCGCGTACAAGCGAAGGTGGGACTCGACGCGCCGTTGCAGCGAAACCTGATCCGAAATGCTCCGTCGTCCGTCGCGCGCTTCCGCGTCATCGAGGCGTGCAAGGAGGGTTGCCATACCGTCGGCCAGCTCCGTGGCGTTCCCCGGCTCGACCAGGATGCCCGCGCGATGTGGCGAGACAATCTCGGGAATGCCGCCGACTCGCGTCGCCAGGAACGGCGTGTCCATACGGCACGCCTCGAGTAGGACGTTGGGGAGCCCCTCACTCCTCGATGGAATGACGACGGCGTCCAGCTCGCGATAAAGCGGCGTGATTGGATGCACAGCGCCGAGCATCGCGACCGAGTCGCTCAGTCCGCGGGCGCGGGCGTCCGCTTCGAGGGCGGATCGTTCCGGCCCGTCGCCGGCGATGACGCCGGATACGTTGATCCCACGCTTACGCAGGAGGCCCAGCGCTTCCAGGAAGACGTCGACGCCCTTCTCGGAACTCAATCGACCGATCACTCCCAACCGCGGCCGTGGAAGCGACCGCACTCGCGCCATCGTTTCCGACGGCAGTTCGCCTGCATCGACGGAGTCGAGTACGGCGTTGTAGATGACTTCAACCTTTCCGGTGACGACGGACCAGTCTTCGGCGTGGCGGCTGGACATCACGACGATGCGATCCGCTCTTCGTGACACCCACCGGTCCAGTCGGTGATAGAGTCTGACCTTCAAGTCTTCGGTCGTGGCTCCGTGAGAGAAGGCCACCCACGGGGTGCCGAGGCCACCTCGTCGCATCAGATACGCCAGAAAAGCCGGGCGGTAACCGTGAGTTTGAACGACGTTCGCGCCGATTTTTTCCAGCGTTTTGCGCAGCCGCGAAACGACCGACAGGTCGGACCGTCGCTTTTCCAGAACTACCGTATGCTCGATGGCCGCCGCCTCGAGCACGGGAAGGAATGCCGAAGGCACTCGACGAGGGCCGCCGAAAAGAATCACGTGCATGCGCACGCCGTGCGCGCGGAGGCCGACAGCGAGATGAGCGAGCTGTCGTGATGGACCGGAGATGATGGAGGTGTCCATGATGGCCGCCACGCAAATCCCGGAGAGTGGCGTGGTCCCTTCGGTGTGCCCCGCTCCCGCATCGACTTCAGCGGCCGCCGACCGTTGCTGGGCCGCCGCCGCGATCATCGGGACAAGTGCGCGGTTCGCAGGGAACGGAACCCGCGAGCGCCGCGGGACTTGGTCACGGGCGCCACGGGAGCTGCCAGGTTCGGAACACTCGATGCCATGGCAACGCGATGCGCGAAAAATGTCAGCGCGGCGAGTGCGTAGAACGCATAGAAATACGCGTGGGACAGGAAATAGCCGCCGGCGGCAAAGCCGGCGAGCGCCGCGAGGAATTCAGGCTGACCGCCTCGCAATTCCCGATTCGACGCGTGTGCCCGCCGCAGCGCCCGGGCTTGCGCCATGGCCAGTCCGAGAATGCTCAGGAAAATCGCCGCACCAACCAGGCCCAACTCCGACGCAACCTGGAGATAGCTGTTATGGGTCGTCGACCACTTGCCGCGCGAGCCGGCTGCGGTCAACGCGTTGCCTTCCGCCACCGTGAAGTTGAACATGCCGACGCCCATAACCGGATTCTCGCGGATGTATCCGCGTGCGCGAGCCCAGATTGCCTTGCGGCCATCGTATTCGAAGCTGTTGTAGTCCGTCTCGAGGTTGGTGACCGTCGCCATTCGCGACCGGAACCAGTTCGGCGCGAGTGCCCACGTCAGGAGCCCGCACGCGAGCAGCACGACAAACGCGAACATGCGTCGGAGGCCCTTCGCGGAGGCGACATACACCAGGCCCGTCACCAGCAGAGCGAGCGTTCCGCCGCGTGAGCCCGAGACGACGACGACGGTCAGGAAAACCAATGCCGCCAGGATGGAGATCCAGCGGCGCTTCCCCCGCGAGTGGAGGGCCATCGAAACGGCGAACGGGAAGGCGATCACCATGAGCAACGCCAGATCATTCGGATCGAGGCTGGCCACTGATCCCATGCGCGCGCTCGACTCGAAATTACGGTGCCTCAGGAGCAGCGCGCCGTGTGCCGCCACCGAACCCATCAACCCGACCTTCAGGAAGAAGAGATTCCTCGCGTTAGGCTCGCAGGCGAGGATGACAAACGTCATCAGCAGGATCGGCAGGAGAATCTGCACCGTCGAGGAAAGCGCCAGCGTTGGCCAAAGGGCGAACGGCGCCGTCACGGCAGCCCACGCCATCAGGGCCACCAGCAGTCGGACCATCGGATGCGAGATGACTTCCCGAAGGATCCCTTGTCGCGTCTGCAGCAGAATCAGGCCGGCGCCGATCAGACCAACGCTGAGGGCGGGCTTCACGACCGCTACCTTCGGTATCACCTCGTGCAAGCGCGCGGCAATGATTGCGATCAGAACGGCCGCAATGACCGGGGCATGGCGATAGTAGCCTTGGTTCGCGATCGGCGGGGCGGCCGACGCGAAGGCTGATCCTCCACCCGCGGTGACCGGGACGTTCCGATACATCCTGCTAACGGCTCGCATGCTCTCCCAGACGGGTTCCCTCAAAACGTAACGTTGGCACTTGCCACCCCGCAGTGCAGATGCCGTGCCGTGCGGACTCGGTTTGGACCGCAGCAGCCACAGGGCGCGCGGGCTGCCGGTGGGGCGGCGTTGCGGTTATATCCTGTCTGCTAACTTGTTATCAATCCTGCAGTTAAGTCGCTCCGATCATCTTTCTCTGGCGTCAACCATTCGTCGTGAGCGAACCCCGCTTTACAAGAGCATTAAAGCCAGCGCTGGGCCCACGCCTCCAGGACGTACAGGTGCCACACCTGGGTTGCCGAACGCTCGTCATGGGGAGCCTGTGCCAACAGACGATCGAGCTCTTGCGGGTGGAACTCTGAGCGTACCCAGCTCCCGGGCGCCCGTAAGGCATTCGACACCAGTCCCCGCCGATCTTTCTTGATCCACGTCATGACAGGTGTGGCAAAGCCGACTTTCGGCCGCTCGATGATCTCCCGCGGCAGCCGACTGGCGGCGTATTCACGGAGCAGCACCTTCCGCGTGACGGACCCGTTGCCGTTGAACATAAGCTTGCTCGACGCCGGGCGTGACGTGAGCCATTCGACGAGCCGATAGTCGAGGAACGGCACGCGCAGCTCGATCGACGCCGCCATCGTCATCTTGTCCGCCTTCATCAGCAGGTCTTCCACGAGCCAGTCCTGCGAGAAGACGTAGAGGATTGCCCTGAGATCGTCACCGTTCACTGCGCGATCGTACACCCGCCTGACCAGCTCTTCCGAGTCTTCGACTCGTGGTGCCGCCGGCCACAGCTGTCTTTTTTCGGCCGACGTGAACGCGTGCGTCATGTTCGGCGCCAAATGGCGGAGCATGTCGCCCGGTGGCACGAACAGCCGCTCGAACGACCGTTCCTTCGCCAGGCGCCTAACGAATGACCCGACGCCGTTCGGGAGTGACGCGAGCACCGCTGACCCCACTCGTGCCTGGCGGGTCGCCTTGGCCAGGTAGGACAGGATGGACTCGAATTGATAGCCAGCCAGCAACTCGTCACTGCCTTCACCACTCAGCACGACCTTTACGTGCTTCGCGGCAAGCTGTGACACGAAGTAGAGCGGCAGCGCCGCCGAGTCGGCGAGCGGTTCATCGGCGGCCCAGACGAACTCCGGCATCCACGCTTCGAATTCTTCCTGGCCGACATGCATCTCGAAGTGATCGGTCCCGAGCGTGTCGGCAACAATGCGGGCGTACCGACTCTCGTCGGCCTCACCTCCATCACGAAACCCGATGGAAAACGTCTTTACCGGCGCGGAATGCACGCGACGGACGGCCGCTGCCACCGCGCTGGAGTCGAGGCCGCCACTGAGTAGAATCCCCACCGGCACATCGGCGATCAATCGGAGGCGGACCGCATCCTCGAACAGCTCCGCGAATCGCGCCAATTCACCCGGCCGGTCCATCGGCTCGGCGTCGCTGTCGGGGATGTCCCAGTAGCGTTCGACCGCTACCCGCATGTCGTCCGTCGTCAACGTCAGGTAATGCCCGGGCGGCAGTTTGGTCACCTGCTCCCAGATGCACGTGCTCTGCGGGATGTAGCGGAACGACAGGTAGTGCCAGACGGCTTCCGGCCGGAGCCGCTTCGGGAACAGCTGCGCCGCCACGATCGCCTTGACCTCCGATCCGAAGACAAAGGCGCCGTCGCCTAACGCGTAATAGAGCGGCTTGACGCCCATGCGATCGCGGGCGATGAAGAGCTTGCGGGCGGAGTGGTCCCAGATGGCGAACGCAAACATGCCGTTGAAGCGGTGGACACATTGGGGTCCGTATTCCTCGAAGGCACGGAGAATGACTTCGGTGTCGCTGTTCGTCCGGAAACGGCGGCCACGGGCCAGCAGCGTCTCGCGCAGCTCACGGTAGTTGTAGATCTCGCCGTTGTAGACGATCGAGAGATTGCCGGTTTCGTCGGTCATGGGCTGATGACCACCGGCAAGGTCGATGATGGACAGCCGTCGCATTCCCATCGCGAACGCGCCGTCCTGCAAAAAGCCTTCATCGTCCGGTCCACGGTGCGCGATCACCGCGGCCATCTGCCTGGTCAGGTCCAGGGGATCAGCGACACCGGGAGCGTATAAACCGACGATCCCGCACATCAGGCCACGCTCCCCAGCGACTCGAGCGCAGCCACGATCCGTTCACTGGCACGTCCATCCCACCCGTGAGGTGCGCGGGACCCGAGCGGGACCGAACCCTGCGCGAGGGCGGCATTCGTTGCGGTGAGGATTCCCTGTTCGGTGAGCGGCCACGGCGCGAGCCGGTTTGTGCCTTCGGTAACCGTGACCGGGCGCTCCGTGGTTTCACGCAGCGTCACGCACGGAATCCCGAGAACAGTCGTTTCCTCCTGCACGCCGCCCGAGTCCGTTACGACGACAGCGGCCCCGGCCTGCAAGCCGAGCATCTCCGTGTAGCCGAGCGGTTCAGTCGCGGTGAGGGGCTCGAGAAGTGATTCCAGTCCGAATTCGGTCACGCGCTGTCTGGTGCGCGGATGCAGCGGGAATACCACCGGCATCGAACGCGTCAGGCCGCAGAGCGACGTGAGGATGACACGAAGCTTGTCGGGGTCGTCGACGTTCGAAGGGCGATGCAGCGTCGCCACCGCGTAGGGCTTGCCCGCCAAACGAACCATCGTCGGCGAGTTCATGGCGCGCGCGGCGGGAAGCATTCTCAGCAGGGTGTCGATCATCACGTTGCCGGCGAAGACAATTCGCTCGGGCTCGATTCCCTCGCGCAGCAGGTTTTGTTCCGCGTCCGTCGAGGGTGTCAGCAGCAGGTCGCTCAGGCGATCGGTCAGTACGCGGTTCACCTCTTCCGGCATTGACCAGTCGTTGCTGCGCAATCCGGCTTCCACGTGAGCGATCCGGCACCCAGTGGCGTGTCGGAGTTTCGAAGCGACGAGCGCACAGGCGAGCGTGGAATTGACGTCTCCCACCACCACGACCCAGCTCGGCCTGGTTTCCTCGAGAACCGGCTCGAATGCTTCCATGACGCGCGCGGTCTGCGACGCATGTGAGCCCGAGCCGACGCCCAGATGCCGGTCCGGCGCCGGGATCCCGAGCTCGGAGAAAAACGTGTCCGACATGGCCGCGTCGTAATGCTGGCCCGTGTGCACCAGGAATCGCGGAATGTGCCCGGCCTCCAGCGCGGCGACGATCGGGGCGACCTTCATGAAATTCGGCCGTGCACCTGCGACCACCAGGACGGGATTCATGATTCGTTTCGGTCCCGGTGGCGGGAAGGCTGACTCGTATTCATGCGCTTACGCGCCGAAGGTCTTTCGCGTCGGGCCACGGTAACCGAAGGGACTCCCGCTCTCGTGGAGCCGTAACAGGTCGTCGACGTGCTGCGGCGTTGCCGGACGCGACTCAACCGGGCCACAGCTGACCCCGGGAGGTGAACGTTAGGCTGACGCCGCACATTAGACAATCCCGACAAGCCACGGTCCGTGCCATTTGTCGACTTGCTCCCTGACGTTTGCGGACATACGATGAGCGCCGGACCACATGCCGGCTCCCTCTCCCGCCGTCTCGCCATTTTTCGAGTCGCCGCCGCGCTTTGGCGGCCGGAGATTGTTGCTGGTCAGCTATCACTTTCCGCCCGACCCCAGCGTCGGGTCGCTGCGATGGGAAATGATGCTTCGTCACGTCGCCGAATGCGGGTGGTGTGCCGATGTGCTGATGATGGAACCCGCCGACAGCCCCCAATTCGAGCGGTCGCGCCTTTCGAGCTTGCCGCCAGGCACGCGTTTGTTTGGGGTGAGCCTGCCCGGTCAGCCACTGATCGCCCTGCTGCGTTTCAGACAGTTGTTCTTGCCACGCGCGCGTCGGAGCGCGGCAACCGCCAGCGAGCTGACGAAGGAGCAGAAGTCGCCAGAAGTGCTGGGTGGGCCGCCTGGTCTCAGGCGTCTCCTCAACCAACTGAAACGCGACCTGTTAGCGAAGAGCTACTACCGTCAGTGGCGCCGCTGGGCGGCGCGGGCAGCACGATACGGGATCGCATTGTCGAGGGTCACCGAATACGAGTGTGTCATCAGCTCAGGCCCGCCGCACATGGCGCACGAGGCCGCGCGCCGAATTTCGCAGGCGGCGTCGCTCAGGCTGATCACGGACTTTCGCGATCCCTGGACGAGCGACGACGTGCCTGCAGAGAGCGTGAATGGCCCGGCGTGGAAAGCGCTCAGCAACCATTACGAACGGGGGGCCGTCGAGGCGTCGTCGCTCATCGTAACCAACACGGCGTCTTCGGCCCGTTTCATGACGGCCAGGTATCCACATCTGGCCAGCAGGATCATCACGATCATGAACGGCGCTGATCTACGTCCGGAATCACCGGCGAATCCTTCACCGCGATTTACCATTGCGTACGCAGGGAGCTTGTACGGCGGCCGGTATCCTCAGCCGCTGTTTCGCGCCGTGCGAAGCGTGGCGGACCGTCGCGGGCTTACCGACGCCGACCTGGCCGTGCACTTCATCGGCGTTGACGAGCCGCAACGCGAGCCGTTGATGCAGATGGCGTCACGGGAAGGAATCGAATCCTTTTTCACGTGCGAAACGTGGCGCCCGCGCAGCGAAGCCATGGCATTGCTGGACCGCTCATCGATACTCGTGCTGCTGCCGCAGGTGCATGTGCACAGCGTCCCGGCAAAGCTCTTCGAATACATGCAGCGGCCCGTCTGGGTGCTCGTGCTTGCGGAAGCGGAAACGGCCGTCGCCGAATTGTTGCGCGGAACCGCCGCCGACGTGGTAGCGCCGGACGACGTCAATGCGATCGCCGACGTCATCGGCCGCCGCTTCGACGAGTCACGGAGCGGCATGAAGCCACTTCCGCTCAATGCCGAAGGCACATTTTCCCGCGAGCGGCAGACCGAACTCCTCTTTCGCGAGATCGATCGCGTTACGGGAAGCGTGGCGGATGCGGGCAGTCGGGCGCCGGACGCCGCCTAACGAAGACTCCAGCGCGCCGGACGACCCTCCTTCCACTCGGCGATCGATTGGCACGTCTCGTCGTCGTGGTCGATCGGGCCGCCCTCACGAAGTCGCAGCAGGACGGCGTCTCCCTCGAAGGCCGCGACCTTTTCGAAATCGCGGCAGGCCCGTGCCAGTGACACGCCGCGGTCGCTATCGATGCCAATGGGCGTGAACACGGCGTACGAGACGCCACTTCGACGGAGCAGGGCTCCAAGGGAATCCGGTGGCACACCTCCGAATCGGCTTTCCATCACCGTTCGGCGACCGCTATGCAGGTAGAAGGCGCCCTCCTTCGGAGCGTAGAACACTGCGTCCTCCGGTGTGTTGTCACGGGCGTACGCAGCAAGCCGGAGCAAGCCGCGGCGATCGTCCGTGAAACAGGCGGGAGAATCCAGCGGTCTCGAGCGATCGCAGGCCATCATCGTTCGCAACGTCGGCAGGCCTGTCTGGATTGACCCCACCACGAAAAGGAAGGCGACGGCGGCGAGCGCCAGGCGCTGAACGCCCTCACTCCGTCGCCGCAGCAGGTACACAGTCCCCGCGCCGATGAGCACGAGCAGCAGCGACGTGATCGGACTGACGAAACGTTCGTAACGCCACGGCCAGACGGCTAAAGCCGCTCCGTAGAAAAAGAGGACGAGAACGAGCAGTCGCCACCGTTGCCACGCGGCCCATAGACCAGCCGGCACCGTGGCGACCGCCAGCGCTGCCCACGCCAGGTTATCGATGATGTTTTCGCGGAGTCCCGGGAACGACAGCGCCATCGGTACGAGCGATCGAACGTATTCCACGATGGAACCAAATGTCCGTTTCACCACGACCAGCCAGGCCGCGTCCTGCGTACTCTCCGCGGTTTCCTGAACGCCGATCGTCAGCGTGTGTAGGTAGAGCGATCGCTCGTTCGGGTCCGGCGCCATCCACGTCCAGAGAAACCACAAACCGACCGGGATGGACCCGACGACGAGTAGCGCGACAGCCTTCCATCGACGCTCCAGGATCCAGTGCAGCGCGAGGCCGGCGACGACTGCCACGCCGATCGATCGGGTCAGCGCCGCGGCTACCGCGGCTGCGCCGGCGAGGACGAGATCCCGTGTGCGCGGATTCTCACGCGACGCCGCCCACAACGTCAGCGTCACCCAGAATCGGAACGGGACTTCGGCCATGACGTAGCCGGCGTCGGAAACCGCCCAAGTATTGATCGCGGTGAGTCCGGTAACGAACAGCGCTACCACGTCGCCGAAGTGACGTCGCACCACGAAGAAGAAGAGCGCGACGCTTGCCGCCGAACAGAGAAGTACGAACAACGTGTAAACGCGTGCGTCATCCCCAAAGGCGACACTCGCAATCGACAGGAGCGCGGGAAAGCCGGGCGGCAGTCGAGCGTGCGACGGGGCGTCGACGTCCCAACGATCGGCATAACTCCCATGAAGCAGCTCACGGCCGAGGATGACGTATTCGGCGTCGTCTTCACCCCAGGAAATCCCGGGATTGCGCGAGGTCCAGGCGAGGACGATGTGGAGTCCAACGAGTAGACCGAGCAGCGCGAGCACCAGATACCGAGACCCTCGACCTGCTGGACCCATCTGCGCCTCGGTTTGCAAGGTTCGTGCTGAGACGCGGGCTCAGCTGACAGTGGCATCCAACGAAACACCGCACCAATCAGCCAGTATCCCGTTTCGGACGGCAACGTAAGGATCAATTTCGCTGCCGGGTAGTGTATGCACATGGCAGCCGAGCGGCTTCGTAGATTCGAAGCGCGCGCGTTTCGTATCGGAGACCTGCTCATGCACCTTGCTCACACGTGCCTGCTGGTATTCGCCGCAGGGGTGATCGCCTGCGGCGATGCATCCGATCCAGTGCAGGTGCCGCCACCACCGCCGTCGGGGACAACGGTGGTCGTAAACCTGGCGGTCCGACACCAGACGATGACCGGATGGCAAGCCAATGAACAGGCCGGGCACTATGAACCGGGCTGGGCACAATGGCGTGACGAGGTCCTCGATCGGGCTACAGCCGACGGCATCAATCGAATTCGCGTCGATGTGCGAAGCGGGTGGGAAAACCCGCGCGATTCGTTCTCCGAATGGCTTTCCGGGTCAATCACCGACAGTGAATGGCGGTGCAGGCGTTATGCGACCGTCAATGACAACACGAATCCCGGGGTCATCGACATGTCGCGGTTCAGCTTTGGGGAACTCGACACGGCGATGGTTCGCGTGGTGGTGCCGTTCAGGCAACGACTGCAAGCGCGCGGGGAAGTGCTGGGCCTGACGATGACCTACGTTGCGTTCACCAGTCAGACGTGTGGTGGGGGCGAGTATCATCACACGGAGCCAGCCGAATACGCCGAGTTCGCGGTTGCGGTCATGAACCACCTGCGCGACCGGTTTGGCGTCGTGCCGGATACGTGGGAAGTCATCAACGAACCGGACAACACGGTCGGTGTGTGGAGCGTCGCTCGAATTCAGGCAGCGCTGATCGCACTCGATAGCCGGCTGACCCAGGCGGGATACCAGACGGCGATCATCGCACCTTCCTATTCGAGCGCGGCCCAGGCGTTGAACTCTGCGCAGACCTTGCTGGCCTCACCGGCGGCCGGTGTCATCGATCAGATCGGATATCACCGGTACGACGGACCGAACGAAGCTACAGTACACGCGCTGGGAAATGCCGCGGCAGCGCGAGGCATTTCGACCGCTATGACGGAACATATCGCCAGTGGCTTCGATGACCTCATTACGGACGTGACGATCGGTCGAGCGTCAAGCTGGGAGCAATTTTCGCTGGCGTTTCCGGGGACGGACAACGGTGCCCACTACTACTACATCGCCGGATCGACGGTCGTGACCGGTGAGCGCACCAAATACCTGCGCCATTACTTCCGGCATGTTCGTCGGGGCGCCGTCCGGGTGGACGCGACGAGCATTTCCCCGGAGATCGTGCCGGTCGCGTTCCGGAATACAAATGGGCGCGTCGCCGTGGTCATGAAATACAACTCGGCCGGCAGGTATACCGTGGGTGGACTTCCACCCGGACGATATGGGATCGGCTTCGAGTCGGAGGCGACGAGTGACGGAACCCTGCCTGATGTAACCGTGAGTTCGGACGGCGTCGCCACCCTCGAGCTGCAAAGCCGGGGCGTGGTGGTCATCTACGGCCGCTCCGGTTGATTGGCTATTCGCCAAGCAGTTGGCGGAGGGCGTCGGGAATGATACGTTAGGCCGGACCCGGTCCACGCCACCGTTCCCGCAGAGCGTTTGCTGCTCGCGGAGGAGCCGCCATTGAGCGTTCAGACCAGCAGATGGCGGACGGTGACTCGTGTTGCGCGCGAGGTCATCGACGATCGTCTGCTCGTCGCCTGCGGCCTGGTTTCGCTCATCGTGCTGGCGCCAGCGGCGGGGTGGGGCATCCCGTACGCAACCAGCGAAGTCACGGTGCGCGGCTGGGAAGTCGACGCCGTCACCGGAATTGGAGTTCTGTCGGAACTCTCGAACCTGTTGAGCACCGGTCGCGCCGACTGGTATGTGGCGTATCCGCTGTTCCACTACCTCGTCCTCGCAGTCGCGTACGTGCCGTACCTCGCGCTGGCGACGATGACCGGCCGCTTGTCCGCCCCCGGTCCCGAATTCCCGTACGGATTCGCCGATCCCGTCAGCGCATTCGTCGCGTTGAATGCGATCGGGCATGCGGTTACGGTCCTGATGGGCTGTGTCACGGTGATGGCTGTCTTTGTGCTCGGCCGGCGGCTGCTTGGCGTGAAGGGAGCGCTGATTGCGGCGACAATCGCGTTATGCAGCGCCCCGTTCATGTTCTACGCGCGCACAGGCAATCTCGACGTACCGGCGCTCTGCTGGACCATATTGGCTTTCGTTGCACTTGAGCGTTGCTGGACCGACGGGCTGACGCCGGCCCGAGCAATCGCTTGCGGTTCGTTCGCGGCACTGGCAGTTGCGACGAAGGACCAGTCATTCGGTCTGCTCGCGCTACCGCTCGTGCTCTTGCTGATACGAGCCGTTCGAATCCCCAGTTCGTCGACGATGGCGCGAATGCGGCTGCCGTTCGTTCTGGTGGTCGCCGGCACTGTCACATTTCTCGTGGCTGGAGGTGTCATCTTCAGGCCGGATCGATTCGTCAGGCACCTCGACTACGTCATCCACTTTCGCGAAACGTTCACCAACGTCAGGTACCAGACGGAGCTGACGGTCATGCGTCCTGCGACGCTGTCGGGTCGGCTGCTTTTGTCAGGCGATCTCTTGCGCGCCTGTGCGGCGGCGGTTGGCTGGCCGGTGGTTGTGACGGGCCTTGCCGGCCTGGCGGTGCTGTGGCGTACGGTGCCGTCCGTTCGCTGGATGAGCGCCGCACTAGTGGGCTACTTCCTGCTGGTGCTCGTTCCGATCGAGCACATGCAGTACCGATACGCGCTGGCGCCCGCGATTCTCCTCGCAATTTCGGCCGCCGGCATCGCGGTCCGATTTGCGATGCGGCCGCTCGTGTTTGGCCTGGTCACCGTGGCGCTGCTGATGCCGAGCCTGACGGGAGCCGCCGAAATCACGCACGCGATGTTCACTGATGCGCGCGGTCCGGCATCGGCATGGTTGAGCCAGAACTCAATGGCGGGCGACACACTCGGGTTCTTCGGACGGCCACACCAGTTGCCACGGATCCCGGCGAACGTTCACGCGGTGGCCTTTCAGGAGGGCGACGTCGCGGCTCAACTCGCGGTCGCCCGACCGCGCTGGGTCATCGTCGCGCCGGATTACTTCGCCGAACCGACACGCGAGCGCAGCATCTTTCTTCCGTCGGAAGTCTACCAGGCACTTCGCGATGGGTCACTGGGTTGGACGCTCGCCGCCCGCTTCGAGTCGGAAGGGCTGCTGCGCCGGCCGTTGCCCTACCTGCCTTACGTGAACCCGATGGTTCAGATCTATGAGCGCCGACCGAGTCGATGACGTGCGTGCCGCCTATCGCGGCGCGCGCGCGCTCGTGCTTGGCGGATCCGGTTTCATCGGACGGTGGGTTGCCAGGGCGTTGACCAGCTCTGGCGCAACGGTGCTCGTCGCCGTTCGGGATGCCAGACACTTCACAGGCATCGCGGACGCGTGGAGCATCGACGCCGAAGCGCATTCGATGGACGCGCTCGACGAGTCCTCGATCACGCGTGCAGTCGGCGACGCCGATCCTGACATCGTTTTCAACCTGACCGGTTACGGTGTCGACCGCACCGAGACTCAGGCAGACCTGATGTGGCGAGTCAATCGCGATCTCGTCAGGCAGGCCGCATCGGCGATGGCGCGTCGCTCATCCACGACTGCGTGGCCTCACGGACCACGATTCGTCCATGTCGGCTCAGCGCTGGAATACGGACGGATTGAAGGCGTCGCGAAAGAGGATGGACCGGCTGAGCCCCATACCGAATACGGACGATCCAAACTTGCCGGCACGATCGCGCTGCGCGACGTCGCCGAGGAAACAGGGTTACTTGCGGTCACTGTGCGCGCCTTCACCGTGTTCGGGCCCGGAGAGCATCCGGGGCGGCTTCTGCCAACCATTCTCCGCGTCGCGAGGGATGGTACGATCGTTCGTCTCTCGGCCGGTTCCCAGCTGAGGGATTTCTGCTACGTGGAGGACGTTGCCGACGGGTTGTTGCGTCTGGGAATTTCGCCAACGTCACCGGGCGAGGTCGTGAACCTCGCTACGGGTCACCTGATTCCGGTCAGGGAGTTCGCCGAAACCGCGTCCCGTGTGCTCGGCGTGCCCATGGATCGTCTCCAGTTCGGCGCGGAGCCGCTCCGCGAAGACGAGATGCGAATCACCGGCGTCGACGTGGAGCGCCTGGAACAGCTGACGGGTTGGAGACCCCCCGCGGATCTCGAGCACGGGCTCGCGCGAGCTGCTGATTTCGAACGGAGAGGCGCGTGACTTGCTACACATCGGAGATCGGGGTCAGACTCCAATATCGCAATTCGGGGTCAGACTCCAGACTGCGCGGATTGGAGTCTGATCCCGATCTCACAGAGGCGGATTGAGGACTGAAATGGCCGCACCACACGCAGGACGTCCCACGGTCGATCCATATCGGCGGCGGGACACCTGTCGCGCCTGCGGCGGTCGCACGCTCGAGCGCGTCCTGGATCTGGGTCAACAGCCCCTGGCCAACGCGTTCCTGGCCAGTCCCTCCGAATTCGTGTCGGAACAGTTCTTCCCGCTCACACTCGTCTTCTGCCGCGACTGCGCCCTGGCACAGATTCTCGACGTCGTCGACCCGGCGATCCTGTTCGAGCACTACCTCTACGTGACCGGGACGTCGGAGACGATTGCCGAGCATAACGAGCGCTATGCCGACGCGGTGATCGGGCGGCTCGAGCTCGGGCCGCGCGACCTGGTCGTGGAAATCGCGAGTAACGACGGCAGCCTCCTGCAATGCTTCCGGGAGCGAGGCGTTCGCGTCCTCGGCATCGAACCGGCGCGGAATATCGCCGACATGGCCCGGGCGCGCGGCATCGACACGGTTGGCCGGTTCTTCGATCGTCAGGTGGGCGGCGAGATTGCCGGCACACACGGGAAGGCCCGGGCCATTGTTGGGAACAATGTGCTGGCGCATGTGGACGACCCAGTCGCATTCCTGGCCGGGTGCGGCGACCTGCTCGCCGACGACGGCCTGGTTTTCATCGAGGTTCCCTACGCGCTCGACATGCTCGAACGTGGCGAATACGACACGATCTACCACGAACACCTCAGCTACTTCTCCGTCTCGTCGCTGGCGCGCGTCGCGGAGGCAGCCGGGCTTGTGGTCGACAGCGTAGAGCGTGTGCCTGTGCACGGTGGGTCGATTCGCATCGCCTTCCGCGTGGGGCGTTCACACGCGGCCGGGCCCGCGGCCATGATGGCAATGGAGGCCGCCGAGGGACTGACGTCGCTCGAGCGGTGGATGGCGTTCGGCGAAGGCGCGGAGCGGAACCGCCGCGATGTGCGTGGAATGCTGGAACGCCTGCGCGGCGAAGGGAAAGCGCTGGCGGCGTACGGCGCGCCAGCCAAGGGCAACACGTTGCTGAACTACTGCGGAGTCGGTATCGACCTCCTTCCCTGGACGGTTGACCGGAATCCGCTCAAAGTCGGGCTCTATACACCGGGGATGCACCTGCCGGTGTTGCCGGTTGAGACCATCGATGAACGTCGTCCGGATTACCTGCTGGTGCTGCCGTGGAACTTCGCGGACGAAATTATCCGTCAGCAGCATGCCTTTGCAGGGCGCGGCGGCCAGTTCATCATTCCGATTCCATCACCTCGAGTCGCCTGAACGATGATGGTCGTCATTCTCGCCGGTGGACGCGGCACAAGGCTGTCGGAAGAGACATTATCGCGGCCGAAACCGATGGTGGAAATCGGCGGACGGCCGCTGCTCTGGCACCTGATGTCGTTCTTTGCCGGTCACGGCCATCGCGATTTTCTCGTCGCCTGTGGTTATCGCGGCGACATGATCAAGGAGTATTTCCGGAACATCGTGATCCACGAGAGCGACTTCATCGTCGACCTCAGCGACGGGACGACGAAGATCCTCAACAAGAGCCGCCTGGATTGGCGCGTCGGCGTGGTGGACACTGGGCTCGACACGATGACCGGGGGACGCGTGCGGCGACTGCGCGACCATATCGGTGGTCAGCGCTTCATGTGCACTTACGGGGACGGACTTTCCGACGTCGACCTCGGCGCCTTGCTTGCGTTCCACGAAAAGCACGGTCGCGTTGCCACGGTGACCGCCGTCAGGCCTCCGGCGCGTTTCGGCGGCCTGTCGCTCGACGGTGACGCGGTGCGCGAGTTCACCGAAAAGCCACAGGCGGAGGGCGCCTGGATCAACGGAGGCTTTTTCATCTTCGAGTCGAAGGTCTTTGATTATCTGACTAGCGATGAATCGATCCTTGAACGTGAGCCGCTCGAGCAATTGGCCCGCGATGGCCAGCTGATGGCGTTCAAGCACTCCGGCTTCTTCCAACCCATGGACACCGTTCGCGAACGGGAAATCCTCGAGAACCTGTGGGCGAAAGGTTCCGCGCCCTGGAAGCGCGCATGACGTTCTGGGCTCGCCGCAACGTCTTCGTCACCGGAGCCACTGGACTGCTCGGCTCCTGGCTGACCGCTGAACTGCTGAAGCGTGGCGCCAACGTCGTTTGTCTCGTGCGCGACTGGGTCCCGGACAGTGAAGCAGTGTCCGCGGGCACGCTCGAACGCTGCCGGCTCGTTCGCGGGGAACTCGAAGATTACGAGGTCCTCCTTCGCGCGCTGAACGAATATGAAGTGGACACGGTCTTCCACCTCGGCGCACAGACCATTGTGGGCACGGCGAGTCGATCGGCGCTCTCCACGTTCGAATCGAACATCCGCGGGACCTGGACGCTGCTTGAAGCGGCGCGGCAACTGGGGCCACGGGTCGAGCGCGTCATCGTGGCGTCCAGCGACAAGGCATATGGCGCACACGAGCAGCTGCCATACCGGGAAGACACGGCGCTCATCGGCCGGTTTCCCTATGACGTGTCGAAATCGTGCGCCGACCTCATTTCGCAGGCGTACTTCCACAGCTTCGCGCTGCCCGTGTCGGTGACTCGCTGCGGCAACCTGTACGGCGGCGGTGACCTGAACTTCAATCGCCTCATTCCCGGCACCATTCGATCGGCGCTGCGCGACGAGTCGCCGATCATCAGGAGCGACGGGACGTTTGTCCGCGACTATTTCTTCGTCGGCGATGCCGTCGACGCATACCTGCAACTGGCGGAACGTGTCCCGTCGGACGGGTTCACGGGCGAGGCGTTCAATTTCGGCACGGAAACGCCGATGAGCGTCCTCGACGTCGCGAACCACGTGCTCAAGGTGATGGGCAAGTCAAACCTGCCGTTAACCATTCTTGGACAGGCGAGCAACGAGATTCCGCGCCAATACCTGGATTGCACCAAGGCCAGGACGCGCCTGGGCTGGAAACCGCGCCACGATTTCGACTCGTCGCTGGCGCCGACGATCGAGTGGTACCGTCGCTGGGCCGGCGCTCAGTAGGCCGGCCGACGCAACCTAACGAGCGCTTCTCAGCGCTTTCCGCCAGGTCAGGGACAGAATCGCGACGATCGTCAGCGCGATGAGCCAGAATGAACCGCTGGGAAGCTGAAACGAATACCCGCTCGACACCCGGTCCAGCACGAGGAGTATCGGCAGCGTCGGCCCGTCCGACAGCACGAGCTGCAACGCGGTCGGCACGTCTTCCCTCGTCATGCTGACGGCGAAGGAAAGGATCAGTGTCAGGCCAACGAGGGTTCCGCGCACGAGGCGCGGCATCGCCACCAGCACCGGGACGCTGGCGAGGAACAACAGCGGCACCACCGGCACCATGTAACGCACGCCGGTGTTCCACTGCAGGTTCGCGAACTGGGTCGCGCTGCTGAACAACAACAGCCCGACAAATGCCGCTCCGATCCAGCTCAATTCTGCGGCCGACATGGACCAGGTGTGTGCCCTCCGGCGCACGAACGGCGCGGCGAACGCGGCCAGAAGCAACGGGCAGAACGCGAACAGCCCGTAGCGCGGATCGAAGAGGTTCCCCCAGAGGAGTTCCGCGGTTGGAGCGGTGAAGCCGAGCCAACCGCGCACGCTGAACTCCGTCGGCGGCATGTACCGTTGCGCGGGCCAGAGAGGATGGCCGAACGCGATCCACTGATATCCGAACAGGATAGCGAAGCAGGTCATTGCACCCGCGGTGTACAACGCCGCGTATCGAATCCCAACGCCGAAACCGCCACGACGCCAACCGTCGGCGAGCATCCAGAAGCCGAACGCAAGCAGTAATGGAATGGCGCTGTAGTCGACTACGAGTCCGAAGCCAAGCACCGCTCCAATAGCGAACAACGTCCCCGCTTCGGGCGGAGCTTCGCGTGGACGAGGGTTGAGTCCCACCTTGAGCAGCCACGCGATCAGCACCAGGTGCGCCAGCAGCAGGTTCTGGTTCAGGAACGCCGAGCGAAAAAGCATCGGTGTTGCGAACGCGAAGACCAGGGCAAGTGAAAGAGCCTGGCGCTCGTCGCTCAACCGCTCACGCAGGAACATGAACATCAGCAAGGCGGCCAGTGCCCCGAGCGGTGCCACCAGCGTGACGGCGGTTCCCAGCGCCGCCATGGGGAGGACGATGTCGAGGCCACGGCTGCGCGCTTCGTTCATGAACCATGTGCGGTTCGGCCTTGGATCGTCATAAGTGGCCGGCGGCTTCGGCGCGACGATTTCGGGCCGCATCCTTGTCGCCAGCGCGATGACCGGTCGGACGAGGAGTGCATACGGGATGGCTGCGACGAACGACGTTCCCGGATTGTTGTTGATGTACCATCCGCGTCCCGGCATCTCGAAGAGATCATTGTGGAGGCCACGGTACTTGTCGACGCGCACCGAGAACCGCTCGCCGAGAGAAATCGCGAGGTACGTCTCACGCACGACGTTGGTGGTCGCGAAAACGGAATAGACCAGCCAGACACTGAAGAACAGGCGCCAACCGACGGGCCGGGCGAACGTGTATCTGCGGTCGGCCATCACGTAGGTCCCGCGACCGATCCAGCGGACGTCGGACGCGCTGCGTGCTCAGCACCGCGTCGCACGGCGACCGCGATGCCTCCACTCAGGAGACCGCCGGAGATGATCACCGCCTCGAACACGAGGCCCGTGGCGACGGCATGGACCGCGGTAACGCCGAATGGCGCGAACAACGCGGCCTGCGCTGCCTCACGGACACCGATGCCTCCCTGGGTGAGTGGCGTCAGGCCCGCAATTTTTGCGAGCGGCCAGACGAAAAGCCAGACGTACAGCGGGATGTCGATGCCGATCAGGAGCCCGAGCTCCCAGTTCAGCAGGATCAGCGATAACTGGAGCACGAGCCCGAGCACAAAAGCAAGGACGAGCGCCTGCGGCCGCGCCGCGGTCGCGCTCACTGCTTGACGAACACGCACCAGGATCCGCCGCAGTTTCCAGGGAACACGCCGGGCGGGAAAGAAGCGCAGGGCCATGAGCCCGACGACCGCGGCAACCGCGAGCAGCACGACGAAGCTGACAAAAACGCGACGGCTCGTTTCGTCCAGCGCTCGCGGCGCCAGCAACCCACCGATGCCGGCCAGCACACCCAGGCCGATGACGTCCTGGACGCGATCGACAAGGCTGCCCAGGAGGAGCGCGCTTTTCGAGCGCACGTGGCGCATAGCGACGCCGGCGCGGACCACGTCGCCACCCACGATGGACGGCAGGAAGAGGTTTCCGAACAGGCCCCAGTAATACGCCTGCATGGCCGGGCGACCGGCCAGTCCGGCCCCGGCGGTGTTCACCAGGAGCCGCCACTTCACCACGCCTAACAAGTGCGCCGTCAGGTACGCGGCCACCGCCAACGGCCAGGTGGCCGGCGGCACGGACCGGATCGCGGCCCAGAGCTCGTCGACGGGCAGCCACCACGCGATGAGCCCGAGGGCGGCGAAGGTGGCGACGATTCGCAGGGCCCACCGGAGCGGGAATCGCGCGGAGACCTCGCGGGCATCGAGGTCAGTCACGTCAGTCCTCGACCACGTGCGTGGCGAAGATGCGCCGGAACATCTCCCAGCGCGCCCTGTCGAACACGCCGTCTGCGATGCACTCCACGGCGCAATACGCCATGAACAACGCGTGATGGGTGTTGTCGTGCGCAAACAATCCCTGGCGCCCAAACGTCAGCAGCCGCGGTTGACGGGACACCCACGAGTCGTGCGCGTCGAAGTGCTTTTCGTAGCCGGCCAGGTAAATCGGGTACGCGTGGCGGAGTCGCTTGACGAGCGCTGCCACGGGCTCGCGCTTCAACGGCAGGCCGGCGGCGCGGATGTCGCGCACCACCAGGTCGCCGAGGTCCTGGTCGCTCATCGCCCACGTGGCGTCACCGGGCGCGCACGGCAGCTCGGCGCAGAGCACCGTGCTTCCGGCCGGCGTGGCGAGGTCGGAGTAGTTCTTCGGCTCCGAGAGGCGCGTGATCGAGATCGACGACTCCGGGAAGTAGTGGGCGTCGGTCGACGTGAAGCGGTCGACGTCGAGCTGCAGGTAGACCAGCAGCATCGCCCGATAGTCGATGCCCGGCGTGGGTCCGCTCAGTTCCGGCGGCGGTGGTGGACTCGTCAGGCGGGCCAGCATCGTGATCGGGATGGTGGACCAGACGTAGTCGGCGTCGAGGACGCGCGTCGTGCCTTGCTGCGAGACCTGGACCTGCCAGCGGCCTTCCGCGGAGGCGGGAGCCTGGAGACGTTCCACGTTGGTGTTCAGCAGCATGTCGGCGCCAAGCTGCTGCGCCGCGGCGGCATACGCGTTCGTGATCTGGCCGTACCCGCGGCGTGGGTAGTAGAACATGCCCTTGCCGACGGGCTTGAGAATGCGCCTGGCCAGTTTGGTGAAGGAGTTCGCCGTCACCCGCCGCTGCGCCTGGATGCCCGACAGGGCTGCCGGCTCGCGGCCCCAGATCTTCCGCGCGTACGGGAAGTAGAAGCTGTTGCAGATCGTCGGGCCGAGGCTCCGCATCAACACGTCGGCGAAGCTGTCGCCTGACGAGTGACGCCGGGCGCCAACCTTGCTCGTGACCATGTCGAGCAGCACGCCCGAGGCAAATCGCTTGTCGAGGGTCGTCAGGAGGTCGGTCGGCGAAAACGGGAATCGCACCAGTCGTCCGCGCAGCAGGATGCGGCCGTTTCGCTTCCGCTCGAGAAGGTCACCGTCGAGCAGCGACCGGATGTCGCCGAGGATCGCCGGCTCCGTCGTGTAGTGCAGCCGATGGCTCCCGAAGTCGAGCCACTGGCCGCCCCACTCGAAGCTGCCCGCGTTGCCGCCGAAATGTCCCTGGCGCTCGACCAGCGTGACGCGCGCGCGGTTAGTGCGTCGCAGCTGGTATGCGGCGCCACACCCGGCAGGACCACCACCCAGCACGATCACGTGCGGCGTACTCATGGCTCGCCTCGCGTGAGTTGGTCCACCGCGCCGCCACGGCTATGATTATTGGCTCTCAAACCGTTTCCGTCACGAGCCGGCGACATAACGAGTACTGAATGGCGACCTCGACCCGTCCTCCCGTTCTGGTTACCGGCGCCGCCGGGTTCGTGGGATTTCACCTGAGCCAGCGCTTGCTGCGCGACGGACACGACGTCTTTGGCGTCGACAGCGTCAACGACTATTACGATCCGAGCCTCAAGGAGGCGCGGCTCGCGGTGCTCGAGAAGGAACCGCGCTTCCGGTTCTCGCGCCTCGACCTCGCCGATCGCGAGGCGACGAACCGGCTGTTCGATGAGGTGCACCCGCCGAACGTCGTGCACCTGGCCGCGCAGGCTGGCGTGCGGTATTCGCTGGAAGCGCCTCACGCCTACATCTCCAGCAACCTCGTTGCCCTCGGCCACCTTCTCGAAGCGAGCCGGCGGCACGAGGTCGGTCACTTCGTGTTTGCCAGCTCCAGTTCGGTGTACGGCGCCAACACGCAGCTGCCTTTTTCGGAACATCATGCCGTGGATCATCCGGTCTCGCTGTACGCCGCGACCAAGCGCGCCGGGGAACTCATGGGTCACAGCTACAGCCACCTGTTCGACCTGCCGTTTACCGGGTTGCGGTTCTTCACGGTATACGGGCCGTGGGGCAGGCCGGACATGGCGCTGTTCCTGTTCACGAAGGCGATCCTCGAGGGGCAGCCGATCGACGTCTACAACTATGGAGAATCGACGCGCGCGTTCACGTACATCGACGATATCGTCGAGGCGATGACGCGCGTGCTGGCTCGGCCACCGGCGCCCGCACTCGACATCGAACGGCTCTCCGATCCGGCGTCGGGACTGGCGCCGTTCCGTGTGTACAACATCGGACAACCGGAGCCGGTGAAGTTGACGCGGATGATCGAGGTGCTCGAATCGACCCTGGGTCGCGTTGCCGAACGTCGGGTCATGCCGCCGCAACCCGGTGACGTCTCCATCACCAGTGCCGATGGCTCCGACCTGGAGCGCGACACGGGCTTTCGACCGCGTGTGTCGATTGAAGAAGGCATCCCGCGTTTTGTGGAGTGGTACCGCTCCTTTTACCGCGTGTAGTCCGCGACCGCGCGTCATTTCCGGCGCGTCGCGATGCGCGCGTTCTGGTCGGCCAGCAAGCCCACGGCCCACACGATCAGCGCCGCCAGGATTCCCAGCACGGCCGTCTCCGACAGGTTGTCCTTCGTGATGTCGTAGACGAGCTTGACCAGCGCCCCGATCGCCAGGATGGCGCCTAACGGCAGGAACACCTTCAGCGGGTTGAAGAAGATCATCGTCCGGAGGATCAACATCGTGAAGTCGAACGCATGCCGGGGCCTGATCTTCGATTCGCCGAGCCGGGCGTGATAGTCGATCGGCACATATGTCAGGGGATGCGCGTTGCACGCCGCGGACAGCGTGATCGTCGTCGTGAAGGAGAATCCGTCCGGAAGCAGGTGTTCGTAGCGGTTGATCAGTGACTTCCGCATCAGGCGGAGACCGGAATTGATGTCGGGCAGGTTCCGGCCGGCGAGATAACTCGCCAGGCGATTGAGGAACCACTTTGCCGGTCGTCGGGCCAGCGGAACCTCCACGACGGCGCCGGTCCGCGAGCCCACCACCATGCTGTTGTGCTCCGCTTCGGCGAGGAGCGTGGGGATGGCCTCGACGGGATACGTGCCGTCGGCATCGGTGATCAGGATCCAGTCGTGGGCCGCCAGCCGGACGCCCAGCTTCAGCGCCGCGCCGTAGCCCCGATTCTGCTGCCGCCTGACGACTCTTCCGAGTCCCGCGGTGCTCGCGGCCTCCGCCGTTCCGTCGGTGGAGCCATCGTCCACGACAATGATCTCGTAGTCCCATCCCGACGTACTCATCACGCGGTCCACGCTCGTGACCTGGCCGGCGACGTGAGCCGCCTCGTTGAACGCCGGAATGACCACCGTCACCGCGCGTTCGAGCGGTTCGAGGTCATCGTCAACGACCAGTTCGATCTCGAGTGCGTGTTCAGTCATGTTCGCTGGCTGGATCGTGGCGCAGGATGTGGATCTCTCCACCACCGACGCTGGCCGGATAGACCCGGACAACCCGGTAGCGAGGTGCCTCAAGATGCTGGAACACCTCCGGCGTCAACGCCCGAACGCGGGAAGGCAACGTGTAGACGACCCACGTGCGACCGGCGCTTCGTTCCGTTTCGCTGAGCATGGCGAGGTCAGTCAGTCGACGCCAGCCCGGCCCCCAGCCGCGGAGCTCGTACACGAAGAACGCGACGTCGATCGCGACCACCTCGTCGCCCGGCCGTCGCTCCGCCTCGATGAATTCGTACGCCGCACGGAACTGCTGTTTCGGCTGCCATGCCCTCGGTACCGTCGCGAGGCTGAGGAGGGCGACGGCGGACGCGCCCGCGACGGCGACCCGCTCGGGGTGCCAGCGCACGACCCAGTGCACGAGGACAAAGCCCCCTCGTAAGGCGGCCAGCACGAAGAACCCGGCAGCGAAGAAGAAGAACCGCGGCCAGAGATTGTGGCGGGCGGCCACGATGGCCACGAAGGTGATCGCGACCGGCATGAACATCAGCAGCGTCGTCAGGCGCGATTGACGCCAGTAACTCGCGATCCCCACCAGCAGCACGACCAGCGCCGTGGCCACGGTGAACAGCCCGCCCGGGACTCCCTGAGCCAGCACCCGGGTCCCTTCGCGCAGCATCCAGCCCGCACCGGTCCATTCGATCGCCACGCCTTCCATGGTCGGTACCGTGACCTGGCGCCAGACCTGTGGCAACATCGGCGCGTACAGCGGGATCGTGATGATCGCGCTGAGCCCGATCGCGATCGCCGGCCACTTGGCGCGCTGACGCGCGTCAGGCGCTGGCCAGCGCGTGATGAGCAGGAGCGTGAGGGCGTGGCCAACGGCGACGAAGGCTGCGGTCAGGTGTGTATACGTCGCGAGGGCCATGAGAATGCCGTAGGTCCACGCGAGCCGCGGCCGTCCATCCCCCTCGCAAAGTCGCAGGAAAACGCCGGTGGTCAGCAACGTGAGCAGCAGGATCGCGGTGTATCCACGCGCGTTCTGCGAGAACCAGACATGATGGTACGAGAACGCGAGCACCAGAACGGCGAGCATCGTCTCGTGCAGCGACGTGACGCGCCTTCCAAACCACCACAGCGCAGCCAGGCTCGCGACACCGCACAGGACCGCCGGAATCCGAAGCGACCAGTCTACCCCACCGGCTGCCAGGAAGGAAACGCGCGCCAGCAGCGAATACAGCGGCTGGTGATTCTGGCTGTCATACGTGCTGATGAGCTGCCGGAACCCCAGCGGCACGTACTGCGTTCGGAGGAAGATCTCGTCGAGCCAGAGTTCGGTGTCGAGGTGGTACAGCCGGAGCCCCAGCGCCACGACGAGAATTGCGACCAATAGAAGGCGCGACTTTCCTTCGAAGGAATTCGCCGCCCGGGTGTCCATGGCCTAACGAGCGAAGTAGATGATGGCGCCGCAGTAGGCGCCCCAGAGCACTACCGTCGCCATGAGGGACTTGTCGGTGAGCAGCGTTTCCGTGGGATTCCCACCCTCGTTCCGGTGCACGAGGTAGAGGTACCGCAGCACGCCGAACAGGACGAACACGGTGCTGTAGGAGAGTGCGTCCGTACCGACGAGCTTCGCCGTGTCGGATTCGAGCGTGTACATGATGTACGACACCACCGTTACGGATAGCAGAACGGCGGAGAGCTGGTCGAGGAACGGTGTGCTGTAATTCGCGAGCACCGCCCGGTGCGAGGCTGATCCGGTGCCGAGGAGCACGAGCTCATGGCGCCGCTTCGCGAAGCCGAGATACAACGCCAGCAATCCACCGCACAGTAACAACCAGATGGATGGCTTGACGGCGATCGCCTGCGCGCCCGCCAGCAGGCGCATGATGAAAAACGACGCGATGGCGAAGACGTCGACGATGACGACGTTTTTCAACCACAAACCGTAGAGCACATTGAGTCCGAGGTACGCGGCAAGGATTCCAGCCACTCCCCCGCCGGCGGATGCGCCCAGGGCGACGCCCATAACAGCGAGCAACAGCGCAACAATCAGCGCGCTGCGCGGCGAAATAAGGCCGGACGCGATCGCGCGTGCCGACTTGCGAGGATGGAGTCGGTCCGCGCCCCGGTCAACGACGTCGTTCATCAGGTAAACCGCGCTGGCGACTGCGCAGAACGCGACGGTGGCAGCGAGCGCGCGCCATTGAGCATCCCGGATCAACGCCCGACCAGAGAAAACGAGCGGCGAAAGAACAAAGCCGTTCTTCAGCCACTGCTCAGGTCGAATTGCGCGAATCCAGGCGGCAAGACCGGAATCCCGATTTATCGAATCGCTGGCCGCCGCTTGCGTGCTCACTTGGTGTCCCTGTTCGGTCGCCACTGCATCAAAAGTGTCGCTCCACCATGAGGGGGTTGCCTCGGCAAGAAGACGACCAGAATGCGGGCACACCGCATTAGGAACCTCGGCGCTCGCTGCGCTCCCTCCACAATGCGCACCTTGAATTCCTCGCGACACGGGTGATTAGTGGCGCGGCTCCCACATCGCAAGTGACACTGTTGCGGTTCGTCGACACATACCGTTGACTCACCTCACCGAAGTCGACAGTTGCAACACATTGTCAGCACAACAAGTTAGAGATAACTAAGGAATACCAGCCCCAAGCCGAAATGACGGCAGCCTGCTTGCATATGGCCCTGTAACCCTGCAACGCCTGCCTAACTCCACTTCCAAGCCGGTTGTCATGCGAAGCACCGCATTTGGTAAGCAGCGCAATCCAGCGACCGCCACGTCTTTCGGTAAGGCGTCGCTTTCGGTTGTTGTAGTGTCGTCGGGTCCGGCGATGGTAGCAGAGCGAGCTGCGCAGGTGCTTTGCAGCGCGCAGGTCGATTTCACAGCTCAACTCATTGTCGTCTCTCAGGACCATAACCCTGCGGTCGCCGCCCTGGTGGAACGCACCGGCGCCGAGTTTGTCGCTGCACCTCCGGGCAGCACGCGAGCCGAAATGTGCGACCTCGGAATGAACCGCGCCCATGGAACGATCGTCGCCGTGCGTGATGACGTTGCTGTTGGGGATGCCAGATGGCTTAATGCCTATCAAGCAATCCTCCCTCCGCGTGAGGTACCGGCGCCAGTCGAAGCAGTCGTGATGGACACGCAGGTTGCCGGGCGTGTTGCGCTGGCCGACAGGTCGTTCGCTGCTATCGACTCGCAAGCTCGCGCCGACACGATCGAAATGGCAGAAGCGGTTTAAAGCCGCAGCCTGCTTGTTCCCTCCTCGCCGGACGGCGCGACGTGATGCCGCCGTCGGTCGTTCGCGCCCAGTGGCTATATTGCCGCGGACCCAGTTGCCGCTCTCTGTCACGCTCGTCGTCGGTGTGCAGATCCCGGTCGCTCAACCAACGACGGTCGGCAATGGTCCAGATAAGGGCGGCTGAGGAATCGTGAGCGCAGATCGCAATCTGCCGGCGCGAAGCGTCGATCGACTCAAGGGTGGGGACCACGTCGTGGTAATCGGCGGCGGCCCCGCTGGATTGACGGCCGCATACCTGCTGGCCAGGGACGGCGTCCGGGTCACTGTCCTCGAAGCCGACAACATTGTCGGCGGCATATCCCGAACCGCGCAGTACCGCGGATACCGCTTCGACATCGGCGGACATCGTTTCTTCACCAAGATCGCTCCCGTCGAAGCGCTCTGGCACGAGATCCTGGGACCCGAGTTCATCTCGGTGCCGCGCCTCTCCCGCATCCACTACAGTGGGAAGTACTTCGACTACCCGCTCAAGGCGAAGAACGCGCTGCTGGGGCTTGGTCTCTGGAACACGTTCCTCTGCGTGGCAAGCTACGTCCGCTGGCACTTCAAGCCGAACCCTGTCGAAGAAAACCTCGAGCAGTGGGTCACCAACCGGTTCGGCAAGCGACTCTTCGAGATCTTTTTCAAGACGTACACGGAGAAAGTCTGGGGCATTCCGTGCACCGAGATCCGCGCCGAATGGGCCGCGCAGCGCATTCAGGGACTCAGCCTGGCGAAAGCGATCCTGAACGCCGCCCAACTGCAGAAGCGCTCCGATTCCATCAAGACGTTGATCGACCGCTTCCAATACCCCCGTCTCGGTCCGGGGCAGATGTGGGAGTCCGCGACCGAAAAAATCCGGGAACTCGATGGCGACGTGTTGCTCGAGCACACCGTCGAAAAGCTGGAGCATCATGACGGCCGGATCGTGGCCGTCCACGTCAGGACACCGGATGGCCCGCGCCGGATCGAAGGCGATCACTTTATCTCGACGATGCCACTGCGAAACCTGGCGCGATCGCTCGAGCCGGCGCCGCCGCCTGCGATTCGAGCTGCCGGTGAGGGACTCAACTATCGAGACTTCCTTACGGTCGCGTTGATGGTCGAGGGCGACAACGTGTTCCCCGACAACTGGATTTACATCCACACACCCGGCGTGAAGGTCGGCCGCATCCAGAACTTCAACAACTGGAGCCGCGCCATGGTCCCCGAGGCAGGGAAGACCTGCCTGGGAATGGAGTACTTCTGTTTCGAAGGGGACGGACTCTGGACGAGTGCGGACGCGGACCTCGTCGCATTGGCCAAGAAGGAGCTCGGCGAACTTGGGCTCGTTGACCCGGCGAAGGTGACGGACGGCTGCGTCGTCCGCATGGCCAAGGCGTATCCTGTCTATGATTCGACCTACGCCGGACACCTCAGCATCCTGCGGAGCTACATCGATCCGATCCCGAATCTCCACACCGTTGGCCGCAACGGTATGCACAAGTACAACAACCAGGACCATTCGATGTTCACGGCCATGATGGCTATCGCGAACATGAAAGGCGCTGAGCACGACGTGTGGGCGGTGAACACGGACTTCGAGTATCACGAGGAGCAGAAGATCGAGGAGCCGAGGCTCGAAGACCCAAAGGTGAGCGAGCGCCCAGCGGCGGAGCGCGTCGGGACGTGAGCGCTGCTGACAAGCGGGGGCCGATCCGGTTCGCGCTGATCGGTTGCGGCGACATCGGAATCCTGCGCGCGAGAGCGCTGGCCCGCGCCGACGGATGTTCCCTGGTGGTGGCGGCAGACACCGACGCGTCGAAGGCGAACGCGGTTGCCGCGCTGATCCCCGGAGCGAGTGGCATCACCAATTGGCGTGAGGCGGTTCGCCGCGATGACGTCGATGCCGTGATCGTTTCCACGCCGCCGTCACTGCACGAGGAGATGACCATCGCGGCGCTCGAGGCAGGGAAACACGTCCTGTGTGAAAAACCGCTGGCTCGTACGCCGGCAGAGTGCCGGGCGATGGTCCAGGCGGCGGAGCAGACTGGCCGGCGCCTCGCAACGGGTTTCAACTATCGCTTCTACCCGTCGTTCAGCCGAGCGCGCGAACTTCTCGACAGCGGAGTGATCGGCGAGCTCGATCACATCCGCTCGTATGGCGGATATTCGGCTACGTCCCACAACCAGCCCTGGGTGCATGACGCGGCCACGGTTGGTGGTGGCGCGCTTCGCGACATTGGAATCCATCTCATCGATTTGACGCGCGATTTTCTCGGGGACGTCGTTGCAGTTCAGGGCGCTGCTTCGGGGCGAGTGTGGAAGTACCCGGCGTGCGAAGACAACGGGTTTGCGCTCCTTCGGAACAGCACGGGGAATCTGGCCACGGTCCACGCCAGCTGGACCGAATGGCGGCGATACCAGTTCCGCGTGGAGATCTACGGGACGCGGGGCTGCATCCACGCGACCTGTTTTCCGATGATGACCCAGGTCGTCTGGGCCGGTGAGACCGGCGGCAGGTCGCAATCGAAGACCGACTGGTTCCCGCGCTTCGCGTTAGGCGAAAAGCTCAGGAGCTACCGGTGGGTGGTCGTCGAGAGTTTCGTCGAGGAGTTGGCGGCATTCGTGTCGTACGTCCGCGGCGAGCCGTCGCGCGTCGCGTCAGGCGCCGACGGACTGCGGGCCGTCGAGATCGCGTTCGAGGCGGCGGGCACCATCCCGGTTGTCACGAAAACAGGTGGTGCCGGAGTACCGGACGTCGTATCCGCGCAAGCCGCCGACGCGACGCGCGTGGCGCAACTTTCAGTGGTCGCACTCGCGTTTGGCGGCGGCCTCTCCCAGTGTCTCACTGCGCTGCAGCCGCAGGCTGATGCCCTCGGCGCCGAAGTGATTGTGCCACACGACAGCACGCTCGAAGATGAAGAAGCGCTCCGGCGCGCGTTTCCCGCGGTGAGGTTCGAGGAACTCCCGGGAATTCGCACGCCGGCCGAGTTGCGAAGCTCGGGCGCCGCGATGAGCTCCGGTGATGTGGTGGCGTTCCTGGAGGGCCACTGCCGTCCCGCGCCCGACTGGTGCCGTCGGGTTCTCGAGTCGCACGCGGCCACACACGCCGCGGTTGGCGGCCCGATCGAGAAGGGCCTGCCGGATGGTGGTGGGAACGACACGGCGCTCAACTGGTCCGTGTATCTCGCTGACTACAGCCGGTACATGTTGCCCCTCCCGGAAGGCGCGACCCACGCCTTGTCGGACTGCAACGTGTCGTACAAGCGATCGGCGCTCGACGCGACTCGTGAACACTGGATGACCGAGTTCCACGAAAACGTGGTCAATGGTGCGCTCCGTCAGTCAGGTGCAACGCTCTGGTTCAACCCGGCCATGAAGGTATTCGAGCAACGCCGGCTGACGATGAGCGCTGCGATGCGCGATCGCTTCAGCTTCGGACGGCTGTTCGGGAGCACGCGCGTGCCGGGTGTTGCCCTGCCGAGGCGTCTGGCCTGGTCGGCGGCGGCGATCGTGATGCCTCCGCTGCTGGTGGCCCGAGTGGTCGGGAACCTCCAGCGCCGCCGCCGACATCGCGACCAGCTGTTGCGCTGCCTGCCGTCGCTGGCGATGATCTCGGCGGCGTGGATGGCGGGTGAGGCTGTCGGGTATCTCACAGGGACCGCCGGAAACGCGCTCAAGCCTTCGGCGCACCGAGCAACGCCAGTCGTTGTCGCCTAGGCGGTCCGGGTCGCGGGCCTCCTCAGAACGCCCAGGTCCCTCCAGATGATCATTGGTGTCGACGCCACGTGCTGGGCCAATGGTCGCGGCTATGGACGCTTCGCCAGGGAGTTGATGCGCGCCATGACGCGGCGCGCGCCCGACGACCAATTCGTCTGTTTCGGGGATCGCCGATCCTTCGAGGCATTCCCGGATCCGGCGCCTAACGTGCGACTGGTCGAGGTCCACCTCGACGAAACGCCGACGGTCGCGGCCTCGGCCGACTCGAACCGGTCGGTGCGAGACCTGCTGCGCTTGACGCGCGCCGTCGCCCGCGAGAAGCTGGATGTGTTCTTCTCCCCGTCCGTCTACACATACTTTCCCCTGCCGCCACGCCTGCCGGCGGTGGTCACGATCCATGACACGATTCCCGAGCGCTTTCCGGCGCTCACCCTTCCCACCGCGCGGGCCCGGTTCTTCTGGTCGCTCAAGGTGCGGCTGGCGCTCCTGCAGTCGCGGATCGTCCTGACAGTCTCCGACTATTCGGCGCGATCCATCGCGGGCATTCTCCGTGTGCCACGGGACCGGATCCGCGTCTGCGTCGAGGCGCCGGCGGAGGCGTACCGCCCGTGTACGGCCGAGGAGATCCGCGCCGCCGCCCAGCGCATCAACCTGCCTAACGGCGCTGGGTGGTTCGTGTACGTCGGGGGATTCAATCCACACAAGCGCGTCGACCTCATTCTCCGGGCGCACGCCGCAATCGCCGCTACTCGGCAGCCCGCACCCCACATCCTGCTCGTGGGCTCGCGCAGCGGCGATGTGTTCCACAAGGAGGCCGAGAAGCTCGACGCCATCGTGCGGGACGCGGGGATCGGGCACCTCGTGCACTGGACCGGCTTTGTGCCGGACGAGGAATTGCGACCGCTCCTGGCCGGCGCCACGGCGTCGTTGTTGCCTTCGGAGGCGGAGGGATTCGGGCTGCCGGCCGTGGAGGCCGCGGCCTGCGCCACCCCCGTTATTGCGACAACTGAAAGTCCACTGCCGGAGCTGCTTGCTGGTGGCGGCCTTTTCGTCCAACCCGGTGACCTCGAGGGACTTCAGGCCGCGATGAGCCAGCTGCTGGATAACCCGTCGCTACGAGCGATGATGGGGCAGGCCGCGCGAGAGAAGGCGTCCGGACTTTCGTGGGACCAGGGCGCGCAGCAGGCGCTTTCCGCCATCCGTGACAGCGCCCGCTGATTAAAGTTAGGGTCCCTGCTTCCCCGGGGTTACTTGATCGCGAGGAAGCCTTCGAAGCTCACCCACTTCATCACCGACATGATGTCGGTAAATCCGGCGCGGCGCAGGAGCCCCAGGTTGCCTTCGGTGGAAAACGGCTCGAGCACACCTTTCAGACTCGACGTCTTGTTCAGGATTTCGTCAGCGCTGAATCCGTTCCGTGCCTTGAAGTCATTGTACAACGCCACCGACATATCCTGGAAACGAGCGTCGGGACCACGCACCTTCTCGAACATGATCAGCGCGCCACCCCAATGCAGTCGTTCGTAGATCCGGCTGATGAGGTCCTGTCGATGACGCGGCTGCACGAACTGGATGCAGTAATACGAGACGAACAGGTCGGCTTTCTCGAACGAATGAGTGAGGGCATCGTCGCAGATGACCTCGACGTTCGAAAGGCCGGCGCAGTGAGCTCGCGCCTTGTCGACCATCGCTTCGACCGGATCGATGCCTATCCAGCGCGCCTCCCGTTTGTGCGGATGGTGTTCGGCCAGCTTGCGCAGGAGTTGGCCCGTGGACGTGCCGATCTCGTAACACGTGCTGTCATCGCGGACGAAGTAGTCACTGATGGAACACACCAGGTCATGACCCGCGTCGTACAGGGGGACAGACTGCCGGACGTGATCGACGAACGTCTCGGCGACGTTGCCGTCGAAGGACCAGTTGGCGCGCTTCGTCTCGATTTCGTGTCCCACTCTCATGGCAACTCTCCCTCCCGAGCGGCTCAAGCGCTCAGCGAGCCTAGGTTAGCTGACCGGTTCGGTCGACGCCAGCGGGCGTCGCGTCGTCTCGTCGGAGCGGCGACATGAGCACGATTGATTCGCTGCCTCACGTGCGCTGGAGTGGCGTCGAAGGACGGCCACTGGTCATTGCTGGTCCCTGCAGTGCGGAGAGCGAGGAGCAGATGATGGAGAGCGCGCGCCGCCTGCACGGTGTGCGCATCGACTATCTGCGCGCAGGAATCTGGAAAGCGCGAACGCGGCCGGTGAGCTTCGAAGGCATCGGGGACACGGCGCTGCCATGGCTGGTTCGCGCGGGGCGCGAATTCGGCATGAAGACCGCTACCGAAGTCGCCACCGCGTCTCACGTCGAGGCCGCGCTTCACCACGGCGTCGACCTGCTGTGGATCGGCGCGCGCACCACGGTCAATCCGTTTTCAGTGCAGGAGATCGCCGAAGCGTTGCGTGGCGCAACCGTGCCGGTTCTCGTGAAGAACCCCACGAGCCCGGACCTCGGCTTGTGGACGGGAGCGCTCGAGCGGATCAATCGCGCCGGTATCCGCGCGCTCGGCGTGATTCATCGCGGATTCGGGGTGGCGTCGAGTCGCCGATTCCGGAATCCGCCGATGTGGGAGCTCGCGATCGAGTTCCGGCGCCTGCATCCCGGCATCCCGATCATCACGGATCCGAGCCACATCAGCGGCACCCGCGAGCTCATTCAGGACATCGCGCAACAGGCGCTCGATCTTGGCGTCGATGGACTGATGGTTGAAGCGCATCCCAATCCCGACCAGGCCTGGAGCGATGCCGCACAGCAGGTCACGCCCGAACGGCTCGGCGAAATCCTGCATCACCTCAAGGTCAGGCGCGAGACGTCAGCCGACGCCGGGTTCCTCGCGTCGCTCGAGGCACTGCGCGAGCGGATCGACCGCATCGATCACGACCTGCTCGACGTGTTGGCGATGCGCATGCGCGTGGTCGAGGAGATCGCCGACTGCAAACGTGAGAACAACGTGTCGACGCTGCAGGTGTCGCGCTGGACGGCGCTGCTCGAGGACCGCGTCTCCCGCGCCGAATCGATCGGATTGACCCCTGACTATGCCCGTGCGCTGTACGAGATCATCCACCGTGAATCCGTTCGGCGGCAGAGCGAGATCATGGCCCAGGAGCCTTCGACTCAGGGCCGGCCCGGCAAGGACTGAGTCGATCCGCTTCGCCGCGCAACGGCGATGAGCGACGGTCCGACCGCAACCAGCGCCGCGCGCCCGATGGCAGAGCGCGCGGCGACTCGATAGGCATCGACGGCCCCGCGGATCAACGGGGAGGCTCCCTGCCGTTGGGCATCGGTGACCGGCGGCGGCCCGATACGGATTCCGTCGAACGCCGCTCCGGCCATCAACCGTCGCAGCTCGCCCGCGCCTAACAAGCGCCGTCGTGGCGGAACCATGCCCCGCCGGGCCGCATAGGCGCTCACGACTCGATCGGGCAGCCAGCCGCCCATGGGCAGCCCGATGTGGGGATCCGGGCCGACGCTCCAACGATTGGGCGTCGTGACCCGCAGCCATCCGCCCGGGCGAAGAACGCGCGCCGCCTCCTCGATGGCCGCGGCTGCCGAAGGAACGTTTTCGAGCAGTGACTCGGAGGCCACGACGTCGACGGCGGCATCAGCGAGGGGAAGTCGATCGGCCGAGGCGCAAGCGAGTACAGCGACAGCGCCCCGGTCGCGCATTCTGGCCCCCGCCAGCACGAGCCACCGCAGGCCGACGTCGAGCCCGACCAGTCGCACGTTAGGCGACTGGGCGGCCACCAGCAGCGGACCGGTGCCACACCCCACGTCCACGACGGTGCCGCCGTCTGCGTTCCCGTCGATGCCGGACCGGGCCTGCCAGTCGGCGACGACGGCGCGCGAGCGTTCTTCGGCCGCCAGCGTGCCGGCGATGAAGCGCCTCGCCTGCGAAGCCGATACGCGCTCATTTGTTTCGTAATACGCCTCGAGTGCGGCTTCGAACCCGCCGCGCGCCGCCCGTTCGGCCAGCCGATCGGCGGCGCGAAGGTCCTCGTCCCGCGTGAGGTACGGATCCTCCACCCCTTCGGGCCTGAGGTCGGGGATCCCGAACCTGACCGGCCACGAGGCAGCGCACTGGGTGCAGTGCAACCGCGCGACGTCGTCGGTCCCGGGTGTTGTCTCGGCAAGCGCTCCGTGGCACCTGGGGCAACGAAGCGTTGACAGCCAATCCGGCGTCACTAGTCAGGCTTCAGCGCTGCGGTCGAGAGTACACGAGGCCGGGGTAATACGAGCTCTCCGGCCGCGTCTCCGGCAGCTCGCGACCGCCCGGTGTCAGGCCCAGCAATGTTTCGCAGGCGACGAGAACTCGCGCCTGGCTCAGGCGCTGCATGCACTGGTTGTCGCCTCCGCAGGGCGGTGGCTCCCAGTGGTGCACACACGGCGAGCAGTAGATGGATTCCTGGAGCACAATGGTACGAGCCTTCCCCGGTGGCACGTACGTCTCGCCGCGGGTAGGCCCGAATAACGCCACGGTCGGAGCGTTGGTCGCGAGCGCCATGTGGAGTGGCCCGGTGTCATTCGTGACAACCAGGTCCGCGTTGGAGATCAGCCGCAACGTTTCCTGCAGCGACAGTTTTCCCGAGAGATCGAGCACGCGGTCGCGCTGCGGCATCGTCGCGGCATACCGGATCTCCGCGTCACCGTGCCCGATCAACACCACGGTCGCGCCGGGACTCCGCTCCAGCAGGGCGTCGATCAGTCGCCGGAACGACTCGAGCGGCCAGCGCCGTTCCAGCGACAGTTCGCCCGCGTTCACGTTGAACACGAAATAAGCCTTCGAAACGACGGGGAGCGGCGACAGCTCGAAACGCCATGAACCGAAGTCGTACGCGGTGGTGCGACGATCAGCGGGGAGCATCTGCCCGATCAGTCGCTCGTACGCCTCTCCGATATACCGGTATCGGTTGAAGTACACGAGGTGGGTGTTCACGCGTCGCGCCCGCAACTGCTCGAGCGCAAAGCCGGCGCGATTCCTCGCGCACGTCAACGTAAGGAGGACCGACGAGAGCCGCGAATACACCTCGAGGTCGAACGCCCAGTCCACTCGCCTGCGCCACGTCGTCAGGAGCGCCGACATGAGTGAGAATATGGCCGCAACGAGATTGCTGTCATCAAGCACGAGGACTTCGTCGAACTCGGGCATCTCACGCGCCAGCGACGCAAGGCCGGGCGTGCCCCAGAAGATCACGTGTGCCTGGGGGTATGCCTTTCGCAGGTCCGCGATAGCGGGCTTGCAGATGATCAGCGAGCCGATGCCCTGGAACTTCGCGAACAACACATTGCGGACCGGCTCGATGCCGTGATTGCGCCTGAGCAGAAAACCCAGCACGCGCGCCGACCCCTGCAGGGCGGCCAGCAGGGGTCGACCGATCCAGAAGTCGAGCGCGCGTTTGCGGTCGAGACGCATGGACTCGTTAGGGATTCCCGGGGAGAACTATGAAGAGTGGTCGCTCGTACGGGAACGCTTCGCCGGCCGGTACACTGCCGGCCGGGAGTGGCCCGCTCTTGACGACGAGGTGGCCGGCGTGGTCATCGCGCGCGGGTCCAATGATCCAGACCGGCCGATCGGGGAACTGGCGCACCACCACCTCGCGGTGTGCCGGACCGGCGTCGAACGCGAATACCGGACCTCCAGTTCCAAGGTACGGCGACTGGAAGTTGAACGCCGATTGCCAATCCGCACGGAAAGGACTGCGAACGAACACGAGCGCCTGATTCCATTTGTGCTCGCGTGACAACGCACGCAATTCACCGCCGATGTCGCGATACCGGTGGTATTTGGTCGCGCTGCGCCAGGGCATCACACACAGGAGCGCGCTGGCACTGGCGATGAGCATGGCGGTGCCGGCGCGGGTGCCGGCCAGGCTGTCGCCGCCACGCACCGACCAGCGTTGCCTGAGCATCTGCGCCCCGCGCACCGTCAGGACCGCCAGCGGAACGACGAGCAGGTACCAGTATCGCGCGCCCAGGTCCGGACCGCCTTGCGCCCAGTAGAACGTGTGCCCGGCGATCACGATGAGAGGCACACCGACCATGATCGCATCGCCTCGACGCCACGGCCCGAGGACGCACGCCACGGCAGCAAGAATGAGCGACCCGGTTGCCCATCCGAACAGCTCGAAGTTCATCAGCGTGAAATTCTTGTTGGCGTTCAGCACCGCGTCCGCGGGGCCATGTCCGGGTAGCGGATCGATATTCCGCCACATCGGGATCCCCACGTTAGGCCCGAAACCGATCACGTCGACGCCGGGACCAAAGAGGTTATCTGCCCAGAGCTGGAACGGCGGAACCGCCGCGTCTCCGGTGAGCGCCCGATTATAGCCGAACATCAGGGCCGCCACGCCGAGTGACACGACCGCAATGGTCGCGAGCGAAGCCAGTGAAAGTCGCCTGCCGCCGACCCCCCAGCCCCACAGCGCCGCGGCAATTCCAAGCAGGGCGGCGTCGAACGGACGCGTGAGGTAGAGCGCGCCGAGTGCGCCGCCGGCAACGACGGACCAGAATCCCACGCGGCGACCGCGCTGGGAGTCGATGGCAAGGAGCGCGAGCAACGCCCACATCAGGGCCGCGGCGTGGGACATCATCTCGCTCGACATGGCCAGCAGCCAGGGCGACGCACCCAACAGGAGGACGGACGCATTCGCGGTGCCACGGTCGTGCAGGCGGAGCACGAGCCGATGCACCAGCAGGATCGCGACCCCTCCCAGCACTGGATTCACCAACCAGGGAACACGAGCGAACACGCCGATGGACAGGAGCGCCGGCCAGCCTGGAAAGAACTTTCCGAACCAGTGTGGGCCCCTGGTGATCATATGCGTCATGCCGAAGGCGGACGTATCCGGTGGCGCGGGAACCTGCAGGTCCCCGTGGGCCAGCATCTTCGCCTGGAACAGGTAGGCGACGCTGTCATCGTTATGCGGCACGCCATCGAATACCAGTCGAGACAGGATCGCGCAGGCGACGATAACCCAGGCCGCCGTCAGCCAGGGCAGGACACGATCCCAGCGTCGCACGTCCTCGATCCCTACGTCCGTTGTTAGGCGCGCCGCCACCCAGTTCCGGAACGAAGCGAGCGCGTGGTCAGGCATGACGAGCACCGCCAGCACGAGGTTCAGCCCCGCCACGAGGGCGATCCACGCCGCGAGGAGGACCTCACCAAGGCTACGCGCGATGGATTCGGTGGGGATCGCCAGCGAAAACCCGAGCACCGCGGCGATGACCGCGACGCGAAGCAGCCCAAGGAACCGCACTGGCGCAACCAGCGCTCCGATCGATCCGCGCGAAACGGTCAGCCAGAGGCAGATCAAGGTTTGAAGGACCAGTACCGCGAATCCGACCGGCTCGTGACGAAGCTGCGACCATTTTTCGAGGTGCTGATAGACGCCATAGGGGGCGACGTCGATCAGGCGGAGGGACGCGATCTGCCCGATGACGTACAACGCCACCAGCGCCAGGGCGAGGCTGTTGGAGCCCTCGCGGCGAACGGGGAACCCTGGCTCAACGGATCTGGCGTCACCGGACACCGCGAACATGACCCTCCACGACGAGGCGGATGCAACGTTTCGCCGGGAGACCCGTCTGGCAAGCGGCCCCCCGCGGCAGGCCGACACGTCCACTCTGCACGCGTCCTCACGCTATATAGGTTGTTGCGCGCGCCCCTGCTTGATGATCCTGCGCGTTCCCCGTCCGCCACGGTGTAAACACCACGTTGATCGCGAACCGGGTTTCGCAGTTGGCCGATGCCTGATCACCGCCTGACGCGGAGCTTCCTGAATCTCGGCGCGGGCGAGGCAATCGCCCGGCTTCTCGGCTTCCTGGCCATGCTGGTCGTGGCACGCCGCCTGGGTCCGGCGATGTACGGCGTGATCGGCGTCGCGTCAGGCATCATGCTGTACCTGAACCAGATCGCCGACGGCGGGATCGAACTGTCGGGCGTGCCCGCGGTCGCCCGGCACCGCGACGACCTCTCCGCGCTCGTCTCGTCGGCGCTCACCATCCGGATCCTCATTGCGATTGCGTTGACGGCAGTTGTCGTTGTCGCCGGCGTGTTCCTGTTCCCCCAACCCGACGGCGGAATCCTCGCGCTTTATGCGCTGGGATTGGTGTTCATCGCGATCGGGTCTCGCTGGGTTTTTGTTGGCCTTCAGCGCACGTCCTGGGTCGCCTGGGCGCGCATCGGCGGCGAGGCTACCGCGCTGGTCATCGTGCTGATTGCTGTGCGAGACGTTGGTGACGTGGCCCTCGTGCCCATTGCCGCGTTGTTCGGCGCAGCCGTTGGCGCCGTCGTTATGGTTGCCGGACTGCGCGCTCTGGGAATCCGACCGGTTCCAAGTCTCGAAGCGGAAACGAGTCGACCCCTGTTCGCGCGCGCCCCGAACCTCGTCGGGTTCACGCTACTCGGCCTCGTCCTTTTCAACGCGGATCTGATCTACCTGCGGATCATTTCCGGGCAGGCTGCCGCCGGTTATTACGCCGCCGCGTACACGTTCATCGCGTTTGCCGCGAACCTGTCAGTTGCCTGGGCGCACAGCGTGATGCCTGCAATCGCGTTGTATGAGAAAACGGACGCGCAGCGCAACGGTGTGTACGAAACCTCCATGCTGCTGGCATACGCGGCCTCATTGCCTGTCGCTGTTGGAGGCATTTTCTGTGCGTCACCTCTGATCGAGCTCGTGTTCGGAGTGGACTTCGCACCCGCGGTGCCGGCACTCGCCTGGTTGCTGCCGGCGGTTCCGATCGCCGCGGTCCGCGAGATTGCCGTCGTGGGACTCATCGGGACACCGGGCGGTGAACGCCGCTTGATCCGGATCAACGCGACTTGCGCGATCCTCAACATCGCGATCCTGCTGCCGGTGGTTCCCCGGTACGGGTTGATGGGTGCCGCCGCCGTCACTGTCCTGACCGAGGTCGTGCGACTCGTTATGGCGCTACGCTTCGCGCGAGAGGAAGGGTTCAGCGCGCCTAACATAGGGCGGTTTGCGAAGCCGACGCTCGCCGCGGCCGTGATGATCCCCGTGCTTCTCCTCGCTGGCGACCAGCCATTTTACGTGCAGCTGTTCCTCGGGGCGTTTGTCTACGGTTCCGCATTGCTGGCTACGGGAGTCCTGCGACGAGAGGGAGGATTCCGGCTGCGAGTGGTGGTCTGACAATTGCCACCCGAGGGGAGTCAGTCGCCGGCGGGCACCTCGGAAGGGTCATGCATGCTAAGTTTCCTGATGGCTGAGAGTTACGGATTCCGGCGCGGGTTTGGTGTGGAGGCGATTGTGCCCGTCGCAGGATCTCCGACCGCGACTGGTGGGGAATCGTGAACGACCTGCCTGGCCACACGGCGAAGGGCGGACGGCCCCTGCGCTTTTGCATGCTCACAACCTTCTACCCGCCGTATTCCTTCGGCGGCGACGCGATAGGCATACAGCGTCTGTCGCGGGCCCTCGTGCGCTCGGGACATCATGTCACGGTTGTTCACGACATCGACGCGTACAACGCGCTCCACAAGGGACCGGAGCCGCAACCGGTCAGCGATGATCAAGGGGTTGAAGTCATCGGTCTTCGGAGCGGCATGGGAATCGTTTCGCCGCTGCTGACGCAGCAGCTTGGTCGTCCGGTGTTGAACGCGGGGCGCATTGCTTCAGTCATTCACGACGGCCGGTTTGACGTCGTCAATTACCACAACGTGTCTTTGATTGGCGGTCCCGGACTCCTCAGCTATGGGGGAGATGCGGTGACGCTCTACATGGCGCACGAGCACTGGTTGATCTGCCCCATGCACGTGTTGTGGCGCCACGGTCGCGAACGTTGTGAAGAGCCGCAGTGTTTCCGTTGTACGCTGCATTACCGGCGTCCGCCGCAGCTGTGGCGACAGACGAGTCTCCTGGAGCGGGAGATCGCTCGCGTCGACGCGGTCATCGCAATGAGCGAGTTCAGTCGCGACATGCACCACCGTCGTGGCTTCGCGCCGGAGATGGAGGTCCTCCCGTATTTTCTCCCCGATCCGGAATCGGAAGACATTCCTGGAGCGTCGGGTCCATCGCCTCACGAGCGTCCCTTCTTTTTCTTCGCCGGCCGGCTCGAACGCATCAAGGGGCTCCAGGACGTCATTCCCGTCTTCAAGCGGCATCAGGGAGCTGACCTGGTGATCGCTGGTGACGGCGAATTCGCGGGAGATCTGCGCGAACAGGCCGCGGGGATGCCCAACGTCAGGTTCACGGGCCGGTTGTCGTCGGATGACCTCTCTCGGTATTACCGACACGCCATAGCCACGATCGTCCCATCGGTGTGCTATGAGACGTTCGGAATCGTCTTGATAGAGGCGTTCCGGCAGGGAACGCCGGTGATTGCCAGGCGGCTCGGACCGTTCCCGGAAATCGTAGAGCGATCCGGTGGCGGCGAGCTTTTTCACACGCCCGAGGAGCTCGAATTGGCCATGCAGCGTTTGCAGGAAGACCCGTCACACCGCGCGCGCCTGGCCAGATCCGGCTACCGTGCGTACGTCGCTTTTTGGAGTGAAAGCGCCGTCATTCCGCAGTACCTCGGGATTGTGCGTCGAGCGGCGGCTCGCCGTGGTCACCGAGCGATCCTCGAGGCGCTTCCCGAAGCGGACGTTGCATGAACGTCTTCATCACCGGCGGCTGCGGGTTCATTGGCTCTCACCTCGCTGAGCGGATGCTCGAGCGAGGAGATGCGGTGACCGTGCTCGACGACCTGTCCACCGGAAGCATGGACAACGTAGCGCACCTGGTGGGCCGTCCAGGATTCCATCATCGGATCGGCAGCGCGCTCGATCGGCCGCTGGTGGCGGAGCTCGTCGATCGCGCGGACGTGACCGTCCATCTCGCGGCAGCGGTCGGCGTCAGGCTGATCGTGGAGCGACCGGTCTACACGATTGAAACGAATGTGGGTGCCACCGAAACCGTTCTGGCTGCCGCCGCAAAGAAGCGGAAGCTCGTGGTCGTCGCGTCCACGTCCGAGGTCTACGGCAAGTCGACGCTGGTGCCATTTCGCGAAGACCACGACCTGCAACTCGGACCGACATCGCACTCGCGCTGGGCATATGCCTGCTCGAAGGCGCTCGACGAGTGGTTGGCCCTTGCCTACGCGCACGAAAAAGGTGTTCCGGTAATCGTCATCCGGTTCTTCAACACCGTTGGTCCTCGCCAGACGGGTCGTTATGGCATGGTGCTGCCGAGTTTCGCTCGTCAGGCGCTCCGCGGTGAGCCGATCACCGTGTACGGAAGTGGAGATCAGTCCCGCTGCTTCGGGCACGTGCGCGACGCGGTCGAAGGCGTCGTGCGCCTTATCGACACGCCGGCCGCGATCAACGACGTCTTCAATATCGGTTCGACTGAGGAAACGACGATCCGGCAGCTGGCAGAACAGGTTCGCGCTGCGGCCGGGAGCAACTCGCCCATAGTCTCCGTGCCGTATTCCGAGGCGTATGCCGCCGGATTCGAGGACATGCTCCGCCGGGTGCCGGACGTCTCCAAGCTGGAGCGGGTGACGGGGTTTCGGCCGATGACGTCGCTGACAGAAATCATCCGCGATGTGGTGGCCGATCAGCGGCCCAGAGCGGCAGAGCAGGGACGACCGCGGCCGGCTTCGGCCGCGTCGTAGTGGCCGCAGATGCGCGCCATCCTTACCTATCACTCGATCGACTCGTCAGGCTCTCCCATATCACTGGCGGAGGAATCATTCCGCGATCACATGCGGTTCCTGGGTTCGGGAAGGCTCGCGGTTGTTCCGCTCGCTGACCTGACCTCGACTCCAGAAGGAAAGGATGCGGTTGCGATTACCTTCGATGATGGCTTCCTCAACTTCACGTCATCCGCGCTGCCACTCCTGTCAAAGATGGGATTTGCCGCCACGGTTTTCGTCGTGTCAGACTCCGTTGGCGGAACCAACGCATGGGGCGGCAGGGACGCGCCCGGAATTCCCACGTTGCCGCTGATGAACTGGAATCACCTGGAGTCCGCTCGCGACCAGGGTGTGGAGATCGGTGCACACACTCGTCACCATCCATACCTCACGACGGTGTCTCAAACACAGCTCGAAGATGAAACCGCTGGCTGTGTCGAACGAATCTTCGCGGAGCTTGGCGAGCGCCCTCGGCGATTTGCCTATCCGTATGGTGATGTCAACGAGGCGGTCGTCAGCGTCGCACGCAGTGCTTTCGAGCAAAGCGTGACGACGGAACTGCGGCCTGTCGCACCCGATGATGATGCCGCACTGTTGCCGCGACTCGATGCCTGGTACTTCCGCAGACCCGGTTCGCTCGACGATTGGGGATCGCCCGCTTTTCGAAGGCGGCTCTGGATCCGCGCTCAGGGTCGTCGTGTCCGCGCGCTCATCACGGCCGGAGGGCGCGACCGATGAGTGACCGTCCAACCCTCTCCGTCATCGTTCCCGCGCATAACGCGGCGGGCATGTTGCCGCGATCACTCGGCGGGCTGCGCAACTCCGATTTGCCGCGCGATCGGTGGGAACTCATCGTCGTGGACGATGGGAGCAGCGACGAAACGTCGCTCATCGCGGCGCGGTACGCGGACACCGTGGTGACCCTTCCGGGACACGCCCACGGACCAGCGTATGCCAGGAATCGCGGATTCGAGGTGAGCCGCGGCGACATCATCGTGTTCACCGACGCCGACTGTGTCGCGCATCCCGACATGCTCTCCCGCTTCGTCGCGCTGTTCGACGCCCAGCCCGACCTTGGCGCCGCATTCGGCTCTTACGACGCGAGACCTCCGGCGCCCGGGCTCATGTCGCAGTATCGCAATCTCATTCACCACCACGTCCATCAATCCAACGCCGGTGAAGTCGATACGTTCTGGGCCGGCGCCGGCGGCATTCGACGCGAAGTGTTCGCCGAAGCAGGGATGTACGATGAGTGGCATTACGCCAAGCCGCAGATCGAGGACATCGAGCTGGGAGCGCGGATCCGCCGGCTCGGTCGCCGGATTCAGCTCGATCCCCTGATCCAGATCACTCACTTGAAGAAGTGGACGCTGGGCGCTGTGATTCGCACTGATCTCAGTGATCGGGGCATTCCATGGGTGCGACTCCTGATGCATCGCGGTGCCCTGTTATCGACGGGATCCCTGAATCTCCGATGGACGGAAAAGCTCAATACCGCGCTGGTGTGGTTGGCCACACTGCTGATCCTGGCGTCGCCATTTGTTCGATCGTTTTTGCCCTTGAAGTTGGCGGCCGTCTGCACGGCCGTTGTGCTCCTGGTGAACATCCCGCTGTGGAGGTTCTTCGCGAGGGTTCGGGGTCCGATATTCGTTCTTCTGGTCATGCCCGCACATCTTCTGTACTATCTGCTCAACGGCATTTCGTTTGTCGTTGGATTGCTGCTGCAGAATCTGATTGGTGCGCCAATTCCCGACCCGACCATGTCGGCCTACGCGGAAGTTGGAGTGAAGCGTTGGCCGCCGATCCCGACACAGAACCGACGGAGCTCATGGAACGCTGGCGATCCGTGACGCCCCGGAAAGGAGGCCACTTGGCGTATCAGCCGCGAACCGAGGTTATCACACCACAAGGTCGAATTCGGGTGACGCCTGAAGAGGCGCCCCTTCTGCAGGCGATGCAGTACGCCTTCGCGCCGCTGCATAAGCGGGCACTCGGCATCGCAACGGGAGTGGCAGGGGCCCTGGTCATGGTGCTACTGACGCTCGCCGGGCTGCTGCTGCCTGGAGCTCGTGAATTTCCGCTCAAGCTGTTAGGCGAGTACTTTCGTGGCTATTCCGTCACCTGGCCAGGCGTGGTGGTGGGAGGGCTCTGGGGATTCGCGGTGGCATTTGTAGCCGGGTGGTTCGCCGCACTCTGTCGGAACCTGGTGCTTGGTATCAGCGCGTTCATGATCCGGACGAAAGCGGAACTCGCGTCGACTCGCGAGTTCCTCGACCACATCTGACTGGCCATCACATGACTGCGTCGGACCCGATCTCGATCCAGGCCTCACTCCTCCGCCTCAACGCGCGCGCCTGGGGAATCTCCACGGGGCTGCTGCTGGGTGGCGGCTTGTTCCTCGCCACGATCTTCCTGGTAATTCGCGGTGGAGCGACGGTGGGCCCGCACCTGTCGATGCTCAGGGTCTTCTTCCCGGGCTACAGCGTCACGTGGCCTGGAGCGTTCATCGGGTTTGTCTACGCCTTCGTGCTCGGGTACGGGCTGGGGCGAATCATCGGGTCCGTCTACAATCGCCTCGCCTTCCGCTAGGCGCGGTGCTACCAGCCGCGATACTTGAGCAGGATCGAGGGCACGGTGCGAAGCAGGATCACGAAGTCCATCCAGACGCTCTGCTCCCTGATGTAGCGGATGTCCCAGCCGACCTTTGAGCGCACGTCGTCGATGCAGGCGTCGTAGTTCTGGTTGATCTGGGCAAGGCCGGTGATCCCGGGCCGCACGCGATGCCGGCACTGGTACTCGGGAATGTCTTCCCGCAGTCGCGAGACGATGCTGGGCCGTTCGGGGCGCGGGCCGACGATGTTCATGTCGCCGAGCAACACGTTCCAGAACTGCGGAATCTCGTCGAGGCGGAGGATCCGCATGTATTTGCCAAGCGTGGTGACGCGCGGGTCATTCTCCTTTGCCCAGACCGCTCCCGAACCGCGCTCGGCATCGACGCGCATTGTCCGGAACTTGTAGATCGTGAAGACCTGTCCACCCAGGTCTTCCAGCCGGCGCTCGTGCAAGGCAAGCGTGCTGCGCCACCGGCGGTCGAGCCCGACGCGAGTCTGCGCATACAGAATCGGCCCGCGCGACGTGAGCTTCACCGCGATCGCCAGGAGGATCAGCAAGGGGGACGTCGAGATCAGTGCCGCGAGGGCGAGGGTGAAATTCAGGACTCGGCTCGCCTGTTCATAGCGCTCGCGGGGAATGACTTCGGGCACCTCAACGGCACGCGGAGTGGCCCGCTGGCCGGGAGGCAGGGTGTCAAAGCGCCGAGCCCTGTGCGTAGGCGTCAGCGCGCGTGATCCTCGCGCGCCACCGCCGTTGTTAGGCGTCAGTTCAGTGGGAATGCCCGTACTCACGAGGTCATCCGCCGAGCCCGTACCGAATCATCCAGATGAGCCCCACAGCGCCACTGAGTACGCCAGCCACCTTCTGCCATGACATGCCCGAGGCTCGGTCGGGGAGGTAGATCTCGTCCCCATCGCGCAGCGCCATGTCGCCAACGGTTTTTGCCTGACGAATCGCTTCGGCGACTGCCTTCTCGCCCATGATCACGGCACCTGCCCGTCTCACGACGGTTTTTTCATGCGCTGCCACCGTGGTCGAGCCCCATCCACCGGCGGCTGTGATGACGTCCGTGATCGCCTGATCCACGGGGACCGTCAGGAAGTCCGACTTCGGGAAGCCGACCATCGAAATCCGTACCAATGGCGTCGCCTTCAGGTTGACCTGTTTGATGTACCGAAGCAGCTCCTTCGTCAGGTGCGGCTCCAGTTCCGAATCGAGGACTCCCTGAAGTGAGACGTCGGCGATGTTCGGCAGCGGAAGCTTCCGATCTCCGCGCACCGTGAAGGTGTCGGTGAGCGTGCTGTCGCCTTCGACCTCCAGCAGGATGCGGTCACCGGGGATGAAGTCCCCATTCGCCAGGCGCATCTGAATGGCCATCGCGTCCGCACGACGTTGGGAACGCAGCTTCTCCGTAGGGGCGCTGACGGCCGCTTCTTCGGCGGCCTTTGCCGCTTTCTCCAACTCGGGGCGCGTCGCCTGCCGCCGCATTTCCCCGATCGCGCTCTGTGCACCAATGGCTCCACCGGGCGCGAAAAGCAGCGCGCCGATCACGAGACTGAGTCTCGTCAGTTTGGAGCAGGTTTTCGAGCGGATCATGTCAGGCCCAGAAGGGGTCGTGAAGATGGCGCTGAGTCCGGCGAATGTCATTAGCCCAAAAGGGCTACTCCGCATAACGCGGCGTACCGATGACGAAACAGGGTCATTGCCTAGCAAGTGTTGTGCTACGCCAACAACACGGGCACAGCCACCCGGGATCGACGTGCCTCCCTGGCCCCTGACTGACCCCCAAGGACGACCATCCCCTGGGAGTCGTCGCAACACGTTGTGAGTAACCGTTCTGGCCTCAGCCAACTCCGGTCTTGCGTGCGCGCCGAGGAGCGCGATTTTCGTGCGACTGCCGGCCTGAGGCGTTTTGTATCCTTTTGCCCCTGTAGCGGCCCCGCAACAGGTAGCGACCCAGCCTGGGGTACGCGTTAGGGCCGGGCGCTGGGGCCGAATCTTGCTGAGGCTGACCGTTACGCGAGTGGACCAGGTTTGCGACGCGATCACGGAGTGGAGGAGGAGAACGGCCGGACATGAACGATAAGGAGCGCAATAACTCAACCCGCGGCGTGAGCTCCGCGGAGTCCGGCCGGGAGTCGTCACCGCCACTCGTGTTACTCGCCAGCGATCAGGAATGGTCGACGAGATCACTCGAGAGTGTCCTTGGTCCACATGGATTCGCATCCGTTCGTGCGTACACTGGACGGCAGGCGCTGGATCTCATCAGGCGGACGCAACCCGACGTCGTGATCATAGACTCCGGAATGCCCGACATACCCGGAGTCGAGCTCTGCCTGCAGTTGAGAAACGATCCGGAGTTTCCGTCGAGTACGCCGGTGGTAATGACGACCGCCGGGCCGGCGTCGCGATCGCAACGACTCGATGCCTATCGAGCCGGTGTGTGGGAGTACCTGAGCCTTCCGGTGGACGCGGAAGCACTGATCCTCAAGCTCTCGGCGTTCGTTCGCGCCAAGAGGGAGATCGACCGGTCGAGGGAGGAGAGCCTTCTCGACGACTCCACGGGTCTCTACAACGTGCGTGGCCTCGCCCGCCGCGCCCGGGAGATGGGTGCCGAGGCGTCGCGGCGTCACGCTCCGCTCGCCTGTGTCGCGATTACCGCGACAGCAGCCGAGGTGGTGGGTGAAGAGTTGGATCCTCGTGTCGCCGAGGAGCTCGGCGATCTATGCCGCCGCACGGCCCGCTCTTCCGATGCCGTCGGCCGTCTCGGCCGATCGGACTTTGCGATCATCGCGCCGGCCACAGGTGATGCCGGAGCGGTCAGGCTGGCCGAGCGGCTGCGCGAGGGAGCTGCCACGATGACCTTCGCCAGTACCACCGCCGTCGTCCACTATCAGATTCGCGCCGGGTATTGCGCGTACCAGGATTTCTCAGAGTCGCCCGTGGACGCGGTTGAACTGCTGCTCCGCGCCGCAACCGCCCTGAGGCACGTGCGCTCATCCGAAGGAACAACGATCAGCGCTTATCAGGATGTGCCCGCGCATTCTGTGCAATAAACGAACGAAACGGGATACGGGCAGATCTTAGCGGTGTTTCGTGGCAAGCGGTGTCGATGGCGAGGTCGTTGACGACCGCCAGGAGCGCCGGCCTTTGTCTTTCTTTCCTGCAGCACCCTCGCCGCGGCCATCTGAGATCGTCTGATTGGATCCCGTTTCGATGCCTAACGGCCGGTTCCGTTGCCGTTGCCGGTGCCGATGAGCGCGGAGTCCTCGGGCGTCGAGGTCTCGAGCCCGCCGTACCCTTCGAGATAGTAGTAGTACTTGAACTGGGGGCTCTCGCCGATGTCGTTCAGCACCGTGCCCAGGATGCGCACGGGCATGCGGTCGAGGACTTCGAGCTTGGCCTGCGCCAGCTTGCGATCGGTCTCCCCCGTGCGCAGCACGATGAGCATCGCGCCGGTGGCCACGCCTAACGCAAACGGGTCGATGCCGGCACCCAGCGGCGCCGAGTCGCAGATGACCGCGTCGAACTGCTGCCGGAGGTCGCGGACCAGCCCGATCATGCCTTCACCCGCCAGCAGTTCAGGCCCGTTCCGGCGGCGTCGGCCACTGGGCACCAGGAACAACCCCGGGTGCGACGTCGGACGCAGGATCTCGCTGAGGATGGCTTCACCGGCAAGGAAATCGGTCAGGCCAGGTGTCTGCGTCGCTGGCGAGAAAACGGAGTGCAACGCGCCGCGGCGGATGTCGCCATCGATCACGACGGTGCGATAGCCACCGTCGGCAAGCGCCATCGCCAGGTTGGCGGACACGAACGACTTTCCGTCGCCAGGGCCTGGGCTCGAAACCGTGAGCACAACAGGTCCGATGCCGTCAAACGCGGAACGAACCGTAAGCGAGAGCGAACGGAACGATTCCACCAGCTGCGATGCCTCCTGCAGCCGCGCCGACGCATTGCGCGGATTCCGGATCGTCGGGATGCCGCTCATGATATCGAGGCCCAGGTCTCGCGTGGCCTGTTGCGGATACCGGAAGCGGCGGTCGGTCTGGTCGAGGAGGATCGCGGCCGCAATGCCGAGCCCGAGGCTCGCCATGATGGCAACGAGGAAGATGCTGGTCGCGGTGTCGCTCGTCGGATTGCCTGGAACGCTCGCCGTATCGAGCACCGACACGTCAGGCACTGCACTGGCGGCGGCGAGCTTGGCCTGCGAATAACGCTGCTGCAGCTCGCTGTAGATCTTGACGGCGATGTCGACTTCGCGTTGTTGCCGCGCCTCTTCGATCGTTCGCGCCGGGATCCTCTTCAATTCGCTCGATTGGCCCTCGATGCTCTTCCTCAGTCCTGCTTCCTGAATCTCCAGCTGGCTGAGTGTCGCCCGGGCCAGGAGCGGAATGGTCTCCCGCTCGAGCACTCGGATCTCTTCCTTCTTGTTCTGGACGAACTTGTGTTCGTCGGTCAGGGTCTGCTGAAAGTTACGGAGCTCGGCTTGCTTGATTTCGAGCTTCTGGACTTCCGCCTGCAACGGATCCGACGGTCCCATCGGTGGCAACGTCTTCAACGCTTCGACGGACAGGCGCCCGTTGGCATCGGCGGCATTGAAGATCGATTGCAACGCCTGGCGATCGCGCGTCACCGCCTTGTGCTGGACATTGTCCTGGAAGAACTGCGAGAACACCGGATTGGTCGCCATAGCCGTGCCAGCCGCGACAACGGTGTTCGCCGTTGGAAGCGTGATCGTCCTGATCTTGAAGTTCTCCAGCCTCGACTCTGCGCCTGCCAGTCGTTCCGCCGAGCGCTGCATCTGTTCTTCGACCGTGGATGCGATCGCCTCGAGGTTCTGCTTGCTGATCCGATCCGCTTCCAGGACAAACTGGTCGAGCAGCGTGTTCATCTTCGCCGCCAGCAACGCAGGGCGGTCCCCGCTCATCGACAGCTGGATGAAGTTGGACTGCTGAGAAAGCGGGGCTACAACGAGTTCCCTGGCAAGTATGACCGCGGCATCGCGCGGAGTGACGACGTTGAAGGCGACACTCGAGCCTGGACGGAACCTGCCCGGCTCCGGCTGCCAGAGGAATCCGACAGAGCGGCCGATGGAATCACCAACGGCGCCCGATTCGACGTTCACGTCCGATTCGCCGGTCTTCAGTGCGGGACGAACGAGATCATAACGAGCGCCGGTTGCATCAATGCGAAGAACGTATCGGCCGGGACGCAGCAGGCCCGTTGGTCTCAGGTCCCTAACGAGTTCAGTTTCCTCATTCGACGGCGCCGACACATACAGTCCGAGCCGCTGGACGACCTTGTCGAGCACGATGAAACTGCGCGTGAGCTGGAGCCATGAACCAACGTCGGCAATGAGCCCGGGAGACGAGATGGGTCCCGTGCCCTGCACATTCCGTCGGATAACGATTGAACCGTTGACCGTGTACTTGGGCTCAACGAGCCGCGTCAGGGCGAAACCGGCGCTGCTTCCCACGGCCACGATGGCCAGGATCAGCCACTTGTACCGGCGAATCGCGGCCGAAAAACGCGCCATCTGCTCGCTAAGCGAGCTCGCTTCGGGCGCGGCCGCCGGCTGCAGCCCCCACGGGCCGCCAGGCTGGTAGTTGGCTGGAACGCCGTTGTTCGGATCCGACGGGACTAGATGGGCTGGCATTCGCTTGAGTGAATCGTAGGTACTCGTGGCTACTAGACGATTATAGGGCCTCGAACGGCAGGCATGCTGTGACCCGCCGTGTCGTTGTGGCTACCCGCGACCGCCCGTTGCGTCCCTCCCTCGCTGCCACTTCCGTGCCGGGTGACCTCACCTCAGACAGTGGGGTCATCGTAGTAGGAGCGCAACAGAAGTGTGGTGTACCAGCCACGACCGTGTCGGTAACGCACCGCGTTGTAGCTTTACGACGGCAGTGTCCCGATCGTCACAGGAGGACGCACTCGACAGGCGAACGCCTCAAGCGATGCGCTGAAGAGACATAACGACGAACGCCTGCCGCAATCCGAGCCGGCGATCTTGAACACTTCTAATTGGAGCGAAAGCGAGATGGCCAGTGCACCGGGAGCAAGGGATGATTCCGAGGGAGTCGCAGACGCTGCGGCGCGCGACCCCTTGGCCATCTCTCCGGAGGTAAAGGCCAGCCTCAATCTGCTCATTGTCGATGATGATCGAACCCTCCGCGAAGGCTGCGCGAGTGTGTTACAGCTGGATGGATACAATGTGACGACGCTGGGACGCGGGGATGAGGCCATCGACCTCGTGAAGCGTCGTCGCTTTGATATCATCCTCGTCGACCTCTACATGACGCCCGTCTCGGGGATGGAAATCCTCAAGGCGACCCTGGGTTCGCACAAGGACACGATCGTCATCGTGATGACCGGGAACCCGAGCGTCAACACCAGCATCGAAGCACTGCGCGCCGGAGCCTGGGACTACCTGCCAAAGCCGTTTTCCGCGACCCATCTGCAGGTACTGGTCGGCAGGGCGTCACATGCGGTCATGGTGGCCCGTGAAACGCGCGACCTCAAGTCACAGCTGCTCAAGCAGACCGGCAACTCCGACAAGATCACGCTGCTCGGAATCTCTCCCTCGTTCCGCGCCGCCGTGGACCTGGCCCGCAAGGTGGCCAGCACCGATGCGTCGGTGATGATCATGGGCGAAAGTGGAACCGGCAAGGAAGTCATTGCCCAGTTCATTCACGCCCACAGCCGCCGTGCTTCACGCCAGGTCGTGCCGATCAACTGCGCGGCGCTTCCCGAAGGGCTTCTCGAGTCCGAGCTGTTCGGACATCGCAAGGGTGCCTTTACCGGAGCGGATCGCGATAAACCCGGGCTGCTGGAAATTGCGAATGGTGGGACGCTGTTCCTCGACGAACTGACGGAGATGTCGCTCCCGCTGCAGGCCAAGCTGCTCCGCGTGATCCAGGACGGCGTGGTGCGGCGCGTCGGGAGCGAAAAAGAAGATGCGGTGGTCGACGTGCGGTTCATTTCCGCCACCAACCGCGTGCCGCAGGAATGCGTCGCCAAGGGCACGCTTCGCGAAGACCTGCTGTATCGCCTGCGGGTCGTGCCGATCAACCTGCCGCCGTTGCGCAAGCGCCCCGAGGACATTGCGCTGCTTGCCAACCACTTCTTCACGGTGTTCTGGGAGCGGCATCGCGGACCTAACGAGGCGAGTCCGAAGTTGTCGGAGGACGCGATCGAGTTCCTGCGCACGCGTCCCTGGCGCGGGAACGTGCGCGAGCTGCAGAACGTGATCGAGCAGCTGGCGGTGCTGGCCGAACCGGGGCACCTGGTCCTGGCCAACGATGTCCCGATGTACGATGAGCAGGCGGTGGAGAAGACGTCGAACGGATTGCCGCCGGGCATGCTGGCCGAGCCGTTCCATCTGGCGAAGGAGAAACTGATCGCCCACTTTGAAAAGGAGTACCTCGCCCAGCTCGTCGCCCGCGCCGGATCCAATATGTCCAAGGCCGCGCGACTGGCGAGCATCGACCGGACGACGCTCTACCGGTTGATGGAGAAGCACGGCTTCCGCCGCGAGGAGTTGGCGGGGGCAGTCGACGAGTGATCTTTCGCGGCCCGGGACGCCGGACCGCTGGTTCACATACCTGAGGAAGTTGGCCATCGAAACGGCGAAGCCGGCGAAGGAGAAGTCGCGCGCGCGCGAGGGCCAACCTGTCGAGGAGATCCGGTCGGCGACCTGGCGGGCGTTGACCAGTGCCGCGGCCGATGTCGCGAGTTCCTGGAGCCTCGGCCCGCACTCCACGATGAGCACGATCGACATGCGGTCGGCGGTCGGTGCACTCGCCGACGCCGTGCGCCGCAGCGCCACCGGCGGTTCCGCCGACGTTCGCGGCATGCCGCCATTCCTGCCCGCGCGTCGGATTCTCGAACGAGTGCGCCGGTCGTTCCTCGAACATGCAGAGGCACCGGACGTCAGAGACCAGTCGGACGATGTCGTCGCGATTGTTCGCGCGCTGGAACGGGTGCAGGAGGCGCTCGACCTCGACGCCGCCCACCGATTCGCGGCGCGCCTGACGGGGCAGGACGCGCAGCAGTTGGTCGTCGAGATGGCGCACGACATGCGGTCACCGCTCGGATCGATCCTGATTCTCGCCGAACGACTCCGCGGCGGCGCCGGGGGTGAGCTGTCGCCGATGCAGCAGCGGCAACTTGGCCTCGTCTACAGCGCGGCGTTCGGCCTGAGCACGCTCGCCGGCGACGTGATCGAACTCGCGAGAGGTGGCACGACGCTGGTCGACACGGAGCGGATTGCGTTTTCGGTCTCCGATGTGCTGCAGTCCATCATGGACATCCTGCGGCCGATGGCCGAGGAAAAGCGGCTGGAAATGAAAGCCACCGGTCCATCGGCGGATGTTCGAATCGGCCATCCGTCCGCGCTCAACCGCGTCCTGCTCAACCTCGCGACGAACGCGATCAAGTTCACGAACACGGGCTCGGTCTCTGTGAGCACGCGGGAGATCGATCGTTCGCAGATCGAATTCTCGGTCCAGGACACCGGACGGGGTATCCCCGAACACGTCATGGGCAGCCTGTTCGAAGCGTTCCGCCAGCGACAGACGCCGGGTGACTACGCGTTTTCGAGCGCCGGCCTGGGCCTCTCCATCTGTCAGAAGCTGATACGAGCGATGGGTGGCGAACTGCACGTCGCGACCGAGCTGGAAAAGGGAACGAGGTTCTACTTCACGCTGGACCTGGAGCAGCCGGAAAAGCTGGGGTAGGGGCAGGGTGGAGGGGTGGAAGGGTGAAAGGGTGGTCTGTGCGCTCTACCCTTCCACCCTTCCACCCTCGCACCCTTCCACCCTCGCGTTGTAACGTTCACGAGCCGTTCGCAACCTCGGAGAACCGCATGCCCAGCCGCCGCTCCTTTGTCAGCTCACTGACTCGTGCAGGCGTTGCCCTTCCGGTCATGAACGCCGGAGCATTCCGGTCACTCTTTCGGGCCGAGGGGGTGGCCGCCGGAAGGAACGCGACGGCGTTGGCGTCTGAAGAGGACTACTGGGCCGAGATCTCCCGCGCGTTCGACACCGACTCGACGATCATCAACCTGAACAACGGCGGGTGCAGCCCGGCGCCGATCACCGTGATGGAAGCGATGATCCGCGATCTCCGGTTCTCCAACGAGATCCCGGTCGATCACATGTGGAACGTGCTCGAGCCACGCATCGAAAGTTGCCGACGCGACCTGGCGCAGATGTTCGGCTGTGATCCGGAAGAGATGGCGATCACGCGCAATGCGTCCGAGGCTCAGGAAATCATGATCCTGGGGCTGGACCTGAAGCGCGGGGACGAAGTCATCATCACGAACCAGAACTACGGTCGGATGATGACGACGTGGGACCAGCGCGCTCGCCGCGACGGCATCGTCGTCAAGACGATATCGCTCGGCGGCCCACCGGGCTCCGATGAGGACATCGTCAATCGGTTCCGCCAGGCCATCACTCCGCAGACGCGCGTCATCGAAATCACGCACATCACCAACCTCACTGGGCACATCTTCCCGGTGAAGCAGATCTCGAAGATGGCGCGCGAGAAGGGCATCGCCCTGTTCATCGACGGCGCGCATGCGTTCGCGCACTTCCCGTTCACTCGCGACGAGCTCGACGTCGACTACTACGGCACCAGTCTGCACAAATGGCTGCACGCACCGATCGGCACCGGCTTCCTCTACGTGCGCCGCGACAAGATCAAGTCGCTATGGCCGATGATGGCAGCGCCGAAGGAGATGGACGAAAACATCCGGAAGTTCGAGGAGATCGGAACGCATCCGGCGGCGAATCACAACGCCATCTCGGTGGCGGCCGCCTTCAATCGCGGCATCGGCCTCGAACGCAAGGCGGCGCGTCTTCGCTACCTGCGCGACCGCTGGGCAAAAACGCTCATGGCCGAGAGCCCGCGCTTCAAGGTGCCGACGCCGCTCAATAACACTCAGTCGTGCGGCATCGCGCTCGTGGATGTCGAAGGCGTCGACACCGAAAAGCTGTTTGGCTGGCTGTGGAGCAAACATCGCATCCGCACCACCCCCATCGTACACGCGGAATTCAAGGGACTCCGTATCACTCCGAGCGTTTACACGACGCCGGCGGAGATCGATGTGTTCGTCGATGTCATGAGGAAAGCGGCGAAGGTTGGAATCGCCTGACGAGTCATCGCTTCTCGTCGCTATTGCAGGAACAGCCAGAGGGACGCGACGAAGCCGATCAGCACCACGACTCTTCTCACCAACTCCTGTGAGACACGTTGGGCAAGCCTCGATCCGGCATAGCCGCCGAGCATCGCCCCGGCCGCCATCGCGATCGCCACGGGCCAGTCGACCAGTCCCATTAACGCAAACGTCACAGCCGCGGTGACGTTGATGCAAAGGCCTCCCCAGTTCTTGAGGCCATTCATCCGGTGAATGTTCGTGAAGCCCATGAAGCCGAGCGCGGCCAGCATCAGGATCCCGATCCCGGCGCCGAAGTAGCCGCCGTACACCGCGATGCCGAACTGGAACAGGAGTAGCAGGGCGCTCGGCGGCTGTGTGGCCGGGTCAACGCCGACACTTTCACCGCGGCGTTTCCGGAGCGTCGCCATAAGCGGTCGCTGGGCGAGAAAAAGCAGTGTTGCTCCGAGTACGAGCCAGGGGACGATCTGGTCGAACCGATCGGCTGGAGTACGCAGGAGCAACAGCGCTCCCACGAGTCCACCGACGAGACTCGGGACCGCGAAGCGCACAGCCCAGGACCTGACTCCGGCGAGTTCGTGACGATACCCGTACATGCTGGCGATCGCGCCCGGCCACAGCGCGACCGTGCTGGTCGCGTTTGCCACGATGGCCGGGACGCCAAGACCGACCAGCGCCGGGAAGGTGACCAGCGTACCACCACCAGCGATGGCGTTGATCGCGCCGCCAATGGCTGCCGCCATCACTACGAGCAGCAGCCGAATGGCGTCCATGCGGTTGGGTTGGGTTCAGGTGGCGGGGCGCCACGAGCCGAGAGTGCGACGCGACACAAACCGCCGCAGATTCGCCGGCGAGAATATGACCCGTTGTCGCCGTCCGCTAGCTTTCTCTTGTGATGCACCGAGCCCCAACGAACGACTTCTCACGATGACCGCCTCTACCTCCACGGCCACTACCGCCGCCACCGACACGCTCGACGTTCGCGACAATCGCACGGGCAAGTCGTACTCGATCTCGATCACCGAAGAAACCATCCGCGCGATGGACTTGCGACAGATTCGCGTGGCTGAGGATGACTTCGGCATGATGAGTTACGACCCAGCGTTCATGAACACCGCGGCGTGTCGCAGCGCCATCACCTTTATCGACGGCGACAAGGGGATCCTGCGCTATCGCGGCTATCCCATCGAGCAGCTGGCCGAGCACGCCACGTTTCTCGAAGTGGCCTACCTGCTCCGACACGGTGAGCTCCCGACGCAGGACCAGTACGACGCCTGGGTACACGACATCACGTTTCACACTTACGTGCACGAGAACATCAAGCGGTTCCTCGAGGGATTCCGCTACGACGCGCACCCGATGTCGATGCTGGCGAGTTCCGTGGCGGCGTTGTCGGCGTTCTATCCGGAAGCAAAGAACATTCACGACGAAGAAGGTCGATACGTCTCGATCATCCGGCTCCTCGCCAAGCTGCCGACGCTGGCCGCCTTCTGCTATCGGCATTCGAAGGGCTTGCCCTTCGTCTATCCGGACAACGACCTGCTCTACGGCGCGAATTTCCTGTCGATGATCGCGCGGATGAGCGAACCGAAGTACGAAGCCCATCCCGCGTTCGTGAAGGCCATCGAGGTCCTGTTCATCCTTCACGCCGACCATGAGCAGAACTGCTCGACGAGCGCCGTGCGCGCGGTCGGCTCTTCGCAGGTGGATCCGTTCAGCGCGGTCACCGCTGGTATCACCGCGCTCTACGGACCGTTGCACGGTGGCGCCAATGAGCAGGTGCTGCGGATGATCGAGTCGATCGGCCACGTGAAGCACGTGCCGGCCTTCATCGAAGAAGTGAAAGGCGGGAAGGGGCAGCGCTTGATGGGATTCGGCCATCGCGTCTACAAGAGCTACGATCCGCGGGCCAAGATCGTGAAGCAGCTCGCGTACGACGTTTTCCAGGTGACCGGGATGGACAAGGACCTCGAGATCGCGCTGGAACTCGAGCGGATCGCGCTGGCCGATGAATACTTCATCTCACGCAAGTTGTACCCGAACGTCGACTTCTACACCGGGTTGATCTATCGGGCGATGAAGTTCCCGACGGACTACTTCACGGTCCTGTTCGCGGTGGCCCGGACGGCTGGTTGGCTCGCGCAATGGGAGGAAATGCTGCTCGACAAGGAACAGAAGATCGCCCGGCCGCGCCAGATCTATGTGGGACCGCCGGAACGGCCGTACAAGCATGTGCTGAATCGGTCGCATCGGCTGAAGAAGTAGGGCGTGGGGCCTGAGGCTGGGGCCTGGGGTAAAACCCGCAGTCCCCAAACCCTAGGCCCCAAGCCCCGGGCCCTTGGCCGTTAGGCAGTGCCGTCTGACCGGACACGCGCCGCAGTTCATGGTTCGCGACGTACAGACGAGGGCGCCCAGCTCCATCAACGCCTGATTGTGCGTCCAGGTCGTCCTGCCGGTGCGGGGAAGCAGCGCCTCCGCCAGATCCCATAACAGGCGCTGCCCTTTCGTCGAGCGCGGATTGACACGTGGCGCAAAAACCCGGCGCAGCACACGGGCGACATTCGTGTCAACCAGTGCCGCGCGGCGTTCGAACGCAAATGACGCCACGGCGCCGGCCGTGTAGCGCCCGATTCCGGGGAGCCGGCGCAATGCTTCGGGATCGTCAGGCATGACGCCGGTGCCGTTAGGCGGCGCGACTTCACGCGCCAGCCGGTGCAGGTTCCGCGCCCTCGCATAGTACCCGAGCCCGCGCCACGCTTCCCGCACCTGCGCCGGCCGCGCCCGCGCCACCGTCTCCAGGGTCGGGAATCGCGACAGGAAACGGTCATAGAAGCCGAGCACGCGCGAAACCTGCGTCTGTTGCAGCATCAGCTCCGAAACCAGCACCTGGTACGGGTCACGACTCGACCGCCAGGGAAGGTCACGACTGCGGCGCGCGTACCATGAACGAAGTCGCCGCGAGAAATCACGCGCGACCGCGGGCTCCGGTCGACGATTCCTGGAGGGGCGCGCCGTCAGCGCGGGACCCAAACCGGCGCTGCTGAGAACAGGCCGCCGTCGGCCTCGGTCAATTTACTCGCCAGGAGGACGCCGAGGACAACGCTGGCGACACCCGATGCAAGCGTCAGCCAGCGACGCGCGTTCCGCACCCTGGCGAGTGCCAACGACGCCGGCACCGCGATGATTCCCGTCACGATGATCATGCCGACGACGGTGCCCGTTCCAAACAGGATGAGGTACGCGAGCGCCCAGTACGGATCGGTCACGGTGGCAAGCACCAGCAGCACGATCGCTGCCGATCCAGCCATTCCGTGCACCATCCCGACCACGAACGGACGAGCCGGAGAAGGCGCCGGGGCAGTCGCCTGTCGCGCGCTCGCCAGGTTCTGCACGCCGAGGAGGATCAACATCAGAGCGACCGCAAACTCCATCGCCAGACCGACCCTCGGCGAAATCACGACGCGCAGCAGGATGATGGTGCCGCCGACGGCCAGGATGGTTAGTGTGTGTCCGATACCCCACAACGCGCCAACGGCGGCCGCGCGCCGGAACGACGTTGTTCGCGTGGCGATGGTGCCCACGGCGATCACGTGATCGGGGTCGATGGCGTGGCGTACTCCGAGGAGAAACCCCAGGAAGGCGATCGAGAGTGAGGCGTGCACCCGGGGAATATAGACCAGAGGCCAGAGGCCAGAGGCCAGAGGCACCTGCGAGTCACTTTGGACTTCGGTCTCTGACCTCTGGCCTCTGGCCTGATCTCCTCAGTACGTCGGTACTGACGGATCGACGTCCTTACTCCACCGCTGAATACCGCCGGCGAGGTTCCAGACTCGCTTGAAGCCCGCGGCCCGGAGACGGCGAACGGCCTGCGCACTGCGCCCACCAGCCTTGCAGTGAACGACTATTTCGCGATCCGGCGACAGCTCATCGATCCGTAACTCGAGCGACGCGAGCGGAATGTGCCGCGCGCCGTCGATGCGAGCGATAGCCAGTTCATACGCTTCGCGGACATCGACGATTTCGAACGTTTCGCCTGATGCCATCCTGGACGACAACGTAGTCGGCTCGATTTCCGGCACCGCGCCGAACACCGCGTCGATCTCGTCAACCACCGGCGCTGCGCAAAGCTGCTCCGCGTCAGAGAGGTCATGGATCTCGCGCGTGCCGCAGGCCGGGCACTCCGGATCGCGACGCAGGCGCACCGTCCGCTGGCGCCAGTGCAGCGCGTCGACGAGCAGCAGGCGACCGATCAGTGGCGTGCCGGCGCCGGTGATCAGCTTGATCGCTTCGGTCGCCTGGATCGTTCCGACGAGGCCGGGCAACACACCGAGGACGCCACCTTCCGCACAGGCGGGGACGAGTCCGGCCGGCGGGGGCTCCCGATACACGCACCGGTAACACGGTCCGTCGGCGGTGGCGAACACGGACGCCTGGCCGTCGAACCGGAAGATGCTCCCGTAAACGTTAGGCACGCCGAGCAGGACGCAGAGGTCGTTCACCAGGTAGCGTGTGCCGAAATTGTCGGTGCCGTCGACGATCAGGTCGAACCCCTCGGCGATCTCGCGCGCATTCGACGCCGTCAGGCGAACCGGGAAACCCTCCACGTGCACGCCGGGATTGATGTCGGCCAGGCGGTCGCGGGCGGAATCGAGCTTGCTGCGGCCGACATCGCGCGTGCCGTGCAGGACCTGGCGCTGGAGGTTGGAGACGTCGACCGTGTCGAAATCGACCAGGCCCAGCGTACCGACACCCGCGGCGGCGAGGTACAGCGCGGCGGGCGAGCCCAGTCCGCCAGCCCCGACGAGGAGGACCCGGGCTCGGCGCAATGCACGCTGACCATTTACGCCGATCTCCGGAAGCATCAGGTGCCGGCTGTAGCGGATGTACTCGTCAGGTGCGAGGTCGCCGGTCCCTCGTTCAGGAAGTGTCGACGTGGCCATGTCAGCCTCCGGCCACCGCGGGGACGACGGACAGTTCGTCGTTAGGTTGAACCGGCGCCTCGAAGCCGCCGATGAACCGGATGTCCTCGTCGTTCAGGTAGATGGTCACGAACGGATACGGCGCGCCGTGTTGGTCGCGGAGGCGCGGCGAGAGGGACGGGAAGCGGCGCACGACATCATCAAGCGCCTCACCGACGGTCTGACCAGTGGCGTCGATGGTGTGCTGACCGTTGGCTAACGGCGTCAGCACCGATGGGAGATTGAGTGTGGGCATATTGATATCGGAGGTCGGAGGTCGGATGAACTGGCAGCCGATCAGGTCGGAGTTGATTGGTGGTGCGTTTGCACGATCGCCGCGAATTCCGAAAGCCGCGGTGCAATCGGTTCAGGAACATCGATCGCACCGGACACGGCGTCCGTCGTCTTGAGGCCGTTGCCCGTTATGCAGAGCACGACTTCGTCGTCCCCCGACAGCTTGCCGCTCTGGGCGAGCGCGCGGGCAGCAGCCACGGTCACGCCGGCGGCCGTTTCGCCGAAGATGCCCGTCGTCTCGGCGAGGAGCCGGATGCCTTCGACAATCTCGGGATCGGTCACCGCCGCCGCCCAGCCGCCTGAACTGCGAATGAGCTGCGCGGCCGAGCGTCCATCTGCCGGATTCCCGATCGCGAGCGACTTGGCGATGGTGTTCGGCTTGACCGGAATGAGCGCATCGTCCCCTCGTTCGACGAGCCTGACAATCGGGGCGCACCCTTCCGCCTGCGCGCCATACAGGCGGGGCGTCACTCCGTGCACCAGTCGCGCGTCCAGGAACTCGCCAAACGCTTTCGCCAGTTTCGTCACGAGCGACCCGCCGGCCATGGGCGTCACCACCGCGTCAGGCAGTCGCCAGCCGAGTTGCTCGGCGATCTCGAACCCGGCGGTCTTCGAGCCTTCGCCGTAATACGCGCGCAAGTTCACGTTGACGATGCCCCAGCCGAACCGGTCCGCGACCTGCGCGCAGAGGCGGTTTACGTCGTCATACGTGCCGCGTACGCGGACCAGCCGCGGACCAAAAATCGCGGTTGCAGCGACCTTGGCCGGCTCGAGGTCGTAAGGAATGAAGATCCACGCCTGCAGTCCCTCGCGCGCGGCCGCGGCGGCGAGCGCGTTCGCCAGGTTGCCGGTCGACGCGCAGCCGACGACCGGGAGGTCGAACGCATGCGCCGCATTCAACGCGCTCGCTACCACGCGATCCTTGAACGAGAGCGACGGGAAGGACCCGGCGTCGTGTTTCACCAGGCACCGCGACACGCCTAACGCCGATGCCAGGCGCGGGGCGTCGATGAGTGGCGTCCACCCGGCGTTGAGGCACCGGACCGGTCGTCCAACGAAGGGAAGCCATTCGCGATATCGCCACAGCGAACGTGGCCGCGCGGAGATTTCAGTACGGTCGGGAAGCGGCCGGTCAGGATCATACGCCGGCTCGAGTGGTCCGAGGCAAACAGGACAGACGTGCGCCGGCGCTGCTTCGTGTGGTCGTCCACAGGACGCACATTGCAGCGGGATGGCGGTCAGTGCCTGTTGTGGCCGTGCCAGCGTCGCGCTCATGCGGCCACCCTGGCACGCAGCCGTCGCAATGCCTGTCGTGCCGCTGACAACGTATCGCCGACGAGCGCCGACGCCGTGGCTGCGCCGCCGGCTCCGGCACCGCTCCATGTGAGCGCGCCGGCCAGCGACGCCTTCACCTCGACGACGTTCACCACGCCGTGAGCCGACGACAACGGGTCCGCGGTGAGCAGTCGTTCGGGCGCGACCTTCGCGTACACGCGGTCGCCATCGCGTGTTGCCGTGGCGACGAGACGCCAGCCACCTTCGCGAGCAACCGGGATGACGCCGGAAATACCGGTCACGGTGACATCGTCGGCCAGTACCGGTGTCCGCCACGCGACGGTGCAGAGAATGGCGATCTTGGCGGCGGCGTCGCTGCCGTCGAGATCCGACGTGGGATCGGCCTCGGTGTAGCCAAGCGATCGTGCATCGGCGAGCGCCGCGTCGAACGTCTGGCCCGCTTCCAGTCGCGTCAGCAGAAACGTGCTCGTGCCATTGAGCACGCCACGGATGGAGTGCACCTCTTCGCCGGCCAGCGACTCGCGCAGGGCGCGGACGACGGGAACGCCCGCCGCCACGGCGCCTTCACACCACAACCGCTGGTCGCGCCTGACGAGTCGCTCGAGCAGCGCGGGTGTTCGCGCGACGACCTGCTTGCTGGCGGTGACGACGGCCGCGCCGCGGCCAAGCGCGGTGCGCAGCCATTCCGAGGCACGCGCGTCACCACTCGCCTCGATGACGACGTCGATGTCGGGATCGGCGGCAATCGCGGCCGCATCGTCGGTCAGCAGGGTGCGCGAAACCGGTCGCAGCCGTTTCGTGTCGCGCACCGCCACGCGCGCCAGGTGGAGCCGCGCGCCGAGTCGCCGCGCCAGGAGTGGTTCGCGCACGAGCAACTGCTCGGCGAACGCCGAACCGACGGTGCCGCAGCCGATGAGGCCGAGGCGAATTACAGGTGGGGCCATGTCCAGTTCTCCCCCACTCGTCGCCGGGCGTCGCAACCGGAGACAAAAAAAGTCCCGGTTGGCGAAAGCCCCGGGACGCGTGGCCTTTTAGCGTTTATTTAGCGTGGCCGCAATACGCCGCAAATGACCACGAGAAACAGTTGTGATGCCCAGTCTATGGGCGCGTTGTCGAACGCGCAAGGCCCGGCGAGGTTAACGCCCCGTCTGCCGCTGCCTTCACGAACGAATGGTCTTGCGCTTGAGAAAGTCCATCAGGATGAACTGTCCAAGCGTGACGGTGTTCGTGAAATACGCTTTGCCACGGCTCAGCGCGGCAACGCGCTTGACGAACTGCACCAGAGCGCGATCCCGGGCCAGCATGAAGGTGTTGATCACGATGCCGGAGCGCCGGCACTCCGCCACTTCGTGCAACGTGGCCCCGATCACCTCAGCGTCCAGCCCCATCGCGTTCTTGTAGATCGCCCCGTTAGGCATCGTGAGCGCGCTGGGCTTTCCGTCCGTGATCATGACGATCTGGCGCATGTCCTTGCGCTGGCCGAGCAAAATGCGGCGCGCGAGGCGCAATCCTTCGGCGGTGTTCGTGTGGTACGGGCCCACCTGCGCATGGGCGAGCGTTGGGAGCGGGATTTCCTCCGCCGAATCGTGGAACAGCACGACGCGAATGGAATCGCCGGGATATTGCGTGCGGATCAGGTGCGTCAGCGCCAGCGCGACTTTCTTGGCCGGCGTGAAGCGGTCCTCGCCGTAGAGGATCATCGAGTGCGACGTATCGAGCAGCAATACGGTGGCGCAGGAGGACCGGAACTCGGCCTGGTGCACCATCAGGTCCGGATAGTCCAGGTCGAGCGGAAACCCGATGGAGCCGGTGCGGGCAAGGGAGCGCCCGAGCGTCGCGTTGACATCGAGGTTGAGCGTGTCGCCGAACTCGTACGGCTTGCTGGCCGCGTCCGCTTCCACGCCGGTGGCGAGATGTGGTGTGTCGTGGCTCCCGACGCTGCTGCGGCCTAACGAGCCAAGGATGTGACGGAGCGCCTTGTAGCCCAGGAAGTCGATGCCCTTCTCGTTGAGCCGGAACTGGACGTCACGGGAGGCGGCCTGGGCAATACTCCCCTTGCCTTCGAGCGGCTGATAGCCGTCGGCGACGCGCGGCGGTGCCTGCAGCGAGAGATATCCCTGCTCCACGAGACGCTGGACCAGCCGGTCGAGCAGGTCGGACAACTGCGCTTCTGCTTCGGGGTTTCCATCGCCGCGCATGGCGGCCAGCATCTCGGGCGTGAACTGACCGCTTTCGATCAGCGCCTCGAGGATCGCCCTCTTCAGCGCCTCCAGCGATCGATCGGCTTCGTCGCCGACATCACCCCACCACGGATGTGTCATCGGCCCGCCGGCGAAACCTGATTGCAGCAGGAAATCCGCCAGCTGCTCGAGGAGTGCTTCGAGGTCGACTGCGTCTCCGTCGCCCGGTTGAAAGCGCGAATACGTGTGGGAGCGCATGACTGAAGATACCGATCGGCGACGGGCAGCGGGGGCAGTGGAGCAAGGCCAAGGGGCCTCGGAATCACAGCCGCTGAGCCTTCTGTCGCTTGGAGGACAGTTGGTACCTTTCGCAGCCGCTATGGTAGCCATTACGCCGACGAACCCGTTCCGGGTGCTGCTCACGCACCGGAACTTCCGTTCGTTCTGGGTCGGACAAACGCTTTCGCTGGTCGGCTCATGGATGCAATCCATGGCCCTGGCGTGGCTCGCGCTGGAGCTGTCGAACAGCGCATTTGTGGTCGGGATCGTCGTCGCGTCCGGATCGCTGCCGATCCTCGCGTTTTCGCTGCACGCCGGCGTCCTGGTCGACCGGTCCGACAAGCGCCGACTCGTGACGTACGCGCAGTTGCTGCTGCTGCTCGAGGCGCTGCTCCTCTGGTGGTTGACGCTGACGGGTCACGTCACGGTCGGCTCGCTGATCGCCCTGGCGTTTTTTGGTGGGGCGGTGGCGAGCGTCGAAATACCGGCGCGTCAGGCGCTGATGATCGACCTCGTCGGTCGCGAAGACCTGCGCGACGCCATCGCGCTGAACTCCAGCGGCTTCAACCTGGCGCGCATCATTGGGCCCGCTATCGCTGCATTCGTGATTGCGAATGCCGGGATGGCCTGGTGTTTCGCGGTCAACGCGTTGAGCTACCTCACGGTCCTCGTGGGCCTGGCGCGCGTCCAGTTGCCGCCGTTTCAACCGCGGACGACGCCAGGTGCACCGCTGCACGAGATCCGCGCAGGGCTGTCCTTTGCACTGCAGGATCGACGCGTTCGCGCATTGCTGGAACTGGTCACCGTCTTTTCGGTGCTGGGCATTCCCTACATCGCGCTCATGCCCGTCCTGGCGCGCGACCGGCTAGGCATGGGCGCCGGCGGATACGGGCTGATGCTCTCGATCCTGGGCATCGGCGGGTTGATCGGAGCGCTGGCCCTTGCTGCGCTGGGGCTACACATCCGCCGCGGCATGCTCCTCGTTCGCACGTCGACCACCTATGCCACGCTGCTCCTGATCCTGGCGTTCGTGCGCGACCCCGCGTTGGCCTATCCCATCCTGCTGGCGACGGGTTTCCTGATGATCGTGAACAACGCCATGGCGAACGGCCTGCTGCAGACGATGGTGCCTGACGAGTACCGTGGCCGGCTGATGTCGATCTACTCGATGATCGTGGTCGGTCTGCCGCAGGTGATCGGCGCGTTTTCGGCGGGCGCGATTGCCGGGGTGATCGGCGTGCACTGGGCGATTGGCGGCGCCGCGATCGGGATGCTGGTGTTCGCCTGGTTTTTGTTCCGGCGATATCCCGAGGTACGAGAACTCTAGAACCCCAGCTGAGTGGTGAGTGCTGGATGCTTGAGCTGGGACTGGGTGCTGGAGCTGGGGTCGATGCAGGACTGACTCAGCATCCAGCCCCAGTCGCAGCAACCAGCTCAAGCACCTAGCACTCACCACTCAGCTGCCTTAATTGCTTCGCACCCCTCCTCCAAGCTTCTCTCTCGCCAGCTCGAGCACCAGATCGACGCATCGATCCAGTCCCAGAAAAGCCGTGTTGAGCATGATGTGATAATGCTCCGGTGCGAGCCACTCCCGCCCGAAATGCCGCTTCACGTATTGCTCGCGCTGCTTGTTTTTCTCGCGGACCAGCTTGTCCGCCTCCTCTTCGCTCAACCCGTCGCGCTCCATCACGCGAGCGACCAGCGCGTCGTGGGTCGCGTAGCAGTTGACGTGCAGCACATCGGTGCGCTCAGCCAGGTACGCCTGCGCGCCGCGACCGACCACCACCGCGGGCCCCCTGGCGACCGCCTTCTCGATGACCTGGCGCGTCACCTCGGCGATGCGCTGCTCCGTCGGCGGCAGCGGCGACGCATGCGCCGCCGACATCACTTCCTGGCCGCCGAGGGTGAGCGTGTCGGCCAGTCGCTCGGCCAGTGAGGGCGCACGTTCGTCGATGGCTTCCACGATCGCGGGCGTGGCGCGAAGCCCCCGCGCAATGCCGTCAACGAAGGCACTGTCCACCAGCCGCCAGCCTAACGACTCGGCGACGCGGCGGGCGACTTCACTGCCGCCGGAGCCGAAGAGGCGCGTGATGGTGATCGCCGGCATGTCAGGCGGTCGGCACCGCGCGAAGGTACAGGAGCTCGGCCGGCTTGAAGCCAAGCGCTTCCCAGGCGCGACGTCCCGTGTCGTTCGTCAGCGCACATTGCAGGCGCATGCCCGACAGGTGGCGACGGCGGCACCACCGGTCCGCCGCGTCGAGCAGCGCCCGAAGCACGCCCCGGCGCCGCTCGGACGGAAGGACGTACGCCGTGGTCACCATGGCCTGACGAGTGCCGGCGACCAGCGGTGTCCGACGCACTACGCGACACCGCAGGAGCCCGACCGCGCCCTGACCACGCTTGGCGATAAAAAACACCTGCGTTGGACTGGCGAGCTGGCGACGCGTCAGGCGAAGGGCACGGCGCGTCGCGTCCGGGTGCGGGTCCGCGAATAACGGGTTCAGCGCTTCTTCGTGAAGCAAGTCCAGCCTCAAAGCGACGATCGCGGCAACGTCGCGGGCGGTCGCCCGACGCACCACGAACCCGCTGTTCGGCCGGCGCTTCGTCGCGACCGCGGTCGCCCGGCTGCTTGAGGTGGACTCGTCAGGCACTCAGGCCACCTCCGAAGAGATCCTGGTCCGGGCGACGGCGCCCCTCCGGAAGGGCACGTCCGTATTGTCCCGCGTCAGATCGCGAGATCTTCCGGCGCGCCACGAGGGCCTCGAGCACCAGCTCGCACGCCGCCACCGCGGCCGCTGCATCGCGCTCGCGGGCGAGGCCGACGTGGTGCACAAGTTCCACCAGGCCGGGCACGGTCTGGAACGCCTCGTACATCGAGTTCGTGTCGACATCGTCGGCAACCTGCAGCGCTCCTCCTTCGTCGAACCACATCACCGGCTCATCCGTGTTGGCGCCGCCCGCGCGGACGCGGAACGTTGCTTCGGCAGCCCGGCGAATCAATTCGCGTGCGATCGCCGCGGCGCCGATCAGTTCACCTTCGTACTCCAGTTCGATCTTGCCCGTGATGGCGGGAAGCGCCGCATACAGGTCTGAGAGTCGTGGCACCGCTTCGCTCTCGCCGAGCTGGATGGCGCGCCGTTCGGCGTTGGAGACCACTCCCTCCACGAGGGAAATGGGCATGCGTTGCGACACGCCCGACCGGCGATCGACCCGCTTGTCCGTGCGCGCCTCGAACGCCACCCGCTCGATGACCTCGGCGACGAAGTCGGGAATGCGCACGGAGACCAGGCCGCGATCGGTCCAGGCCTCCTGTTCTGTGATCTGCATGCCGAGTTCCACGCTGTCGGGGTAGTGCGTGGTGACTTCGCTGCCGATGCGGTCCTTGAGCGGCGTGATGATCTTGCCGCGGGCCGTGTAGTCCTCGGGATTTGCGGTGAAGCAGAGCAACACGTCGAGCGGAAGGCGGACCGGGTAGCCTTTGATCTGGACGTCGCCCTCCTGCATGATGTTGAACAGGCCGACCTGCACCTTGCCGGCAAGATCGGGCAGTTCGTTGAGCGCGAAGATGCCGCGATTGGCGCGGGGGAGCATGCCGTAGTGCATGGTCAACTCGTCCGACAACACGTGGCCACCCCTGGCGGCCCGAATCGGATCCACGTCTCCAATGATGTCGGCGATGGTCACGTCCGGCGTGGCGAGCTTCTCGACGTACCGGGAGTCGCGGCCCACCCAGGTGATGGGCGTGTCGTCACCCGCCTGGGCGAGCAGGTTGCGCGCATAACGAGAGATCGGCGCATACGGATTGTCGTTCACCTCGCTGCCGTCGACGATCGGGACGGCGTCATCGAGCAGCGACGCGAGCGCCCGCAGGATGCGCGACTTGGCCTGCCCGCGTAGCCCGAGCAGGATGAAATGGTGGCGCGCCAGCAGCGCGTTGACGATCTGCGGGACGACCGAATCGTCATAACCGACGACGCCGGGAAAAATCGGCGCGTTGTCGCGCAGCCTGATGATCAGGTTGTGGCGCAGTTCGTCCTTTACCGACCGGAGAACCCGGTCGGGCGCGCCGATTGGCGACCGGCGCAATGCGCCAAGGGTACGGGGATATTCGGGCACGGTTTGGAGGCGATCGTCGTTAGGCGTCGGCGCCGGCCGAAGCCGGCCGGCACACGATGGAGCCTACTTTATGGAACTGGCGAAGGGCAGGGAGTCCCCATTCGAGCGGAAAAGTCGCTCCGGCGACCGAGGGTGCCGCGAACTTGCGAAGCCAGGCAAGAAGGAAACCTGTTGTCGCGCTTGGACTTAAAAGCCGAGAGCTTGACCGCTCATGACCGATTAGATTGCTCGCGCTTGCTATTTGTCGACCCGCGTCCGCGGGTCGCACGCGCGCCCCGCGCGCCCTCGCCCCTGAACGGAGTTCCTGAATGAAGCGCCTTGTTCTTGCTGTTGCCGTCGTTGCGTTCGCTGCCTGTGCCAAGACCGAAGAGGCTCCAGTGGCCGATTCGCCAGCCGCTGCGGCTGCTCCGGCTGCAATCTCGGCTGATTCGACTGCCGTGGCCACCGATACGACGATCAAGACGGATTCCGCCAAGAAGGACACCACCAAGAAGTAAATGGCGGTCGTTCGATGACTGATTACGGGGCGCGAATCACTCGCGCCCCGTTTTTCTTGGTCAGGACTCGAAGGGAAGCGTTTCCACCGTCGCTTCGACGGCGCGACCCTCGACGTCAGCCCGAAGGACGGCACCCGGCTCGATCTCTCGGCGAACAAGAGCGAGCGCGACGGCGCCGAGTCGCGGAGAAACTGCACCACTTTTCACGGTGGCAACCGACTTCCCGTCGGAATCGTGGAGCTCCGCCCCGAGGGGAGGTACGACGCCTTCGCTGAACCGGACGCCTCGCAAGAGCCGGTTGACGTGGCCGCGATAGTGGACTCGCGCGACCGTCTCCTGACCAGTGTAGCAGCCCTTGGTGAACGAGATCGCCTCGAGACGATCCAGGTCCACTTCCTGGGCCAGCATCGAGTCATCCATGTCAGCGCCCCACTCTGGACGCCCGGCTTCGATACGCGCGATGGCCAGCACGTCCGCGCCTGACTCGACGGCGCCGGCTGCGGCGAGCTTCGCCCGCAACGCCTCCATCAGCGGGCGCGGTCCGATGATGTCGTAACCCTCGACGCCAAAATCGGGAACCCGAGCGATCATCACCGTTTCCTCGCCAAGCGATGCTGTGACGTGCGCGTAGAGCGGCAAGCCGGCGAGTTCGGCAACCGGAAGCGTGGACCGCAACATGTCCGCGGCCCCAGGTCCGAAGAGACCGAGGTCGAACGTCAGCTGGGTGACATCTTCGTATTTCGCCAGACGCGGATTCACGAACTTGCGGATCATCGCGAAAAATCCGGGACCGGCGGCGGAATTGGCGTCAACGAGGAAGTCGCCTGCGCGCGAAAAGATCCTCAAGTCAGCCAGCACTTTCCCCTTGGGTGTAAGTGCCGCCGCGTATTGGCCCTGACCTGCTGAAAGCGATGCCACGTCGTTCGTCACCAGGCCGGTGAGTGATTCCGCAGCTTTGTCGCCGGAGAATCGCATCCGAAGCCGGTCCGACCGGTCGGCGAGAACGGCGCCATGGTGGAGCGCGTGATACGCCCGATCAGTGTCCGAGGTGAGACGAGCTTCAACCGTCACGCCAGGTTCCTAGTCAGACGATCGGCTCGTTCCGAGGCGCTACCAGCGACAGCAGCGCGTCAGCCGTGAGACCGGCTATGGACGAGACGTATCCGTCTGCCTCGAGCGCAACGTGTGCCGGGACGTCTCCGGCAACAACGGAAGCGAGTCCCGCGGCGCGTGCGGACTGGATGCCGGGAAGTCCATCTTCGATTGCGACGGCGGTGCCGCGCACGACGCGGGCGCGAGCACGATGCAACCGGGCGAGCGCGAGCCGGTATGGCTCGGACGATGGCTTTGGCGTGGCGTCTTCGGCGGCGACAACGCAGGTGAACAAGTGCTCGACGCGAGCGAGCGACAGCACGAACATCGCGTCATTCCGCGGCGATCGTGTGACAAGCGCGAGCCGGACCGAATCGTGCAACCGCTCCAGCGTCTCGCGTGCTCCTTCGACCAGGGTCAGTCCCTTGCCGATGTATGCGCGATACGCGCGTTCGGCGCGATGTGACGCCAGCGCGATCGCGGTCTCATCGTCCGTGCGTCCGGCCGCGCGGAATGCGGCGCGCATGGCTTCGTCGAACGAGAGTCCGGCGCAGAGGTCGCGGTATTCGCTCTCCGGCATTTGGACGCCGTCGGCACGCAGGGCGGCGAAGATAGCGTCGCGGCGCGCTTCGCCGGTGTCGGCGATCACGCCCTCGAGCTCGAGAAGAACCGTGTCGAGCATACGATGATAGCTAACGACGGTGACGGCCTAACGGAATCTGTGTTGAGCTCAGAGCTCGGAGTTGTACGAACGATCGAGAAGGTCTATGGGATGAACACACCGGGCGCGTGATCCGCGGCGAATCAGGCCCGCGCCTATCTGCATATGACAGCCGGGGTTCCCGGTTGCGACGAGCGCTGCCCCAGTCGTCTTGATGTTCTCGAGCTTGGGATCGAGCACGCGCGCCGAAGTCTCAGGCTCCACGAGATTGTAGATCCCGGCACCACCACAGCAGCGATCCGCATCGATCAGGGGCACCAGGTCCAGTCCGGGAATCACACGCATCGTCGCCAGTGGTGCATCGGTCAGCCGCTGCGCGTGATGGACGTGACACGGCGCGTCGTAGGTTACGCGCAGAGGAAGGCGCCCGCCCGGCACGGGGCCTGCGGCTACCAGGAGCTCGCTGATATCGCGGGCCTTCGTGCTCACGCGCGCGGCGCGTTCAGACCACTCGGGATCATCGCGAAGCAGGTGACCGTAGTCCTTCATCATCGCGCCACAGCCGGCGGCATTCACCGCAATCCAGTCGGCGCCCGATCGCTCGAAGGCCTCGATGTTCCGGCGCGCCAGCGCCTGTGCGCGCTGCTGGGCGCCGGCGTGTGCATGGAGCGCTCCGCAACATTCCTGGCCCGCAGCTGCGATCATCTTGTAGCCGTTGCGCGCCAGCACGCGTTCCGTCGCGCGATTCGTGTGAGCGAAGAGGCCTTCCATGACGCAGCCGTCGAGGATTGCCACCGTCTCGCGAGTCGGAGTCGTTTCCCTGGCCGAGTTGCGGGCAGGGAACACGGGCCTCGTCGACTCCAGCATGGCGAACGTTGCGCCCGCGCGTCCCGGCAGGCGCGCCAGCAGCGTCGTCAGGCGCAGACCGCGGGCCATTCGCGCCAGGCCAAAGACAAGGCGCCGCAGCGGCGCACTGGCCATCATGGCCAGCACGGCCGACGCGATACCTCCAATTGGTTTGCGGGTGGCGATGGTGGCACGTGTTGCCTCGAGCAGTTGGCCGTACGGCACACCGCTGGGGCACGCGGTTTCGCACGCCCGGCAGCCCAGGCAGCGGTCGATGTGGGTGGACAATGCGGGGTCGTCGATGGCAATGTCGCCCTCGACGGCGCCCCGCATGAGCATCAGCCGACCGCGCGGACTGTCGTTTTCGTCCTCGAGCACGAGGTACGTCGGACAGGCCTGCATGCAGAAGCCGCAGTGGACGCAGAGGTCGAGCCCCGCGGCCGACGTGCCTAACGGCGTTCCGGCCAGCGGCGTGCGACTGCCGGCGGACGCGGACGTCACGAGGGCTCCTCGCCGAGGATGCCGCGGTTGAGGATTCGCGCCGGGTCGAACGCGTCTCGCAGGCGTCGTGCCAATGCGCTCACTGGCGTTGATTCAATCGGCGTGCCCTGAGTCGGCATTCCCGATTCGAACACGCGCCGGTCACCCGGGTCGAACGCTTCGAGCGATGTCATGTCGCCTGTCGCCAGCCGAAGTCGTACGACGCCTCGGGCGAGGGTTGCGTGCGCGTCGAGATTCGGGATCGACATCGCGGCCGACCAGAGACGGCCAAGTTCCGAAGGGCGCCGGGATACGCGCACTACGGTTCCGCCCTGCGGATCCGATGCGCGCAGCCGCGCCCACGTCTCGGGCGAAATCGGCTCGCACGCGGAGAGCCGTGCCAGCGCCGAACGCTGATGATGCACGGCAACCGCGTTGCCGGCGACGCGAGCGAGAAGGACGCCTTGTGCACTCCCAGGTTCACCGAGTCCGGCTCGGGCTGAGCACACGGGGCTGAGCAACTCCGCCGCCAGCAGGTCAACTGAAGCGGCCCGGATGGTAGACAGCAACGTCGACAGGGCATCGCGCTCCGGAGGCAGCTCGAGCGCAAACGTCTCGTCCGCTTCCGGCCGGGCGCGCAGGCGCACCGTGGCTTCGGTGATGACGCCGAGCGTCCCCCAAGCGCCAATCGTCAGGCGGACGAGGTCGAAGCCGGCGACGTTCTTCACCACTCGGCCCCCACCTTGTACGACAACACCGTCACCCGAAACAAACGCCAGTCCCAACGTCATGTCGCGAGGCATCCCGATGCTGCCGCCTAACGGGCCTGCCGAGGCGGTGGCGAGCGTCGCGCCTAACGTGCCATGGGGATCGCCGAAGGGATCGAGCGGCAGCCACTGTCGATGAACGCTCGTGGCGTCCGCAAGTTCGGCCAGTGTGGTGCCGGCGCGGGCGGTGAGGGTGAGGTCTCCAGGCACGTATTCGACGATTCCGCGCAGCCCTGAGGTGTCCAGCGTCCGCGTCGCGTGGACCGGATGGCCGGCCGCGAGCCAGTGACTTGCCCCGACGATGCGCAGGGCCGTTTTGTCGACGGAGGCTTCCCGCACGATGTCGGCGACCTCACGCGAGGTGTCAGGCGTCAGCCGCTCGGCGGCCGCCACCGCGATGGAACCGCCGATGCGCTCGTCAGGCATGGGCGGATACTGGCCGGGTGGCCGGCAGGCCGGTCCACTCGCGGCATGATCGCATCGGCACGACCTTGCCGGGATTCGCACGCCGGTCCGGATCAAACGCGTCGCGCAGCCGGCACATCGCCGCCAGCGTGTCGTCGGAGAAAATGAGCGGCATGTATTCGAGCTTGTCGAGCCCGATCCCGTGTTCGCCCGTCACGCTGCCGCCGACATCAACGCACAGCTTCATGATGCGTTGCATCGCCTCGTGCACGCGCGGCGCTTCCTCGCTGCTGTAGGCGACGCAGGGATGCAGGTTGCCGTCGCCGGCGTGAAACACGTTGCACACGTTGATACCGTACTCGTCGGCGATCCGCCCGATCTCGGCCATCACCGCCGGGAGCTTCGTGCGCGGCACCACCGCGTCCTGCACGAAGAGGTGCGGCGCAATACGCCCCATCGCGCCAAACGCCTTCTTCCGGCCCTGCCACAGGCGGGCGCGTTCCACGTCGTCCCGCGCGATGCGGACCGTGCGCGCGCCGTGTTCGAGACAGATCGCGTCTATCCGGGCCACGTCAGGTTCGATTCCGACGGCGAGGCCGTCGACCTCGATGAGCAGCACCGCCGCCGCATCCACCGGATAACCGGCGGCATAAATCGAGGCCTCGACCGCCACGATGGTCGCACGATCCATCATTTCCAGCGCGGCCGGAACGATCCCTGTGGCGACGATGGCCGATACGGCCTGGGCGGCGTCGTCGATGGAGTTGAAGTCGGCGAGGAGAGTACGGACCGCCTCCGGATTCCTCGTCAGGCGCACGGTGACGTCGAGCGCGATGCCAAAACAGCCCTCGGACCCGACAAACGTGCCCACCAGGTCATAGCCGTCGACTTCTCCGTCCGCCGATCCGAGCGTGGTCACCGAACCATTTGGCAGCACCACCGTGAGTGCGAGGATGTGATTGAGTGTCACGCCGTACTTCAGGCAGTGCGGTCCGCCGGCGTTTTCGGCGACGTTGCCGCCGATGGTGCATGCGGCCTGACTCGACGGATCCGGTGCGTAATGCAGGCCGTGTGCGGCGGTCGCGCGCGACAGGGACGCGTTCACCACGCCCGGTTCCACGACGGCTGTCCGGTTCTCGACGTCGATCGAGACGATTCGCTTCAGGCGATGG